>ERZ827469.3652-NODE-3652-length-9918-cov-2.890500_pt1 | contig 9918 bp, 9 predicted proteins | sample MGYA00519917_ERZ827469 | MGnify/ENA primary metagenome ERZ827469 (study PRJEB31778, sample SAMEA3449314) | human gut metagenome | biome: human gut; feature: human-associated habitat; material: faeces | place: United Kingdom | collected 2010/2012 ... | reverse complement strand
CTCGCTTCTCCTATCGGCGTCATCCAGGAATACAATTTTGACAACACGGTGAAAAAGGTCTCCTATGCTGTACAGGAATACGCAGTGCAGATGGTGGTAGTAGGCCATCCCCTCAACATGGATGGAACAGCGGGAGAGCGTGCTCAAAAATGCGCTCTCTTTGCCGAGAAGCTCAAGGCACTCGTTGACGTGCCTGTGGTTTTATGGGACGAACGCTCCACCACCGTCAGCGCCCATCAGGTGCTCAACGAGACCAATACCCGCGGCAAGAAGCGGAAAGAGGTGGTGGACGCCGTTGCGGCAACCATCATCCTGGAGAGCTACCTCAATTACCGCCGCAACAACAAGGAATGATAGATGCTCTTGCTTGATGGGAACAAAATGCAACACATTTTGTTCCCATCAGTCTGTTTTTCAGAAAAAATCTTCCTGCAAAGCGATGCAGACATCTCCCTTACACTTCTGCTTGTCATTTTGTGACGACCTTTTTAGGCATATTGACTTTCATGTGGCGCTTTGATGCAAACCGACTGCAAAATGGCAGATAAAGCCCCTGTTTTACTAGCTTGCAACTAACGGTTGACAAATTGTCAGGGGAGAGTAGGTAGCGAGCAACCGCTGAAGATGCTATACTGAAACGGACCGAAGGGTCAGAAGCGCTTCCAGACAAAACGTAAGGTGGTATGACAATGATTTTAGCAGATAAAATTATAATGCTGCGGAAGAAAAACGGCTGGTCCCAGGAAGAGCTGGCCGAAAAGATGGATGTGACGCGGCAGTCAGTCTCCAAATGGGAGAGCGCCCAATCCACTCCGGATTTGGCAAAAATTTTGCAGCTGAGCGGGCTTTTCGGCGTCAGCACAGATTATCTCCTCAAGGACGAGCTGGAGGAAGCAGAATACACAAACGATGTTCAAGAGACGTCCGCAGTGCGCCGGGTGTCTATAGAGGAAGCAAATGAGTTTCTGCAGGTCAAGGAGTTCACTGCAAAGCGGATCGCCTTCGGGACTTTCCTGTGTATTTTCTCGCCGGTCCTCCTCATGGTGCTGGCTGCGGGCAGTGAGACAGGGAATTTTCCGATTTCTGAAAATTTTGCCGGCGGATTCGGGCTGATCGTGATGTTTTTGCTGGTGGCGGCCGCAGCAGCTATGTTTATTTCCTGCGGGGCGAAAACAGGCCCTTTTGAATATCTGGAAAAGCAGGTGTTCGAGACTGAATACGGCGTTACCGGTATGGTAAAGGAGCGGCAGAAACAATACCGGGACCGCTATACCAGGTATAACGTGCTGGGGACCTGTATCTGCATCCTATCGGTCATTCCGCTGTTCGCCGGGGCGTTTTTGTCGGAAAATGATCTGTTCATGATTTGTATGCTATCCGTGATGATGATTTTCGTCGGCATTGGAGTCGTGTTTTTCATCACGGCGGGTATCCGCTGGGCCAGTATGCAGAAGCTCCTTCAGGAGGGCGATTACACCCGTGAGAAAAAGAAATACAGCAGCGTGACCGGCGTGGTCAGCACGGTTTACTGGCTTGTGGTGGTAGCGGGATACCTCTTATTGAGCTTTGTCCTCGACGATTGGGAAAACACTTGGGTGATCTGGCCGGTTGCGGGGGTCATTTATGCGGCAGTTATGGTGGTCTGCAACGCTTTAGGCTCAAATAAGGGTGATAAATAGAAATGCAATGAGGCGAAAGGGATAACTTTTTGCATGGGGGAAAATCCCCTCAGAATTGCTTTCTGTTCATACAATTAAGAGCCATATGAATTTTATATAGGATTTCACTCCAAAAATTAACAAAATCCCTGTTGCAGATTTATTTATTTGCGGGTATAATATACTTTAATGATTTATAGTGGCAAAATTCTGACAGAAAGGTGGAAGGCAATGACAAACGGGATTTTCCGGAAGCTCATGCCGTAACCCAATGGAAATCAAAAATTTTTATAAACAATTCTGTATTGAGGAGTTCGACGAGGACGGCGTTTTGAAGCATTTCGACGTCAAGGCACCCGATGACTTCAATTTTGCATACGACGTGGTGGACAAGATCGCCCAGTTGGAACCTGACCGCCGTGCCATGGTCTGGACTAACGTCCGCGGCGACGAGAAGGTGTTCACCTTCAAACAGATCAGCGACTACTCCACCCAGGCGGCCAACCTTTTCAAGGCCCACGGCATCAAAAAAGGTGACACCGTTTTGCTGATCCTCAAACGGAACTACCAGTTCTGGTTCGCGATTCTGGGGCTGCACAAAATCGGCGCCATCGCCGTTCCGGCTACCAATCTGCTGACCACCAAGGACATCATCTACCGTTTGGATGCCGCTAAAATCAAGGCGGTGGTCTGCACCTGCGAATGCAATGTCCATCAATATATCGACGAAGCGGAAAAAGAGCTTGGCACTTCTGTCCTGAAATTCTCCGCTATGGGCCATTTCGACGGTTATATCAACTTCGACGAGGAGATGGCAAAGCAGCCCACCACTATCGAGCGGGTGCCTGTCACCCGGACCGACGGAATGCTCATGTATTTCACCTCCGGCACCACCGGAGAGCCCAAAATGGCCCTCCATGGATTCTTTTACCCCTTGGCCCATATTGTTACGGCAGTGCACTGGCAGAACGTGGACCCGGATGGGCTCCACCTGACGGTGGCAGAAACCGGCTGGGGTAAGGCAGCTTGGGGCAAGCTGTATGGCCAGTGGCTGACCGGGGCCGGCATCTTTGTTTACGACTTCGACAAATTTGTCCCGGCGGAGCTTCTGCATCTCATCGAAAAGTACCGGATCACCTCATTCTGTGCTCCGCCTACTATTTTCCGCTTCTTCATCAAAGAGGGAATGGAAGGTTACGATTTGAGTTCTTTGCAGTATGTGACCATCGCAGGCGAAGCTCTCAATGAAGAAGTTTTCCGCAAGTTTAAGGAATACACCGGACTGTCGCTGATGGAGGGCTACGGCCAGACTGAGACCACATTGGCTATCGCCAACCTTTCGGTGGATCGAGTGCGCCCCGGCTCCATGGGACTTCCGTCGCCCCTTTACGACGTGGATCTGCTGGACGATGATGGAAACAGCGTCCCCATCGGGGAAGTGGGCGAAATTGTCTTCCGGGCCGATCAGGCGCTCTGCTCTCAGCCGGGCCTGTTTTTGGAATACTACCGCGACCCGGAAAATACGGCTTACGCCTGGAGAAACGGCTACTACCATACCGGAGACACCGCCTATCGGGATGAGGAAGGCTACTACTGGTATGTGGGGAGAAAGGATGATATCATCAAGTCCAGCGGCTACCGCATCGGGCCTTTCGAGGTAGAAAGTGCGCTGATGGAGCATCCTGCCGTGCTGGAATGCGCTGTTACCGGCGTTCCCGACCCGGTTCGCGGGCAGCTCGTCAAGGCTACCATCGTCCTGACCAGCAAATATGAGCCCTCTGAGGCCCTCAAAAAGGAAATCCAGGATTTCGTCAAAAAGCTGACAGCTCCCTATAAATATCCCCGCGTCATCGAGTTCGTCAAAGAACTTCCCAAAACCATCAGCGGAAAAATCCGCCGGGTGGAAATCCGGGAAAAGGATGAACATGCTGCAAAATAATCGAAACAAAACAACCCTCCGCCTGAAAAACAGGGGGGAGGGTTGTCGTCTTTCATAAAAATCGGTTACTGCTTTGAAAGCCGCATGTCGTGAAAGCCCATCCAGACGATCCAGACATAGGCCACGGTTTTTGGAATCATCAGCACGCCGACGATGGGAAAGGCAGAGGAGAACAACACCACCGGAATGTAGAAGAGAAAGCTGAGAGTGACAGCCAGCCACATAAAGCGGAAGGTTTTGTCGTTCGCTTTGGAGGCCTCGCGGAAGAACAGCAGGATGATGAGAAGCCCCAGGATGGCAAAGGGGATGTTCCGGGCGATGCCCCAGGAGAGGGGAGCGTCGGCGGAGAGCCAGTCGTTTTGCGGCATGAGGCAGAGGATGATACGCACGGCGGCTAAGGCGTATACTGCAGCGGTCAGCCCTTTGCTCTGCTGATGGTAGCGCTTCTTCCAGATGTGGTAGAGGATGACGTAAAAGACGGTCATGGTAATAGAGGTGACAAATTTTCCGAATCCTAAGGAAGCGGCGTGGGCCGCCAGCCCGTCGGTGCAGAGGGCGTAGGCCCGAGGGACCAGGTGAAAAGCGTCTCCACAGCCCAAAACCACAGCCATAATACCGAACAAACGGACTTCTCCCCGTCCCTGTGCTTTGGCGATCATGATGACGCCCAGGGTGATAACGGTGCAGAGGTAGACGATGTCGAAAAGGGTTTCCATAATTGCTTGCATAACAATCTCCTTTTTTTACGCCCAAAGGGCTATGTTAAAAAATGAATGGTATATTATATTGAACGGCGTTCAGTTTGATGCCGAAAAAACGCCCCCAAGGGCGGATTGACGGGATCAGCTGCGCCGCTATTTTCCCAGGCAGCGGCAGAGGACCTCCCGGAAAAAGGCATCGCCTTTTCCAGTCCGAAGCAGTGCCATCAGGTTTTCAAAGCAGAACTCCACAAAATTCTCTTTGGCAAAGTTTTCGCTCCAAATGGTCTGCGGAATGGATGGATCGTTGTCGAGGCAGGTGAGGAAAAGGCTGCGGATGCGGGAAAAATAGTCCTGTTCCCGGCTCCGGCCCATCTGCTTTTCGGTTTTTTCTAACTGGGACAATTCCTTCAGCCAGTTTTTCTGGAAGGTTTCCATATAGCTTTGCAGGGAAGCGTAGACACGGTGGAAGCAGTCGGGGAGGGGGAGTCCTTTCAGTTCGTCCATGGGCATACCGGCAAAAGCGCCCTGCCAGAAATCCTCGATGACGGCGATGACCAGTTCCGATTTGGTGGGAAAGTAGTTGTAGATGGAGCCTACCGAAACGCCGTAGGCCTTGGCGACGCCGCGAATGCTGATTTGCGCAACACCTTCCAGCGCGGCGATTTCTTTGGCGGCGCCCAGAATCTGCTCCCGGGAAGTCACGACGGTATTCACCCATACCACTCCTTCGATGCAAAGTGAACAATGTTCAATATGAGAATACCTCTTTTATCTTCATTTGTCAATAGGAAAATTGAGGGAGAACCCCTCGAAAGTTTGTTTTATTCAAACGTCGGACGATTCTCCCACTCGGTTTCCGATACTATAAACTGCCTTCCTCCACCGCTTCCACCAGGGGAGAAATTGCGTTTTCGTCAAAAAAGTCCACCTTGCCGCCAAAGGTGCTGAGGATTCCTTCGTCCTCGTCCGTCCGCTCGGAGAGGGGCTTCTTCTCGATCATGGATTTGAGCATCTTCATCATAGTACGGTGCAGAAAACTCATTTTGCTGTAATCCATGCCGCCGCGGAAGTGGAAAAATCGGATTTGTTTCCGCATTTCGGGGGAAAAAATCTTTTCCAGCATGGGGGAGAAGCGGCTGGGATCCGTAGGATCAGAAATCCCAACTGTAAAGACGAAAAGCCGTTTGTCCCGGAGTTTCTGAAAATTTTTGGTGAGGAGGGAAACGCCGCGGATACCGCTCGCATAAATCCCGCCGCCGAAGATGATGGTCTCGTAATCGGAGAGTGCTTCCTTGCCCTTTTTGGTGTCCAGAGCGGGGCAGTGGAGCCGGGCGGCGATGGCTTCGGCGTAGCGTTTGGTGCTCCCATAGCGGGAACTGTAGAGAACAACGATGTCTTTCATGGGATTCATCCTTTCCGTGTTAGATTCTGCCTTCATCTTATCACAGGGAAGGAAATTTGTACAGTGCTTGTCCCGGTTGCCCTCAAAAGAAAAATCTTATGTAGTCCGGCTATTTTCAGAAGCGCCGGTAGCTGTCTGGCCGGAACAGGTGGTTTCCGGCGGCAGCGGTTTGCTCCAAAGACCGCCCGCTGACGATCCGGGCGGCGCCGGACTTGTCGCTAAGATACAGTATGGGGGGATAAAGATTTTTGAGGAAAAGCGATCCCGGAAAAAGGTATTTCCTGGAAATGATATTTTCCGTCCTAATGACGGATGGAAATACCGCCGTCGCTGTGCAGAACGGATATTTCGCATGAGGTGCTTCGCTGTTTTGATGTTGCTGCTGGCAACATGCTGCGGTATTTTATTTGGCGGCATTGGGAAAAGTTCTGACACATCTTCGGCAATACATCTTATGTGGGAGAAGTGCGGGGCGCTACTTTTGTCGAAAAGGGACGTGGGAGGTACGTTTTTGAGAAAAATCCCTCTAATATTTGAAAACGGCAATTTGAAAGGCAGAGAAATTTTCCCCGCCCTTCCTTTAGTACTGTTCGTTTTCGTGAGTGAGCTGCCAGCGGATGCCGAATTTATCGGTGACGATGCCGTAAAACCTGCTCCAGGGCGTTTCGATGGGGTCCATCTCCACATGACCTTCCCGGCTCAGGGCGGTGAACCATTTGCGGAGTTTCCGTTCGTCGCCCGCTGTTACGGCAAGGCTGACGCTATTTTCCGGGGGGAAGTTTACGCCGTTTGGCGCGTCGGAGGCCATGACGCGGCTTCCGGCGATGATGATTTCTCCGTGCATGACCCGTTTTTTGTCCGCTTCTGTCAAGGGCAGGTCCTTGGCCGCCGGGCTGTCCCCAAAGGTCATGATCCGGGGCGATTTGGTTTCAAAGGACTTTTCGTAAAATTCCATAGCTTCCCGGCAGTTGCCGCTGAAACTCAAATAAGGGTGTATCATAAAGGCTTCCTTTCTGGACCCGGCTCCAAAACCGGTTTAGTCGGTTACTCTTTTACCCTAGTGTTCCCGCGGGAAGGGATGTTTAATCATCCATCTGACAAAGAAAGCGCTTTTTGGAGCATCTCTTCGATTTCCGGGTAGGAAAACAGCTCCCCTGACCGGAGCATCCGACGAAAGGTCGCTTCGTCTACCCAGCGCGCGTCTTCTACCTCTTCGACCTGAAGGGTCAGACCGGAAAGCGCCACGTCCATCCGCAGGGCGTAGACATCCCAGACCAGGTGGTTTGGCCGGGCCACTCGCAGCAGATGCCGCAAGGCATTAGCCTCCACCGACAGCCCCAGTTCTTCCCGGATTTCCCGCACAGCCCCTGCCCGGGTGTCCTCTCCCGCGACCATCCGCCCGGTGGTCAGGCCCCAGAAGCCGCCCAGCACCTCGCAGCTGTCCGCCCGGCGCTGGATAAGGATTTGCCTTTGGGAGTTGACGATCCAGGCCTCCATGGCCAGATGATATTCGCCGGACCCAAAGGCTGTCCCTTTCGGTACGACACGGCCGGTCAAGTTTCCCTCTTTGTCGCAGATTTCCCAGTATTCCACAAAAGCCCTTCTTTCTCCGATTGCTAGGCGTTTAACAGCTTTTCCAAATCGCCCACGGAAACGTCCATTTTTTGGGATACCTCAGCCATAGACATCCCGGATGCGAGAAAACGGTTAACGACCATCTTCATCTCTTCTCCCACTTCGATGAGATGCCCGTCCGGGTCATAAAACCGCACCACCCGCTGGCCCCAGCTGTGTTCTATCACATCTCCTAAATAAGTGATGCCAGGATACTGCGAGAGCTTTTGCAGGAAGCGGTCGAAATCTTTTTCCTCAAAGCAGAGCTCCATGTTGTTGGCGTTTTTGAGGATTTTTTCTTTCGAAAGACCTGTCAGCCAGTAAAACTCCTGCTGTAGCGACAGCCCGCAGGTGAAGGCAATGTTGATTCCGTAGTCCTGATAGATCTCCAGCCCGAACAAGTCCTCGTAGAATTTTCTCGACAAGTTTACGTCCGCCACCGAAAGTACCGTACCGTTGTATTTCATCCTGTTTCTCCTTTAGGTGTTTTTGCTTCCGACTTTTCTAAAAGCGGAACACTTTAACTTATTCTAACAGGAAAAAGTCCGGTTGTCCATGACATAAAGGAGCCGCCGGGTACATAGAATGAAAAATCAAATTTTTCCCAGGTCGAAAAGCGGAAAACCCTGAAGCAATTTCCGAAATTTTACCGGAATTTGCAAGTTTTTTACAGAATGTGAATGGAAATCAGATGGTCAATGGGTTATACTAAAAGAAAAATAGGATGATTACGGGGAAAGGACAGGATCAAATGATTCACGCCGTTATTGACGTAGGTTCAAACTCCATCCGCATGTCGGTGTACCAGTGCGAAAATGGCTCCATCAGTCCCATGATCGACAAAAAGGAAACGGTGGGACTAGCCGGATATATCGAGGACGGAGTCCTCACCGAAGAGGGCATGTACCGGGCCGCCGACACCATCGGTGCGTTTATCAGGGTGCTCCACAAGTTCGGCATTCAAAACATTTCGGTGTTTGCCACGGCCTCTCTGCGCAACGCCGTCAATCAGGAGGAGGCTGTCCGCTTCATCGAGGAGCGAACCGGCTTTAAAGTCGCCGTCATTTCCGGCGAAGAAGAAGCAAGGCTCGACTTCATCGGCGCCACCCAGTTTCTGTCAGTAAAGGACGGGGTTTTAGTAGACATCGGCGGCGGCAGTACCGAGGTGGTGCTCTTTGCAGATGGCCAAATCTCCAACCTGACCAGTATCCCCATGGGCTCCCTCAATATGTACACCAAGTTTTCCAGCGGCGTGACCCTCCAAAATGACGAACGCAAGCTGATGCGGCAGGAGATTCTTAATAATCTCAGCACCCTTTACTGGGCGCCTGCGGAACCGGTTCAGACGCTGGTGGGCGTCGGCGGTACGGCGCGGGCCTTCAAAAAAATCTGCCATGAGCTTTATAAGGTGCCCCGGGACGTCCAGCGGCTGGACGCCGGGTACTTAGGTATGCTCGTCAAAATCTTCAAAAAGGGCGACGTGAACCTTTGCCGAAAAATCTACAAAATCGCGCCGGAGCGGATGCTGACCATCCAGCCGGGGCTCACCATACTAAACGAACTGGCCAAACGATTCGGGGTTTCCGAAGTGGTAGTCAGCCGTTATGGCGTCCGAGAGGGCTATCTCATCGAACGAGTATTGAAAAACGGAGGGGACAATTGATGGACGGTTATCCCGCGTATATGGTAAATCGGGAACTATCCTGGCTCAAATTCAACGAACGGGTGCTGGAGGAGGCGCTCTGCCGGGAAACCCCTGTGCTGACCCGGCTCCAGTTTGTATCCATTTTTTCCACAAATCTGGACGAATTCTTCATGGTGCGGGTGGGAAGCCTCACCGACTATATGCATTTTGCCCCGGATTATGTCGACAACAAAACCGGCATGAACGCCAAGGAGCAGCTCAGCGCCATCTACGCCGCGTCCCGAGCCCTCTGCGCCCGCAAGGACGAGGTCTATCGGGAGGTCATCAACGAGCTGAGCGCTTCCGGGGTTTCACTGCTGTCCTACATGGAGCTGACAAAAGACGAGAAAAAGGAGGCTGCGGAGTACTTTAACCGGGAAATCCGGCCCCTTCTGTCGCCGCAGATTATCGATCCGCGGCACCCCTTTCCCTTTATCGCCAACAAGTCGTTAAACATCGCTGTCGAGCTGGAGCAGGACGGAACGAGGCTCTGCGGCATCATTCCGCTGCCGGGCGGGGTGCGGCGGCTGTTTTTCCCCGACAGGGGAAGGTTTTGTTGCATCTCGCTGGAGGAGCTCATCCTCCATTATGCCAACGAGGTGTTCGAGCTCTACAAGGTGGTGAGCAAGGCGGTCTTTTCTGTGACCCGCAACGCCGATATCGACACCGATGCCCGGGAGTTGGACGAAGACGACGACTACCGCCAGCATATGAAGAAAATCCTCAAAAAGCGGCAGCGGCTTTCCCCCGTGAGGCTGGAAGTCCAGGGGAATTTGAAGAAGAAGGCGCTGGAGTTTTTAAAGGATAAACTGGGGCTGTCGGAACGGCAGGTGTTTTTCACTACCACGCCCATGGATCTGTCCTTCGTCGGGGAGATCGAAAAACGCCGGAAGACGGTCGCCGACGCAGGCCTTCGGTGG
>ERZ827469.3637-NODE-3637-length-9945-cov-2.876441_pt1 | contig 9945 bp, 9 predicted proteins | sample MGYA00519917_ERZ827469 | MGnify/ENA primary metagenome ERZ827469 (study PRJEB31778, sample SAMEA3449314) | human gut metagenome | biome: human gut; feature: human-associated habitat; material: faeces | place: United Kingdom | collected 2010/2012 ... | reverse complement strand
GGCTTTCTCTCCATCGTTCTCTCCGGCATAACCTCCGGCTCTCTTTTCGTTTCCTCGGAAACTTCCATCAACCGCTGAATCAACTCCGGCTTACGCAATGCCGTGATTCCTTTCAAACCTTTTTCTTTTGCAATCTCGCGCAATTCAACTAATGTTTTTTTTGAAAAATCCATACATTACTTCCTTTCTAATGCTGATACATCTCTCAACCACTCTTAACTAATCCAATCTCATAATTAGGAAATCAAACTCAAACGCCCGAATTTCAGATAATCGAATTTCAAATGATACTTTACGATAATTCTGAAACCTTATTATAACGAATAAGAAAAGGTTCGTCAAGTAGTGTTTGGGCTAAATTGCACGCTTTTTAAAATTCAATTTTATTTTTTTTCATCAAATCTCTCGCCGTATCCAAAGAATCAACACCGGTTCTGTTTTTAATCGGTGCAAATTCGCGTTCTCTCTCAACCTCAAAAGATAAACAATTGTCCATCATTCGAATCATATCCAGAACAAGAAGTTCAAATTTGTAACCGTTTGGCTCCTCCGGTTTCATCATCTGCCCATCTTCTGCCATATATGGAATCTTTTTCTCCACTACATGAGTCGGCATATATTCATTCATAATCTTTGTCAGCGTTTTTACATTAAACAGATAGTTCAAAATAACACCATAGTTGTATAACAGTCGTCCATTTTCATCTTTGGAATGAATCATTTCATCAGTCATTTCATAATACTCTACAATCGATGGTTTTCCATCCTCTAAACAAAGAACTCCTACTTTTTCATTTGGGTCTGCCTTTGCCACTACTTTTGAGCCGCACACACAGCCTGCCTCAATCGTTGCACCAACGAATACCGGATCAGCCATCTTCTGAAGTACATTATCCACAGAAAACACGTTCAGCCATTCCACGCCAAGTTCATCGATTTTATCCAAAAGACCTGCTTTTGCCAAGGACGAGAACCAACCGCCATTTCCATTTGGTGAAGTTGAAAGTTTTGCTTTACCTTCCATATAAATCTTTCCGTCATAGCTTACTGACGGTGCCATTTCCTGAACAAAAAAGAATACATAATCTTTGTTATAACCAAAATAATCGTGTTCTTTGAAGAACTGTGTCGTATCGTCATTGTTCTTTTCACTTGTCATGATAAATAACGGAATCCATGCATTCGCTTTTTCTTTCACCTGCATCAAATTATGTATTAACTGTTCAAACAGATATAATTCTTTTGTCACGCCAACATCTAACATTCCTTTTGGCTTATCCAGACCAAGTCTTGTTCCCTGTCCGCCTGCCAAAAGAACCGCACCCACTTTGCAGTCATAAATTGCCTGAAGTCCGATTTCTTCATAATGCTCTCTCTTTGCCGCAATCTCCTCTAATGTCACAGCACCAAGAGGCTCTAATTTTCCTTTTGGTATCTCTTTTACACCGCCCTCAATCAAATTAAGAAGTGATAAATCCAAATCTTCAATCTGTTTCAACAGTGACTTTTTCTCCTCTTCTCCCAATTCCTCAAAATATTGTAATAAATGTTCCTGACCAACAGGCATTAATTTCTGCTTTGCTTCTTCGTAAGTCATCCTTTTTTCTCCTTTCCTTAGCGCCATGGCGCCATCCTATCCTCATTGTACCATTTTCCATAAAAAGTACAAGAGAAACTTATTGTGTTTGCCCTTGAAAAATGATATGATTATTGTTATATGTTTATTGGATTTGTACAAGATAGAATGGAGGATATTATGACACAGAGTGAAAAAGCGTTAAAGCTGCATGAAGAATGGAATGGAAAAATTACAACCACACCAAAGTGTGAGGTAAAATCAAGAGAAGATCTTGCCATTGCCTACACACCGGGTGTTGCAGAACCATGTAAAGTAATTGCAGCGAACAAGGAAGAAGCTTACCGCTATACCATCAAGTCAAATACGGTTGCCGTTGTTTCCGACGGGAGTGCCGTTTTGGGCCTCGGTAACATCGGCGCAGAAGCCGCTATGCCGGTTATGGAAGGAAAAGCTGTTTTATTCAAAGAATTTGGCGGGGTCAATGCTTTCCCAATCTGTTTAGATACACAGGATACCGAAGAAATTATCAAAACCGTAGTCAATATTGCCCCTGCTTTTGGCGGCATTAACTTGGAAGATATTTCCGCACCACGTTGTTTCGAAATCGAAACGCGCTTAAAAGAATTACTTGACATCCCGGTTTTCCACGACGACCAGCACGGAACAGCTGTCGTAGTTCTCTCGGGAATCATCAATGCATTAAAAGTAGTGAACAAAGAAAAAGAAGACTGTAAAGTCATTGTAAACGGTGCCGGTTCCGCAGGAATCGCTATCACAAAACTTTTACTCCGCTATGGATTTAAGGATGTAACACTCTGCGATAAATCCGGTATTTTAAGTAAAAACAGTAAGGACTTAAACTGGATGCAGAAAGAAATGATGGAAGTTACCAATTTATCCGGCAAAGAGGGAAGTCTTGCCGATGCCTTTGTCGGCACTGACATTTTCGTAGGCGTTTCCGCTCCGGGAATCGTAACAGAGGAAATGGTTGCCTCAATGAACCGCGACGGTATTTTGTTTGCCATGGCAAATCCGATACCGGAAATCATGCCTGACCTTGCAAAAAAGGCCGGTGCAAAAGTGGTTGGAACCGGACGTTCCGATTTCCCAAATCAAGTCAACAATGTAGTAGCTTTCCCCGGTATTTTCAAAGGTGCCCTAGAGGGACGTGCCACACAGATTACCAAAGAAATGAAATTAGCAGCCGCTCTTGCTATCGCATCTTTAGTACCGGAAGATGAGTTAAATGAAGATAACATTATGCCGGAAGCTTTTGATCCACGCGTTGCAGATGTTGTAAGTGCTGCCGTAAAAGCACATATTGCTGATTAATCATGGAAAAATGGGGCGATAAACCGTACCACTCTCTGGATTACGAGAACAAAAAACGTTTTGGTGAAAAAGTATATAAAATTTCTCTGGCTGGTGGAACCACCTGCCCAAACCGCGATGGCACGCTTGGTACAAGAGGCTGTTGTTTTTGCAGTGGCAGCGGTTCCGGTGATTTTGCCGCCACCAAAGGAAGCATTACCGAACAGATCGAAGAAGCCATTGCCCGTGTTTCCCGTTACAAAAACGCAGGGCATCATTTTACCGCTTACTTCCAATCTTTCACCGCTACATACGCACCGGTTGAAACTTTGCGGGCGGCTTGGGAAGAAGCAATGACACATGAATCCGTTGTCACGCTTGCAATTGCAACGAGACCGGACTGTTTAGGAGACGATGTTCTCTCGCTGTTAGCCGACTGCCGTAGAAAAATGCCGGTGACCGTTGAACTCGGTTTACGAACCATTCATCCGGACACCATCCGCTACATCCGGCGGGGTTATCCAAACTCCGTATACGAAACAGCAGTAAAAAACCTGCAAAATATCGGTGTGAATGTTGTAACTCACGTGATTGCCGGTCTGCCCGGTGAAACAAAAGAAAACTTTCTCGATACGGTAAGATATGTTGCTGATATAGGAAGTGACGGTATTAAACTCCAGCTTTTGCATGTACTGAAAGGAACCGACTTAGCGTTGGATTATGAAAGTAAAATGTTCCGGACACTGACTCCGGATGAGTATTTAGACTACATTGCCGAAGCACTTTCGATTCTTCCACCGGATATGGTGATACACCGTGTGACCGGTGACGGACCAAAGGACTTATTAATTGCTCCTCTGTGGAGTGCCAACAAGCGAATGGTTCTAAACTCCCTTCAAAAAAAAAATGAAGCAGGAACATATTTTTCAGGGAAAATTCTATCACGGGAAATAAGGAGGGATTTGCTATGCCAAATGGCTCAATTACCATTTATAAACTAATTATTTTATATACACTAAGTAAAGTAGATTCTCCACTGCCGCCCGGCGTGATTTCCGATTACATCACAGACCGCGGCTACACAAATTATTTTAATTTACAAAATGCCTTTGGGGAATTGTTAGAAGCGGATTTAATCAAAGAGGACAGCACCTATCATTTAACGTACTACACGCTGACCGAAGCAGGTGCCGAAACATTAGAGTTGTTTGGTGCTCCTTTATCAAGAGAAATTCGGGACGAAATCAATCATTACTTAGAAGAACACAAATTTGAAATCATTGATGATACATCTTTAGTAAGTGACTACCATGCGACAAACGATGGCACCTATCTCGCCACCTGTACACTGCGCGACGGCAATCATGTTCTCATGCAGCTGTCTTTGGACGTTGCTACGGAAACCGATGCTATCAAAGTATGCGAAAACTGGCAGTCGAAAAGTGATATCCTCTATCAGACTGCCATGCAAAATCTTCTTTCTTAAACTTGTATGAGGGAGTGCCGCATCAACCGACGCCGGTGCTCCCCATTTCTAAATATTTCAAATAAGCACCATATGTCATTGTAACCGCATTATCGCCGGTTCCAACTGCCACCGTAACTTTTTCAAAATCTGAAGCCGTCGCTTTTACTGCAGTCGTATCAGTCGATTGAGACGTTGTTTTCTTCTCTTCTACACCAGTAGAAGCACCACTTCCCTCATATGCATCGGAAGTAGTCGAAACCTTACGGTTCGGAACAGTAACGCCTTCCTGCATAAATTTCTTTATCTTTTTCACGTAATTTGTCGTCTCTTTATACGGTGGCACACCGCCGTACTTTTTCACCGCACCGCTACCGGCGTTATATGCCGCTGCCGCCAATGTGTAATCACCGTTAAATTTCTTCAAATGCGCTTTCAGAAGTTTTGCCGCTCCCATAATATTCTGCTCGGCATCAAACGGATCTTTGATTCCTAACCCCTTCTGTTCTTCCGGCATCACCTGCATAATTCCCTGTGCTCCGGCAGAGGAAACACACTTTGTGTTAAAATCTGATTCTGCCTTTGCCACGGCAACTAAGAAATCATAGGAAATATCATATTTTTCTGCCGCCCGCTCAAAGATACTTTTTAACGTCGTGCTTCCTGTACTCTCGGAAGTATCATTCGACGTTTTGTTTGTCTTTGATGCTGACGATGTTTTTTCTGTCGTCTTTGCTGTCGTCTTTTTCACCGACGCACTTTCTGTGTTTTCCTCAGAAGCCGCAGCATACAACGCATTTTCCTTTTCTAACACTTTCTGAAACGGAGTAATGGATGTCTTTGTATGCGAAGCGGACAGCGATACACTTGCTGCCTGATTGGTCCGATTTGTAATATCCTGAACATACATCGCCGACATCTTATTTCTCCTTTCACAAAAATCTCCAAACTTAATTTCATTATACCGAAAACTGTTTTAAAAAGCAAGACAAGCCTAGCGGTATTTTTCCAAAAATTCATCCATCTTCTTCATAGATTCTGTAAGAACGGACACCTCCGGCAGATAGACAATACGGAAATGATCCGGATTTGCCCAGTTAAATCCGCCGCCATGTACCAAAAGCACATGTTTTTCACGCAGAAAGTCTAACACAAACTGCTCATCATTTTGAATTCCAAAACGCTTTGCATCAATGCGTGGGAAGATATAAAAGGCCGCTTCCGGATGAACAACAGACAAACCATCCACACCATCAATCGCCTCACAGATGCATTTTCGCTGCTCATATAATCTGCCGCCCGGTAATAAAAGCGGGTCAACATCCGGTCTGTTTTTCAGTGCCGGTGCCACCACGTGCTGTGCTAACACGTTGGCACACAAACGCATGGACGAAAGCATGTTAATTCCTTCTATGTACCCTTTGCCCTTTGACAAGTCTCCGCTAAGCACCATCCAGCCGCTGCGAAATCCCGCTATGCGGTCTGATTTGGAAAGTCCGTTAAACGTTACTACAAACAAATCCGGTGCCAAAGATGCAATCGATGTATGCGTTTTGCCATCAAAAACAAGTCTGTCATAAATCTCATCCGCAAATAAAATCAATTCATAGCGTCTTGCCAGCTCTACAATCTGCTCTAACACTTCTTTTGGATACAAAGCACCTGTCGGGTTATTCGGGTTAATAATGACAATTCCCTTTGTTCTGGAATTGATTTTTTTCTCCATATCCGCAATATCCGGATACCAGTTGGATTTCTCATCACAGATATAATGAACCGGCGTTCCTCCCGCCAATTTTGCCGCAGCTGTCCACAATGGGTAATCCGGTGCCGGAATCAAAATTTCATCACCATCATTTAACAAGCCCTGCATCGCAAGGGAAATCATTTCACTGACTCCGTTTCCGATGTAAATGTGGTTCATCTCCAAATTCGGCAGTCCCTTTGACCGGTGATAATCTAAAATCGCCTCACGTGCCTCAACAATACCATTGGACTCGCTATAGCCCTGACTCATCGGGTCATCCAATGCATCGCGAATGGCGTCCAAAATCCACGAAGGTGCCTGAAAGCCAAACGGTGCCGGGTTTCCTATATTTAATTGGAGAATCTCCGTGCCCTGGCGTTTCATCTCATTTGCCGCATCCAGAACAGGGCCTCTCACATCGTAACATACTCCATGTAATTTATCTGATTTTGCAAAGGTTCTCATCCTTCCACATCTCCATTCCTTTTTCTAATTTCATCATATCGGTTCGGCAGCCGGCGCAGCGAATAAATGCTTGCCGCCACAACCACAATGCAAAGTACATAAAAAATCACATACCAGATGGAAGCAATCCGAATTTGCCGGTAGGCTAACCACTGACCGATTCCACTGATTAGATAAGAACTTAAATTAAATGCCATATGCATAAGGGTGCTTCCCCAGATACTCTGTGTTTTTTCAAAGATGTACGCCAAAATAATACCAAAGGCAGCCGCGTACAATCCCTGAACAATATTTTTATGGTATATACCAAAAATCAGTGCCGAAACAAGCGCTGACACATCAACCGGAAAACAAGTTCTAAGTCCACCGTAAATCACGCCGCGAAACAGTAGTTCCTCCGCAATCGGTCCCACGACAACAACAAGAAGCAGCACAGCAAACGGAGAACCGTTTTTCAGGCTTAAAATCTCGCTCACATTGTCATAGGAAGCAAATATGTTTGGCAGAAGATACCGCAGGAATCCAACAGTGATGCCAATCGCATACTGTCCAAACAACCCAATCGCCGTCAAACCGGCGATACGCTTTACCGTAAACAGTGGGCGGTAATCCGGTCTGTAATGCCATTTATTCTCCCGCACGGCATACCAGAAACCAAACACAAATAATACAACCAATTTCAAAATAAAATTTGCCATAATCTGCACCTGAATTTGTTCCTGCTTTGTCATACCTTTATGTAACGCAAGTCCAAACAATGCACGAAACAACACTTCCAAGCCGTAACAGACAAGGAGGGCAAGCAGCGTCCAGCCAATTGTCTTTATTATTTTTTTCAATCTGCCATATCCCCCTTAAACTAATTTACCGTTTCGTTTCTATTTCCAACGGCATTGATATTCATTTTACCACGCCGCCTCCAATCGGTCAATTTTCTATTGCTAATTTTCTTTGTAAATGATAGTATGTTTATGATGCTGTGGGAGAACATCTGTTGGATGTAACATTAAATAACCGCCTGCTTATCAGGCTTAAGAATGGAGGATACTTATGAAACTCTGGGGAGGACGATTCACCAAAGAGACCAATCAGTTAGTACACAATTTTAACGCTTCCATTTCCTATGACCAGAAATTTTACAAACAGGACATTTTAGGAAGTATTGCACATGTAACGATGTTAGAAAAACAGGGGATTTTAACTACTTCTGAAAAAGATGCCATTGTCGATGGCCTGCAGGGAATCCTGAATGATTTAGAAAGCGGTGCTTTAGAAATTACTGCGGAACACGAGGACATTCACAGTTTCGTGGAGGCAAACCTGATTGAACGCATCGGAGATCCCGGCAAGAAACTTCACACCGGACGCAGCCGAAACGACCAGGTTGCTCTGGATATGAAATTATATACAAGAGATGAAATCGTTGAAATCAATGATTTGCTCAAAGAATTGATGGTGGTAATTCACCGGATCATGTCAGAAAATATTGATACTTTTATGCCGGGCTTTACCCATTTGCAGAAAGCTCAGCCGGTGACACTTGCTCACCATTTCGGGGCTTATTTTGAAATGTTCCGCCGCGACCGAAGCCGCCTGCGCGACATCTACGACCGGATGAATTACTGTCCGCTCGGTGCCGGCGCTCTCGCCGGAACAACCTATCCTTTGGACCGCGAGTACACCGCTTCTCTTTTGAAGTTTGACGGCCCTACTTTTAACAGTATGGATTCGGTTTCCGACCGTGATTACCTCATTGAACTGCTCAGTGCTCTCTCGACGATTATGATGCATATGAGCCGTTTCTGCGAAGAAATCATTCTGTGGAATTCAAACGAATACCGTTTTGTTGAAATTGATGATTCTTATTCCACCGGTTCAAGTATCATGCCACAGAAAAAGAACCCGGACATCGCCGAACTTGTCCGAGGAAAAACCGGTCGTGTATACGGTGCTTTGATTTCAATGCTGACAACAATGAAGGGAATTCCGCTTGCTTACAACAAAGATATGCAGGAAGACAAGGAATTTACCTTTGATGCCATTGACACCGTAAAGGGATGTCTGGCACTGTTTACCGGCATGATTGATACAATGAAATTTAATAAAGAGATTATGGAAGACAGCGCAAAACATGGTTTCACAAACGCAACCGATGCCGCTGACTACTTAGTCAACCACGGTGTTCCTTTCCGTGACGCACACGGCATCATCGGACAGTTAGTACTGCTTTGTATCGAGAGGGAAATTCCACTCGATGACCTTCCATTGGAAGAGTATAAAAAGATTTCTCCTGTTTTTGAAGAGGATATCTACGAAGCAATTTCGATGAAAACATGCGTAGAAAAACGTAACACCATCGGTGCTCCGGGCGAGGAAGCCATGAAAAAAGTAATTGCTGCAAACGCTCTTTATTTGCAGGAAAGTTAATTGTTAATGATTCAAAAAAATCCCTGTCATTTCGGGTGAAAATCTCACCCGAAATTGACAGGGATTTTTCATATGCGTACTGTTTATCGCATGATAAACCATTTCATTATTTCATTACTTTTTATCGCCGTATTTTTTCTCATAGTTGGCAATACATTTTTCAATAACCGCAATTGCTTCTGTCGGACCGCCAAAGTCCTTGACGTCTGTTTCCTTGTTCTCTAAATCTTTGTATACCGAGAAGAAGTGCTGAATCTCTTCAAAGATGTGCTCCGGCAGCTGCTCAATGTCGGTATAGTAATTGTATGTTGGGTCGTTGTACGGAATCGCAATAATTTTCTCATCCATATCCCCATTGTCACGCATGTACATAACGCCAATCGGGTAACAGCGAACCAGCGACATCGGCTCAATTTCCTCCGAGCAAATCACAAGTACGTCAAGCGGGTCCTTGTCATCGCCGAGCGTTCTCGGGATAAATCCATAGTTCGCCGGATAATGGGTCGAAGTGTAAAGAATACGGTCCAAAATAATCAATCCCGTTTCTTTGTCTAATTCGTATTTTTTCTTGCTTCCTTTCGATATCTCAATTGTCGCAATGAAATCGGTCGAAGAAATCCGCTCCTTGCTGATATCATGCCAAATATTCATGTGTGGCCCTCCTAATTTTTTCTTGTGTAACCCCACGCATTATTAGCGAATATAGTTTGTACGGATTACCGGTTCTCTCTCCGGGAATGTAATGCCCTTCTCTTTTCCTGCTTCAATGCATGAAAGAAGCCATGCCATATTGTTTCCGAGCGTCCGCATCGTCTGCATTCCCTCTTCGTCCTGCTTCACTTCTTCTGCCTTGCCCCCATGCACCTGATTCCAATACTGGGAACCAACAACCGGCATACAGTTAATGGTAAAATACTTATTAATCTGGTCGAATGCCGCCGATGCTCCTCC
>ERZ827469.3636-NODE-3636-length-9950-cov-10.304093_pt1 | contig 9950 bp, 16 predicted proteins | sample MGYA00519917_ERZ827469 | MGnify/ENA primary metagenome ERZ827469 (study PRJEB31778, sample SAMEA3449314) | human gut metagenome | biome: human gut; feature: human-associated habitat; material: faeces | place: United Kingdom | collected 2010/2012 ... | reverse complement strand
GTACGCCCGGATAGGGCAATGAGAAAAACAGTATGAGGTACTGCCCCGTAAGATAACGCGGGAAACAACCAGCCTAACCGAAAGGCGAAAGCTGACACGGGAACACAGTACGGCTGGAAAGCGGTAAGTCACCTAAAGGCAATCGGGTGCGACTGAACCGCAATGTTAATCGGATATAAGGTATAAGTTGGATTTACTGAACGCGAGCTTCCAGTTTCTGTTATGTGCCGATGGAGGAAAATTGCCTGAAACCTCTGGTACGGAAAAGGCAAGTTATGGTTGTGGGCTTGTCGGTTATCAATCATTCCGTACAACCTGTAGGGGAACCTATGGTAACGAAGCGAAAGCGATACCGAGAATCCGAATTTACCAAGTCTCATTGCTAACCGGGGATGCCCTAACCAGGAGCGCCGCGCGAAAGGGGGAATGAAAAAAGCGGCTATGGCTTTTGAGCCTGAAAATCCTGCATGGGTACGGAGTGCTCGTAGTAGTCCGAGAGGGATAATGACCCTTACATGGCGAAGGGGCACAGTTATTGCGTACTAAAATTAGAAGTTGATTAGGGAGGAAAACCTCACATGAAGCCAACAATGGAAATTTTAGCAAGAATCAGTCAAAACTCACTTGCAAACAAAGAAGAAGTATTTACAAAACTGTATCGCTACCTGTTGCGTCCTGACATCTACTTTGTGGCATACAAAAACCTGTACGCCAACAGTGGTGCGGCAACAAAAGGAGTAAACGAGGATACGGCAGACGGTTTCAGCGAGGCCAAAATAGATAGCATTATCAAAGCACTGGCGGACGAAACCTATCAGCCCATGCCGGTGAGGCGAACCTATATCCAGAAGAAGAATAACCGCAAAAAACTGCGCCCTTTGGGCATACCAACCTTTACTGACAAATTGGTGCAGGAAGTGTTGCGAATGATACTGGAAGCGGTATATGAGCCTATCTTTCTGGATGTCTCCCACGGTTTTAGGCCAAAAAGAAGTTGCCATACGGCCTTAAAACAGTTGAGACGGGAGTTCAACGGTACGCGTTGGTTTGTTGAAGGCGACATCAAAGGCTGCTTTGATAACATCAACCACGCCGTTCTTGTAGGCTTGCTGAACAATAAAATCAAGGACGCCCGGATAACCAAGCTGATTTACAAATTCCTGAAAGCAGGATATTTAGAGAATTGGCAGTACCATAAGACGTACAGCGGTACACCGCAAGGCGGTATCATTTCTCCGCTGCTCGCCAACATCTACCTGCATGAGTTGGACAAGTTTGTAATGAAGTTGAAATCCGAATTTGACACACCCGGAGTGGGGCAAATCACACCTGAATACCGGGAGCTGCACAATGAAATCAAACGGCTATCCCACCGCTTGACGAAAGTAACAGGTGAGGAAAGGGAATTGGTGCTGGCAGAGTACAAACCCAAACGTCAGAAGCTGATGTCCATTCCCTGTACTGCGCAGACCGACAAAAAACTGAAATATGTTCGGTATGCGGATGATTTTCTAATAGCAGTCAAGGGAAACCGTGAGGACTGCCAATGGATTAAGAGCAAATTGGCCGAGTTTATCGGAGATACACTGAAAATGGAGCTCAGTGAAGATAAAACGCTCATAACCCATAGCAGTAAATGTGCAAGGTTCTTAGGCTATGACGTGCGCGTGCGCAGAAGCGGAAAAATAAAGCGGGGTGGCCCCGGTCATGTAAAAATGCGTACCCTCAATGGGGGTGTAGAACTGTTGGTGCCACTTAACGATAAAATCCGTCAATTCGTTTTCACGAAAGGTGTGGCGATACAGAAGGAAGATGGTTCCATGTTTCCAGTCCATCGGAAATATCTGGTTGGACTCACAGACTTAGAAATCGTTTCAGTATCCAATGCGGAGTTACGAGGAATATGCAGCTATTATGGTATGGCAAGCAACTTTTGTAAGCTGCACTATTTTGCCTACCTTATGGAATACAGTTGCCTGAAAACGCTTGCTTCAAAGCATAAAACCAGCCTTTCCAAAACCATTGACAAGTTTAATGATGGCACAGGAAAATGGGGTATACCCTATGAAACGAAGCAGGGAAACAAAAGGCGTTACTTCGCAAATTACGCCGACTGCAAAGGCAAGGCCCCTGCTGCGGATTACATCAGCAATGCTGCCGTTGTCTACGGATATGCAGTCAATACCCTTGAAAACCGGCTGAAAGCAAAGGTCTGCGAGTTATGTGGAACGACAGAGAGCGACCATTACGAAGTTCACCACATTAACAAACTTAAAAATCTCAAAGGTAAGGAACGGTGGGAAATCGCAATGATTGCCAAACATAGGAAAACGCTTGTGGTGTGCAGGGATTGCCACCGCAGTATTATTCACAAAAAGTGAGTTTTGTCTGAACGAGCAGTAACAGAGCCGTATACTCCGAGAGGGGTACGTACGGTTCCCGGAGAGGGTGGCGCAAACCTATCACAGTAATGTGACAAGGCGGTGCTTCCCTACTCCACCATATAATTATCAATTCCGTCAATTTTCATAACGGTAAAGCATTTTCAACCGAACATGACAGAAAGTTTTCTCCGGCATGGAAAGAATTGAAAAAATACAGTGATGAAATAACTGCCGAACGCGGTCTTTCGGTGATAGAAAATTCTAAAGGAAAGGGCGTTAGTCATTATGAATGGGAGCTTAAACAGGCAGGACAGAGTTGGAAGCAGAAGCTTAAAATAATCATTGACGAAACGGTCAAGGCTTCAAAAAGTTTTGATGATTTTCTCGACAAAATGAGAGCGGAAGGCATTGAGGTAAAGTATGAGGATTATGTAAAAAAATCCGGTAAATGTTTAGGCTTTAAAATGCCGGGACAGAAGTATTTTATTTATTCTCAGAAATTTGGCTGGTATTATGAAGAAGCTCAGCTAAGAAAAAGAATCGAACGTAATATTACCAGAAAATCCGAATACAAGGCAAAGCAGATTACCAATCCTGATAATCGTATCAAAGAATTTTTTAATCTTTATGAAGATAAGTTTAATTCTTTCGGAATGCAGAGATGGGGCAAAATTCAGAATCTGAAAACAGGCTTTAAAACAATAGCTTATCTGAATGAAAACGGCTTTAAAAACGCAGAGGACTTTTTCAGCAAATACGAAGGTCTGAAAGAACGTAAATTACAAAATTCTGAGAAAATAAACGCACTTGAAAGTAAGCTGAAATTTAATAAATACAGGCTGAAATATCTGAAAATTTACCGGCAGTACAAGCCTGTTTCCGAGCAGTATAAAAAGGCTGTTTTTCAGGATAAATATTTTCGTAATCATGAGAACGAGCTTCTTATGTTTCGGGAAGCTGTAGAGGAATTAAAAAAGACTGAAAGGTCAAAGGTTCTGCCCAATATTGCAGTATTAAAGAATGAAATTCAAGGTCTGACAGAACAAAAAAATAAGCTTTGCAGCGAGAATAAAGTTATCGACGCAAAGCTTCGAGAGTATGATTCAGTCAAGAAAAATCTTGAGAAAATTATTGAAGATTCTGTATTTAGAGAAGAGCATAATCAGCGTGAATCTTCCAAGGAAAAGCGGAGAGAAAATGACATTCAGATTTAGTTAGAGAGGATTTTAATATGAAGAAAAAATGTGAATTTTGCGGCAAAGAGTATGGAATTTTATTACGCTCTTTTAAAATGCATTATAGTTTAACCAAAAAAGATTTTTGTATTTGTAAAAAATGCAGAAATGAGTATGGAAAAGAAATAAAAAAAATCACTAATGAAGGACTTGGCGAAAAAGAACTTGGTCTATTATATGATCCTCAATTTTATATATGTTTTGTAAGTATGTTGATATTATTTATAAACTCACATACCAAGGATGACATTATACTATGTATAATTGTGAATTTAGGCATAATCATAATAAATATTTTATTAATCAGGCATATGATTAAAAAGTATTAATTACGATTATGATGGGTTATATAACATAAAAACCCGTTTATCTCATTATATCTTAAAATAACTAAAAAAGGAGATAAAATGAAAAATTGTGCAATATGTGAAAACAGTGAAGATGTTAAAATGATCAATGGTAAGCCTTTATGCATTCGTTGCAGAAAGGATATTGCAACTGGCTACTTTATATATAAAAAAGAAAAACAGAAATTTATTTCGGCTTATAGCTCAGGTATTATATTCGCTGTTTTAGCTTGCGTTATCAGATTAATTATATACTTTATAGAGTGAAAGAAATTAATATGAAAACGTCAAAATATTACATTGTTAAAAAATGAAATTCAAAATCTGACAGAACAAAAAAATAAGCTTTGCAGTAATAATAAAGTTATCGACGCAAAGCTTCGGGAATATGATTCGGTTAAGAAAAATCTTGAAAAGATTATTGAAGATACCGTATTTAAACAGGATCAGGAACAGCGCGAAATCAAAAATGAATGAATAATGATATTCATATTAAGGGAGAAAGTACATATCATGGAAGATGATTATTGCCTTTTCTGCGGCAAAAAAATTTCAAATGAACAAGGTAAAATTAAGGAATTGGATTATAACATATGTGATGAATGTTTGAAGAAATTGAATGATAATTTCAAGCCTAAAATCTCCAAAAGAATTATAGAAATTATATTTGTGATATTTATAAATATTTTTTATTGCTTTATATGCGTGTATTTAATAAAATTAATTCAAATAGAAAGTAATTTTCTAAAGGTGGAACTGATTATATTATTTATGACGATATTTACTACCTTTATTCCGTTAATTTTATCACTGTATTTGAGAAAATAAAAAATCATTTATAATATTGAAAAATTTTAACTAAGAAGTATATTCCTATATAAATAGACATAATAAGCAAAATCCATATTACTATATGGTATCCAATATTATAGTAATCATCATAAAAATTCACCAACATAAAAGTAAACCATTTAACGGCGGCAATATAAAAAATAACATATGACAATCCATCAGTATAAAACTTAACTTTTAATTCATTATTAATTTGAAATACAATTGTCAATGCAATATGGAAAATAAACAGACCCACTAAAAACATTTCTATTAATGTATCAATAAATCTTAAAAATTCCGGTGAATGAAATATTTTTACAATAATAAATTCAACGATAAATTCTTTATCAGGATTCTCAGGTAATACAATGTTAAAACATAATAAAAATAAATAAATTAAAGGTAATGGTATTTTTAGTAAAAGCTTAATTGTTTCTGTCATCGAGTATAAATTCCTTTCATTTTATTTATTCTAACACTTTTTAGCATTATTGTAAAGGAGATACGAAAAATGAAAAATTGTATTATTTGTAATAAGGAAACAAGTAAATTTGTTATTAATGAAAAATATATTTGTGAAAACTGTATGACCAAAATAAATAAAGTTTTATTTAAAAGACGATTTATATTTAACATAGCCATTTCGCTTTGGCTATCTTTCGGTGAAATTGCAATTTTATTGATTTTTATGTTTTTAATAAAATAATTAATTGAGAAGTTTTGAAATTAATTTGCGCTGCCTCTGCATGTATATTGAAAGGACTTAAGTTATTCTAACCAAACAGGATTTAATTGAGATTATTGAAAGAATTCCTATAAATTTTGTTTATGACGCTATAAGAGAAATCCGAGATAAAGCATTTTTGAAAGAGTCTGAATCTTTATTGCAAGAAACTCAAAAGCTTACGCAGCTGAAAGAGGAATTACAGGCAAAGGATTATTTAAATGATCAAGAGTATATAAATCAACTTAATCTTTTATTTTCGGAAGCCAAAGAAGCTAAGGCTTTATATCAAAAATGTAATACAAGGTATGAAAAACTGAATTGTATCTGCAAAAAAATTATTGAGGAGAATTGTTAAAATGAATGAAATTAAAATTTGGAATTATGACAATTTAGAAATTAGGACAATAGAAAAAGGCGGAGAGTCATGGTGGGTATTGTCAGATGTGTGTAAAGTATTGGAGTTATCTAATCCCTCAAAGGTTGCACAAAGATTAGATGAAGACGAACGGTCTAACTTTGAGTTAGGTCGTCAAGGAACAGCTATTATTATAAATGAATCCGGTTTATATAGCGTTATTCTTCGAAGCGATAAGCCTGAAGCAAAATTATTTCGCCGTTGGGTAACTCATGAGGTACTGCCTGAAATACATAGAACAGGTAAATATTCTGCCGTAAAATCAGAAAGTATACTTGACGATCCGCGGCTTACCGCTTCAGCTAAGGCAATTTTTATGTATTTGTGCAGCCGTTCCGGCGGTAAATCAGAGCTTAATACCAATCGTAAAAAAGTACTGCATGACTTAAACATAGGTCCGGATATGTATAAAAATCATCTTGACAAGCTTAAAAACCTTGGATATGTAAGTACGGAGCGGATCAGAGGAGCGGACGGTCGAATAGGAGGCGTAAAATTTATAATTAATTACAACAAATTGTTAAGTCTTAAAAATGAATTCGCCATTGGCGAATAAGGAGAAAAATAATATGAAAGAATATAGGTATTTTATAACCGACAACAGTACGTATGGTTGCCTTGTAAAAGGAAGATTCAACGGAAAGGAAATGATACTGTTGTTAGGTAATATATTTTCCAATAACAAAAATCTGAGTATTGAAAATGTTGTTACTTTGCTTTGCTCCAAATATGGATTTAAGGTTGAAAAAAATAACATTTCTAAAGTCGAATTAAATACAAGTCCTGAAACCCCATACACATATTACGACTTGATTGATGAATTTGGATATTGTGAAAGCGATGGCTATATGTATACTGACATAGAAGAATTTACAAAGCTTTTTTCAGATACTAAATCACAAGAGATATTTCGCTCAATTACAGCTTTTTCGTGAAATAAAACTGTTTTGAGTGAGTTATCTTGCCATTATAATATGTTTTTCCTTTACTAACGTTCTGTTCGAGTAATTCTTAATTCTGTAACTTCTTCGACAGAATACAGTCTTTTATTATCTGCAAAAATATATTTTGCTTCTTCAAATTTCATTAGAATCACCTCTTTTACATTCTATTTTATATTAAACTCATTGTCAAGTGGAGGATAACGACATGATAATACAACTCAAAATGATGGACACATTTTCTAAATCCATCAAAACAGATTATAACGAAATAATACTACGATATCTTATCATGTATATTATGATAAAATATTATGAAACCTATCCTGGGATAGGAATAGACAATGATTCACTTGCTGATATTTTGGTGACTTGCTATCCTGATGATTTTACATATTTTAACGCAGAACAGAGCAACATAAGGCAAATCAAAACAGTAGGCGGTTGTTCTACATTCTCTTTGATGAGAGGTGATAGCTGTGGTTACACTCTAATCATAGATATACTGGAAAATTGGGAATGGCTTTGCAGTGCAGGAGGCGCAGTAGAAACCATTGAGTATTTTCACTCAGATAAATTTGCAAAGGAATTTGAAAAGATTGCAAAAATTCAGGCGGGAGAAGAGTGGGAGAAAATTTGCGAGAAGAAATGAAAACACGATGGTCAAAGAGGTTGATTTGAAATTTTATGTATTTGTGCAGCCGTTCCGGCGGTAAATCAGAGCTTAATACCTAATCGTAAAAAAGTCCTGCATGACTTAGATATGGGTTCGGATATGTATAAAAATCATCTTGACAAGCTTAAAAACCTTGGATATGTAAGTACGGAGCGGATCAGAGGAGCGGACGGTCGAATAGGAGGCGTAAAATTTGTAATTAATTATAACAAATTGTTAAGTCTTAAAAATGAATTCGCCATTGGCGAACTGGAATAAGGAGTTAAAAATTATGACTGTATATTTAAGAGTATTTGGTTTAGCTGTCGATGAAGATGGAAATAAGAATTATGCCGGAGTAAAAATTAATATTGATACTGATGAAATTACAGATGAGAAAAAAGATAATATAATTGAGTTTTTTACAAAACTGTTTCCGGTATGCAATGGCAAAGTTGAGATTATATCTGAAGATGAATACATAACGCTTTATGGCGATGAATGAAAACGGGGGTGATATTTATGTTAGGATTTATAATAGGAATTATAATCGGAGCTACATTTGGAGCAATGATAATGGCTCTTGCAGCTGCTTCCGGAAGATCGGATCGTAAGGAATGTAGACATTAAATAAAAAAATTCGCCAATGGCGAATATAAGCACAGGAGGAAAGTAGATTATGACTAAATATAAGATATTAAAAAACGATAGTATTTATTATGATGGAGTTACTTTATATCGAATACAATCAATATGTGACTTTGACGATGTGCAGTTCGGCGATATAGGATGAGGAGGACGAAGAAAATGAGTAAAGAAGAAATCTTAAAGTATGCTGCCGAGGCGATCGAAAAGCAGATACCGAAAAAGCCGAATATTTACGGTGACGGTTATGACGATGACGGCAATCTGATATACGACATGTACGATTGCCCTAACTGCGATAGCAGCTATGAAATAGATTATGAAAAATATGATTATTGTCCGAAATGCGGTCAGTTAATAGACTGGAGTGATTGGGTAGAAATAAAATGAAAATTACATAGTCAGAGCAACGGCGCAGATTCAGCTTACGGCTGAAACGGACAAACCGGAGGATATGAAATCGTTGGTTGAAAGCATTTTTTATGACTAAATATAAGATATTAAAAAACGATAGTTATGATTGCTATTCTATGCAGCATTGTCTTCCAGTTTAGATATACTTGAAGCTGCAATCGTTTCAATAAATTAGTTTATTAGGGAGTTTTTTGTATAATGGAGGACAAAGGATGATTATGATTACTGTAAGCATATTTTTTTGTATTACGATATTTGCTGACATTATATATATTATTAAATGTAAAAATAATGATAATAAAAAGCTTAGCAAAAGTATTTTTGACCTATTAATAATGATAACAATTTTGATTTTTTGGGCTTTGGATGCTGATATTATATCTTCCTCTATTTTATGCATAAGTTGTTTATTTTATTATTTTATTATATGGGGAAAACTTTATGAAGATAAATGCAGAAGAAACAAATCAGATATTGTATTTGCAGCTATTTTAAACATCCTTATAATAACGTTAAATGGGGTGCGTATTTTTCAATAATTGCTTTAATCGTCAAATAAGGTTTATGAAATTTCTTTATAGGAATAATAGTATTTAATTTTATCCACACTTTTGGGTATTATAGTTTATCTTAAAGACTTGATTTTTGAATTTTTACCTGATAACTTATTCGAATCAGAAATCAAGTTCATCAATCAACTTGGATATTCAAATAAACAAATTTATGAATTGATCTTCAGTTTAGTTTTAACTCCGATTCTAATTACCAATGTATTAGCAGCGCTTCTATGCGAATTAAAAGCATATTGGATAGAAAAGTATAATAATGGCGTTGATATAACGCTTGAGCTTATAAAGGAAAAGTCTGAAAAATAAAATGTCAAAGAGGATTAAAATCTATAAATTATATCTACAAAACCAATAAATATAATCATAAATATGACATAAAATACCAAATATATTTGATAATTAAATATTAAACCCATATATATGATAGAATTTTATGTAAAATAAAATTCAGGGAGGTCATATTTATGGCTTATTATCAAAGATTAAAGGACTTAAAGGAGGACGCAGATTTGACTCAGGCGAAAGTTTCTGAAATAATTGATGTATCAACTAATCATTATGGAAAATACGAACGAGGCGATATTGATATACCTTTTTCAAAAGCAATCATATTAGCGGATCATTATGATGTATCATTAGATTACATAGCCGGAAGGACCAATGACAAAACTTTTTGTAAAAGTATATCGTCATCGCGCTTTACTGAAAAATTCAACCGCCTTAATCATGAAAACAAGGCAAGAATAGATGAAAGAATGTCCCAAATGTTAGAAGATCAAGGAAT
>ERZ827469.3634-NODE-3634-length-9955-cov-3.612020_pt1 | contig 9955 bp, 8 predicted proteins | sample MGYA00519917_ERZ827469 | MGnify/ENA primary metagenome ERZ827469 (study PRJEB31778, sample SAMEA3449314) | human gut metagenome | biome: human gut; feature: human-associated habitat; material: faeces | place: United Kingdom | collected 2010/2012 ... | reverse complement strand
TCTGGGGTTCCAACGCCATCGGCCAGGACCTCTGGGCCCGCATCTGGGCCGGCGCCCGCACCAGCCTGACCATCGCTTTCTTCGTGGCCCTCATCGAGGCCGTGGTGGGCATCACGGTGGGTGTGCTCTGGGGCTATGTCCGTCAGCTGGACTTCTTCTTCACCGAGCTGTACAACATCTGCGACAACGTGCCTTCCACCATCATCCTGATCCTTATTTCCTACGTTGCCAGCCCCAGCGTCCAGACGCTGATCCTGGGCCTGTCCATCACGGGCTGGATCGCCATGGCGCGTTTTATCCGCAACCAGATCCTCATCATCCGTGACCGTGACTACAACGTGGCATCCCGCTGCATCGGCACCCCCACCTCCCGCATCGTGGTGCGCAACCTGCTGCCCTACCTCGTGTCGGTCATCATGCTCCGCATGGCCCTGACCATCCCCGCCGCCATCGGCAGCGAGGTCTTCATCACCTACATCGGCCTTGGCCTCTCTGTCGAGGTGCCTTCTCTGGGCAACCTCATCAACGATGGCCGCAAGGTCATGATGCAGGCTGGCCTGCGCTATCAGCTGCTCTACCCCACCATCATCCTCAGCTTCGTCACCATCGCGTTCTACCTCATCGGCAACGCTTTCTCTGACGCAGCCGACCCCAAGAACCATCTGCAGTAAGGAGGAACAGGCATGAAAAAGAATGAACTGATCCTCTCTGTGCGGGATCTCAACATCAAATTCAATCTGCGTGGAAATATCCTCCACGCCATCCGGGGCATCGACCTCGATGTCTACCACGGCGAAGTCCTCGCCATCGTGGGCGAATCCGGCTCGGGCAAGAGCGTGTTCACCAAGTCCTTCATGGGCCTGCTGGACTCCAACGGCTCCATCACTTCCGGCACCATCGACTACTTCGGTGCCGACGACCACCAGCCCATCCGGCTCTCCGAGTTGAAAAAGGAGAAGGACTGGCTGAAAGTGCGCGGCCACGAGATCGCCATGATCATGCAGGACCCCATGACCAGCCTGAACCCTCTGAAGACCATCGGCGACCAGATCATGGAGGCCGTGGAGCTCCATCAGGGCCTCAAGGGCGCTGCCGCCAGGGAGAAGACCCTCGAGTACCTGCGGGATGTCGGAATCGCCGACCCGGAAGTGCGCTTCAAGCAGTATCCCCACGAGTTCTCGGGCGGTATGCGCCAGCGCGTCGTCATCGCCATCGCTGTGGCCTGCAACCCGCAGATCCTTATCTGCGATGAGCCCACGACGGCTCTGGACGTGACCATTCAGGCCCAGATCCTCGAGCTGCTGAAGGAGATGCGGGTCAAATATAACCTCACCATCATCCTCATCACCCATGACCTCGGCGTCGTGGCCAACATCGCTGACCGTGTGGCCGTCATGTATGCCGGCGACATCGTGGAGATCGGCACTTCGGACGAAATTTACTACGACCCCCGCCACCCCTACACCTGGGCGCTGCTGTCCAGTATGCCCCAGATGGGCGTGAAGGGCGAAGACCTGTTCAACATTCAGGGTACGCCCCCGAACCTCTTCACGGAAATTCACGGCGACGCTTTCGCGCCCCGCAACCCTTTGGCGCTGAAGATCGACTTCGTCAAGCGTCCCCCTTATTTTGATGTCAGCACGACCCACCGGGCCAAGACGTGGCTTCTCGACCCCCGCGCACCCAAGATAGAACCGCCCGCCGCTGTGCGGATGCTGCAAGAGGAGGGCAAATAACATGGCAGACGAACGCGAAGTTCTGGTCGAGGTAAAAAACCTCGAAGTGACCTACGGCTCCGGCCGCAAGGCTTACAAGGCCGTCAAGAACGCAAACTTCACCATCTATAAAGGCGAGACCTTCGGTCTGGTGGGCGAGTCCGGTTCGGGCAAGACCACCATTGGCCGGGCTATCATGCGCATCCTGCCCACCTCGGGCGGCGAGGTGTTCTATAAGGGCCAGAAGATAAACGGCAAGATCTCCCACGCGCTGGACAAGCAGGTCATCAAGGAAATTCAGATGATATTCCAGGACCCCCAGTCCTCCCTGAACGAGCGCGCCAAGGTGAGCTACATCGTAGGCGAGGGCCTGATGAACGTCCGGCCCGACCTCTCCGCCGCCGAGCGGGACGAAAAAGTCCGGCAGGCGCTGCTGGATGTGGGCCTGCTGCCCGAGTTTGCGTCCCGCTTCCCCCACGAGTTCTCGGGCGGCCAGCGCCAGCGCATCGGCATCGCCCGGGCTCTCATCGTGGAGCCGGAATTCATCATCGCCGACGAGCCCATCTCGGCACTGGATATGTCCATCCGCGCCCAGGTCCTGAACCTTCTGCGCCATCTGCAGAAAGAGCGCGGCATCACCTACCTCTTCATCGCCCATGACCTCTCCGTCATGCGCTACATCTCCGACCGCATCGCCGTCATCCACAAGGGCGACATCGTGGAGCTGGCCGACGCCGAAGAGCTTGTGACCCACGCCATCCACCCCTATACCCGCAGCCTGCTGTCGGCCATCCCCATGCCCAGTCCCCGCCGCGAGCGGCAGAAAAAGCTGCTGGTCTATGACCCCTCCATGCACGACTACTCCACGGAGGCTCCCCAGTGGCGGGAGCTTCGGCCCCGTCACTGGGTGCTCTGCAGCGCCTCCGAGGCCGAAGACTGGTGCCGGGAATTGTAAACTTTTTCTTGCGTTTTTCTCATTGTGGCCTCTCTGTTTATTGACTTTTGTTCTCTGCTCTACTACAATAACAGGAGTGGCTTTGTAACAAAACGAAACAAAACATTGGCCCCCGCGCGGGTCTACAAACATAAAGGAATGAGAAATTGATGACGACGCAGAATCCTGTTTACGCATCCCAGGCCAAACCCTGGCTCAAATACTACGCTCAGAAGTACATCGACCAGACCCTGCCCACCCTTTCAGCATTCGATTATGTCTGCCACCGGAACCGGAACCATCTGAACGATACGGCACTGAACTACTATGGCCGGAAGTTCACCTACGCCGACCTCATCGTCAATGTCAAAAAGACTGCTGCCGCCCTGCGGGGCGTCGGGGTCAAAAAGGGCGACATCGTGACGGTGGTCAGCGTCATGACCCCTGAGGTCATCGCTCTGTTCTACGCCGCTGACATGGTCGGCGCCACCCTGAACCTTGTGGACCCCCGCTACAGCGTCGAGGGCATCCATGAGTATATCGAGGAGGTGGATTCCCACCTTCTCGTCTGCCTGAACGTCGTGTACGAGCGCTGCCGTCAGGCCGCAAAGCGCACCAACGTGGAAAAGGTCATCGTCCTCTCTCCGGCCGACTCTCTGCCCCCGGTGATGGCCGTAGGCTACAAGCTGACCACCCCCGACAAGAACAAATATGCCTCCAACGTCATCCGCTGGAAGCAGTTCATCAAGGGCGGCGAGGGTCAGAGCACCGCTGCGGAGCCCTATGACCCCGACCACGCCTGCGTCGTCGTCCACACCGGCGGCACTACCGGCTCCCCTAAAGGCGTCATGCTCACCGACAACTGCTTCAACGCTCTGGCGCAGCAGTTCCGCGCCTACGACAAGCTGTTCCACCGGGGCCAGAAGCTCATGAACATCATGCCCCCCTTCATCGCCTACGGCTACGCCTGCGGCGTCCATCTGCCGCTGGTGCTGGGCTTCACGGTCATCATCATCCCCAACCTCGACCCGGCCAAGCTGGGCAGTCTGGTGCTGAAGTACAAGCCCGAGCATATGTTCGGCGTGCCGGCCCACTATCAGCAGCTGGCCGCAGACCCCAAGCTGCGGGATAAGGACCTCTCCTTCATTCTGAACTACGCCGCCGGCGGCGATGCCATCGCCCGGGGCGCAGAGCAGACCGTCAACGACTTCCTCGCCGCCCATGGCGTCCGCTACCCGATGGCAAAGGGCTACGGCATGACCGAGGTATCCTCTGCCGCTACCGTGGCTGCCGGCGCAGACAACAAGCCCGGCAGCGTCGGCATCCCGATGGTCAACACCATCATCGCCGCCTTTGAGCCGGGTACCGACAAGGAACTGCCCATCGGTGAGCGCGGCGAGCTGTGCATCTCCGGTCCCACCACCATGAAGGGCTACTACAATAAGGCTGACGAGACGGCCATGATCCTTCGCCGCCACCCGGATGGCCGCATCTGGGTCCACACCGGCGACATCGGCTATCTGGACGAGGACGGTTTTGTCTACCTCGACTCCCGCATCAAGCGCCTCATCATCCGCCACGACGGCTTCAAAGTCTTCCCCTCCATGATAGAGAATGTCGTCAGCCGCCACCCCGCTGTGCATCAGTGCTCTGTGGTGGGCTGCACCGACAAGGACCATGTGCAGGGCCGTCTGCCCTTCGTCTACATCGTGCTCAAGTCCGACACCACCGCCAAGAAAAAGCAGGTGATACGGGAGCTGGAGCGGATGTGCGCCGAGGAGCTGCCCGAATACGTCCAGCCCGTGGCCTACAAGTTTATTCCCAGTATGCCCATGACCCCTGTGGGCAAGGTCGATTACCGTCAGCTCGAAGCTGACATCTCCCCCCGCGACTATTGATTTCCATGAAAGGACTCTTCTGCCATGAACAAGCGTTTTGCAAGTCTGGCGGTCTCTGCCCTGCTGCTCGTCTCCCTGCTCAGCGTCCCCGCGCTGGCCGAGGGGACCGAGGCCGCTGCGGACGCCGCCGGCGATGATCATGTCATCGTCACCCTGAACCCGGAGGCTGCCCTGCAGCCCGAGACTCCGGCGGAAGCCGCGGCGTCTGCCACCGAGACGGCTCAGGCTGACCCGGCCCCTTCTGCGGACGACGCAGAGGAGGCAGCGACCGCTGCTGAGGTCAAGGCCGATGACACCAAAAAGGACGAGCAGCTCACCTACGTCGCACTGGGCGACAGCATCGTGTCCGGCGTCGGCCTGGCCGATGTCCAGTACAGTGCGCGCTCCGGCTACAGCGTCGATATGGCTCCCAACTTCCATGGCTACTCTCCCGACTGCTATGTCGGCAAGGTGGCTGCAGCTCTCGGCCTCGACCGTGACCACGCCATCAACCTCGGCCTGCCGGCCCTGACGGCTCCTGACCTCGCGGACATGATCCGGTACGGCAAGATGCCCCAGATGAACATGGCGTCCGGCTGCGAGTACAACTACCCTGAGTTCCAGGACTACATCCGCAAGGCCGACGTCGTCTCCGTCCAGATCGGCTCCAACGACGCCTTCGTCCCCTGCATCGTGGCTCTGGGCAACGCCACCAACTGGAAGAGCGAGAAGCTGGCCGCTACCATTCTGGCCGGCGACCTGCGCAATGAAGGTTCCGGCTCCACCATGTCCGCCATCTACCGCAGCATCAAGGCGATGAACCTGACCAAGGCCGAGAGGGACGCCACCTGGAATCTGCTCTTCTCCGGCATGAGCAAGATCTGCGACGAGACTTACCCCAAGACCTCCGCAGCCCTCATCTCCATCGTGCAGGAGATCCGCAATCTCAACCCGGATGCCCAGATCATCCTCGTGGGCTACACCAACCCTGTGCCGCTCATCCCCTGCTGGCGCAGCTACTTCAACAAGCTGAACAAGTTTGAGAAGCAGATCGCCAAGACTTATAACTTGACTTATGTGGCCATCCCCAACACGGAGACCACCCTCGACGTGCATCCCACCATCAAGGGCCACCAGTACATCGCCAACAAGCTCGTGAACGCCATCGAGAATCCGTAATCAACAAATACAGCAAAGCCCCCGTTTCCAGCTGGAAGCGGGGGCTTTTTCCTACAATACGTTATGCGGCCAGAGCCTTTTTGATGTTTTCAAAGACGGTGTCGCTGTCCTCACAGCAGACCATGACCACCTCGCCGGTGGGGACAGTCGCCACGCGGGCGGCAGAAGCGATCTGGTACTGGTCTTCGAGGTAATGCTCCATGGACTTCTGCTGGCTCTGGACATAGGCATCCATCGCATCCACCACGTCCTGCGTCTTGCCCTCGGCGGGCTTGACGATGGCCACGCCGTAGACGCTGACCATCATGCCGGAGACGGAGGCGGCAAAGTCGTCGTACATACCGTCCTCGAGGCCCAGCAGGGGCATCATCATGTTGGCCACCTCATCGGAGAGCTGGTCGGCCTCATACTCGGCGCTGTAGCCGTACTGGGCCGTGAACTTGCCGTCCTCGCCTTTGGTGAATATCATCTCATACTTGTTGTCCTCGTCGCTGCGGGCGTCGTGGAGGATCTGGGTGTAATCTTTCTTCGCGGCAGAAGACGCGCTGCCGGAGCTGCCCGACGCGCCGCAGCCCACCAGAGCCAGCAGCATGACGCCGGCCATCAGACAAGCAATGATACGTTTCATATTCAGTTTATCCTTTCGTTCGCAGGGTGAGGTTTTCGGTGTGCAGTGATAGTATTTGATGATTTATCCCTGCTATTCGGTAAACGACCCACGGCGGGCGAAAATTGCACCCACAAGTGTAACAGTTCTATGAACGCTTACAGCATCATGGCCTCAAGGTCACCGTGATTGACGGGCGTCGAGAGGATGATCTGGGTGCTGGTGGTGCCCAGCTTCTGGAACTGTAAGATAAGATGCTCCAGCTGGGGCATACTGCCGCAGCTCACCTTGATGAGGAAGGTGTAAGCTCCCGTGACGTGGTAGCACTGCAGCACCTCTTTGCTGTTCTTCATCAGCTCCACCAGCTCGTCCCGCTGGGACGGGGCCACCGAGAGGCTGATGAGAGCATCCACATAGACCCGGTCAGACGGGCGGTTGAGCATCACGGTATAGCCGCTGATGATGCCGTCCGTTTCCAGCTTGTGGATGCGGCTGGAGACAGCGGGACTGGTCAGCGCCACCTTTTCGGCGATCTCCTTCACCGGCATACGGGCGTTCTTTGCGAGGAGGGCGAGAATCTTGCGGTCCAAATCGTCCATAGGAAAAGTACTCCTTTTGAAATATGTTACATTACATAAAATTTTTTGAAAGTAAAGTTTTATTGTTGTAGTAATAGTACAAACCGTGCAAAAATCAGTTTTCGTTTTGCCGTCTTTAATTATATAAAGTTTTTGTCAAAAAGTAAAGTGCTAAATTAAAGCGAAACCAAATTTTTGCATTTGACAAGAAAACAAATTCGGGTATAATACATACTGCAAGGTAGCGTCACTGAAGTTCTGATGTACCGCCGGGGATCCCGGTGTTCGGGTACGATATGCTGCCGACTGATCACGCGATTCACCACTTTATATACTTTCCCACCCCTCTATACACAAAAACCCGCTGCCAGGCGGGTTTTTGTGTTTGTTGGGGATTTTTTTATTTGTTCGAGACGATAGGACGGCGGGGAGTTTCCCAAAGCAAGTGTCCGCTGGGGTAATGGAACGGCCTGCAACAACAGCGCCCGCCGCCAGTGGCGGAAACAGGAAGCTGTTGTTGGGGCCGCGGCCAGCAAGATGCGAGTGCAAGTGCACGAAGCAGATGCTGGGAGCCGCAACCCGTATTCACTTGCGTGGGAAAGCTCACCGTTGGACTGCCCACTATACTTTTAAGAAAAGAGAGTTCCAAATGACCAAGGATATGACGACCGGCCCGATCACACCGCTGCTGGTCAATTTCACCATTCCCCTTGTGCTGGGCAACCTGTTCCAGCTGACCTATAACGCCGTGGACAGCATCATTGTCGGCAAATTCGTGGGCGAGGATGCCCTTGCCGCCGTGGGCACCTCCAACCCGCTGATGACGCTGGCGATCCTGTTCATCAACGGTGTCTGCCTGGGTGCAGGCATCCTTGTCAGCCTGGCGTTCGGGGCAGGCAACACCGAGCTGGTGGAGCGTCAGGTCTCCACCACCGCCATTGCAGGTTCCGTCTTTTCCCTGGTGTTCTCGCTGACCTGTGTGATCCTGGCAAATCCGCTGCTCCGTCTGCTGCAGGTGCCGGAAGAGATCCTTCCCATCGCTGTGAACTACCTGCGCATCGTGTTCGGCGGGCTGCTGTTCACCTTCTTCTATAATTTTCTCGCCGCCACCATGCGCGCGCTGGGCGACAGCAAAAGCGCGCTGTACTTCCTGATGATCAGTTCGGTGCTGAACATCGGCGGCGACCTGTTCTTTGTTGAGGTGCTGGATTGGGGCTCCGAGGGCTGTGCCCTTTCCACCGTGCTGAGCGAAGCGCTCTGCTGCGTGTTCTGCCTGATCTATATCCGCTGGAAGGTCCCTGTGCTGCAGCTGGGCAGGCGCTGGTTCATTTTTGACTCCTCGCTGCTGAAAAAGACCATCAGCTACGGCTGGACCAGCGCCATGCAGCAGGCCACCGTTCAGCTGGGCAAGATCGCCATTCAGGCCATCGTGAACACCATGGGTGTCAGCGCCATGGCAGCCTTTGCCGCCGCAGGCCGCATCGATGACTTTGCCTATGTGCCCCAGCAGAACATCGGCCATGCCACCACCACCCTGATGGCCCAGAACCGCGGCGCGGGCAAAAAAGAGCGTGTCCGTGCCAGCTTCTTCTGTGGCCTGAAGCTGGAGTTCCTCTACGCCATTTTTATCACCGCTGTCTGCTTCTTCTTTGCCGAGCCCATCATCCGGCTCTTCGTCACCGATGCCGCCGTGGTGCATCTGGGAGTGCGCTTTTTGAAGCTGGTCTCCCTGTTCTACCTGATGCCCTCGCTGACCAACGGCATCCAGGGCGGCTTCCGCGGCCTGGGCGACCTTAAGATCACCCTGAACAGCAGCACGCTCAACATGGCAGGCCGTGTGGCGGCCGCTGCCGTCTTTGTGCTGCTGATGAAGATGGATATCGAGGCCCTGCCGTACAGCTATGTTGTGGGCTGGATCCTCATGCTGGTCTATGAAGCCCCCATGATGGTGAAGTATCTGCGGAAGGGCGAGCTGTAAGCCTGACACCGCCCCGGGCAGACCCGTGCTCTCACTCTGCCCGCTCGATCTCCCGGTACAGCCAGTCCAGTGCATCAGAGATGCCGCCCAGCTGATCGATGAGCTTCTCCTTTACGGCCTTTTTGCCGTCCAGCATGGTGCCCACGTCCATCACCAGCTCACCGGTGCGGAGCATCAGCTCCGAGTAGCGCGCTGCCGTAATGCCGCTGTGGCCCGCCACAAAGCCGGTGATGCGCTCCTGCATCTGCTCGAACCACCGCATGGTCTGGGGCACGCCCAAAATCATGCCGGAATGGCGCACCGGGTGGATGGTCATGGTGGCCGTGGGCACAATAAAGCTCCGCCGGGCGCTCACCGCCAGCGGGATCCCAATGGAGTGCCCGCCGCCCAGCACCACGGCGGCGCTGGGCTTGGAGATGCTGGCAATGAGCTCCGCCAGCGCCAGCCCGGCCTCCACATCCCCGCCCACCGTGTTGAGCAGCACCAGGATGCCGGGGTCCTCCTGCACCGCCACCAGCTGGGGGATGACATGCTCATATTTGGTGGTTTTCTGGCCCTGGGGCGCTTCCACATGGCCCTCCACCTGCCCCACTACCGTCAGACAGTGGATGGCGTGTTTGCCCCGGGTGCGCCAGATGCTGCCCAGGTCCTCGATCTGCTCCTGTTCCAGCCGCTGCTGCTCCACAGGGCTGCTTTTTTCGTCGTTCGTTTTCTCTGCCATCTTCCATCCTCCCGGCCGGTTTTTCTCAGGATTCCCCGGGCGGCACGGTGCTATTCCAAAAGCTAAAAATCTTAGCCCAAAAATTTTGTCCAAAGGGTTTGACATTCTCGTATCAGGCTGTATACTTTATATTAACTAAAACATTGTCAAGTATGTATCATTATTGCAAAAATTCTGAGAATCTGTCGGCGCGTCCTGCTTGCACTGCTTCCCCGCCCGGCACCTTTTGCAGAAAGGAGATTTTCTGATATGAACACCCCCGGAAAAGCGTCGCTCCCCGTCATCAAGCGGCTGCCTAAATATTACCGCTACCTGCGCACGTTAAAAAATGATGGCATCACCAGCATCTCGTCCCGTGAGCTGGCC
>ERZ827469.3633-NODE-3633-length-9956-cov-2.588526_pt1 | contig 9956 bp, 10 predicted proteins | sample MGYA00519917_ERZ827469 | MGnify/ENA primary metagenome ERZ827469 (study PRJEB31778, sample SAMEA3449314) | human gut metagenome | biome: human gut; feature: human-associated habitat; material: faeces | place: United Kingdom | collected 2010/2012 ... | reverse complement strand
GCTCAAAGAAAAGAAAATCTCTCCAACCTCCATCCAATAGATGCTCCCATTATTTTTGTAAGGAGAACAACCATGAAACTCACAAAAAAGGAAGTTTTCAGCATCCCCAATATTCTTTCTTTTGTCCGGATTCTGCTGATTCCGGTATTTATGGTCTTTTACCTGACGGCGAAAACTCCTTTAGATTATTATATCGCGGCAGCGGTCATCCTGATTTCCGGCCTCACCGACATGGCCGACGGACTCATCGCCCGCAAATGTCATATGATAACAGAACTGGGAAAGGTGCTGGACCCCATCGCCGACAAACTCACCCAGGCCGCCATCGTCTTCACCCTGATTTTCCGGTTTCCGGCCATGTTTTTTCTGTTTGTGCTGCTGGCGGTCAAAGAGATTTTTATGGGCGTCAACGGCCTCATCCTCTTAAAAAAAGGAAAAAAACTGGACGGCGCCATGTGGTTTGGAAAGCTGTCCACAGCAGTTTTGTACGTAGTGATGTTTATCTTCATCGCCGTTCCAACCCTGCCTCAATTAACCGCCAACATTCTGATGATTGTCACCGGGTTTTTCCTGGCGCTTTCGTTCATCCTGTACATCCCCATCTTTGCCGACATGTATAAACACAGCAAAGAGGAGGCCCAATCCGACAAAGCCTAACGTCTTACTAGGAGAAACAGATGGAAAAAATCACTTACGCGGAGGTTCCAGAGACGTCTGCCGAAAAACCAGCAGTCCAATCCTTCGCCCAAGGTCTCAATTTTTATAAGCTGTTCTGGATTTTTTTTGTCGGGAGCTTTGCAGGTGTTTTTGTTGAAACCCTGTACTGCCTTCTGACCCGGCACCATTTTGAAAGCCGCAAGGGCCTGATTTACGGCCCCTTCAACCTGGTTTACGGCTTTGGGGCGCTGTTCATCACCCTGGGGCTGTACTGGCTCATCCGCAAGAGCGTCCTCTTTATCGCCGCGGGCGGATTTGTTTTGGGGGGATTTTGCGAATTTATGTGCAGCTGGGTCCAGGAGATGCTCTTCGGCACCGTGTCCTGGGAATACAGCGGCTCTCCCATGAGCATCCAGGGACGCATCAACTTAAAATACTGCATTTTCTGGGCGGTTTTGGCGGTCGTGTGGATGAAGCTTTTGTTCCCGGCGCTTTCAAACCTCATCGAAAAGATTCCTAGTCGCATCGGAAAGCCCCTCACCTGGTTTCTTCTGGTGTTCATGATTCTGAACAGCCTGATTTCCGGCATGGCGGTGGCGAGGATGTCCGCCCGATACAGCGAGGTATCGCCCCGAAACCGGGTGGAGATTTTCCTCGACCGGCACTATCCCGATGAAATGCTGAAAAAAATCTATCCCAATATGATGTTTGTCTCCGATAAGGACTAACATGAAGAAATCCCCCGATGCGGCTGCACCGGGGGATTATCATCTCTGCGGAAAAGTTATTCTTTCAAAGGGAGCTTGCAGCGGTCAAACGCTTCGTTCCATTTGAGGGCCAAAAGCCGGTAGAGCAGTGCCCCCAACAGCGCCCCCAGGGTGTTCAGAATCAAATCATCCACATCGCAGCCCCGCTGGATGACGATTTGACAGACTTCGATGAACAGGGAAGAGCAAAACCCTATAAGCGTCACCTTTTTGACGGTCATTTTGGAAAACAGCAGCATAGGGAAGAAACCAATGGGCAGGAAGGTTGCAATGTTCCCCAAAAAGTTTATCAGAAAATAGGTGGTGTCTCCCTGGGCGGCCATCCGAATCGAGTCGGAAAAAATGCGGAAGGGAATAAGGTTTAGATTCCCCCGTCCGTAAAGATGAAAACGAAGGCCGCTCCCGTCCCACTGGACGATGGGAAGCACTGTCAGGGAGATAAGCCCCGCCAGATATATCAAAAACACCATCAGCCACGCCTCGTGGGCGATGGTCGCAGGAATCCCGGCTTTTTTCCGGGAACGGACAAGACAGATCCGACAGGTCAGTACGATGGGAAGAGCGACCAGCATAAAGGGCGCCATCCGGCAAAGGTAACGGATCACCGCAGACATAAAATCCTCCTCATTTTGCAGCGCCCAGTATCATGGGACGCTTTTGGGGCGGAGCTTTGGCGATTTTGAGGCCACCGCGGAAAACTTCTTCCGCTTCCTTGAATTTTTCCGGCGCGTTGGCGTAAAACACAGCTATGACATCGCCCTTTTGGAGCAAATCTCCCACTTTCCGATGAAACCGGATGCCCGCTCCATAGTCGATAGCGTCCTCTTTGCGTTCCCGGCCCGCTCCCAAAATCGAGGCGGCAATGCCGCAGCTTTGGGCGTCCATCCGGGCAAAATACCCGTCTCTCGGCGCCTTGATCTCCCGTTGATAAAGCGCCTGCGGCAGAAGGGAAGGATCGTCGATAAAATGCGGATCGCCGCCCTGGGATTCGATGAGCCTCTTAAATTTCTGAAGCGCCGCGCCGCTATATAAGGCATGCTGCGCCATAGCCCGGCACTGCTCCAGATAACCCTGCTCCGCCAAAAACAGCATCCAGGCGCTCAGTTCGAGACAAAGGGACGTGAGAGTTAGGTCGCCGCCGCCCTTGAGTACTTCCACCGCTTCCTGAAGCTCCAGGCTGTTTCCTACGGCGTACCCCAGCGGCGCGTCCATATCGGTGAGCAAAGCGGCTGTCCTTTTTCCGGCATGTCTGCCGATGGCAACCATGGTTTCAGCGAGCTTTTGGGCCTCCGGAAGGGTTTTCATAAAAGCGCCGCTGCCCACCTTTACATCCAGCAGGATGGCGTCACAGCCGGAGCAGAGTTTTTTGCTCATAATGGAGGAAGCGATGAGGGGAATGCTCTCCACTGTAGAGGTGGCATCCCGTAAAGCGTAAATCCGCTTGTCGGCGGGGGCCAGGTTTTTGGAGGAGCCGATGAGGCCGATATCGATACGGCTGACCTGCTCGATAAATTCCTGTTCGCTGAGGTCTACCCGATAGCCGGGAATGGATTCCAGCTTATCAATGGTGCCGCCGGTGTGTCCTAAGCCCCGGCCGCTCATTTTAGCCACCGGCACGCCGCACGCCGCTACGATAGGGGCGACAACCAAGGTAGTTTTGTCCCCAACGCCGCCGGTAGAGTGCTTATCCACCTTGCAGCCTGCAATGGCGGACAAATCCAAAGAATCGCCGGAAGTAGCCATCGCAAGAGTCAATGAAGCGGTCTCCCTGTCATCCATACCGTTTAGACAGATGGCCATGAGCAGAGCAGACGCCTGGTAATCAGGGATCCGGCCATCGGTGTAGCCCTCAACGAAAAACTTGATTTCTTCGCCGTTCAGCGGGTTGCCTTCCCGTTTTTTACGGATGATGTCCACCATTCTCATCCTACACCTCTCCTTTCAGATCGTCGGCGGAAAAACTCATGGGCAAAAGCTCCCGCAGTGCTTTGAAAACGATGCCGCCTACGCCGTCCCCTGTGACGACGATTAGATCTCCGCCGTCAAACTCCCTCAGCACCTGGCGGCAGACGCCGCAAGGCCAGCAGGGGGCGTCTCCAGGAACATTTTCTTTTCCACCTGCAATAGCAATGGCGCAAAATGTCCGTTGTCCCTCCGAGATGGCTTTAAACAGGGCCGTCCGCTCGGCGCAGTTACTGGGGGAGTAGGCGGCATTTTCTATGTTGCAGCCGGTAAAAATACTTCCATCGACACAGAGCAGCGCCGCCCCTACTGCGAAATGAGAATAAGGGCAGTAAGCTTTTTTTCGGGCTTCTTTCGCCTGCTCAAAAAGACGTTTATAGCAATCTTCAGGATTCATCTGCAGCTCTCCTTCCGACAAATAATCTTAAGCTGTTTTTCCTTGAAAGACAGGCTCCAAAAAATGTGGCCCGCCATAGGATGAATATTGGAGCCTTTTCCTATTTTCAGGATGTCAGGCAAAGTAGTATAATAGATTCGTTATTTGTAATAACATTGTATCATAAATTGTGGCGCAAGGAAATAGATTCTATACAGCGATTCTGGGAAATTCTTTATCGGATTCAAAAAAGGGGGAGAATGAGATGATTAAGGACATGACGGTGGGGAATCCATCGCGGATTCTTCTGGGATTCTCTCTCCCCATGATCTTAAGCGGGATGTTCCAGCAACTCTATAATATCGTGGACAGCGTGGTGGCCGGTCAGTTTGCCGGCGTCAACGCTTTGGCGGCGGTAGGGGCATCCTATCCCGTTACCATGCTGTTCATCGCCGTGGCCACCGGAGCGGGGATGGGGAGTTCTGTCATCATTTCACAGCTTTTCGGGGCGAAGGAGTACGGCCGGATGAAGTCGGCGATCTATACTGCCCTGATTTCCATGGCGGCGTTAAGCGCTCTGTTTACTCTGCTGGGACTTGTGTTCTGTACCCCTCTCATCTCGCTCATGGGCACGCCGGAAGCGATTTTTGCCGACTCCGACCTCTATCTGCGGATTTACGTGTTCGGTATCTTTTTTCTCTTTATCTACAACATCGTCACAGCGGTGTTCAACGCTTTGGGAGACTCCCGGACGCCGCTTTTCTTCCTGATTTTTTCCTCTCTCTTCAACGTGGCGTTGGATGTGTGGTTCGTTGCAGGCTTTGAGATGGGGGTGGCGGGCGTCGCCTGGGCCACCTTCATTGCCCAGGGGATTTCCTCCATTTTGTCGGCGTTGTGGCTTTTTAGGAAGCTGCAACACATCGACGCGGACGGCAAAGTGAAGCTTTTTGACTGGCGGCTTTTGGGGGCTATGTCCAAAATCGCCGTCCCCAGCATCATACAGCAGTCTATCGTCTCCATCGGACAGCTTGGGGTTCAGGCCCTGGTTAACCGATTTGACGAGCGGGTAGTGGCTGGGTATTCCGCCGCCATCAAAATCGACTCCTTTTTAAAAGTTGCCGGCATGAGCGTCAGCAATGCTATATCCAGCTTCACAGCGCAGAACATCGGTGCGGGAACAGTAAACCGTATCCGAAAGGGCCGCAACGCTGCCATTCTCACCATGGCGGTTTACAGTATCTTAGCCTTTGCGGTCATCCGGCTGTTTGGAGCGCAGATTGTCGGAGTTTTCGTCGATTCCAAAGAATCCGCTGCAGATGTTATTAAGGTAGGAGTGGAATATCTGAACATTGTCGGGATGTTCTATTTTGCCTGTGGTGTGCTGCTCATCTTCAACGGCATCTTGCGGGGCAGCGGCCGAGTGTTCGCCTTTACCTGCGCCACTATGACCGATTTAATTCTGCGGGTCGGTTCTGCCTACCTTTTGGCGGACGCCATCGGCCCTTCGGCCATCTGGTGGTCAATTCCCATCGGTTGGTGCGTCGCCATGGTGCTGGCGGGGTGCTTTTATTTCTTCCGCCGGGTAGACCGAAAGGAATTTGAGCAGCGAAAGACGCAGGAATCCATTTCCGGGAGACAATAAACAACTGGGCATTATCTTGGTCCATTCTGGAAGGAGAAAGAAACTTTGAACCCAATCATTAACGGGCGGGAATACCGCTTTGAAACAGAATACAAGCACAACGACGATATGCGGCAGAGCTTTGACCAACTGGCTCAGCTCTGTTTTGATGGGCTTTCGTTGGAGCGGTGGTATCAAAACGGGTGCTGGACGGAGGACAGCGTCCCATACACCCTCTTTGACGGGGAGCGGGCGGTCTCCAACATCCTCATTCATCGGATGAAGTTTCTGCTGGACAAAAAGCCCAAGTGTTTTGTCCAGTTAGGCACCGTCATGACTCACCCCGATTACCGGGGACAGGGACTGCTGCGATTTTTGATGGAGCAGGTGCTCCATGACTGGAGAGATGCCTGCGACGGGCTGTTTTTGTATGCAAATGAGACGGTGCTGGATTTTTATCCCAAGTTCGGCTTTACCCAGTCTGTGGAATGGGAGGCACAAAAGCCCGTCGTTCCAAAAGAGGGGAATGTACGGAAGCTGAACCTCGTTTATCCTCAGGATCAGGCGCTTTGTCTTCAAAAGTCACAGATTCCGAACCCTTTTTCCGCGTTGGCAGTAATGGGCAACAGCACCATTCAGTTCCACTGCGATTATTTTCTCTCCGACGGTGTGTATTACCTGGAGGATTTCGATGCAGTGGCTGTGGCGGAGCAGGAAGGGGGTACCCTTACTTGTTACGACATTTTCTGTGAGAGTGGACCCCTGGACGAAATTCTGGCTGTTCTGGCGGCTCCCGGAACCAACTCCGTCAAGCTGGGATTTTCCCCCAATGACACTAGCGGATTTGAGATGATTCCCGTTTCGGAAGGGGACGAACCCTTTGTACTGGCAAAAAACAAAGACGGCATTTTTGGAGGAAAAAAGCTCCGTTTTCCGCTTCTGTCCCACACCTGATATTTTTGGATTAAAAAACAAAAACACTTTATGTAAAGCGACATGCTTTACATAAAGTGTTTTACTACGCTCTGCGGGGGCTTCTAAGAAATAATTTCTTTTTGAGCCCTGTGGCCAGCTTGAATACCGGTATACAGAGGAAAAACCAGAGCATCGAATAGAGGGGACAGATCTGTCCCAATACATTGCCGAAAGAACTGGAATAATCCCAGACGTTCCAGTGGAGTTGCCGGTTGACAATGCAGCCCACTACAAACTCCACGCCTGTGATGATGGCGGAACCCTTGAGGCATTTCATCGCCCAATGTTCGGCAGCGGAAGTTGAGCCGGTAGAGCAGGACAAAACAGATTCCTCCCGTCACCGCCATGGTCCAATGTGTGAATCCCCGCCACAAAATTTCGATGCCGCTGTATCCTACAGAACCGATGAGATAAACCATGGCGTTTTCTTTGAATCGTTTCATAAAGGCCTCCATCGCAAACCGTCTCAAAGCGGATAACGTCCGCTGAATAGCCGCATATACTGTTTCTTCATTAAATCAGTACTATTTTCTGCCGTTTTGCGGAAAATAAAGATGGAGATTCCTGTCAATTGGCTTTTTTAAATACGAAATAGGAGAAATTTTGTTTGCAGTACCAAAAAAGTTGTCTATTTTGCTAATTATATAGAATTTGATTTGTAAAAATCGCACAATTGTGTTATACTATTATCCATAATGTTTTTCGAAGAAATGCGTAGTACGTATTAGATCATCCGCCTCTTTTTTGTGACAGGGTAAGGGCGGGAGGGGGCATGGAGCCGCCCCGTATCGAAAACCATCCCGCGCGGTGGGGAACGCCGCAATCCTGAAACAACAGAAAGGCAAAATTATTTACATGAATCTTTTTGAAAACCTGAACCTATCGGAAGAAATTTTAAACGCCATTAATGACATGAATTACGACGAGGCCACTGAAATCCAGGCCGGAGCCATCCCGCTGATTCTGGAAGGCAAGGACGTCATCGGCCGCTCCAACACCGGTACCGGCAAAACGGCGGCCTTCGGCATCCCCATGGTAGAGCGGATCGAAGAGGGCAAAAAGCCCCAGGTGCTGATTTTATGCCCCACCCGCGAACTGGCGATGCAAATCAGCGGTGAAGTGAAAAAGTACGCAAAGTATAAAAAATCTGTCCGGCAGGCGGTACTCTACGGCGGTGCGCCCATGGACGGACAAATCCGGCAGCTGAAAATCGCCAACATCGTCATCGGCACCCCCGGCCGGGTCATGGATCATATGCGCCGGCACACCTTAAAGCTCGACGAACTACGTACCGTCGTGTTGGACGAAGCCGACGAAATGCTGAACATGGGGTTTTACGACGACATCCAGACCATTCTGGAAAGCGTCCCCGAGGAGCGGCAGACGGTGCTTTTCTCCGCCACTATGCCGCCTGCCATCATGAAAATCACCGAGGAATTCCAGAGCGATCCCCAAATCGTAGCTGTCGATAAGGGGAAACGCACCCTGGGAGCAATCTCTCAATATTATTACCAGATTCCTCAGACCAAAAAAATGGACGCATTGAACTTGCTGCTTCAAAAATTCACCCCTGAGCGGTCGGTGGTGTTCTGCAACACCAAAAAGATGGTGGACGAACTGACCGAATATCTGGAAAAGCACGGTTTTGCGGCGGCGGGACTCCACGGCGACATGCGCCAGGTAGTCCGCACCCACGTGATGAACAGCTTCAAAATGGGGAAAACCCGCATATTGGTGGCCACCGACGTGGCTGCCCGGGGCATTGACGTAGACAATATCGAAGCGGTGTTCAATTTTGACATTCCCCAGGAGTTCGAATATTACATTCACCGGATCGGCCGTACCGCTCGGGCGGGTAAAACCGGCATTTCCTGTACCTTCGCCTGCAACCGCACACAGGTACGGCGGATTCAGGAAATCGAGCAGTACGTGGGCGCTCCCATCGAGGCGGGCAAACTGCCGACACCGGAGGAAATCCTCGACAAACGGGGCGAAAAGCTAATCTCCAAGGTGGAGCGCGCCCTGGAATCGGAGCCAAACCTCCAATGCAGCCGGGTTTATGCAAAACTGCTGGAAAAAGGATTCACTCCGGAAGCTATCGCCTTGGCGCTCTTGAACCTCTCCGCGGAGCGAAACGGCAAAGCCATCCCCGTCGTCAAAACGGCCGAGGATACTCCCCGCAGCCGCGACCCGCGGGCCGCGAGAGTCCGCCTTCGGCTGGATGCCGGGCGGGAACAGAAGCTGGCGCCCAACTTCATCGTCGGGGCCATCGTGGAAAACACTGGCCTTCCGGCCAAATCCATCGGCAAGATCGACATTTTCGCCGACCACTCTACAGTGGATATGACCTCGGAGGACGCGAAAATCGTGCTGGAGAATATGCAGGAGACGAAGATCAAAAACTGCAAGGTAAAAATTTCAGTGATGCCCGGAAAAGCTCCCGGCGGACGCTATGGCCGTCCCGACCGGAGAAAGCCTGCCGGCAGGGGAGATTCCTACAAATCGGGCGGGCGCTACAAAGAGCAGAACGGCCGGAAACGGAAGGACAACTGGAACTAGGATTTTACAAATTATAAAAACCGCCTCATATCGAGTCATTTTGATATGAGGCGGTTTGTCTTTTGGAATCTTTATTTCTGCTTATTTAAGGCAATAGCCTTTTCTTTTTTTCACCAATATGCTACAATAGTTGCAAATACCAAGTAAAAAGGGGAGAGCGCCAATGAAACGACAGGATTATTTGAGTTGGGACGAGTATTTTATGGGCATCGCCATGCTGTCCGCCCAGCGGAGCAAAGACCCTTCCACCCAGGTGGGGGCCTGTATCGTCAGCGAGGACAATAAGATCCTGTCCATGGGCTACAACGGCTTTCCCAAGGGCTGCTCCGACGATGAATTTCCCTGGGGAAAGGATGAGGAGACTACTGACCCGTACAGCGCAAAGTATCTGTATGTGACTCACAGTGAGCTGAATGCTATCTTAAACTACCGGGGCGGCAGTCTGGAGGGAAGCAAGCTGTATGTAACTCTGTTTCCCTGCAATGAATGTGCAAAGGCGATTATCCAGGCAGGGATTAAGACAATTATTTATAAAGAAGACAAATATTCGGACTCTCCTTCTGTTCGGGCATCGAAGCGGATGCTGAATGCGGCGGGAGTACGGTATTATCAGTATGAAATTACGGGAAGAAAGATTGAGATTGATGTATAATGATGAAATTTTTACTGGCAGCGGTGAATGCAAAGTATATTCATTCTAATCCCGGGATTTACAGCCTGAAGGCGTATGCAGAGCGGACACGGGGAGACCTGTTCCCGGAAGGGGCAGGGCTCCCCTCTGTTCATGTGGAGATAGGTGAATATACGATTAATAATCAAATGGAACAGATTCTGGAGGATATTTACCGGAGAAAGCCGGATATGGTGGGATTTTCCTGCTATATCTGGAATATTGTGCCCTGTCTGGAGCTGGTTCGGGATCTTCATAAGGTGCTTCCGGACACAGACATCTGGCTGGGCGGTCCGGAGGTGTCCTTTGATGCTCCGGAACTGCTGGGAAGGGAACCGGAAGTTCTGGGTATTATGAAAGGCGAGGGGG
>ERZ827469.3629-NODE-3629-length-9962-cov-2.956294_pt1 | contig 9962 bp, 6 predicted proteins | sample MGYA00519917_ERZ827469 | MGnify/ENA primary metagenome ERZ827469 (study PRJEB31778, sample SAMEA3449314) | human gut metagenome | biome: human gut; feature: human-associated habitat; material: faeces | place: United Kingdom | collected 2010/2012 ... | reverse complement strand
ACCCGCGGCCCCAACCTTGGCAAGGTTGTGCTCTACCAACTGAGCCACTCGCGCATTTTGTTGTCGCCGTATCTCTCAGCGACAATCATTATTATACATAAGGTTCACATAAAAGTCAAGGAAATTTTTGAATTTTTTTCAATTATTTTTCAATCTTTTTGAAAACCTCGTAAATTCGGTGTATTGGGAACCCTACTACATTAAAATAATCACCTTTTATTCCGGCAATATGTTTGGAAAATACACCCTGAATGCCATAAGCCCCTGCCTTATCATAGCAGTCACCCGTCTCTATATAAACTTCGATTTCTTTCGCAGTCATAGGTGCCACCTCTACCTCTGTTGTTTCCGAAAAAACATCGCACTGCGTTATTTCACCCGCTATCACCGTAAGCAGAGCCACTCCTGTCGTCACTTCATGTGTTCGCCCCTGCAGACTCGACAGCATAGCAAATGCATCTTCTCTGTCTTTTGGTTTGCCGTATATTTTTCCCTGCAGGCTGACCACCGTATCGGCTCCAATTACAAGGAACTCTTTTTCTTTCTGCAAAATCTCTTTAAACACAGCTTCTGCTTTCTGCTTTGCCAATTCTTTGGTCACTTCTGACGGCACATCACTCGTAATAATCTCTTCACAATCCGAAACATGCACTTCAAAAGAATCCGTGATCATTTTCATCAATTCTTTTCTTCTTGGCGATCCTGACGCCAGTATCACTCGTTTTTTCATACAAAAACCCTCTTTCTATCCGTATTCCACCTCAAATTATAATATAATTCAAACGGTGTTTCAAGTAGAAAGAGGGTTCTCTATTTTTATAATACCTTCCTATACAACATAACCAAAAAACAATTTTCTTACTTTGTACGCGATGCCTCTAAAAACGCCTGAAATGCCGGCTTAGGATCATCAATCGAAGTACCAAAAAGCAATGGCTGGCTCTTACCTCTCCAGGAAATGCTATCGTAAAGCCCCCAAATCGTAAGTCCGGTAATTCCTTTCGGGCTTACTGTCTTATCGCGGTTCTTCTGCTTTGCGATCACCATCTCCATAAAGTCTTTTACAAAGGCTGCCTGTTCTTCTATCGTTTCCCCTTCGTTTTTGTAATCATACGAAGGATTGCTTCCGTCGGTATTGAAATTAATCGTAAAGTCAAGTTCTGTGATCTGAACTTCGTATCCTGCCGCCATAAATTTCTCCAACGCTGCACCATACTCTTCAATCGTCGGTCTTTTGATATCTACATGGCTCTGCATACCGATTCCGGAGCAGATCTTTGCTTTTTCCCCTTCATTTATAAAATTGACAAGGGCAAGAAGATCCTCTACTTCAAAATAAGTATCATAGTCATTGTAAAATAATGTAACTTTATCTGTTGCATCATATTTTTCCAGCATCTCATAGGCACGCTCAAATGCACGTTTTACATAAGACGGCGTTCCTTTCATATCTCCGTAAACACTCGTCCAGTTAAGAGACCATGCTCTTCCCCGATGAAGATATTCATTTACAACATCCCATGCATATACGATCTTACCGGTTTCACCTGCAATTTCTTTTTCTTTCTGCATTACATGATCCATTACGGTCGATACATAAAAATCAATTCTTGCATCCATCGTATCCTCATCTACGGCATCTTCGTCGGCGTCATAATCAATTCCAAAGAACCACGCCGGTGTCTGGCTGTGCCACAAAAGGGTATGACCACGGAGTCCAAGACCGTTATCATAAGCAGTCTGTAATATTTTGTCAATTCGATCAAAATTCAACTTCGGCACACTCGTTTCCTTATAATTATCAGGAATAATGTAACCCAGTTTTTGTGCTTCTTCTTTTGTGATCATTGTCACTTTGGAACCAAGAACAGCATCCGGTTTCATCTCATTTTCCATCGTGATACTGTTAAAATGTTTTTTGACAAATGCCAGCGTCTTCTCGTCCTGAAGTTGACTCATACTCGGATTCGAACCGTAATTTACGCAGGTTCCAAGATGTCCAAAAACATCTTCATAGTTTTCCAAAATGCTATCCGACTTCAAAGGCGGCAATGTCACTTCCGGTGTTGCCGATGGCGTGGCTGAAGGCTTAGCGGAAACGGCTGGCGTTCCGGAAGCCGCCGGTACTGTACTTGGTATCACTGTCGGAGCAGTCGTCTTCACAGGATTGACCTTCGCCTTTGTCACTTTGACCTTACAGACAAGGGTAAATTTCTTTTTCTGCTGTCTTACCTTACAGCTGATCTTTGCCGTTCCTTTTTTCTTTGCAATGATCTGTGCTGATTTTTTTGTTTTTTTACCAATGGAAACAACGCTCTTTTTACTGCTTTTCCAAGTAACTCTTGCTTTCTTCGCCGTTTTTACTTTTAATGTCGTTTTTTTACCGGCTTCTAACCGAATTGATCTTTTTGACAAAACCGGCTTCTTTGCTGCCTCTGTCCAAGTTGTGGCCGGAACCGCCACTGATACAAGCATAACTCCTGCCAGCAGTTTGGCAATCATTCTTCTCTTCATTTCTTTTTCTCCTTGTTTTATAAAATTACTGAAATACTCGTCTTGCAAAATTATACAATCCTTCTCTCCACGCATTCCAGTCATGTCCATATGGCACATTATTGAACAAATGATCTACGCCATTTTTCTCTAATGCCTTATGATACTTTGTTGGATTATCAGATACTACCGTGTCATCATCTCCCTGCTGGATCATAATGAGCGTAGTGTCCTGATACTCTTTTGGTATCTTGAAAGTATCTTCCGTAAACAGTCCCTCTTCTGCACTGTATGGAAGAACTCCCGGTGCCGGTTCAAAAGCTCCGATGTAACTAAAGTAATCCAACATATAAAATCCACAATACAAACTGGTTCTTCCTCCCATTGAAAGACCGGCGATCGCATGATTATCGCGTCCCTCCATAATGGAATAATTTTCCTCCATATATGGGATCAGGCTTGTTCTCAATTCATCTACCATACGATTGAACATCACAAATCTTCCCGGGTCTAAGTAATTCTCCGGCATCTTTTCACCCGGCACCTGAACAAGCTGGTTCGGGCACACAATGATCATTTCCGGAATTTTTCCCTCTTTATTCAAATTTCCTGTAATATACTCCGGAAGACCGGATTTCCACTCATTTTCGCTTCCACCGATGCCATGCAGGAGATACATGATCGGATATTCTTTATTCGCATCATAATCTGCCGGAAGATAAACAACGGCTCTTCTATCTGCTTCTGACACTTTCGAATAGTAGGTAATTGTCTTCGGTTCCGCATATGTATAACCATCCAATTCCTCTGCATAATCTTTCGGCACATCAAAAGATTTATCAATAAATAATTTTGGTTTTGAAGACGCAACCGGTCCATTGTACGGTGTCGTCTTTGGCGATGCTGTCGGTGTAACAGTTGGTGATGCTGTCGGAGTTGACGACGGTGTTGCAGTTGCTGCCGGTGCACTTGGTGCAGCTGACACCGGACTTTGCGAAGCATTTGCTGCCGGTGTCTGTGAAACAGTTGCTTCCGGAGCCATTGATGGCTGTGTAGATGGTTCCATTGTTTTCTTTACTTCTTTTTTGTTTTTTACAATTACATTTACTTTTCCAATTATTTTTTTCTTTGCTTTTTTCTTTTCTGTTATCGTAATCACTGCCTTCCCCGCTTTTTTTGCTGTCACTGTTCCTTTTTTATTCACTTTGGCAATCGACGGTTTGGAAGATTTAAACATATATTTCGCCTTCTTAACCTTACCTTTTATTTTAATTGTTTTCTTTTTTCCTACTTGAAGCGTCATCTTCTTTGTAGTACATTTTGCTTTTGCGGAAACCAACGTTCCGGAAGCCATTCCCGGCAATGCAACCGCACCAGTAAGAACGATGGCAAGCACTTTCTTTGTTTTTCTTGTTAACATATTCATCTCTCCATTCTTTCTAATATAAAATTTCAATTTTATTATTTTTATTTTACAATCTTGCATTTTGTTTCTCAATGTCGTATAATTGCAATAAATACACATATTGTTTTAAAAAGGAGAGATATTATGCATATTCACAATGCTATTTATAACACCATACACAAAGACGGAATTTTCCTTTCCAAAGCATCCGGCATAGCTGACTTTCTTCTTTTATACATAAAAACGCCGGCTTTACTTCAAGTATACGAAAATACGTATACAATTACAGATCCATCTGTCATTATCATATCCGGTTATAGTCCTTACAAATATCTTTCTGTCACAAAACCATACTGCGATGATTATATCCATTTTTTGCCAAGAGATACGGATGGCTTTTTAAAAGAATTGCACTTTCCTTTAAATAAACCCATAAAAATTAACAACCACCACTTAATTGATCCTATTATTCATGCGATCTGCCGGGAATATTACGAAGCAACCGAGTATGTCCTTGATATTCAATATCATCAAATGATGCTTCTCATGGCGCGTATTGGGGAATCCTGGTCTGCCGAGCACTATCAGAATTCTCATGTTCCTTATTTTGAAAATCTGATGACAATACGAAAAAAAGTTTTGGCTGACCCGACAAAAAATTGGAAAATAAAAGATCTTGCGAAAGAAACCACCCTGTCTCCTGCTTATTTTCAGGTTTTATATAAAAAAGCGTTCGGCACTACATGTCTGTCAGATATCATTGACAATAAAATTGCAACCGCGAAAGAATATCTTCTTTCAATGGACATGTCTGTCGCTGACATCTCAGTTGAACTGGGATATAGCCAGGTATACCACTTCATCCGGCAATTCAAAAAAAGCACCGGAGTTACCCCCGGTGCTTTCCGAAAATCAATGCGGTAATTTTTATTTAAAGTATTCAACACCACTCTCGAAGATCAACTGGTTCTGGTCGCCGCAGATATTCAATGCCACGCCATCGCCACGACGCTCGGAGTGTGCCATTTTTCCTAACACTCTTCCATCCGGGCTTGTGATACCTTCGATTGCATAGTAAGAACCGTTTGGATTGAAGTCTTCATCCATCGTCGGATTGCCATTGACGTCGACATACTGTGTAGCAACCTGTCCATTTTCGAACAATTTATCAATCCACTCTTTGCTTGCGACAAAACGTCCTTCTCCGTGAGAAGCCGGTACGGCATAAACACCGCCGAGCGTTGCCTTCCGGAGCCATGGGGACTTGTTCGTTACTACTTTTGTGTAAACCGATTTACTGATATGACGGCCAATGCTGTTGGTTGTCAATGTCGGTGAATCGTCTTTCTGTGTCTTGATTTCTCCATAAGGAACCAGTCCCAGTTTAACCAAAGCCTGGAAACCATTACAGATACCAAGTGCCAAACCATCTCTCTCCTGAAGGAGACGATGAACGGCTTCTTTGATGCGTTCATTGCGGAATACGGAAGTAATAAACTTCGCAGAACCATCCGGTTCATCACCGGCACTAAATCCACCGGAGAACATCAAAATCTGGGATTCATTGATTGCGCTTTCAAATGCATCCACACTATCCTTAATATCTGACTCTGTCATATTCTTAAATACGATACTCTCTGTCTCTGCGCCTGCAGCCACAAATGATTTCATCGTATCATATTCGCAGTTTGTACCCGGAAATACCGGAATAAATACTTTTGGTTTTGCCACTTTATGCTTGCACACATAAATCTCTTTGGCATCATAAAGTCCGGTAGTAATCTTCTTGTCTTCCACTCCGGAACGGGTTGGGAATACTTTTTCCAAGGTCTGTGTCCAGGAAGCAATTGCCTCTTCCATGGATACACTTTCGTTTCCGTAAGTAAACTCAGCTTTTTCCGTAACCGTACCAACCATTTTGTAATCCAATCCAAGTGCAGCTACTTTTTCTACATCTGCAGCATCCACTTCAAGAAGAAGATTACCGTAAGCCGGTTCAAAGTATGTGGAAACGGCTTCTTTCTCTTCAAATGCAACACCCAGTTTATTACCAAATGCCATCTTCGCGGCCGCCTGTGCAATTCCTTTGCCTTCCAAAGCATAGGCCGCTTTTACGAGACCGCCACGCATCTGTGTCGTTACTGTCTCGTACATGTTGAGTACATAATCGTAATCCGGAAGATCATACGCATCTTTGCGGATTGGCAGACATATAAGTACATCTCCTGCTTTTTTCAATTCCGGTGTGACAACATCGGAAACCGTAGCCACATCCACAGCAAATGAGCACAATGTCGGCGGAACATCAATATCATTGAAAGTTCCCGACATACTGTCTTTTCCACCAATTGACGGAAGGCCGAATTTCATCTGTGCATCGTAAGCACCAAGCAAAGCTGCCATCGGCTCTCCCCAGCGTTTACTGTCTTCCGTCATACGTTTGAAGTATTCCTGGAACGTAAAACGAATCTTTTTATAATCCCCACCGGCAGCAACAATCTTGGCCACCGAGGTAAGCACTGCATATTCTGCTCCATGATATGGACTCCAACTGGTAAGATATGGATCCATGCCATAACTCATCATCGTAACCGTATCACATTTACCGTCAAGTACCGGAAGTTTAGCAATCATAGTCTGCGTTGGTGTTAACTGATATTTACCACCATATGGCATATTGACCGTGCAGGCACCAATGGAACTGTCAAACATTTCCACAAGACCTTTCTTTGAACATGCATTTAAACTGCTAAGTTTTTTCAAGAAAGCATCTTTGAAACTGTCTACTTTTTCTGTCTTTGTCAAATAATTATCTGCTTTTTTCGGGCTTTCTACAACAACGTCTGTCTCCTGATGAGCACCGTTTGTATCTAAGAAAGCACGAGAAATATTTACAATTTCTTTACCACGCCATTTCAACACAAGACGAGGAGATTTGGTAACAGTCGCTACGCAGACTGCCTCTAAGTTTTCTTCCTCTGCATAGGCAAGCATCTTATCAACATCTTTCGGGTCAACAACGATTGCCATACGCTCCTGAGACTCAGAAATAGCAAGTTCTGTTCCGTCGAGACCGGCATATTTCTTTGGTACCTTGTCCAAATCTACGGTCAAACCATCTGCAAGTTCACCAATCGCTACGGAAACACCACCGGCACCAAAGTCATTACATTTCTTAATTAGACGGCTCACTTCTTCGCGGCGGAAAAGTCTCTGAATCTTACGCTCAGTCGGCGCATTACCTTTCTGCACCTCTGCACCGCAGGTATCAATCGATGCTGTATTATGTGCTTTTGAAGAACCGGTTGCACCACCACATCCGTCACGACCGGTACGTCCGCCAAGAAGAATAATGATGTCATCCGGATCAGAGTTCTCACGAATTACATTTTTTCTTGGAGCAGCACCCATAACGGCACCAATCTCCAAACGTTTTGCAACATAATTTGGATGATATACTTCATCCACAAGTCCGGTTGCCAGACCAATCTGGTTACCATATGAACTGTAACCTTTGGCAGCTCCTGTCACAATCTTACGCTGGGAAAGCTTTCCTTCCATCGTCTCTTTCTGAGATTTTGTCGGGTCAGCCGCGCCCGTCACGCGCATTGCCTGATAAACATAGCCGCGTCCTGACAATGGATCACGAATTGCACCACCAAGACAAGTAGCAGCTCCACCAAACGGCTCAATTTCTGTTGGGTGGTTATGTGTTTCATTCTTAAAGAATACAAGCCACTCTTCTGTTTCCGGGCCATTTCCATGGTCGATTTCAACCGGTACAACAATCGAGCAGGCATTAATCTCATCCGACACTTCCATGTCTTCCAATTTACCTTCTGCACGAAGTTTCTTCATACCAAGAAGTGCGATATCCATCAGAGAAACAAATTTGTCATCTCTGCCCTGATACATTTCATCATGTGCTTTTTTGTATTCATTGTATGTTTTTTCAACCGGTGCTTTATAGTCACCATCTTCAAATGTTACATTTTTTAACTCTGTGAGGAACGTCGTATGACGGCAGTGATCCGACCAGTATGTATCCAACACGCGGATTTCCGTCATCGACGGGTCTCTTTTTTCTTCTCCATGAAAATAATTCTGGATGTGAAGAAAATCTTTAAACGTCATTGCCAGACCAAGTGAATCGTACAATGCCTTTAACTCATCCTCCGGCATATCCTTAAAGCCATCAAAAATCTTAACATCTGCCGGCTCCTCAAAAACAGTTACCAAAGTTTTAGGAACTACTTCATCTGTTTCACGAGAATCTACCGGATTAATACAATACGATTTGATACGTGCTAATTCATCCTCGGAAATATCACCGGATAACACATATGTTGTCGCAGACCGGATAATCGGCTCTTCTTTTTCATTTAACAGTTTCACACACTGCTCTGCCGAATCGGCACGCTGGTCGAACTGTCCCGGTAAATATTCCACAGAGAACACTTTGTCATTCTCTTTTTTCGGGAATCTTCCCTCATAAATATCATCTACCGGTGGTTCTGAAAACACTGTAACAAGTGCTTTTTTGTATACATCTTCGGAAATTGATTCCACATCATAACGAATCAACACACGCACTTCACTGAGCGTATCAATTCCAAGATAACTCTTAAGCTCCTGTTTCAACTCCTTTGCCGCTACGGCATAAGGTTCTTTTTTTTCAACATAAATCCGTTTTACGTCTGCCATGACATCCTCCATTTTCTGCTGTATTAAATGATATTATAAATTACTTTAATTACTGCTGTGTCGAACTATCTGTTGTCAGATAACCAATTGTAACTCTGCCCTTCCAGTAACTCTGTGCTGTTGCGGTATACTCTGCTTTAATTGTGTTTTTGTAAACCGCATCAAACTGTGTATCTTCTTCCTGAGAAATAACAGTCTCGCACTGCTTGTTGTAAGCAGCCGGGTCATTGTTATTTACCATCTTAATCACATAATAAGCATCTTTTGTCTCAATCAAACCGGATACTGCACCATTTTTCATTGCTTTCACAGTCTTACGAGTAGCATTATCCAGAAAATCCGTATCGGTTTCAATCAAATCTTTTGTCGAATAAGAAATTCCTTTGTTGTTATCATCGACTTTGTCATTGTCTTTGTCCGTAATAACATCTTTTGTAAAATCTTTTGCGCTTGCTGCTTTTTTCTGCAAAGCAATCATATCTTTCTTACCCTGTTCAAGTGTCTTTGCATCTTTATCCTTTGTCTTATTATCACTGCCGGTTTCTGTCTTGGCAAATGTATAATACTGCAAAGTATACTGACGATAAGATTTTTTATCGACAGATTTCTTTAACTTGTCCTTGTCGATTTTCAAAGTGGAAACAATAGAATCTTTATATTTCTCACCAAGTTTATCTTTCTCTTTTACAGTTGTAATCGTTGCCTCATCCAGACCTTTCATCGCTTTCTGGGAATCTGTCATATTCTTTCTGGCACTCTTGACATCTTCTTTAATTGTCTTTTTCTCTTCATCTGTTAAAGTCATACCCTTTTTCTGTGCGCACATATACAAAATCTCACGTTTTTTCAACGTCTGCATAATCTGCTTTTTGTAAAGTGCTGCATAGGTGTCACCATCTTCTGTCGTATCGGACCAGTCAAATGACATGCCATACATCTGATACATACTTGCCATTGCTTCTGCCTGGTAAATATCGTACATTGCTTCCGGATAATTTATCGTATGTGTTACTGTCTTCCCATCCGCATCTTTTCCTTCTACCGTCAAAATTGCTCTCGGACGAAGATTCACATAACATACCCCGCCGCCAAGCACTGCTACAAGGATGATGCCAACAAGAATCAAAATCATATTCTTACTCAGTCCTCTGCTCTGTTTCACTGTGGACTGTGTAGCATTTTCCCCACCATTTTTCATAATTTTCTTTGCGCTATTCATTTTCTTTCAGCCTCCATAGATTAGTAATGCAAAGGGGGCAAAGAGATTTGACCCCAATATTCTTGTATTTTACCATAAAAAAACAAGGTTCGCAATACTTGAGTTTCCGCAGTTTTATACACAAGTGCGTCATTTTCCATA
>ERZ827469.3626-NODE-3626-length-9965-cov-3.213824_pt1 | contig 9965 bp, 10 predicted proteins | sample MGYA00519917_ERZ827469 | MGnify/ENA primary metagenome ERZ827469 (study PRJEB31778, sample SAMEA3449314) | human gut metagenome | biome: human gut; feature: human-associated habitat; material: faeces | place: United Kingdom | collected 2010/2012 ... | reverse complement strand
CACGTATTTCTTTCCTCGTTTCATTTCTATAACCTCCTGTGGTATTTGCGGGGAAAAGCCCTCCCACTTGAAAATTTCACTTTTTCTACGGGAACCCCGAACTTAAGCTTCGGTATTTATTAGTCTACGACTTCGATTCCCATACTTCTTGCAGTACCGGCGATCATGCTCATAGCAGCTTCCACGCTTCCTGCATTCAAGTCAGGCATCTTAAGTTCTGCAATCTTCTGAATCTCTGCTTTAGAGATCGTTGCAACTTTTGTCTTATTTGGTACACCAGAACCGGATTCAATCTTACAAGCTTTCTTAAGAAGAACTGCTGCCGGTGGAGTCTTTGTGATGAAGCTGAAACTTCTATCTGCATAAACAGTGATAACTACAGGAATGATCATACCTTCCTGTCCTGCTGTCTTTGCGTTAAACTCCTTTGTAAACTGAACAATGTTTACACCATGCTGTCCAAGTGCCGGACCAACTGGTGGTGCTGGTGTTGCTTTTCCAGCTGGGATTTGTAATTTAATATATCCTTCAACTTTCTTAGCCATTATAAAAACCTCCTGATTTTCACTTCTATAACTTTTCTAATTCTGAGAAATCAATTTCTACCGGTGTTCCACGGCCAAACATGTCAATTTCGATCACTGCCATATGTTTTGCCGGGTGAACTTCCTGCACGATACCATGTGTATCCTGCCATACACCCTTGGTAACCAGAACATGGTCGCCAATACTGTATGGTACTTCCTCTGCCTGAGCCAGAAATCCCATGTTGGTAATTTCTTCTGCGGTAAGAGGAACCGGTTTCGATCCCGGGCCGACAAATCCTGTCACACCGCGGGTATTTCGAACCACATACCAGGTCTCGTCATTCATCACCATATTCAGGAGAACGTAGGCTGGAAACATTTTCTTCTGAACCTGTTTCTTTTCTCCATTTCTCTCCTCAACAACCGTCTGCATCGGCACCATAACTTCAAGGATCTGATCCTGAAGGTTACGATTTTCGATTGTCTTCTCGATGTCAACTTTTACCTTATTCTCGTATCCGGAATAAGTGTGAACTACATACCATTTTGCTTCTTCCGCCATAGCAACCTCCTAAAATAATTATAGTCCAATTGCCTGCAGACCAAGACGAATCAGCCAGTCGATACCGGCGATCACACCGCCAAGAACAACAGAAACAGCGAGCACCAGTGCGGACTGGCGCATCAATTCATCTCTTTTTGGCCATGTACATCTCTTGAATTCTGCTTTGACACGTTTAAAGAAGCCACCTGCTTTCGAAGTATTTTCTGCTTCGCTCATCGGGCACACATCCTTTCCCCAACATTACAACGACAAAATTATTTTGTCTCTTTGTGCAATGTGTGTGTTCTACAAAATCTACAATATTTCTTTGTTTCCATTCTGTCCGGATGGTTTTTCTTGTCTTTGGTCAAGTTGTAGTTACGCTGCTTACACTCTGTACATTCTAATGTAATTTTAGTACGCATTACGTCACCTCCGTGATTATTTGTTTGTAAAAATTTAGGCATAAAAAAAAGACCTAATTCATCGCTAGAATATAGTACCACAAATTCATACGATTCGTCAAGTCTTTTTTCGTTGTTTTTAGATTCGGTAGATCTCTACTCCTGCGAAGCGGACATTTCCTTCCATCACCAAGGTCGGTCCGTCTTCTGCCACACCACTCACATGGTGCTCCTCCACGCCGCCAAAACTGCAGTCTGTATTGTTCACCACATGCCAGTTTGACGGAATGTAGATGTCCACGCCGGAAAAATATACACTCAGATCAATCACTGCACTTCCGGACTGTATGACAGCATTGTCCATATTTACTTCCATGCCACAGAATTTGCAGTCAATGACTGCCTTTTTAAACGCATTGGAATTGATATTTTTCTTTGTTCCGTTAAAAATGCCCGTCAATATCACGCTGTCACCGTCGACATCGGAAGCATTGGCACCTGTCATTCCCTCACTGTAAGTTTCCACACGCCGATGTGTTTTGTGCCTGCGGTACTCTTTGACACGGCTCCCAAAGATCATATTCAGACCGATACTTCCAAACAATGCTGCCCACAAAACCGGCCACGGTGTCAATGCTTCGATACCAAGCACATGTTCAAACATGATAAGCAGAATCGCCAGTGAAAACAGCATTCCTCCAAATTCCAGGCGAATTGCCGATTTGATAAAACACATCACGCAAATAATACCGATTACGATACGCATCAGGCTGATATCCGGCGTAAATCCAAGGCTGTGCGCCAATATATATACCGCTGCCAAAAGAAGCAGCACGCCCCAAAATATATTGTCTTTCTTCATAATAAATGTCCTCCTTCTATTTTGTATGGATTTCAATGTTTCCAAGATCCGCTTCTACTTTCACGTGACGATAGTCTTCGTAGCCGGCCACATTCGCCTCTTTTTCCACTTTATATTCATTCTCTACACCGGCATGCTTTTCATCATTGATAGAAACGTTTCCAAGGTCCGCTGAAAGGTCGTAGGCATAGGCACCTTTTGGTCCGTCAAAATGCATTTCAAAATTACCGGCATCCACTTCCGCTTCCACCGCCTTGATGTGATTGTTCTTAAGTTCCACATTTCCGGCATCCGCATCAATTTTTATATTATCCAGTGTACATTCCGACACGATCAGATTACCTGCATCCAGGTCCGCCACGATCTCTCCGTTTGGAATCCCTGTCAAATGCACGTCGCCCGCATCCAGTGTAAGATTCATTTTTGTATTTTCATACATCGATGTTGGAATTTTCACCGTCAATGTACATTTTTCCGTTATATTTCCAAATGGAAAATGAAAACGAATGCCATGTTGGCGGCTTTCTATATTAATAACACCATTTTTATCATCAATTGTGGGTTTACGGCTCGCCTCACCATAATAAACAAATTCCGGCTCTTCTACTTCATCCGTAACTTCCAGGGTCAACTCCATCGCGTCAGCATCTACCGTAATATTTTCAATCGGATCATTCATTGTTTCTCCCGGCATTACGGTCTCTGTTTGAATCTCAGACTCCCTTACCTTCAAATTAATATTGTTATGATAAACCGCAAACGGAATAATCGCCCCAAGGCTCAACACCAGCACACCGAATATCACGATCAATACAATCGCAAATGCCGGTACTTTCTTCTTTTCATAGATTGGCTTTGTTGCTGTACTTGTATTTGTTGATTGCTCGCGCTCGTAATTGGCAGTCGCCTTTGCCAATTCCTGGTAACGATTTTTCAAACTGCTTCCGGATACCAGAAGATATACGCCAATCCCTGCAATAAACAATACACTGCTGTCCAAAATTGTTTCGGCAAACAAATTCCGGCACAATCCCGAGCCCATGCTTGGCACCACACTGAAAATACACAAAAATACACCGATACAAGTCTTGAGCACGCGGCGTTTTTCGTCCCTTTCCTGATTTTCGCGGACATACGCTGCGGCTTCTTCATCCAGTGCAATTGTGTACCGGCTGACTTTTCCGTATTCTTTTGTCCTTGTAGAAGCCAGCACAAACAGTACGACCGCCACACCGACAAGCAGAAACATCCCCATATTTCCCAGCAGATTTCCTACCAGCGTTCCGAGATATCCCTGATTGATTGCGCCATCGAAAACCGACTCCAAAAACGGTCCCCAGATGCAAAACATAACGCCAAGGGCAATATACCTGGCATGTGTTTTTGCAAAAGCAACGTATTTCTTCGCTTCTTCCGGCCCCCATCTGCGGTCTGCATGACGGCTCTTTTTCTCCTGCGGTTCCTCTTCTTTTTTCATGAAGTCACCGATTCCGAGTTCTTCCGCCAGTTCATCCAGATTGCCAAACTCTGAGATTACCGTTCCCACAGCTTCTTTCTCTGACATTCCCTCTGCGATCAGTTCTTCGTATTTGTCTTCCATCATTTCCATCAATTCTGCTTTTGCCCGCAGCACTTGCGGAGTTTCCGGAAGATTCATAAACATATTACTAAGATATTCTCTAATTGCTTCCATCCTCTTGGCTCATCCTTTCTTTCATAATAAACTTATCCACAACCTCTTTCGTCACTTCCCACTCTTTACACTTTTCTTCATAATACAATTTTCCTTCTTCGGTGACACGATAATACGTGCGTCGCTTACCTCCTGTCTCATTGCCGGAAAACGATTCAAGGTACCCATTTTTTTCCATCCTTGTAAATGCCGAGTACAACGTCGTCTCTTTAATGATATATTTTTCCTCAGAAATCATTCGGATTTTCTTCGAAATTTCATATCCATACGAAGGATTTTGCTGGAGCAGATATAAAATGATCGTATCATTATATCCCCGAATCACATCGCTGCTAATCAAAATCCCGCCTCCTTTCGTGCTTTTTCGGTATTTGCCGGAGTGGCAGATTATTACGTTTGTCGTTGCTACGTCTATCGTAGTACGTCTGACGTAGTTAGAGTATAACATGATTACTACGACAGGTCAAGTAAAAATATTATAATAAATAGAAAATCACTTGCTTTTTGACAGTATAGTACACTCTCAAATGCAAGTGATTTTTCTTCTCTCAGCTTATTCGTTTGACAATAACCGCATCAGTTCAACCTCCGCGCTTTTCCATACACTTTTTTCCCATGTACGAGGCGATATGCACGAATATAGATTTCGCCGTAGTCATCTACATTTTTGACATAACATTTGGTTGTTGATGTGCCTTTGATGTTTTTCAATGTTTCATCGCCGGTATAAATCTGGTAACCGCTCGCATCCGTGGATCGTTTCCAGGAAAGCACATAACGTTCTACGATCTTGCGCACTCGTGGTCCGGCAACAACCGCCGGGATGGTTCCGCGGCTGACAAATTTCCCGTCATATGCTTTGGCAGTGTCTCTTGCGCCTGTATTTTCCCATCCGTAAATCGTTACTCCGGCCGGGAGCCAGCGAAGATCCGTCATCATAATATTGGAAGGAAATACCAGTTTGCGAATACTGCTGCATTCATCAAAATTCATGCGGATGTAATTCAATTTTCCGGCTTTTACTTCCACGGTTTTCAATCGGTCGCAGCCGGCAAAACGGTATTTTGTACCGTAACCTCGCTGCACATTTTTCGTGATTGTAAGTTTGGTCAGGTATTTTGCCTGTTTAAAGGCATCTCCCGCAATCTTTGTCGTGTTTTTCGGCACCGTGTAAGCGCCTTTTTTCGCCGGTGGGTAATACAAAAGTTCATCGGTATTCCGGTCAAATAACACGCCATTTTTTGCATAATATTTTTTATTTTTCGAAGACACAGTTATTTTCCGGCATCTGAGATCTGCCTTCTGACTCTTTAAAAAGCCGATGCTTTTGCATTTTGTCGGAATCTTATAACTTGTCTTAGCAAGTGGAAACGCACGCACACTCGTACCGGCTACATTGTAAAGGACGCCGTCGATTTCCTTAAAATACTTATTTGAATCAGAAACCGTAATCTTTCTCAAACGATTGTAATCAAGGCGGCCCCGGATATACTTACAGGTGCTTGGCAGCTTCAGACTTCCGCGTTTTCCGGATGGGAAAAAGACCATTTCTCTTCCGTCTTTCGTATAAATGACACCCTGCTGGCAGCGGAAATTCTTATTTTTATCGCTGATCCGTATTTGTTTAAGACGCTTTAATTGCTCGCGGTAATAACTTCCTCCCACGATTGCCTCCGTCTGTTCCGGCAGAACAATCGTCTCCAGATATTTACATCCTTCAAACCAGCCGCGGTCAACTGTCGTCACCGATGCCGGCAGGAAAATTGCGCGATATTCCGTTCCGGTCAGAGCACCATAGCAGATCTTTTTCACGGTATCCGGAATATGAACGACACCTTTCCCCTTCACCGGTGCCTGGATCAAACTCGTTTCTGTCTCGTCCAAAAGCAATCCCCCGCGTGCGGTATAAGACGGATTTCCGGCCTTTACCTCAAACGAAGAGGCCGCTTCTTCAAACGCATAATGTTCGATTTTTTCTGTATTTTTAGGAATGACAACTTTTCCCAGCCGGCGGCAGCCCGAAAATGCGTAACGGGATATCCTCTCCAAGCTCGCCGGAAGCATGATATCTTCCAACCGTTCACATCCATAAAATGCAGAACTGTCAATCGACCGGATTTTGCTCATCCCGTCTACTTTTTTCAATTTGAAACATTTGTAAAATGCCTGATACGGGATGGCATCCATTTTGGACGACAAGCTCACACTTTCAAGACGTTCGCAGGCATAAAATGCGCGATATCCCAGACTCTCGACGGTCTCCGGAATCGTTATTTTCGTAAGCGATTTACAACGCCGGAAGGCATCGCGGTCAATCTGTTTCACCGTTCCCGGAATGCGGATCGAGTTCAATGCCACGCATCCATCGAAGATCCCTTCGCGTAACGTATCCACTCTTGCCTCCATTCGAACGGTCTGAAGATTTGTACAATCCGCAAACGCATTGCTTCCGATATACTCCACAGAACTCGGGATTGTAACTGACGTCAATTTTTTACATCCATAAAAGGCATTGGCGTATATTTTCTTTACCGACGAAGGCACCGTAAAGGAACCGCTCTTCTGATTCGGACATTTTACCAGGATTGTCCCGTCTTTACTGCAAAGTGCTCCGTTGATCGTCGTATAATACGCATTTCCCTGCGTCGAAAAACGTGTGATTTTCTGATTTCCAAACGCATCATTTCCGATGGAAGAAATATTTCCGCGGATCGTTACTACCGGCGAATCTGTGCACACCGTCAACTCTCCGTACGAATTTACTTCCATTCTGGCCGAAACCGTTTTCCCCGGCACAAAGCACAGACCCGCCGTCAGCAAAAGCGCTCCTGCCATCCACTTCCTATTGTTTTTTTGATTCATTTTTTCCTCCTGTTCTTTCCCTATCGCGCAATAAGCGCAGCAAAGTTTTCTCATATTTTACCATTTATTACCTATTATGTCAAATACTTCAAAAAGAGGCCGCCCATAAGCAGCCTCTTTTACATTTTTCTATACTTGTAATTTTTGTAAAAAACTTCGTGTACGATCGTTTTCCGGACAATCAATAACTTGCCCCGGCGTTCCTTCTTCGACCACCACGCCGCCATCCATAAAGATGACCCGGTCAGAAACCGCCTTGGCAAATTGAATCTCATGCGTAACAATCACCATTGTCATTTTTTCCGTCGCCAGTTCTTTCATCACGCGGAGGATTTCCGCTGTGATTTCCGGATCCAGTGCCGATGTCGGCTCATCGAAGAAAAGCATCTTGGGATGCATCGCAAGAGCTCTCGCAATCGCCACTCGCTGATTTTGTCCACCGGATAATTCACATGGATACGCGTCTTCTTTTTCTTCCAATCCCACTTTTTTCAAAAGCTCACGTGCCTCTGCAAACACTTCTTCTTTCTTTCTCTTTTGATTGTGGATCGGTGCATCGGTAATATTTTTCATTACGGAAAAATGCGGAAACAGGTTAAAGTTCTGGAACACAAGCCCAAATTGCTGTCCGGCTTCCCAAAGTTCCTTTTTTCCAGGATAAATGCCCTCTTTCACGACGGTTTTCCCACTGTATGTAATATCACCGCCATCAATTTGCTCCAAAAATGTCGCGCAGCGCAGCAATGTCGATTTTCCGGAACCCGATGGCCCAATGATCGAGACTACCTCGCCCTCATTTACTTTTAAACTGATGTCTTTCAGCACTTCTTTCCCTTCGAAACTTTTGCTGATTTGTTTCATTTCTAATATACACGTTTCTTTCGCCATGTCACTGCCTCCTCACTAACGATAATAATCCAGTTTCTTTTCAATCTGTTCCATCACTGTCGCCACTACAAAGTTAAAGATGTAATAAAATACACCAGCGACAAACAGTGGCATCAAGGAAGCCTGTGATGCTGCGATCTGTTTTGCCATTGTAAACATTTCCGTGTAAGCAAGAGCAAAGGCAAGGGATGTATCCTTTACCAATGTGATTACCTCGTTGGTAACCGGCGGCATCACTCGTTTTACCATCTGCGGGAAGAGGATGCGGAAAAATGTCTGGCTGCGGCTGTACCCCATTACGGTCGCTGCTTCTCGCTGTCCTGCCGGAATGCTCTGGATTCCCGAGCGGTAGATCTCGGCAAAATATGCCGCATAATTCAGTGAAAATCCGATCAGTACCGCGTAAAAACGATATTGATACGACGTCGATATGCCAAACAAATAATACGGTGCAAAAAAGACCACCAAAAGCTGAAGCATCAATGGTGTACCGCGCATAATGGAAATATAAATCTTAGCAATCCATTGCAGCGGTTTGATCTTTGACATCCGCACTGCCATGACCAAAAGTCCAAGCGGCATAGAGAATAACAATGTAAAGAAGAAGATTCCCAATGTCGCAAGCATTCCCTGTCCCAGTTGTTTTACAATCTGGCCGATCCCCTGCTTTTTAACGGTTCCGGCACTCTCTGTCGCCGCATCGTCCGCCTGCGTATCCTCGCTTTTCTTTGTCAATTTACTTGTATCCGGTTCCGGCACTTTTCCACCATCAACATATGTCTTATCGTCCATGCTCAGACACATGCTGTCTGTTAATTCCCATTTTTTGGCAATCCTTTCAAATGTACCATCGTAAAGCATGCCTAACAATGTCGTTTGTACGGTATCACGGAGTTCGGTATTTCCTTTTTTGAATCCGATACCGTATTCCTCCGACGACAAACGCTCGTCTAACATTTCAAACTGGTCTTTCTTAGCCGAAAGCTGGTAGGATGCCACCCCAATGTCCATTGCGATCGCGTCTACCATTCCGCTTTCAAGGTTCATAAAGGCGGAGTTATAATCTGCGACCTGCTGCAATTCTTTCAATGATTTGCGGATTGCTTTGTTTTCTTTCGTCGCATCGTCGCCGGTCAGCGCCGCAAGGGCGGAAGAATCTGCCTGTACGACAAGTATTTTCCCCTTCAGATCCGTAAGTTTCTGAATCCCGGAACCTTTTTTCACGATAACGACCTGGGAATTATCGACATATGGTGTCGTCCAAGTGTACTGGTCTTCACGTCCGTTCATCGTAAAACCATTCCAGATACAGGAAATCGCTCCTGAAGCCAGTTCGGAATCTTTCGAATCCCAGGAAATCGGTCGTTTTACCAATTTCCAGCCATTGCGGTTACAAACTTCTTCGGCAAGATCAAGGTCAAATCCGACATACTCACCATTTTCGTCAAGATAACCATATGGCGGAAATTCCGCATCAAATCCGACGATAAATTCTTTTTCTGCCGCTTTCACTTTCTGCGGCTGGTACAGGGTCACTGCCGCCACCGCAAAAAGCAAAAGGACAAATAATATCATTGGTACTTGGTTTCGTTTATTTTTCTGCATATTAAAATACCTTCTCTTCCATATTTAGCGAACTACAATTTTCATAAATTTCTTTTTGCCTCGTTTCAGAACGATTCCGTCCTCTCCGATGCCGTCTTTGGAAATCTGTGCACGAACATCTTCCACTTTATTTCCATCAATGGACACACCACCCTGCTGTACGTTTCGACGCGCCTCTCCGTTGGATGGGGCAAGTCCTGCTTTTACAAGAAGGTTCAGAATTCCGATCTGTCCGTCTTCGAAGTCAGCATCGGTCAATTCCACTTCCGGCATCTGTGCTGCATTTCCGCTGGAGAACAAGGCTCTCGCACCTTCCTGTGCCTTTGCCGCCTCTTCTTCGCCATGTACCATTTTTGTCAATTCAAAGGCAAGAATTTCCTTGGCCTGATTGAGCTGGCTTCCTTCCCATTTGTCCATCTCGTCAATCTGCTCAAGTGGCAGGAACGTAAGCATACGAAGGCATTTGAGCACATCGTCATCGCTGACATTTCTCCAGTACTGGTAAAAGTCAAACGGACTTGTCTTTTCCGGATCCAGCCATACTGCGCCGGACTGCGTTTTACCCATTTTCTTTCCTTCA
>ERZ827469.3624-NODE-3624-length-9975-cov-3.020262_pt1 | contig 9975 bp, 7 predicted proteins | sample MGYA00519917_ERZ827469 | MGnify/ENA primary metagenome ERZ827469 (study PRJEB31778, sample SAMEA3449314) | human gut metagenome | biome: human gut; feature: human-associated habitat; material: faeces | place: United Kingdom | collected 2010/2012 ... | reverse complement strand
CCGGGCCGGGGGCCGTGACCACCACCAGGGGACGGGTGGTCTCCACATAGTCGTTTTTCCCATAGCCCTCGTCGCTGACAATCAGGGGAATGTTGTTGGGGTAGCCGGCAATGGGATAGTGCAGAGCCACCTTCATGCCCAGGCTCTCCATCCGGCGCTTGAACGCGTCGGCGGCGGGCTGCCCGGCGTAGCGGGTGATGACCACGCTTCCCACTTTGAAGCCCATGGAGCGGAAGATGTCCATGAGGCGCAGCACGTCCTCGTCGTAGGTGATGCCGAGGTCTCCGCGGATCTTCGATTTCTCGATATCGTTCGCGTTGATGGTGATGACGATCTCCGCGTCGTCGGCGAGACTTTTCAGCATGCGGATCTTCGAATCGGGCTCGAATCCCGGCAGCACGCGCGAGGCATGGTAATCGTCAAAGAGCTTGCCGCCGAATTCGAGGTAGAGTTTGCCCCCGAACTGTTTGATACGCTCGCGGATGTGCTCCGCCTGCAGGGCGATGTACTTATCGTTGTCGAAGCCTTTTAGCATGACTCTCCTGTCAGTTGGAATACGTTGGCTTGTTTGCTGGTCCGTCGCCGTCAAGGCATGGCGACGCGGTTGCGCAGCGGGCATTACGAGCATTATAGCGAAGGGGGGCACGACGCCGTTACGCCTTTGTAAAAACAGAATCGCAGCGTGGGGGAGGGGTAGAGGCGCTCTGCTCGGGCGCGGACCATGCCGTGTGCCGAGCTTTGCCTGGGCACAGGCCGCGCTGTGCGTTGCGCTCATCGGCTGCCGTCCCGCGAATCGCCTAATTCGAGGACGGATGCGTTTACAATTGCTAATGTACGCGCGTAGGGACGAGGCGCAAGGAGGGGTCGGTTGTGGATAAGCTGGTGAAGGACTATTTGGCGTACCTGCGCGTCGAGCGCGGTTGCTCGCCTTTGACCGTCGAAGCGTATGCGTCCGACCTCGCTCTGTATCGCGCGTTCCTCTCCGACGATCGCGGCGTGTCGTATGTTGACGAGGTGATGAAAGGCGATGTGATCGCCTTCGAGGTTGAACTGGCCGAACGTGGCTTTGCTCCTTCGACGGTGCGCCGTCGCATGGCGTCGGTGAAAGGGTTTCATCGCTATCTGCTTCGGGAAGGGCTTGCCCAGAGCAATCCTGCGGAGGGGATCTCGACGCCTAAGATCCCCGAGCGTTTGCCCGACGTTCTGTCCGTCGAGGCAATGAGCGCGGTACTTGATTCTCAGGACCTGACGACGCCGACCGGGCTGAGGGATTCCGCTCTTCTCGAGGTGCTCTACGGATGCGGTCTGCGTGCGAGCGAGGCCGTGGGTCTCGCCTTGTCGGGAGTGTTTTTGGAGGAAGGCTTCCTTCGCGTGGTGGGCAAGGGAGGCAAAGAGCGTTATGTTCCCATCTCGGGTGTTGCCGCAGCGCGCTTGTCCCGCTATCTCGAGGAAGCGCGTCCGAGGCTCTACGCTCATGCCCATCGCATCGCCTCGGGCGACAGCGACGCGGTCTACCTCAATGCGCGCGGAGGGCGCCTTACGCGTCAAAGCGTGCATCGCATCGTGGCGGAATCCGGTGCGCGCGTGGGCATAGAGGGTCTGCATCCCCATACGCTTCGGCATTCGTTCGCAACTCACATGCTCGCGGGTGGGGCGGACCTTCGCGTCATTCAGGAGATCTTGGGTCATGCCGACATCTCGACGACGCAAGTTTACGTCCACCTCGACCGCACTCATATTAGGGAAGAGTACATGTCGGCTCATCCTCGCGCCAAATAGGCGGAAGCGGGCGCATCGCCAGCTTTCCTTCATCCGCGCCGAACGGCTTAGACTCGAACGCGCATCGGTGCGCCCCGCGATCGCCGGCGCACGCCGCCTGGTGCCTACTTGCTTCTTTGAGATCGCCGGCGCACGCTGCGCAGCATCCGTCCCGTCCTCTCGAGACCGCCGGCGCACGCCACGCAGCATCCCGCCCGCCCTCTTGTGATCGCTTTTATGTGGGCGTGATGTGAACGTGAGTTGAAGGGGCGTTCACATCGAAAAAAACCGAGTCAACGCGAAGCGGCGTGCGATTTCGCCCCATTTGATCTCACTGCGTCCCCCACCGCGCCCCACCGCGTTCCATATGCCGTGCAGTCTGTATTTACTACCTACAACATATTGTGTTGCACTAGCTCTATGGGTGCTGTCCATCCGTGATATTGCGTATTACGGACAAGGGGATGAGAGCCTTGCCCCGCGTTGCGATGTGGCGTCCGGTGGTGGAATATAAGTCCTAAAATGTTGCGAAGTGGGGCAATGTGGGGTAATATGCAGCGCACGGAACATACCTTGTCGGGATTTCGAAACGCAGCATCAACACACTTCGAAATCATCCGCAAACGCAACACGGAGAGGGCGCATGACCGAAGTCGTCGGCAAAGAGGAGCTCGCTGATCAGCCGCGCCAGGTTGATCTCAACGGCGAGTTTCGCTTTAAGGTCGACGCCAAGGGCCGCGTCGCCCTCCCCGCGAAATTCCGCAAGGTGCTTTCCAAGGATCTCGTGGTGACGCTCGAGCTCGGCGACGAGTGCGTGTACGTTTTCGAGACTCCCGACTTCAACAAATGGGTCGACAAGCTCTTCGTCGACAAATTTGGTGAATTCAAGGAGTCTGACCGCGTTCACGTGAAGCTTCGTCGCAAGCTGAAGGGTCGCGCACGCGACGTCGAGGTTGATTCCTCGGGCCGCATCATGCTTCCGGCTGAGGTGCGAGCTGCTGCTGGCATCGACAAGGAGGTAGTGATAGTGGGCAATACGGGTCGTTTCGAGATCTGGGATGCGAAGCGTTACGAAGAGATGAACGACGACATCGATTTGTCGCTGTTCTACAACTAGTCGTAAGACGTGAGCGTTATGACAAGCGAATACCGACATATTCCGGTTCTGCTATCCGAGTGCATGGAGTCTCTCGAGCTTCATGCGGGCGATGTTTACGTCGACGCGACGCTCGGGTTCGCAGGGCATTCGTTCGAAGCCGCGCAGCGACTCGGTGCTGAAGGCATGCTGATCGGGGTGGATCAAGATGAGGTGGCGTTGCGTGACGCGGCGTGCAGGCTCTCGACGGTCCCCGATGGGCGAAGGCCCCGGCTCGAGCTTTTGCGCGGGAACTTCGGAGATCTGGATGACCTTTTGGTTTCGGTTGCGGTCCCCGGGATCGACGCGATCCTGTTCGACCTCGGCGTTTCCTCGGTCCAGATCGATACGCCGTCACGGGGCTTCTCCTTCAAGGAGGACGGCCCGCTCGATATGCGGATGGATCCGGGTAACCAAACCCTCGATGCAGCAGAGATCGTCAACACCTACAACGCAGCAGATCTCGCTCGGATCATTCGCGCTTATTCCGACGAGAAGTGGGCGAGTCGCATCGCCGAGTTCATCGTCAAAGCCCGCGAGAGCGAGCCGATCGAGACGAGCGCGCAGCTCGTCGAGATCATCAAGGCGGCGATACCTGCGTCGGCGCGACGAGCCGGCGGGCATCCCGCTAAAAGGACGTTTCAGGCGCTTCGGATAGAGGTCAACTCGGAGCTGACCGTCTTGCGTCGAGGGCTCGACGCGGCGGTTCGCTGGCTGAATCCGGGGGGTCGAATCGCGGTCATCAGCTATCACTCGCTGGAGGATCGCATCGTGAAAGACACGTTCGCTTCGTTCGCGAACAGGTGCACGTGTCCGCCGGATTTGCCGGTTTGCGTGTGCGGCAAGGAGCCTGTGCTCGATGTCGTCACGCGCAAGCCTCGGCTTCCCCAACCTGAGGAGGTCGAGCGAAACCCGCGGGCGCGCAGCGCGAAGCTGCGCGTGGCGGTCAAACGTTAATCGATCATATGCGGGGTCTGCATGGGCACGCCCTGCAACGTAACAGGGGAGGTTGAGACATGAGCGCGTTGCCGGCATACGATTACGCCGAGCGTGCATACGAGCGGCGACGCGCGCATGAGGAGCAGCCTCGAATCAGCGTCGTGCGCGGTCAGGGGGCAAGCGGGCACGCGCTCAACTCCGCCGTGTCGGCAGCTGCCAAGATCGCCGTTGCGGCGTTCGTCTTGTTCGCCGTCATCGGCTTTGCCCGCGTCGCCATCAGCGCTGCGACGGTGACCACGTCCATTGAATCCCAGCAGCTCGCGGGTCAGATCAGCGATGCGCGCACCGAGGGCAGCGACCTCGAGGTCACGCAGAGCATGCTGTCGAACCCGACGCGCATCAAGGCCGAGGCGGCAGCGCTTGGCATGGGCGCGGCAGCCGATGTGGAGAATATCGATCTTTCGGGTGACGTCGTCGTGACCGACGAGGCGGGAAACCTCTCTTTGTCGGGCAGCGTCGCCGCCGTCAGCTGATGTGAGGAGGAACGCGGTGTCCGAGCGCCCTCGCAACCATCGCGGCTCGAGTTCGAGCCGCCTTCGCTCCCAGTCTCATCGATCGTCGACGGAGGGCCGAGTTTCGGCCCTCTCTGATTTCGCCGACTCGAGCAAGTTCAAGATCATATTCATCGTATTCGTCGCTTTAGCGCTTGTGTTCTTCGCGCGCCTGCTCTACCTGCAGGTCATCGTCTCGGAAGAATACTCCTCTCAGGCTCAGGCGTCGCGCACCATCAGTTTCGACATTTCGGCGCGTCGCGGAACCATATACGACCGCAACGGTGTGGTGCTCGCGACGAGCGTCGACGCCACGACGGTGTACTGCGACCCGAGCGAGATAACCGACGTCTCCTACGCGGCGGCGAAGATCGCCGAGACGCTTGGCGGGAAAGCGTCGGACTACACCGACGTGCTCGACAGCGATACGGCGACGTTCGCGTACGTGAAGCGCCAGGCCGACGTGGAGGCGGCGGCGAAGCTCGAGCAGCTCGACATCGCCGGAATCTATTTCATCGAGGACTCGCGACGCGAGTATCCCAACGGCGCCATCGGCGGGCAGGTCATCGGGGTGTGCGACGTTGACGGAAACGGTCTCACCGGATTGGAACTGCAGTATGACGAGATTCTGAAGGGGACGCCCGGGACCTATTCGGCGCAGCGCGGTCGAGACGGCACGCCCATTCCCGGAGGCGTGACCGAGGACGTCCCCGCCGTTGATGGCCAAGACATCATGATATCGATCGATATAAAGCTGCAAGACAGCGTCGAACAGGCTTTGAAGGCGGGCGTGGAGGATCCGCGCATCGCGGGTGAGAAGGGGACGTCGGTGGTGATGGACGCCGCAACCGGCGAGATCTACGCCATCTGCTCGCTTCCCTATCTTGATCCGACGAACCGCGAGGAGGCCGAGTCCGACGCATTCAACCTCTCGCCCGTCTCCCAGGCTTTCGAGCCCGGCTCCGTCTTCAAGACGGTGTCGACCATGGCCGTGCTTGAAAACAAGGTCATGTCGCCTGAGGACACGCTGTTCTGCCCGAGCGCCATCCAGGCTGATGAATACGAGGTGTCCGATGCGCACGACCGCGGGGACGAGACCATGACGCTTCGCCAGATCCTCGATAAATCATCGAACGTCGGCATTTCCTTGGCTTCCGAGAAGCTGGGCTTCAGCAAGCTTTACGACGCCATCATCCGATACAACCTCAACGAGGCGACGGGCGTGGACTATCCGGGTGAGGCGTCGGGGCATCTGCTCGATTACACCGACTGGGCGCTCATCACCGGCTACAACGTGAGTTTCGGGCAGGGCATCTCGGTGACACCGCTTCAGATGACCCGCTTCTACGGCGCGCTCGCCAACGGGGGAGTCGAGGTCACCCCGCATTTCCTCATTTCGCTGCCTCAGACGGGAGAGCATCCGACGTACCCCATCGAGCAGGTGATCACCGATAGCGAGGCCCTCGATGACATCAAGAGCATGCTGAGGACCGTCGTCACCGACGGCACCGGCAAAGACGCCGCTATCGAGGGGCTTGACGTGGTGGGAAAGACCTCGACCGCCGAGGTCGCGCGTGAGGGCGTCTACGTCAAGGGGCTTTACAACCTGTGCTTTACGGGCTTCATCGACAACTCGTCAAGTCAATTGGTATGTTTTGTGAGTGCCAACGAGGTTTACAGCGAAGCGTCGGTGGCCTCGATATTTCACGATATAATGGCGGATGCTGTAGATCAGTACAAAATCGTGCCGGAGTAAGGACCTGTATCATGAGCAAGACATGCGCTGAGTTGTTTGAGGGACTTGAGTGCACCATCCTCGGAAATCCCGATGAGACCGTGGAGGGCCTCGCGTATCGAAGCGATCGGGCCACGTCCGGGGACATGTTCTTCTGTATCGTCGGTTTTTCCACCGATGGTCATTCCTTTGCTCAGGATGCGATCGATCGCGGAGCGAAGGTCCTCGTCGTCGAGCGCAAGGTCTACCTCGCTGATGCGACCGACGTTACCGAGGTGGTCGTCTCGGACAGTCGCAAGGCGATGGCGCATGCGGCGGCGAACTTCTACGACAACCCCTCCGAGAGTTTTCAGCTCGTCGGCGTCACGGGGACCAACGGCAAGACCACCACGACCTACCTCGTCGAGCATATCGCCCGTGTCGCGGGCATGCGCACCGGTGTCATCGGCACCGTTGGCATTCAGATCGGCGACGATCATGAGAAGTCCGAGCACACCACGCCCGAGTCACCCGACCTCCAGCGAATGTTCGCGCGCATGCGCGATAGCCGCTGCGGCGCCGTCGCCATGGAGGTCAGCTCCCACGCCCTCGATCTCGAGCGTACGTGGAAGACGCGTTTCGCGGTGACCGCGTTCACCAATCTCACGCAGGATCATCTCGACTACCATAAGACCTTTGACGCGTACTTCGAGGCGAAGGCCCTGCTGTTCTCGCGCGATTACCCTGCGCGACGGGTTATCAACGTCAACGACAAGTGGGGGCAGGAACTCCTGCGCCGCTGCACCGCCAACGGGGACTCGGTCATCACCACCGGGTTCGATGCGGCAGCTCAGATTCACCCTGTCGAGATCGATTACGCCGCCGCGCACACCGACATCGTGCTCGATGTGCGCGGGAACCGCGTTCCCCTTTCGTATCCGCTCGTGGGTCGCTTTAACGTCGAGAACGTCATGACGGCGTTCGCCGTCGGCATGCAGCTCGGCGTTTCGGTCGACGTCATCGTCGAGGCGCTTTCGGACGTTCCCTCGGTGCCGGGGCGCCTTGAGCGCGTGAAGAGCTCCCGTCGTGACGACATCTCGGTGTACGTCGATTACGCTCATACGCCCGATGCGCTCGCCAAGGCGATCTCGTCCATCAAGGCGCTTTCGCGGGGGCGCACCATCGTGGTGTTCGGGTGCGGCGGCAACCGCGACTCCTCGAAGCGCTCCATCATGGGCGAAGCCGCGCTTGCAGCAGATTACGCTGTCGTGACCAGCGACAACCCCCGCCATGAAGACCCGCTTGCCATCATCGACGACATTCTCGCGGGAATGGGCGATGGGCGGGATCGTTTCGAGGTCGAGCCCGACAGGCGTCGCGCCATCGCGCGCGCCATCGAGTTGTCCGCACCCGGGGACTGCATTTTGCTCGCGGGCAAGGGACATGAGGATTATCAGCTCGTCGGCGACGAGGTTCTTCCCTTCGACGACCGCATCGTCGCCGCCGAAGAGCTCGATCGCGACCGTGAGACCGAGGAAGGCGAGTAGCCTTGCGCCTGAATTTCAAGCAGATCGCCGCCTACACGGGCGGCGAGTTCATCGTTGAGCCCATCGACCCGACGGAGTTGATGTGCGGGGTAACGTGGGACTCTCGCGAGGTCGAGCCAGGCTGGCTTTACGTCGCCTTGCCCGGCGAGCGCGTCGACGGGCACGACTTCGTGGGGGCGGCTCTGCGCGCAGGCGCTCGTTGCGTCTTGGTGACCGAGCGTCCTTGCGAGACGGTGGTTCTGCTCGCCAAAGAACTCGGAGCCGCTCTCATCGCGGTTCCCAACACGGCGAGTGCGGTGACTGACCTTGCTGCGCAGTGGCGCGGGCACCTGCGTGGGCGCATTATCGGCCTCACGGGGTCGACCGGCAAGACCACCACGAAGAATCTCGTGCGTGACGTGGTGGCGGCAGCGCACTCGGTGGTTGCGACGAAAGCCAATCAGAACAACGAGCTCGGCGTTCCCCGCACGTTGCTTGCCGCCGATCCTGAGACCGAGGTCGTCGTAGTTGAGATGGGCATGCGCGGTCTGGGCCAGATCGCGCAGCTGTGTCGCTTCGTTCGTCCCGACTGGGGGCTGATCACCAACGTCGGCGAGAGCCATATCGAGCTGCTCGGAAGCCGCGAGAACATCGCGCGTGCGAAAGCGGAGCTGGCCTGCTCCCTTCCCGCAGGCACGGGACGTGCGTTCCTCAACGCCGATGATGACTACACCGCGTTCACGATCGGCGAGGCCGAGCTTGCCGAGCGAAACGTCTCCTGCGTTATGTTCGGCGGTTCGCCTGACGCGGATCTCGCGATTCCGCGCGTGTGGGCGTGCGACGCCCGTCTCGACGAGGAGGGTCGCCCTGTGTTCACGCTGCGCATGCGTGGTTTCGACGCCGACGACCCCGGTCTTGTCGAGGAGGCGGAGTGCCATCTCAATCTTCGCGGAATGCACAATGTTTCGAACGCTTGCTCCGCCGCAGCCGTCGCGCGCTCCCTCGGCATGGGCGTCGATGTCATCGCGCGTGCTCTTGAGCGTGCCATGCCGGAAAGCGGTAGGCAGGAGATCATCGAGGCCCGAGGCGGCTATCTGCTCGTCAACGATGCCTATAACGCGAATCCCGATTCGATGCGCGCATCGCTTGCCATGTTCGCCGCTTTGTCAGTCGAAGGCGACCGCATCGCCGTGCTCGGCGATATGGGCGAGCTCGGCGACTTCGCCCGCGCGTGTCATCGCGGTGTCGGCCGTACGGCGGCATCGCTTTCCCTCGATTATTTGATCTGCGTGGGCCGGCTCGCGCGCGATATCGCGCGCGGAGCGATCGAGGGCGGTATGGAAGAAGGGAAGGTCGTCTGCGTCGATGCGGTCGCGGATGTTCTCGAAGTGCTCGATGCGCGTTTGGAGCCGGGGGACGCGGTGTTGGTTAAGGCATCGCATTTCATGGGGCTCGAGCGCGTCGTAGAGGGATTGGTTAGCTAACATGTTCTCGATTTTTTCGTCATATCCGACGTTTTTGGTGTTTCTCGCCATCGTCTTGGCTCTTGTCTTGACCATCGTGCTCATGCCCGCGTGGATCCGTGCGCTCAAATCGAGTCATATCGGGCAGCAGGTTCGCGCCGACGGCCCCCAGAGCCATCTGGTCAAGCAGGGTACGCCGACGATGGGCGGCGTCATCATGCTCATCGCCGTCGCCGTGGTGACGCTTCTCGTGGGCGTCCCCGTTCCCGAAACGTTCCTCCTTCTGGGTGCCACGCTTCTCACCGGCGTCCTCGGGTTCATCGACGACGCCTCGAAGGTGGCCCACGAGCGCTCCCTCGGCTTGACCCCCGCGGCCAAGCTCGTCGGGCAGTTCTTCATTGCCGGCGTGTTCGTCCTGGTCGCCGTTAATCTGCTCGGTGTCGAGCCGACCGTTGAGATCCCGTTCGTCTACACCTTCGATCTCGGTATCATCACCTGGGTCATCCCCATCGGCGACGGCATTTCCGTCCCGGTGCTCTACGTGCTGTTCACGCTCATCTTGCTCGTGGGAATGTGCAACGCCGTCAATCTCACCGACGGGCTCGACGGTCTTGCCTCGGGCACGGTCATGATCGTCATGATCGTCATGGCCGCCATCGCTTATCGTTCAAACATGCTTGAACCCGCCATCTTCGCCGCTGCGCTCGCGGGTGCCTGCATCGGCTTCCTGTGGTTCAATTCCTTTCCTGCGGATATTTTCATGGGCGATACTGGTTCACTCGCTCTTGGCATGGCGCTCGGCTGCCTTTCCGTCGTCACCAAGACCGAGTTCGTCGTCATCATCATCGGCGGCCTGTTCGTCGCTGAGGCTCTCTCGGTTATGATCCAG
>ERZ827469.3617-NODE-3617-length-9998-cov-5.037011_pt1 | contig 9998 bp, 9 predicted proteins | sample MGYA00519917_ERZ827469 | MGnify/ENA primary metagenome ERZ827469 (study PRJEB31778, sample SAMEA3449314) | human gut metagenome | biome: human gut; feature: human-associated habitat; material: faeces | place: United Kingdom | collected 2010/2012 ... | reverse complement strand
ACCAAGACAACAACACCAAAAACACCAGGTGTTGCAACCACCACTAGAATCCGCCCCTCCCGCCAACACATTCCTCCCACCAATATGAGGGCGCGCGAACGAAACAACGCAATGCCGGCAGCCCCGTTCCCTCCCGCTGGCGGGAGATGGCGCGAAGCGTCGGAGGGTGTTCTCACGCCGGCAATGCGGTAAGACCACCGGATCGACAAACCACCGGGCCGGCAACCCGCCACCCCGCCAAGCCACCGGGGCATCTCCCCCGCTTGCCCCGCGCTGTATCTCATCTAAGAGATAGTTCATTGAGATAGTTCATTCTAATCAAATAGCTCATGGGCTACGGCACGCAGGGTTTCGGCGTCGTGCCCCTTGCGCCCGCCCGAGGACCAGAACCGGCGCTTGCGCACTTTCGGGTCCATGCCCTGTGTCTTGGCGGCGCTGCGCCGCCCCAACTCCCATGCGGCGTCCTCGAAGACACCGCTCATGCGGGCCTCGTCGCAGACCCGCTCCGCCAGCGGACGGTCGACCCCCTTGCGAGCCAGTTCCATAACCGCACCGCGGTATCCCATCAGACGGCCGACGCAGTAGCGCACGGCAGATTGCGCGTACGACTCATCATCGACCAGACCAACCTCGATCAGCCTGTCGACCACTGCGGCGACCGTCTCATCGTCATACCCTTTGTCGATCAGGCGGTCTCGCAGGGCGCCCGATGGACGATCCGCCGCATCCAGCAGGCGCAATGCGGACTCCCGACACGCATCGACATCGCAGGGATCCTCCGGCTCCCGCCCAGGCCGCGACATGCTCCGCGCGGAGCGCCGAGCCGGGCGGTTCCCATGTGACCATGTTCCGCGTCGCGGGGAGTCGACGCCCGGTTCGACAACCGGCGTCTCACATGTTCCATGAGCGGCGAGGAACGCTTCTGCGCTGATCATGCGGCAGGCGATGCGGCGGCAGCGGGCGCGCCATCCTCCGGCGCCGTTTCAGGGGCATCCCCGTCCGTCGCGGACTCACCGTCGGCCAGCTGATCGGGCACTTCGATGAGGCCGAATTCCGCCTTGACCTTGTTGCCGATCTCCTCGGTGATCTGCGGATTGTCCTTGAGGAACTTGCGCACGTTCTCACGGCCCTGGCCGAGCTGGTCCCCGTCATACGTGAACCATGAGCCGGACTTCTTGACCACGTTGCACTGCAATGCCATGTCCAGGACGGATCCCTCCTTGGAGATGCCCTCGCCATACAGCACATCGAACTCGGCGGACTTGAACGGCGGAGCCATCTTGTTCTTGACGACCTTGACCTTGGTGCGGTTGCCCACGGCCTCCTCGCCGTTCTTGATGGTCTGGATGCGGCGGATATCCAGACGCACCGACGCATAGAATTTCAGCGCCTTGCCACCGGTCGTGGTTTCGGGGTTGCCAAAGAACACGCCGATCTTCTCTCGCAGCTGGTTGATGAAGATGCAGACGGTGTTGGTCTTGCCGATGACGCTGGTCAGCTTGCGCATGGCCTGGCTCATCAGGCGGGCCTGCAGGCCCACATGGCTGTCGCCCATCTCGCCCTCGATCTCGGCACGGGGCACCATGGCTGCCACCGAGTCCACCACGATGGCGTCGATGGCACCGGAGCGCACCAGCGCCTCGCAGATCTCCATGGCCTGCTCGCCGGTATCCGGTTGGCTGACCAGCAGCTCGTCGATGTTCACGCCCAGTGCGGAGGCATAGGCCGGGTCGAGGGCGTGCTCGACGTCGATAAAGGCCACCTCGCCGCCCTTTTTCTGGGCCTCGGCGAGGATATGGAGGGCCAGCGTGGTCTTACCGCTGGATTCCGGTCCGAACACCTCGATGATACGGCCGCGCGGCACACCGCCCACGCCCAGCGCCAGGTCGAGGCCGAGGCTGCCGGTAGAGATGGCGTCCACCTGCATGGCGGTGTTATCGCCCAGCTTCATGATGGCGCCCTTGCCGAACTGCTTTTCGATTTGGGCCAGCGCAGTTGCCAGCGCATCCTTCTTTGCGCCCGGCTCCGTCTTCTGGGTGGCGGGGGCGACGTTGTTGTTCTGATTCTTTGCCATAGCGTGCTGCTCCTTTATCACATAGCCTGCGGGGTGCAGGCGGTACTATACAGATTCTTTCCTCTATAGTATATCACAGATTTCAAATATTACAACAGATAGTTGTATATATTTTCACTTTTTCTCACGCTTATTTGGGTCTCCGGGCCGTCACACAGCGGTCATTGCCGCCGAAGTCCTTCCGGCAGGCAATGTCTGCCCAGCCGTTTGCTTCCAGCAGGGCGGTCACGGCCTCCCGCTGCTGCCAGCCGATCTCCAGCGCCAGCGCACCGCCGGGGCGCAGAGCTTTCTGGTAGTGTTCCGCGATGGCCTTATAAAATACGAGACCGTCTTCCCCGGCTTCCAGTGCCATGGCCGGCTCTTTGGCCACTTCGGGCTGCAATTCGCCCATCTCCTGCGCTGTCAGGTAGGGCGGGTTCGAGACGATGAGGTCGAGCTGACCCTCCGGCAAGCTCTCCCAGTAGGTGAAGAGGTCACCCTTCACCGGCTCTGCGGCGCGGGTAGGCTTCATGCCCCAGTCGAAGGCCGGCTCTTCAAAAGGCGAGGCATCCAGCACGTTTTCGGTGCTTCCGCCCCGGCCTTTCAGGGCCAGACGGGTATTTTTCTCGAGATAGACGTAGGCTTCCGGGCTCTTTTCCACGCAGACGACCTGCGCCGCCGGGCAGAGCCGCTTGACGCCAAGGCCCAGACAGCCGGTACCGGCGCAGAGGTCCAGCGCCCGGGGCGCTTCCACGCCCGCCAGCATCTCGGCAGCCGTCTCAGCCACCACCTCGGTATCAGCACGGGGACAGAGCACGCCCGGCCCCACGGCCAGTTCAAAGTCGAGGAAAGGCCAGCTGCCGCAGAGGTATTGCAGCGGCTCCCGGGCCGCACGGCGAACGGTAAGTTCTTCGAGCTTTGCCGCTTCGGCGGCGTCCAATGGACGGTCAGAAAGGCGGACGTCCCGGCCTGTCGCCAGCCGGAACAGCTCCCGGGCGTCGAAATCTGCGTCCGGACAGCCCGCCGCCGTCAGCCGCGCTTCCACCTCTTTGACCGCTGCACGGGGCAGCATCACTTCGCTCACCATTTGCCGTCCTCCGGGTCTTCGGGCAGCACCGGCGTCACGGCGGCGATGGCCACCTCGATCATGCTGTCGTCGGGTTCAAAGACAGTCAGCCGCTGCACCCAAAGGCCGGGCTGGCGGATGATGCGGGTGGCGATATTGTCCGAGCGGCCGCACCACTTGAGCAGCTCGTAGCTGATGCCCATCACGACGGGCAGGAGCAGCAGCTTGAACAGGACGCGGAGGCTGGTGCTGCTCCAGGGCAGCACGCTGTAGAGGAAAACACTGACGATGACCACCAGAATGAGGAAGCTGGTGCCGCAGCGGGGGTGGAAACGGGTGTACTTGCGGACATTCTCCACGGTCAGCTCGTCGCCGGCCTCGTAGCAGGCGATGGTCTTGTGCTCTGCGCCGTGATACTCGAAAACGCGGTGGATCTCCTTCATTTTGGAGATGGCCACCATGTAGCTGAGGAAAATGGCAACTTTCAGCACCGCCTCGAGGATGACTCTCGGCCAGCGGGTCAGGATGACCACCTTGCCGAGGCCGCCCACCAGCACCGTCGGCAGAACGGTGAACAGCAGGATAGCGAACAGGCCGCCCACAAGGGCCGCACCGGCCATCAGGATGTCCTCGGCCTTCTTGCCCAGATGGTCGCCCACCCATTTTTCAAAGGCAGACTCTTCCTCTTCGGCGTCGTACTCGTCGCCCATGCTCACCTGCGCAGAGTACATCATGTAGCGGTAGCCGGTGATGAGGCTCTCTATCATCGAGATGGCTCCCCGCACGAGAGGGATCTTGGCCCAGATGCCGTGTTTCGGGGTGTCTTCTATCTTCGTTTCGATGGTGCCGTCAGGCTTGCGCACAGCGCAGCAGATGTGCTCCGGGCCGCGCATCATGATGCCTTCCATCAGGGCCTGACCGCCCACACTGGTCTTGAAGCATTCCTTCTTGGGTTCGTGATTCATAAAATGGATTTCTCCTGTCAGTTTTTGACCTTTATTCTATCATATAAATATGACAAAATCTTATTTTTTATAGAGCGGCAGGCCCAGTGTCACCACTGTACCCCGGCCCAGAGTGCTCTTGATGTCCATCGTGCCGTCGAGGGCGGTCATGATGGAGTCTACCAGCGCCAGACCGATGCCGCTGCCGCGCACCGAGTTGCTGCCCTTGTAGAACTTGGTCTTGACGTTCTCGAGGTCTTCGGGCGGGATGCCGCGGCCCTGGTCGATAAATTCGATAAAGGCTTTGTACTCGCCCGCCCAGAGCTTGACTGTGATGCGCCCGCCGGGGGCGGAATACTTGATGGCGTTGTCCAGGATGTTGATGAACACCTGCCGCAGACGGTCGGGGTCGGCGTAGACCGGGATCATCTCCTCCGGCTCCGCATAGGCCAGCAGAAGCCCCTCCCGCTGGATGCGCGCTTCACAGAAAAGGACAGCGTCCGTCAGCTCAGCCACAAGGTCCAGGGGGCGGCACTCCATTTTCAGGCGGCCATTCTGCAGGCGGCTGAAATCCAGCAGCTCCTCCACCATGTTGTACAGGCGGGCGGTCTCGTTGTTGATGATCTCCAGCCCCTTGCGGTAGTTCTCATCGGTGGGGTCATCCAGGGTGCGCAGGGTCTCCACCCAGCCCCGGATGGAGGTGAGCGGGGTGCGCAGCTCGTGGGAAACGGAGCTGATGAACTCGTTTTTCATCTTTTCCGTCTCTTCGAGGCCCTCGGCCATTCGGTTGATGGTGCCGCGCAGGCGGTCCACCTCATCCCGCTCGTCGCCGGTGACGGGCAGACGGACGTCCAGCTCACCCCGGGCGATGCCGGCGGCGGTGCGCTCCACCTGTCCCAGCGGCACCACGATGCTCCGCACGAAGTACAGGCCCGACATGATGGTAAAGGCCAGCACCGCCGCACCCATGATGAGGGCCACCACCACGGTGCGTTTGAGCTGTTCTTCCACCAGTGTCAGACTGGTGACAAGACGCATGGCGGCCACATCTTCGGCTGCATAGGGTACGAGACAGCAGGCCGCCATGACCATCTCTCCGCTCTGGGTGCGGTAGATGGCGATGCCCTGCCCGTCCACGGCGTCCTGCGCCTGCTCAAAGTCGGTGCGGGTGACGATGCCCTCGGCATCGGTGCCGCTGGACGAGGCGATGACACCGCCGTAGCTGTCCAGCAGCATAAATTCGTATTTGTCCTTATCGGAGAACTGCTCCACCATCCGACGCAGAGCCACGCTGCGGCTGGCGGCGGTCTTCTGGCTCGTTTCGCCGGTGTACATTTTGAGCTGACCGGTGATGGACGAAAAGCGGCGGTACATGGTCTGCTGGACTCCGTTGTAGTAGCTGCGGGTGGCGCTGTAGAGGAACATGACCTCCACCAGCAGCACCAGCAGTACCGTAATGAGCAGACTGCCCCGCAGCCATCGCCGGGTGATACCGCTTCGCATATTACTCCTCCCACCGATAACCATATCCCCACACGGTGAGGATATGGGCCGGATGGCTGGGCTCATCCTCCACCTTCATCCGCAGACGGCGGATGTTCACATCCACGATCTTGACGTCGCCGAAGTAGTTTTCACCCCAGACACCTTTGAGGATGCGCTCGCGCACCAGCGCCACACCGGGATTGCGGAAGAACAGCTCCATGATCTGGAACTCCACCTGAGTCAGCTCGATGGGCTTGCCCGCCTTGAGCAGGACGCGGCGGTTCTCGTCCAGCACGAAGCTGCCGCTCACCAGTGAGGCCGGAGCCTGCTCCCCTGCCTCGGCGCTGGCCGAACGGCCCACGCGGCGGCAGAGCGCCTCCACACGGGCCAGCAGCTCACTGACGCTGAAGGGCTTGGTCATATAGTCGTCGGCACCGATGGACAGGCCGCGGATCTTATCCTGCTCCTGCCCCTTGGCACTCAGGATAATGATGCCGATCTTCTGGTCGGTGCGGCGGATGGTCTCGCAGAGCGAGAAGCCATTCATGCCCGGCAGCATCACGTCCAGGATGGCCGCGTCACAGCCCGGGCGCTGCTCCAGAAGAGGCAGGGCCGCTTCGGCGCTGTCCGCCTCCACAGCCTCCATCCCGGCCAGACGCAGGTTCAGCGCTATCATCTCACGAATGCTGGCCTCATCTTCCACTACCAGAACCTTGACCATTTATCGTTCCTCCGTTTCTATCCGGTTTGCCTTATGTGCAAGGCCCGGCATGTTACGAAAAATCATTTTTATTCAGTCCGCTCAGACTCACCCTGCCTGCCAATGGCTCTCCCCTTGGGAGCAACGGCGACGACCGCCGCCAGTGGCGGAAACAGGGAGGAACTGTTGGGGCAGCGGCCAGCAGGATGCGAGCGAGAGCGAAGCAGATGCTGGGAGCCGCAACCCGACCTTGGCGCGAAGCGCCTGAGAGGGCTAATTCAGCCGGTACAGCGACCGGGAGAGCCGGTAATCCGGGTCCTCTATGGTCACATCCGGGCCGAGCTTTGCCTGCATCTGGCGGGACGCCACCACACCAAGGCGGGTCCATCCCACAGCGTTCTCGCTGGACGAAGCCAGCCGCAGGGTAAGCACCAGCTTGTTCTCGTCTACCGTCCGCAGCTCCACGGCGTCTTCCTCGTCCGTGCTGTCCGTCAGCATCAGGTTGCCCTCCCACTCGATGGGCAGGGCGATATAGCAGCCGGTCTCCTCATCCAACAGGCCGAAACTCTTTTCCGGCGCTGACGCCGTGTAGTCCATCCAGACGATAAAATCCATCCGTCGGCTCTGGCTCATGTTCAGCAGACCCGCTTCGTCGGGCTGGGTCGGTATCTCCACGGTGCCGTCGCCGTCCAAATCGCGGCTCACGAGGCTTGGGACATTGCGCAGCGAGGCATTGTACAGCTCCTCGCTGGTGATTTGAGAGGCCGGCACCATCTGCTGGCTCTCATCGTCGAACCGCAGCAGCACCGAGGCCAGATTATTGCCCGAGATGCCCGTCCAGCCGTCCAGCACCAGATAGTGCTTTCCGTCCGCGCCGAGGCCCGCCGCCACCGAGGCGCAGCCCGAGAACTTATCGCCCGACAGTGCCATAACGGCCACCTGCTGAAACCTTCCGTCCTTATCGACGGTCAGCAGCTCGATCTGGACGCCGCTGTCTTCCAGCGTGGACATCAGGATAAGGTCTTCGCTGCCTCCGCCGGTGATGTCCTCCACGAGGTACTGCTCATAGGCCTGCTCAAGGATAGCCGACACCTCACCGTTCTCATAGGAGTAAACGGCCAGATAGTGGTCATCCTGCGAAGCCGCATAGCCCACGACGAGCTGGGCCGTGCCGCCCGCCTGAAGCTGAGCCAGCCGGACATTGTCCACCGAATCGGCCAGGCCCTCTACGGTCTGGCTCACCTGCCAGGCACCCCCGCTGTTCTTGCGTAAGAAAGCAACGCATACATTGGAGGTGAGGGCCGTGGTGTAGAACACCGCTGCGTCCTGTTCGCCGTCGCCGTCGAAATCCTGCAGCACAAAGGGCGACAGCAGGTCGCCCTGCAGCGGATATTTCAGCTGGGCGCTCTCCCCCAGCCAGTCGTTCAGGGCGGTCTGCAATGCGCCGTAATCGCCCGCAAGGCGGGGCGCACGCAGCAGTTCCTCCACCTGCACCGTCTCTTCCGGCATGGGGATGCTGCACCCGGTCAGCAGCAGGCAGAACGCCACGCACAGCGCAGCCGCCCGCAGCCATCCTTTGATTTTCAACATGTTCCCTCCTGCTCGTGGAAATCTGCATACCATAACAGTATCAGTATATCACGCAAGGAGGGCTCTGCCAAGCGGCGAAAACAGAAAAAGCCCTCTCCCAGACGGGAAAGGGCTTTTTGATACTGATTTATTCAGTCAGAGTCGATCAGACGAGCTCCAGAACTGCCATCTCAGCAGCGTCGCCGCGGCGAGCGCCGATCTTGATGATGCGGGTGTAGCCGCCGTTGCGGTCAGCGTACTTGGGGCTGATCTCATCAAACAGCTTCTTTGCAACATCTTCCTTGGTGATGTAGGCATAAACCTGACGCTTGGTGTGCAGGTCGCTTGCCTTGCCAAGGCTGATCATCTTCTCGGCCATGGAACGAACGTCCTTAGCGCGAGTGACAGTGGTCTCAATCTTGCCATTCTCTAACAGGTAGGTAACCATAGCGCGCATCATAGCGTTGCGGCTGTCGCTGGTTCTACCGAGCTTTCTGGTACCGGGCATCCCGTTTCACTCCTTAATTATTTTTAGTTATCGTCATCCGTGTTCAGCTTGAAGCCCAGAGAATCCAGCTTTGCCATGACCTCTTCCAGGCTCTTGCGACCGAGGTTGCGGACCTTCATCATCTCGTCCTCGCTCTTGCTGACCAGATCTTCCACCGTGTTGATGCCTGCGCGCTTCAGGCAGTTGAAGGAACGCACGCTCAGATCCAGCTCTTCGATGGTCATCTCCAGAGCCTTCTCCTTATCGTCGTTGGTCTTCTCCACCATGATCTCAGCGCCGGCTGCCTCATCGGACAGGTTGACGAACAGGTTCAGGTGCTCGGTCAGCACACGGGCAGCCAGAGAAACGGCTTCCTGCGCATTGATCGTGCCATCGGTCCAAACCTCAATGGTCAGCTTGTCATAATCGATCGCCTGGCCAACACGGGTGCTCTCGACGTTGTAGTTCACCTTGAGCACAGGGGTGTAAATGCTGTCAACGGGAAGAGTGTTGATATCGTTCTTCTCGATGATAGCCTGTTTGTTGCGCTCTGCGGGCACATAGCCGCGGCCCTTATCGAAGGTCAGCTCCATGACGAGCTTGCCGCCCTCGCCCAGGGTTGCGATGTGCCACTCAGGGTTCAGAATTTCGATGTCGTCGCCCTGCTTGATGTTGTCAGCGGTGACCTCACAGGGGCCGACTGCCTCAACACGCACTGTCTTCGGACCATCGGTGTACAGCTTTGCAGCAATACCCTTCAGGTTCAGGACAATTTCGGTAACGTCTTCCTTGACGCCCTCAATGGTGGAGAACTCGTGAACCACGCCATCAATCTTGACGCTGGTCACGGCGACACCGGGCAGAGAGGAAAGAAGCACACGACGCAGGCTATTGCCCAGTGTGATGCCAAAGCCACGCTCCAGCGGTTCTGCCACGAATTTGCCGTAGCGGCCGTCCGGGGACAGGCTTGCCGTTTCGATTTTGGGACGTTCAATCTCCATCATATCTATGCCCTCCTTGTCAAACCGGCGCTGCCGCCGGCCCATTATTAAATTCTTTCAAAGAAAAGAATGCGAAAGTGAGCCGTCCACGGGGAAGGCCCAGCCTTCTTAATGGATTACTTGGAGTACAGCTCGACGATGAGGTGCTCCTCGATGTCGAAATCGATGTCGGCACGCTCGGGCAGCTTCGTGACGTTGACAGTCATCTTCTCAGCGTCCTTGTCCAGCCACGCAGGCACGGGGCGGGCGCTGTTCTTCTCGATGCACTCTTTGATCTTGTCGCAGTCCGTGGTGCGGACGGCGACCTTGTCGCCCTCTTTCACGAGGTAGGAGGGGATGTTCACGGTCTGGCCGTTCACGGTAAAGTGACGGTGCAGCACCAGCTGGCGGGCTTCCTTGCGGCTCATCGCAAAGCCCGCGCGGTAGACGATATTGTCCAGTCTGCTTTCAAGGATCCTAAGCAGATTCTCACCGGTGATGCCGGATTTGCGCTCGGCCATTTCAAAGTAATGGGCGAACTGGCTCTCCAGAACACCGTAATAGCGTTTTGCTTTCTGTTTCGCGCGCAGCTGCAGGCCGTATTCAGAGACCTTCTTACGGGCCTGGTTCTGGCCGTGCTGGCCCGGCACGAAGCTGCGGCGGGCGAGCGCGCATTTGTCGGAGTAGCAGCGGTCGCCCTTCAGGAAGAGCTTG
>ERZ827469.3616-NODE-3616-length-10000-cov-2.913424_pt1 | contig 10000 bp, 5 predicted proteins | sample MGYA00519917_ERZ827469 | MGnify/ENA primary metagenome ERZ827469 (study PRJEB31778, sample SAMEA3449314) | human gut metagenome | biome: human gut; feature: human-associated habitat; material: faeces | place: United Kingdom | collected 2010/2012 ... | reverse complement strand
TTTTTCCCCTCAAATTGCTGTTCGCTGTACTCCACCGCCTTCTTCAGCAACGGAAATTCCAGCAGCGGTTCGCCGCCGTAAAAGCCGATGTTCACCTCCGGGCTGTCTACAGAGTGCTCCCGCAGGAAGTCAATCGCTTTCTTCGCAGTCTCCCAGGTCATACGCTCCGTCGAGTGACTTCGCTGCCGCGTGTTGTGCGTCTCCGAGTAGATGCAGTATTTACAGCGGAAATTACAATTTTGCGTCAATTGCACCGTAATCTTGGTCAGCTTGCGTGCAAGAAAGACGCTGAGGTAATCCGAGTAAATATGCCGTACCTCTTTTATGTAGCTCTCAGTGGAAAAATAACCCTGCTCCTTCAGCATATTCACTTCATGACGTGACTGCCGGAGTTTCATGCCCGAAGAGAGTGTAGCCAGCAGTTTCTCTTTTTCCCATGGTTTGGGGATAAAGTCCGTTGCACCTGCTTTGATGGCACGCACAGCCTTGTCCGTATCGGCATAAGCCGTCATAAAAATCACAATGGCCTGCGGATCGATCTTCAGAATCTGTTCCAGACTCTCAAATCCTTCCTGCCCACTGATGGCATCACGACTGAAGTTCATATCGAGCAAAATGATGTCCGGACCGAACGTGGTCATGAAGTATTCGATGCGATCGGGAGTAGTAGCCACCTTAATCTTTTCAGTATAAGGTTCGAGCAATAGATTGAGGGCGAACAACACATCCTCGTTATCGTCTACAATTAATATTTTTCCAAGCTGTTCCATGTTATATTACGAGCTAATTTACTTTCCTTTAAAGGATAAGATATACCAGTTGTACAACTCGTCGTGTACCAGTTGTACATCTCGTCATGCACCAGTTGTACAACTCGTCGTGTACCGGTTATACATCTCGTACATCTTATCTTACCATGTAATGATGCTAAAGTAAGCCGGATATATTCACTTACCTTTAGCCTGAGGGCAAAGGTACATATTATATCCATGTGTTGTGTGTGCTAATTCGCACTATTTTTGTGCGTATATGCACACGAAAGCAATAGGGAATAAAGATGCAAACTACTAATAAACAAAATATTACACGTATGGCACGGCTTTTGAATGGTTTATAGAAAAAGAAATGCACAATGAACTTGAAAACGATACTTATCATTGCCGGATGCAGTTATATCTTTCCGGCAACTGCACAGGAACGCACGATGGAGCTCTCGCTGGACGAAACCGTAAAGCTTGCCAAGCTTCAGTCACCCGACGCACAAACCGCACGCCACAGTTTCCGCTCAGCCTACTGGAACTATAAATATTACAGGGCAAACTATCTGCCTGCCTTGAGCCTGACCTCGGACCCGAACCTGAACCGGGCTATCAATAAGGTAACACTGGGAGACGGAACCGTGAAGTTTGTAGAACAAAACATGCTCAGCACCGACCTTACTCTGAATTTAACACAGAACATTCCATGGACCGGCGGTTCACTGTTTGTGGAAACGGCAGCACAACGAATGGATATCTTCAGCGACCACACGACAGCCTGGCAGACTTCACCTATTAATATAGGCTACCGTCAGTCGCTCTTCGGATATAACAGCCTGAAGTGGGATCGCCGCATCGAACCGGTCCGCTACCGGGAAGCAAAGAAATCGTATGTAGAAACACTGGAACTGGTGGCCACGCGTGCTACTCAAAAGTTCTTTAACCTTGCCACCGCACAGAGCAATTACGAAACCGCCACTACCAATTACGCTAACGCAGACACACTCTATCAATATGCCCAGGGACGCTACAACATCGGTACCATCACCGAAAACGAAATGCTGCAACTGGAACTGAACAAACTGACCGAAGAAACCAACCGAATGAATGCCCGTATCGAGATGGACAACTGCATGCAGGAGCTACGCTCGTATCTGGGCATTCAGAGTGACGAGGAACTCAAGGTGAAAATCAACGACCACGTACCCGACTTCAGTGTAGAACTGCACGAAGCCTTATTACTGGCCAACGAAAACAGTCCGGAAATACAAAACATGATACGCCGGAAACTGGAGAGCGAAAGCAACGTGTCATACGCCCGTGCCAATGCCGGACTGAAAGCGGATATTTATCTGCGTTTCGGCCTGACACAAACTGCCGACAAGCTGGGAAGCGCCTACAAGAGGCCATTGGACCAGCAGTACGTCAGCCTGAGCGTAGCACTACCCATCCTCGACTGGGGACGGGGCAAGGGCAAAGTGCGCGTGGCACGCTCCAACCGCGACCTTGTGTACACACAGGTGGAACAAGACAAGACCGATTTCGAACTAAACATACGCAAACTGGTGAAACAATTTAATCTTCAGGCCCAGCGGGTCAGAATAGCCGCACGAACCGATGAAACAGCTCAACGACGCAGCGACGTGGCCCGCAAACTTTATCTGCTGGGCAAGTCTACCATTCTCGATCTAAACGCTTCCATCACCGAGAAGGACCAGGCACGCCGCAACTACATAACGGCTCTTTACAACTACTGGAGTCTGTATTACACGTTGCGCAGCCTTACTCTTTTCGACTTTGAAGGCAAAACGCCGCTTACCGAGAATTATGACCTGCTGATAGACTGACCGGAATTATAAACTGCAAATCGAAAAAACAAAATAATATGGATATTAAAATTGAAAAGAAACCCTGGTACATCCGCTATAAATTCTACATAGCCGGAGGAATTGCATTTGTCGCTTTCCTTGTTTACGTCATCATTCTGTCGGCCGGGCCGCGCAAGCTCCGCATCGAGTCGGAAAACATACAGATAGCCGAAGTCAAAGATGACAAGTTTATGGAATACGTCGATGTGGAAGGATTGATACAGCCTATTCTCACCATTAAAGTAAACACCCGTGAAGCGGGAAGCGTAGAGCGTATCATAGCCGAGGAAGGCAGTTTGCTCCAGAAAGGAGATACGATTCTGACCCTCTCGAATCCGGACTTGCTGCGTAGCATCGAAGACCAGCGGGACGACTGGGAAAAGCAACGCATCACTTATCAGGAGAAAGAAATCGAAATGGAACAGAAAAGCCTGAGCCTGAAACAACAGACACTGGAAACCAATTACGAACTGGCACGCCTGAAAAAAAGTTTCACGTTGGACAAAGAAGAATTCCGCATGGGCATCAAGAGTAAAGCACAACTCGAAGTGTCGGAAGACGAATACAATTACAAGGTGAAGAATGCCGAACTGCAACGCGAAGGTCTTCGCCACGATTCGGCCGTGACCATCATCCGCAAAGATCTGATACGAACCGATATGGAGCGGGAGCGTAAGAAGTATGAACGGGCCACAGAGCGTCTGGGCAATCTGGTAGTGAAAGCACCCATCAGCGGACAGCTGAGCTTTGTGAAAGTTACTCCGGGACAGCAGGTGGGCTCCAGTGAAAGTATCGCCGAAATCAAAGTACTCGATCAATATAAGATCCATACTTCATTGAGCGAATACTACATCGACCGCATTACCACCGGACTGCCTGCTACTGTCAACTATCAGGGTAAAAAGTATCCGCTTCGCATCACAAAAGTTGTGCCCGAGGTAAAAGACCGCATGTTCGACGTCGATCTGGTCTTCACCGGCGAAATGCCCGATAACGTACGTGTAGGTAAGAGTTTCCGTGTCCAGATTGAATTGGGACAGCCTGAACAAGCCATCGTCATCCCACGCGGTAACTTCTATCAGGCCACCGGCGGACAGTGGATTTACAAAGCCAATGCATCTAAAACCAAAGCCGTACGTACGCCTATCACCATCGGACGCCAGAATCCGCAACAATATGAAATTACCAGAGGATTAGAGCCCGGAGATTATGTCGTTACAACAGGATATGATACCTTTGGCGAGGCAGAAGAATTAATACTTAAGTAATATAAAAATGAATCGAACTCACCACAGAGTGGCACAGGGTTACACAGAGATAGTTCTCTCTTAATATCTTAATAAGCAAGAGGTTAAAACTCTGTCAGACTCTGTGTTACTCCGTGGTGAATCAAACTCAAAATCATACAAACATGAAAACCATAAGGCTGGCCTGGAAGGCTCTGGCACGTTTCAGAACATATACATTCATCAATATACTGGGCTTGGCCTTGAGTCTGGCTTGTGTACTTATCATCCTTCGGTATATCCATCAGGAGGTTACCGTAAATCATTTCTGCAAAGACCTTGAAAACACCTATCTGCTATATATCGAGTACGAAGATGGAAGGCGGACAATAAGCAGTAATGAAGATAGGAATAACGACCCCAACTTTATCGATCCGCTGAACGACCCGTCTGTCTTGAAAAGTACCCGATGGATTAACTTTCCGGAAGACAGGATTACAGTCGGGAAACAGATATATAATGTAAAAACCGTAGTGACCGACAGTGTGTTTCTGCAGATATTACCCTATCCGTCCGTGTCCGGCATTTCATCTCTGAAGTCTCCGAATGACGCCATCATCACCCGGCGATTGGCTGAAAGATTGTTTGGAAAAGAGAACCCTATTGGGAAAACAATGACTTACAGCACGGGGGACATCGTCACAGTTACGGGAGTAATAGGAGAGCCGACGACGAAAAGCTTTTTAGATTTCGACCTTATTATATCCGAACGATTGCAACATTCATGGTCGCGTTTAAGCAATAGTCTGGTACAACTGATACCCGGAACGGACTTTAAGAAACTGAACGTCAAGAACGAGAAGTTTATGAAGTTAAGGTGCCATATGGATGCACCGACCCGCCTGCAGTTCTTTCCATTAAAAGATTTCTATTTCGATAAGACTGTCCGCGTTTATAATAACAATATCCGGAAAGGCAACTACAATAATATCTTAGTACTTGCCGTTGTCACCATTGCTTTGTTGATAATCGGCTTGTTCAATTTCATCAACATCTATACGGTGATGATGCTCAAGCGTGCCAGAGAGTTTGGAGTCAAAAAAGTATATGGTGCCGGCGCAAAGGATGTATTCGCACAGATTTTCACTGAAAACTTTATCCTGACAGGCATGGCTCTATGCATATCCTGGTGCATTATCGAAATAACCGGTGGCATGATGGAACATGTGCTCCGGATACCGCAAACCTCCAATACGGAATTTAGTGCCACATTATCCGTAGGAATCCTGATTCTGTTGCCATTATTGACTTCTATTTATCCATTCATCAGATACAACTACGTTTCACCTTCCGTATCTATCCGTTCGGTAAATGCGGGAGGACATTCCATCGTATCCCGTGTGCTGTTTTTATTCGTTCAATACATCATCACCTTTGTACTTATTATTGTTTCCCTCTTTTTCACGAAGCAAGTCCGCTTCATGCTGTCTGCCGATCTGAACTATACCACCAAGGACATCATTCAATGTCAGTTATACGCCGAACGCTCTTCGTATGATATAAATATATCAGACGAAGAGTGGGAGAGACGGAAGCAGAGAGAGAAAAGTAATCTGGCCTACATCAAAGAAGAGATGGATCATTCCCCGCTCTTTATCCGTTGGGAATATGGAGAGAACCCGAATCAGCTGGATGACAATTATATCAATGTGCGGAATGCACAGCGGGACGAGTTCAAGCAAGTTATTTACAGCAGCCTGAGCAATAAATATATTGAACTGTTCGGCTTTCAGCTAAAAGAAGGCCGCCTATGGAATGATTCTGTCGACCAATGGACTGATTATAAAATGATCATCAACGAATCGGCCAAATCACTTCTGGAAATAGATAATATAGAAACAGCCCTGATTCAGCCCGAAAGGAGATTGTGGTGGTCCTTGTCAAAATCCGAAGAAATGAAGAAGAATCCTCCATATCAGGTTATCGGAGTGATCAAGGACTTCAAAATCGGCCATTTATCGAAAACCACTCCTCCGCTCTTTATCGTTTACGAAGATCCGCGGGGCAGCTACAGAGACCGGTTGATGGCACAAATCGTTCCCGGAAAAAAGCAAGAAGCCATTGCCTTCCTGAAAAAGCTGCGCGATGAAATACTGGGCGAAGGTGAGTTTGAATACAGCTTTTTAGAAGACGAGATAGCGACCATGTATCAGGAAGACAAGCGAACTGCCGAGATATACTCCCTGTTCAGTATCATTGCCATTCTTATATCTTGCCTGGGACTGTTCGGATTGTCCATGTTCGACATCCGTCAGCGATATCGTGAAATAGCACTACGCAAGGTAAACGGCGCTACCCTGAAAGAGATCTATCCGCTTCTATTAAAGAAATACTCGATTATCCTGGGAATGGCATTCATCATTTCGGCACCTCTGTCCTGGTATATCATTTCGAAATATCTGGAAGGATTCGCCAACAAAGCTCCTATATCCTGGTGGCTGTTTGCAATTGCCGCCATAGTGACTGCTTTCATATCACTGGCCACTCTGATATGGCAAATACGGAAAGCTGCCAATATCAATCCGGCCAAAGTATTGAAAGGAGAGTAGTAAATTTGTATTTTTGTGCGCATGCGCACTATGATCGTGCTAATTCACACAGTGTGTTTTAACATCACAAGCACATAAATAATAGTGTTTCAACAAGTTGACTTTTTGGCATACTTCTTGAAACACTATTTGTAAAAACAAGAACCCGAATGATACGACATTATTTTAAAATCGCTTTCCGCAATCTGCTGAAATATAAAACCCAAAGTATTATCAGCATTATCGGACTAGCTGTAGGAATCACCTGCTTTGCCCTTGCTACACTATGGATACGCTACGAGATGACATACGACACCTTTCATCGGAGAGCCGACGACATCTACCTGGTAAGAGCACAACTCACAATCACAGACGGAACGCTCAGCAACTCAATGCCTTATCCGGCTATAGAGTATCTACGGAAGAACATATCTGAGATTGAAGATATATGTGGCATATCTCCGTTCAAAACCAATCTTCGATTCAAAGACAAGGGTGGGGATTTATTGGCCATTGAGGTGGACTCTGCGTTTATACGCATGTTTGATGTGCGTATCTTGCAAGGCAATGTCAATTTTCTAAAGAAAAAGAGCAACGAGATAGCCATAACCGAAGCGGTAGCGAAAGAATGGTTCGGCAACGAAAGTCCTCTTGGAAAAGAGATTGAGTTGGGAAGTCGGCCATGTAAAGTGTGTGCCGTTGTCAGCGGATGGTCGCAACATTCAAATCTTTCATACGGGGCCTTGCTTCCGGCACGCCACCATCCAAGCTGGCAAAGCAATTCAGAACAGATATTTGTCCGCATCTTGCCGGATACCGACAAATCAGCTCTTCAAAAAAGGATAAGCAGCCTCGATGCTTCCTCACAGGAGAAAGAGAGTACATTAGGTAAATTGAATCTTACCCCGATTACTTCGCTCCGCTATTCTGATTATCTGCAAAAAGACGAGATCGTTATTTCATTCAACTACATTCGCTATTTTGCAATGGCAGGAGTATTGGTCATTGTATGTTCATTATTCAATTATCTGACCCTGTTTGTCAGCCGTCTTCGAATGCGCGGTCGTGAACTGGGACTCCGAAAGGTTTGTGGACCGTTCGTTGTTCGCATTGCTATCTGTCGAATACCTGATTGTCTTGCTAGCCGGTTCTCTGCTGGGCATGGCTTTCATCGAGGCCTGCTTACCCCATTTCATAGAACTGGCTCAGATATCAGAAGCTACCCCGCTGTATACAGAAGTCATCATTTACATACTGGCAGTCATCGTTTTATCTTTCGGTATTTCACAAATTCCTCTATATTACTTCAGAAGCCGTACGTTACAGAGTAGTATTCGCAATAAAAAAGGAAGTCCCCAGCGCGGAATATTCCGCCGGCTCGGACTGATAGCACAATTGATCATCAGTCTGGGCTTCATCTTCTGCACCACTATTATGATGAAACAACTCTATTATCTGAAAAATACAGATCTGGGAATAGAACGCCACAATATAGGCAATGTTGCTGTCTGGATGAAAGGAGATATTAATGAATGGAGTTCTAAGATCGCCAATTTACCTATGGTGACTGAAGCTCTGCCTCCCCACTACTTCCCGATAGTCCCTACAGGACCTATGATGTATACAGATATTAACGGCTGGGACGGACTCAATGAAACCACTGATGAAACATATTCCGTCGGCCTGATACCTTCGGGCAAAGAGTTCTTCGACTTTTATGGATTGCAGTTGACAGAAGGAGAGTGGCTATCCGAAAAGAACTCTCCCGGAGATGTCATCATTAATGAAACGGCAGCACTGACGTTCGGATGGAGAAATCCAGTAGGAAAACAGTTCTACTCAGAATATGAACACAATCGGACATATTATACAGTAGTAGGAGTGGTGAAGGACTTCAGCTACCTGCCACCCACTATCGCTCCACGCCCTCTCGCCTTTGTACGCACTGAAGAGCAGAAATATCTATGGTCTCGTGCCAGTATTCTTTTTAAGTTTACGGAAGGGAGCTGGGAAGCCTGCAAAGATACGATCCGGAAAATGAAAGATTTTCCCTCTTCGTTCTTGAGACTTTATAACGAGGAAGAGGAGTATAATAAATATCTGCGTTCCGAAAGTGCGTTGATAACCCTGTTGGGGATCGTTTCTATCGTATGCGTCATTATCTCTATTTTCGGCATCTTTTCGCAAGTAACTTTGTCGTGCGAACAAAGACGCAAAGAGATCGCTATCCGCAAAGTGAATGGAGCCACCATAGGAAGTATCCTGCAAATGTTCATCAAAGAATATTTCGTCCTTTTGCTTGTCGCGGCTCTTATAGCATTCCCGGCAAGCTATGGAATGATGAGAGTGTGGATAGAAAGTTACGTCAGACAAACTTCCATCCCATTTTGGATATATATCGTCCTGTTTGCAGGTATCGGTATCATCATCGTCATCAGCATCTTCTGGAGAGTGTGGAATGCAGCCAAACAAAACCCGGCGGAAGTAGTAAAAACAGAATAAAAAAATCTAATAATATGATACGACATTATTTGAAAATTGCATGTAGGAATTTGCTGAAATACAAGACTCAGAGTATCATCAGCATCCTAGGATTAGCTATCGGATTTACCTGTTTTGCGCTTGCTGTCTTATGGATACGTTACGAAATGACATACGACACCTTCCATGAAGGTTTTGACCGTATTCATTTGGTGTATCAGAAATCGGCATTAAGTGACACAGGCGTTACAACAACAATTCCATATCCGGTATCCACTTCTTTAGAAAAGCAGTTTCCGGAAGTGGAAGATGCCTGCGGTTTTCTTTTTTATGAACAGGAAGTGACAGTAGACGATGACGCTATCCGGCAACTGTATGAAATCAATGCAGACTCTTACTTCATGCATATGTTCGGGATACAAGTACTCTCCGGCAGCCTTGATTTCCTGGAATCGGAAGAGCGGATAGCACTGACAGAGCATGCGGCCAAGGAACTTTTCGGTACGGAAAATCCGATCGGGAAGGAAATCAAACTGTATGGTGCCCCTAAAACCGTATGTGCGATCGTCAACGGATGGAACCGTCATACCAATTTACCTTTTTCTATTTTAACGGGAGGAATACGTCAATGGCATAATGCATGGTATCACGGAGGATTCCATGTATTTATAAAATTGCACAAAGAAGTAAATGCCGAAACTTTTCAGAAAAAACTGGAACAAACGAAACTCGAAGCAGACGGCAAGGGCGGCATACAGAATCTGATGGTTATGCCCATCAGTAAGTGCCACTATACTGTACTGCCCGACCAAAATGCCATCCAGTTCAGCTATATCCTATTCTTCTCGATTGTAGGCGGATTAGTTATTCTTTGTTCGCTGATCAACTACCTGTCTTTGTTTGTCAGCCGTTTACGGATGCGAAGCAGAGAATTGGCATTACGCAAAGTATGCGGTTCATCAGACCTCCATCTGTTCATCCTGCTTGTTACAGAATATCTGCTGATCTTGTTGGCCGCAGGACTTATGGGAATGGCCCTGATAGAATTGGTATTGTCTCCGTTCAAAGAATTGTCGGGA
>ERZ827469.3612-NODE-3612-length-10001-cov-2.178966_pt1 | contig 10001 bp, 9 predicted proteins | sample MGYA00519917_ERZ827469 | MGnify/ENA primary metagenome ERZ827469 (study PRJEB31778, sample SAMEA3449314) | human gut metagenome | biome: human gut; feature: human-associated habitat; material: faeces | place: United Kingdom | collected 2010/2012 ... | reverse complement strand
GCATATATCTGCGGTTTTTCCGTTCAGATGCCTTATCGCCTCCGCCTTCGTGAGTACCGGTTCGTCCGATTTTACTGCGGCAGCGCAACATGGCAGAAAACCAGCCATTTGTGGATTACAGCACATATCATGTGCCATCTGCCTCATCGGGCCGGATTGCACAAATCCATCATTAATGAATACAACTTTGTCGGCATTTGCAAATACCCTGTCCGTTCTGTGTTCTGCCATAATTACCGTAATTCCGTACTCACGGTTAATATTACAAAGAAGATCCGCAACACGGTCCGACATAATCGGATCCAGCATGGAACACGCCTCATCAAGTATAAGAATCTTCGGGTTGGCAGCCATGGCACATGCGATGTTAAGTATCTGTTTTTCACCGCCCGAAAGCTTATCGACTTCTTTATCAAGCATGCCGCTGATTCCAAAATACGCTGCCGTCTCAGCTATGCGCGTTCTGACATAATCTCTTGATGCATTTCCGGCCGAAGCGGCGAACTCAAGTTCAGTATATACTTTATCACACACTATCTGGTTATCCGGATTCTGCATCACATACCCGGCATCCGTTCCGGCTTTCTCCTTAAGCAGCTTTAACAACGTGGTCTTGCCGCTTCCGGTCCTGCCGCATATGAGAACAAATTCGCCCTGTGCTATATCTATGCTTCCGCCTTTTAATATTTTTTTGTACCGGATGTCCTCAATGTGTATATTTTCCACTTAACATTCTCCTTAATCATATATATTTCAGGTATACCAAGATAAATAAACTGTACACAGATTCTGTATCCGTGCGGCAGCAGCCACATAATCTGTGATAAAACGATAATCACCATAAGTATCACATCACGCTGTTTAAATCCGGTTCCCATGCGCATATACATATGCCGGTCGCATCCACGCATGATCATAACGTCTGCAGTGTCCATCGAATTTTCCAATGCCCATGTAAAAACCGCTGATGATATTTTTAACATTCCTGCGGTATTCTGCGTCTGCGCGGCCTTCCCGTTGATTTTAACTGCTTCTTCTACTTTCCGGAAACGCTTTATATACCTCGGAATAAGTCTGGTCACCATGGACATAAGCAACGCTGTCTTTGGCATTTTTCTTAACATTATCATTATTTTCTCACCCGTAAGCGAGCGTGAAAAAGCACCGAACCACACAACCGCAGCTGCCATCATGAGTCCCGTTACCGCGCCGTACCTGACAGCCTCAAGTGTTATTGCACGGTTATTGATAAACAACAGTTCCGTATTTCCCTGATGTGATGTGAGTGCATTCATCAATGCCATCACTAAGATAAGTACTACAGAAAAACCAACACGTCCGGCAGGGAATTTCCGTTCATAAATCCCCACTCTTATCAGACCTGTGAGCAATGCTGCGGCTGATAACAGCGGATCCATGATTACCATAAACGGCACTATGGCTGCCATGTAATATATAAAAAGCAATCCCGGATTAAAATCATCGAACCGCCTCATAGTCACCTCCGTCAGTGTATATCCACTCAACCACATCTCCTTCATGTATCTCATATGATGCGCACGACACATCGGGCATTATGCCGTTTACATAATATGTCCATCCGGACATGCTTCCATGATCAAATTCAGCCAGACCGTCTATACTCCGGACATATATCGTTCCGACCGTTCTGCTGCCTGTGTAATCTATATTTATTCTGTCTTCCGATACCGCCTTAAGCAGCTGGTCAAAAACCGTATCTCCGTCCGATATATATACCTGTGTGGTGCTAAGTATAACCTCATCATAACCTTTTATTGTTATCTGTGATACATAATCGCCATTCTTTCCTGTTTTATAATGCTCGCTTACAGTCTCAAATTTGGAAAGAGATACCGCCAGTATAAGCAATGCACAGATTATGCCTGTTATCCCTGCACGTTTCAGATTTATTTTCTTAAAAGCCGCCATTATGATTATTATCATTAATAGCACAATTATAATTGCAGATATAATTATGGTCTTGATTGTCCTGCCGCTTATTTCTCCGTCATTTTCACCAGAATCCGGTATATATTCTGCGTCAGGGGTTTCTGTTTCCTTACGGTTATCCGTTGTGCTTCCTTCCGGCTGTGTTCCGCCTGATGTTGTCTCGTCATGGGCCGGTTCCGTAATGTTTTCATCGGTTGTCTCATTCTCCGTAACTTCATCGGCTCCGGTAATCTCCTGCGTGTGCTCTGTTGTGGCAATACTGCCGTCACAGGAATGATGAGGCTCAGTTTTTGCCGGCTGTTCCGGTGATGGTTTCACATCCGGCTGTGTTTCTTTCTGCACCGGTCTTGATTGAATATTTCCGTACCTGTATATAAAGGTACCGTGTTTCTCATAATTATCTGCACACACTAGTGCTCCGAGAGCCTGCGTCGTAGCAAGAGCATTGGGCTTACCATCCTTTGTGTGTGAAAATGCTCCTTTGGATGTCCGGTATCCCATAAGTGCATCAAGTACGGTGTGACCGTTCTTAATAAATCTTGTATCTGTTCTGTAATCTATATTTAAAGCGCACAATGCCATAAGCACCTGCGCAGTGCTTTCACTGTTATTTACTCCGTAACTGGCATATCCCGCATCATCCTTCTGCAGAGAAGCAAGACGTCCGACACCCTTTTGTATATTATCTTCATATCCGTATGAGCGCACTGCCGAGAGTGCCTGAAGAGCCATGGCCGTCACATCCGCATCGGAATATGCTCCGCTTAAGTTCCAGCCGCCGTCAGCCATCTGCAGGCTTACAAGGCTGTCCGCTATCTCGGTTATCCTGTCGGGTGACACATAATCATTGCTGACTGCTAACATAAGACCGTATATTGTACTCATTATGCCACCCGTTCCGGTCTTGTTGTTAATGGTATCTATAATAAAATTCCTGTCATATCCAAGACATGCTTTAACAAGTCCGATTCTCTCATAATCGGTTGCTTTAAGTTTTCCTGCCGATTCAAGATATTTGTCCAGTGCAGTATTATAAGCTTCGTAATCAACAGTAATTCCATACTGTTTCATGTATATTACAAACCAGTCCGCACCGTTTCCGGCATAAGGAATAAGACCGGAGTTGTAATACGATTCATAATCGGAAGCTCCGGCCTGTTCAATCTCATATTTCCATATATCATCTGTAACACTGCGAAAGGCACCCGCAGCATTCAGCACAAATGCCGTAACCACAAGGGTTACGGCCGTGACTGCGCTTACAATTAAGTGCTTAATTTTCATTTACTTTCTTCTCTTTGACTGCAATTACAACGGTGCATGCAGCAAATGCCGCACACAGTACATATATCATAATCATGGATGAATCCGCTGCTCCAACATCTCCTTTATCGTCAATGTTATCTGCTGCTTCAACAGTTACCGTGTAATCCGGTTCAAGTGCAAGTACAAGCGGTGCTCCGTTCTCTGCTGTTTTCTCTACCGCAAGCTTATGTTTACCTGCAGTAAGTTCTTTCCTGGCAATAGTGATCACTCCGTCATCACCCGTAGTATACTCTGTGTAATTCTTATCGTCCGTATACCACCTGACTGTCATGCCTGCAACCGGGTTGGTAACAACTGATGCATTCCAGTCGGCATCATATACGGTATCAGCACTTGTAAATTTGATTATGCCGTCTGCAATCTTTGAAACATCTGCCTCAGGTTTCTGGAAACCTGCACCGTAAGGATCTGCGAAATACAATACAACGCTGTCTCCGTCCTTAAGTGTTATGCCATCCATACCAACATTCGGTTCAGCTTTGTTAACCATGAGCATCCAGCCTGACATGTCGCCATGTGATCCCTCATCGATTCCGTTGAGTGATGACAGATAATTTCCATACTGGCTTTCCGTGATAGTCATTGTAATATCATCGGATGCAGCATCAAGCTCCTTTAATACATCTGTAAGTGTGGTTGAAGTTGTTTCAAATGTATCATAATAGATATTGCCTGATACGCCTTCGATTCTGAACTTAACCTTGATTGAGGCATCATCGGCCGAAACAAATGCTGCCATCATTGATACGGTAAGCATCAATGTCACAATAAATGCTGTTATTTTCTTCATTGTGTCCTCCTGTAAAAAAAATAATATAAAAGGCACCCTCAGGGTGCCTCACTAAACAGACCTGCATGAATCCACGCCGGTCCGGTTTAATGCGGTATACTTTTCCCTGCCCAAAAGTCATTCCACACGCACCTGCATACGCAGGCGCACGTACATATACGACGAGCGATCTGACTTGCAATTAATGCTTACAGTTATGGCTGTAGTTCCGGATTCACACCGGATTCTCTCCTGAATTCCTTATAAAGTAGAATTTTCTTCGTATATGTTTAAATTGTAAAATATTATCTATGCAAACAATCCGCTCTCACCAATTACCTCTGCGATATGAACAAGTTCCTCGCATGGTTTGACGAGTGCAAAACGTATGTATCCTTCTCCCATAGGTCCGAATGCCGTACCCGGTGTTCCGATAACTCCGGCCTTGTCCATCAGCGCTTCGCAGAATGACCAGGATGTATATCCTTCCGGAACCGGAAGCCATACAAACATTGTTCCGTGTGAATCGGGAACATTCCATCCTATTTTACGCAAAGCTCCAAGGAAAGAATCCCTGCGCTTCTGATATTCCATGCACTGGGCCTTAACACCGTCACGCGGACCGGTAAGCGCTGCTATCGCTGCTTTCTGGACCGGATATGACATGCCGAAATCATACTGGCTTCTGAGAAGCTTCAGGCTGTCAATGATTGATTTGTTACCTATACAGAATGAAATTCTGAAACCGGTTACATTAAATGACTTGGAAAGCGAGAAAAATTCAACTCCGACTTCTTTTGCTCCCGGTATCGACAGGAACGAAAAGCCCTCCCTGCCGTCAAAAATTATATCCGAATACGCATTATCGTTAATTATGAAAAAGCTATATTTCTTAGCATATTCAATCATCTTGACATACATTGATTTAGGTGCTGCCGCACCGACCGGATTGGACGGATATGACAAAACAATATATTTTGTTCTCTTAAGTACGTCCTCAGGTATATCCTCTATTACCGGAAGGAAATCATTTTCCTTGACAAGCGGGTAGTACACAATCTCGGCTTCGCCAAGATATGAACCGGCTTCAAATATCGGATATCCCGGATCCGGCAGAAGCACTACATCCCCCGGATTACATACTGCCATTCCGAGATGTCCCATACCTTCCTGTGTTCCGTGCACACCGGTTATCTCATCAGAACTTATCGTAACACCGTATCTATCCTTATAATATGATACAACCGCATCAAGCATCTGCGGCATATCCACCAATGAATATTTATAATTATCCGTATCCTGTACAGCCTCCGTCACAGCATCCATTATATGCTTTGGCGGTTTAAAATCAGGTGTTCCCACCGAAAGATTGTATATGGTACGTCCTTCTTTGACAAGCTTGTCCTTTTTCTCATCGAGGGCGGCAAATATTCCCGTTGTAAAATGTTCAAGCCTCTTGGCACATTTATATTCCATTATACTGACTTCCTTTCTGTCTCTTTTGTGATTGTACACTAAGAGCGTCCCTTTTGCAATCATCAGATTATACAAAAATAGGGACGCTCACGATAGCTTTAAACTATTTTATTATCATATATCCATACCGGACTCTTTGATATCTTCTTCCCAGTTATCATATGCAGGGTCTTCCCTGTGATCCGGAAGATTATATTTTTCCGACAGATACTTTGCAAGGTATGATGAAACTTTCTTGGCTCCGAGAAAATTAAGATGGTTACCGCCGTCTTTTGTCTCGGTCTTCCAGTCAATATTCAGTTCATCCTGCATCAGATTCATATCGAGAAATTCAAGGTCATACTCTTCTGAAATTTTCTCAATAGCATTATGCTTTGCATAAGTCCAGTTATCCGGTGACGGAACACTGACAAGAAGCAGTGTACCACCATTGGCCTCAACGAGTTCCTTGATTTTCTTAAGGTAATGCTCCGCATTTGCTCCCGTGCCTGCAACTTCATCTGTCTTCTTCATCCATTCACCGCCGTTGTACGGTTCTGTTCCCGTTCTGTAGCGGAATCCTTTAAGAAGTCCTTCGTTCTTATCAATATGTCTAAAAATCTTGAGCGGTACAAAGGTTTTCCATCTGTCATGGTACTTAAGGACAGGTACGACTCTTGAAAATGTATTCATAATTTTATCCGAATCATCCTCAGCAAGTCCTGAAAATCTGAAAAAACAATTAGTCTCCAACACAACAACCTTCGGCGACTGCGTCTTAAATGACTCCTGCAGGAGCACATATGTATCGCACAATCTCTGAAGCGATGTTCCGCAGACATATGAAGTATCCCTGCTCCGAGTACATCTGCAACGGATTGAATGCCGAATAACTTTCACTGTCTCCTAAAAACACCAGATCCAGTGACTGTTCTGCCTCTTTGTTGAAATCTTTTGTCTTTTTATCAACTCCGACCGCATTATATACATCACTTTTTGGTTTCAATACAATCGATGTCACGGCAAGTATTATGGCAAGTCCTGTCATAAACCCAACCGCACGCAGAATCTTCTTTAACATATCTTAACCCTTTCTACAGGTTAGTATCCGGCATAAATAAGGTCAACCGCTGTATAACCGCTTCCATATGCGCCGAAAATAATCACAAGCATAATCGCCGCATACCAGAATACCCATCTCGCCGGAATAACCCAGCCCGATACTTTACGTCTAATCTCTATGTTTTTCTCTTTAAGTGCACCGACAATCGTCACAAGAATAATACCTACAGCGACAACCGGTATATCATATCTGTCCATCTTAAGCTGGAATATGCTTGATGTAAGTTTACTGATGTGGAAGTCTGTAAAAATTCTTCCGAACATCTTAAATCCATCCTTAAGCGAAGCCGCATTGAAGAAAAGTTCTCCAGTAACAACTATTATGAAAAGCTTGATTGCGCGGAAAATTCTGAATCCGATGCTCTCCATATTTATGTGTAATTTCTCGGTAAGTTTCTTAAGCGGTTCTTCAAGTATATTTTCTATGAAAATAAGTACAAAATAGTACATTCCGTAGAAAATAAATGTCCAATTGGCTCCATGCCACAATCCGTTACTCAGCCATACACAGAACAATGCTGCCGTAGGCGCCACGAATTTGCTGACATTACGTCCGCATCTTTTCTTAACCTTCTTGGCAAAATTCTTTACCGGTTTGGCAAGCGATACCGGGTAGAATATATAATCCTTAAAGAACGTACCAAGTGTAATATGCCATCTGCGCCAGAAATCACCGGCATTCTTGGCAAGGAACGGCTGTCTGAAATTCTCAGGCAGTGTAATTCCGAAAATCTGGCCGCTTCCGATTACAATATCCATACATCCCGAAAATTCCATATACAACTGGGTCACATAACATATTGCACCAAAAAGTGCAATCGAACCGTCAAGATTGGCATAATTGCCAAATATGTATTTAATGGTCGGATATATTCGGTCCGCAACTACTATTTTCTTAAACAATCCCCAGAGTATTCTCTGGTAACCGAATTTAAGGTTATCAAACTTAATGGATTCGCCTGAATAAAGTGCGTCCGCTGTCTCATGGAATCTCGCAATCGGTCCTTCCATCGTCTGTGGGAAAAAGCTCAGATAAAGTGCAACTTTGGCAAAATTATGTTCAGCTTTCTGTGTTCCCCTGTACACATCTGTAAGATATGATATAATCTCAAGTGTGTAAAACGAAAGACCGATAGGAATCATAAACCTGATTGGTTTATATGTCCAGTCAACTTTAAAAATATTAAGTATATCGGACAATGTCTGTCCGAAAAAATTAGTATATTTAAGTACAACGAGCACCGCAAGGTTTAATAAAATACCCAATGCAAGCACGCGTCTTTTTTTCTTGGTAACAAGCTTATTGCTAAGTCCGCCCGGATTAAGAGCAATCTTCTCAAGCCACAATCCTATAAAATAGGTAATAAGTGAAGCACAAACCAGATATATAATCAGTTTGCCGCTGAACAGCCAGAAAAATACAATATCCGCTGCCAATATCACGGCAAATCTGATTTTCTTAGGAAATACCTGGTAAAGAAGAATGACAATAGGCAAAAAGACAGCAAAATAAGCTATCGTATGGTATGCCATTATCTTACTCCTCTTCTTTAAGTCTGCAAATCATCTTCCAAAGACTTTCTGCTGAGTTGAAATTCTCTGCTACAAGTTCTGCCGGTGATACTTCGATATCGAATGCATCCTCGATTTCAGACACAAGTGATAATATTCCGAATGAATCAAGAATATGATCATCAATAAGTGTCTTACAATTAGCATAATCAACGCCCGGCTGAATATCCTCCAGAATCTCTAATAACTCTTCCATCTTTATCCCTCCATCTGTGAATTTATAACATCGGTTCCCATCGGCTTACGCGCAACGGTAAAACCGCTATTATCTGAATAAAATACTATCTGTGGCAGTTCCCTGCTTAAGAATAGTGCCATACATTCGGTAACCGAATAAGCTCCGCAGCTTTCAAATACGAAGAAATCTCCCTTGCTTATATCGGTAAATTCGATGCCTCTTAAGATTACATCATTAACCGTACACAGTGACCCACATATGTTCCACGGCTTTGGTTCTGAATTATTCTCTGAGACAAGCTTCATATGCGGTTTCTTCATTCCCATACTCTGTCCGTAGTAATTAAGCTGATGGATTCCTCCGTCCACTATTGCATAATTAACTCCGTCAGTATGCTTAACATCCATTACAGATGTAATATAGTATCCGCAGCATGTAGCAATGTATCTGCCCATCTCTATAGTAATATGACGGAAGTTCACTATTTTGTCAAGCAAATCCGCCAATTCATCAAGCTCACCGGCCTCGTCCACAGGCTTATCGCTCTCGAAATAAGTAACCGGAAGTCCCGGTCCGTACTCGAGTTCTTTAAGTTCAAATCCGTATTTGTCCTTCAGTTCTCCGGCATATTCATCAAGCATGGCAAGTTCCTTTTCCACTTTGGAGAGCTTCTTCTGCGTACCTGAATAATAATGAAGTCCGTATAACTCAAGATGTTTGTCATCCGCAATCTCAGATGCGATATGTTCAAACATATCCTTGTCAACACCGAACTGGTTGCCGCTTGAAAGCCTTATGATAACTTTAATATCGGTCTGCTGTTCGGCACATACCTTTGAAAGTATATCATAATGTTCCTCAGATTCAATGGTAAAAATACCCTTTCCTCCGGAAAGCTTCATGATTCTGTCCATGGACTCATGTGTCTTATTGACTCCCGACACCACTATTTTCCTGGGATCTATTCCCATTCTGTGGCAGATTTCATATTCTCCCGGAGAGCACACTTCATATTTGTCGACGTATTCATTCATCGGCTTAATAAGAAACGGGTTTGCTTTCATTGCATAACAGCACTGCGCACTCTTTACGCGCTCCTTGATCATCATAACGCGCTCTTTAAGCTTATCCAGGTCAAAAATATAAAGCGGCGAGCCGAATTTGTCTCTTGCTTCTTTAATAATATTAAGCTCCATGTCTGCCTCCCGCTCTGTACTGTTCCTTAAGGAATGCCCTGTCAAGCTTACCGTTCTTGGTAAGCGGCATCTCTTCGACTTGCATAAATACATTCGGCACCATAAAGTTTGGTACATATTTCACAAGGGAACGTGACAGCTGCTTACGATCGATATCACCCTCATAAAAAGCAACGATTTTATTTTTTGCCTGATCGTAAATACACAGACTTCTTCGAATCTCAGGAAGTTTATCCATTGCTGTCTCAATCTCACCAAGCTCAATTCTATGTCCCATATGCTTAATCTGGAAGTCCTTACGTGTAGCGAAGCAAAGCTCCCCGTTTTCATTGTAGAAAGCAAGGTCTCCTGTACGGTAAATAGGCTCCAGATATCTGTCATTCAAAGGGTTCTGAACAAATGCCTTCTTTGT
>ERZ827469.3608-NODE-3608-length-10010-cov-2.956002_pt1 | contig 10010 bp, 4 predicted proteins | sample MGYA00519917_ERZ827469 | MGnify/ENA primary metagenome ERZ827469 (study PRJEB31778, sample SAMEA3449314) | human gut metagenome | biome: human gut; feature: human-associated habitat; material: faeces | place: United Kingdom | collected 2010/2012 ... | reverse complement strand
GCCAGCATTACCTGATGGGCGGTATCGACGTAGGACTCAACGGCGAGAGCACCATACATAACCTGTACGCTGCCGGGGAATGTTCCCATACCGGCGTCCACGGCAATAACCGCCTGGCCAGCAACTCGCTGCTGGAAGCCATCGTCTTTGCTCACCAGATCGCTGAGGACATCAACAACAAAGTGGACGAAAACGGCGTCCATGAAGTTTCTCCCTACGAATTTTCGCTGCCCACCGGCACCGAGCCTATCCCCCATGGTATCCGTACCGAAATCCGCGCCATTATGCAGAAGAGCCACTTCGTCCTGCCGGACACAGTGGCGGCCATCGAGGGCTTTGAGCGGATAAAAGAGCTCAAAAACCTCATTGAAAAGGGCGATTGGCTGGTAAATGTGGATTACATCGAGGCCCGGTCCCTGGCCACAGTGGCCTATCTGATCTTAAAAGAAGTCATTTAACAGACAGGAGAGAAAAATCATGATGACGCTACCACAATTTTATATTGACGACCTGATTAAACGGGCAATCACCGAGGACATCAATTACATCGACGTGACGACGGATTACCTGTTGGACGACGCCCACACGTCCACCGCGGTTTTTCTCGCCAAAGACACCGGTGTTTTAGCCGGAATCGATATCGCTTTGCGGGTATTTGAACTGATGGACGATACCTTGACTTTCACGATAACGAAAAAAGACGGCGAAAAGGTGCAAAAGGGCGACATTATTGCCACGGTACAGGGAAAAACCAAATCCATCCTCAAATCGGAGCGGACGGCTCTAAATCTCGTCCAGCACATGTCGGGCATTGCGACAGCTACCCACAAATGCGTAGAGCTCACAAAGGGCACCAACGCCTCCATCGTCGAGACGAGAAAGACCCTACCCGGCCTGCGTCCCATCCAAAAATACGCGGTTGTCGCCGGCGGCGGCAGAAACCACCGGTATAATTTAAGCGACGCCGCCATGCTCAAGGACAACCACATCGACGCTTATGGAAGCCTCACAAACGCGGTCAACGCCTTGCGGGCCAAGACCGGCCACATGGTGAAAATCGAGGTGGAAGTGGATTCTTTGGAACTTTTACAGGAGGCCCTTGATGTCAAAGCCGACATCATCATGCTGGATAACATGAACTATGAGCAGATGGCTGAGGCGGTGAAAATCACGGACGGACGGGCTTTGCTAGAAGCGTCCGGCAACATCACGCTGGAGAACATTGCGGAAGTGGCGAAAACCGGCGTGGACATCATCTCGCTGGGGGCGCTGACCCATTCGGTGAAGGCATTTGACATTTCGCTGAAAATCAAGACGGACAAGTAATAACGGCAGAAATTTTGGTGGGCAATAGGGAGTTTTTGGGGACGGCGTTTGCCGTTTCCCGGAAACAGGCGCATGTTTTGGCGCCACCTTTGCCCGCCTTGTTTTTTGCCGTGTGGATAAGAGGTGGGACGCTTTTGGCTTTGCGGCCCATCGGAAAGGCAAGGAATTATGCTCATTTCATTGCAGGACGCGGAGATTTCCTTTGGGGGAACCACTGTCCTGACAGGAATCAACGGAGACGTACAGGACAATTCCCGCATCGGCCTTATCGGGGCCAATGGAGCGGGAAAATCCACTCTTCTCAACATGATTTGTGGAAAACTGGAGACCGAAAAGGGGATCATTTCTCGGAAATCGGGCCTTCAAATAGGGTATCTTCAGCAGAACAGCGGCCTTCAAAGCGGAAACACCATAAAAGAGGAAATGCGCTCGGTTTTTGCGCCGCTTTTAAAGGCCAAAGAGGAGCTTGACGACATCCACCTGGCTATGGCGGACTCTAAAGAAGACTCGGAAGAGTTTCAGGTGTTGGCGAAGGAGTACGACCAAAAGCTCAGCTTTTTTGAAGGGAATGACGGCTACCTCATCGAGGTGAAGATTCAGACGGTCCTAAACGGCATGGGCTTTGCCGATAAGGATCCAGAAACGGTCATCGACACCTTAAGCGGCGGCGAAAAGACGAGGCTCGCTCTGGCGAAGCTTCTTTTAAGCGAACCGGAGCTTCTCATTCTCGACGAGCCGACGAACCATCTGGATTTTAAGACGCTCCGCTGGCTGGAGGATCATCTGGCCGCCTACAAGGGCGCCATCATCGTCGTCTCCCACGACCGGTATTTTCTCGACAAGGTCGTCAAAGAAATCTGGGAGATCGAATTTCAGTCCATGCGGATTTTTACCGGAAACTACAGCAAATACAAGGTGCTCAAGGCCGAGATGATGGCCCGCTGGGAAAAAGAGTACGAGGCCCAGCAGGAGGAAATCGCCGATTTAGAGGACTATATCGCCCGGAACATCGTGCGGGCCACCACCTCCAAAAGCGCCAAGTCGAGGGTCAAAAAGCTGGAGCGGATGGAGATGATCGAGCGGCCCAAGGAGTTTAACAAACGCATCTCCCTGCGGTTTGATTTTGACCGGGACCCGGTGAAGGAAGTACTCAGCGTCAGCGATGCCGCTCTCACCGTCGGCGAGGGGGAGAGTTGCAAAAAGCTGTTCAAAAACCTGAGCTTTGTGGCCGAGCGGGGCGACAAAATCGCCATTATCGGGGAAAACGGTATTGGCAAGACCTCCCTTTTGCGGGCGATTCAGGGGCAACTCAAGCTGGACGCCGGAAAGTATCGCTGGGGGCAGGAAGTAAAAATCGCCTATTTTGAGCAGGAAAACAAGCAGCTAAATCCCAATAACACCGTTTTAGAAGAGCTTTGGAGCCGGTATCCGAGAAAAACCGAGACCGAAATCCGCAAGATTTTGGGGCAGGTGCTGCTCACCGGCGAAAACGTCTATAAAAAAGTGGGGGTACTAAGCGGCGGCGAGCGGGCAAAGCTCGCTTTCGCGTTGCTCATGATGCAGCGGGGCAACGTCCTCATCCTTGACGAGCCCACGAACCATCTGGATTTGTGGAGCAAGGAAATACTGGAGGAAGCGCTTAAAGACTTCAAGGGAACACTGCTGTTCGTCTCTCACGACCGGTATCTCTTGCAGGCGGTACCCGACCGGATTATCGAGATTTTTGACGACCACGTGGAAGTGTTCAAGGGAAATTACGACTATTATCTCGAAAAACAGCAGCAGAAGGAGCAACAAAGGCAGGCGGCCACAGTCCCTGAGAAAAAGGCAGCTCCCAGCGGGAATCAAGGCGGTTATCGCTCCAAACAGCAGCGAGCGGAGGACGCGCAGCGCCGGGCGAAAATCCGGGAGCTGGAAAAGAAAATGGAGGAGTTGGAGGGACAGATCGCTGAAATCGAAGAGCATCTACTCCATCCTGAAATTTTTGAAAATGACTACCAGAAGATGCAGGAAGAGTGCGCGCTTTTGGAAGAACTGAAACAAAAGCTCAGCGACAGCACCGATTTGTGGGTGGAACTGAGCGAGTAAACCATAAACGTAAAAATCCCCGGTTTTAAGCCGGGGATTTTGATATTATATAGCAATAAAATTTTTACATTGCCAGGCTCTTTAAAAATTCCTCCACGCCGTCCTGGCTGACGTTTTGAACAACCAGGCGATGTTTTTTCTCGTTATAGGTGTAAATGATGACGTCGCTGCAATTGGCCATCTTCTGGAAAAGGGACTGGCGCACCTCCACCCGGGCGATTTTATTTTTGTGGACAACTGTCGTGTAGATCGCATAGGCAAAGGTAGAGCGGAAGGTGTACACATCGCCGCGGATGCCGATGCCCACGTGGAAAAAAGCGACGATCTTTACAAACAGCCACCAGAAGATGGGAATGTGCACCATGATGCCCAGATAGAGGATCAGCTCGTGAAATTCCGGAAAGAAGTGATGAAGCAGCAGAAAGCCCGCCAGGGTGCAGAGTAAGGTGGTACAGGGCGGAATGAGAAACCGGGTGATGGTTCGGGTGGGAGGTTTATACTGCCGCGCAGTGGGCTGAATTTCCGGGAGAATCAGGTGTAGGCTCTGCCGCAGCCCCTGGCTGTCCACGGCGGGGAGCAGGGCGGCAAGCTCATTTTTGTCCTTGCCGTAGCCGGTGCAGCTAATCATGGCTGAGTAAAAACCCAGTATTTTGGTCAGAAAGCTCTGCCGCAGAGTGAGGCAGTTGATTTCGTCCACCGCCATGTGGTATTCCCGCTGGACGAGGATGCCGGCCCGGGCATAAAGGCACCCGCCTTTGCGGGCAGTATAAAAGTTTAAGTGATTAATGAGGTTGATGAGAAAGCCGATGATCCAGCCACCCAAAATCACGCAGGCCAAAATGGCCGCGGCGGGCGGGAGCTTATAGGCCACAATCTGGGCGATGCGGGTCATGTAGTAAACCAGCTGGTCCTCTGCCGACTGCCCCAGAATTTTGCCGGTCTGGGTGATGAAGGTGGAGGCAAAGAGCACACCGGTCAGGGTATTGGAAGTGATGAGGGACAAAATGGCGATATAGCCTGCCCGGGGTTTGTAGCTTTTGGTGACAGTGCCCGTGTCGGTGAGATAAATGGTTGCAAGGGAGACGATTTCCTCCGCCACGTCCCGGTGAAGGAGCATTTTAGCGTCGGGGCTGTTCTTTTTGCCGGCGTCAGTTTCGAGTTTTAAGCGGACAATGCGGAAGGGACGCAGATAAAAAGGCTTGTCGATGCCCACTGACGACAGGTTGGCGTAAGGAATGTACTGCTCCGAGTGAAAGAAGATGCCTTTTCGGAAATAAAGACCCTTTTCCTGAATTTTAAAGGTTGTGAAGTACCACTGGAAAAAACCAAACAGGACGATGGCAAATAAAAACAGCAAATCAAACCAAACGCCGGAAAGCCAGTAGACAAAGCTTTGCCGCACCAGCACCAGCGAACGAAGCAGCGGGAAAATCAACAGGAAAATGTACTTCCAGAAAGCGTGAACGATAGAAAGGGGATGCTGCCGGTAAATTTGACTCATGGCTGCATCTCCTGATTCTCTTCGGGAGGATTCTCTTGGACAATCCGGCCCTTTTGAGCCGGATGCCGGGGGGTGATATCGTTTAAAAGCTGCTCGGCCTGTTTTAAGGGAATCCAGGGAATGGTCATCTGGCCGCCCATGGAGTTTATGACGATGCTGCGGGTACGGAGCAGGTAGGAAACCGGCGTGCGGATCAAAGTGACGTACATAATCGACCGGCGGAGCATCTGTTTCCGGGAATGAAAGACGAGGCCGCCCCGATATTCCACATATTCGTCGGTGGTTTCATACTGACAGCTCAGGTGGAGCAGAGGCAGATAGAGGAAGGAAAAAAATACGTAGGCGAATCCGATGATCCAAAGCAAGGCGTACCAGATCCAGGTGCGGGGATAAAAAATAACAAGTACCAAGACGACTAAAACGGCCGCCAGAAGTGCAAGCCCGATTTCCCAGACAGCCAACGCTTTTTTAGAGATTCCGCCTTTCATATCCTTCCTCCTTTCTTTGGCAGCATGACCGCTGCAATATGGGATTATTCTACCATAAAACCAATTAAGAAGCAAATATTCCCAAAAAGATTTTTACAGATATTTATTATATTATGTGGAAATGGAGGACAATAGCCGCCCTATATGAGAATAAATTTCAGTTTAAGGCGTTTTTTGAAAACTGCTTTTGTTAGGAAATGGAAAAGTTATGTTTAAAATTGATAAATCCAACATGAGAATTGACCTGATGAGGTAGGAATATTGCATCATTCTTTGGGTGTGTTATACTAAAATCATAGAAAAACAAGGAGGTTTTTGCACACTTTTACAGTTGCAATTGTTGATTGTAATGGTGATTAGAAGAGCGAGGGAGGACAAACAGACTATGACTCGAATCAAATGGAAGGGGTTGCTGTGCGGTATAGTGGCGACAGTATGCGCCCTTGGAAGTCTGCCGGTCAGCGCGCTGACCACTAAGGAAGAACAAGATGCCTTGACCAATTTGGCGCTGGGGCGCAGCTATGAATGCTCCGTTTTGGCACATCCTGATTATCCCGACAGCGACTTGTCAAAGCTCACCGACGGGCGAAAGGGCAGCAACACCATATACGACGCCAGTTGGGCCGGTTGGATCGGCAATTCCGAACCGGTGGAGGTTACCGTGGACCTGGGCAAAGTACAGGAGTTTTATGAAATCGCTGTAACGACGTTGGAAGGAGAAGGCGGCGTCACCTATCCCGATTATGTTACATTTTCAGTTTCCAGAGACCAGAATAGCTTTACCGAGTTACATACCGGCTTAAAACCAGAAGATGTGCCGGAAAACAGCGTGTACGACTATACCTATTCCAGCCCTGAGGCCATCACAGGCCGTTATGTGAAAGTGACTTTTCCGGCAGCCAGCTGGTGTTTCCTCTCGGAAATTACTGTCATGGGGGAAGTTTCTATTGAACCCAATGAGAACAATATTCTGAGTGGAGTAAAATATACCACCTCTCTGCGGGAAGGCAGCGCCAATTTCGGAACAGGTGATTTCCACGAGGAGCATCTGGACGAAGGACGCTCCCGCCTGACCGACGGCATGTTTGCCAAGACGGCCAACTGGCGGGATCCGGCAACAGTGGGTTTCCACACCCCTATGCTGGATGAAGTCACCGATAAGCGGGTGGATTTAACTTTCCAATTTGACGAAGAGAAGAGTTTTCAGCAGATTCAGTTCGATGCTTTTCAGGAGCAAGGAAACTACCTTTATCTGCCTTCTGCTATCCTGATCGAATATCTGGACAGCGACGGACAATGGCAGGAGCTTTATAACGGAATACTTCCCACGTCTTCCGACGCCCGGTTCCGTTACGTCTATGTGGTTCCGGACGGGGAAAGTATTACCGCTGAAGGGCTGCGGTTTTACATCACCTGCAGTTCAGATTTTGCCTGGCTTTTCATTGACGAGATTGAGGCGTTGGCGGAAGCGGACGGCACAGGAGCCAACATCAATCCGCCCCCTATCACCGAGTCGGAGGTACCTATAATTACCCAGGACCTTTCTGCTGAAATTCTCGCCGAAGTGGGAGAAGACATAAAACTGGAAATTCGTGCGGGAGTCTCCGACGGCGGGGAACTTCGGTACACCTGGTACAAAGGAGATGAAAAAGTCGGCGGAAACAGCCGGATTTACACAATATATGGAGCTACAGAAGCGGATACCGGCGACTACAGAGTAGTGATCACCAATACCTTAGGATTGGGTGTATCCGCAGCGGAAAGCACCGTCTGCCATGTGGATGTGGCTCCTGCGGGACAGCGGGCACAGAAACCGGTACTCACCCAAAACTTAGAGACCCAAAAGAGCCTCGATTTGGGACAGGCGGCTGTTTTGTCGATACAGGCAGAAGTAAGCGACGGCGGTACGCTCTCATATCAGTGGTACCGGAACGGCGAGCCAGTAGGGACGAACAGCCCCTCTTATGAGATTGCAAAAGCATCTTCCGCCGACTCAGGCGTTTACAAAGTGGTTGTGATCAACCAGAGAAGCAACATGGAAAACCGGACCGAAAGCAATACCTGTGTTGTACAGGTGATCGACCCTGATACAACGGTAAGCCTCATTACGGGACTTCCCTATGTGACCTCTCTCCAAGACGGGGACGCAAACCAAGGTCAGGGTGATTTCCATGGCGACCACCCCGATGTAAACCGGTCCGGCCTGACAGACGGCGTATATGCTGAGCAGTGGTTTGACAGCGGCGCAATCGGCTACTACCTGAAAAATAAGCCCGCTGACCTCACGTTCTCCTTTGGAGAGGAAAAATCTTTCCAGGAGATCCAGATCGGCGCTTTGCGGCATTCTGACAGCGCTATTGAGTTCCCCACCTATCTGGTCGTCGAAGCCAAAACCGGTGACGGCCCGTGGCGGACGATTTATTCCGGAAGCCCTCAGGTAAAAGAAGCCACTGCCACCAAGACTACCTACGCTTTTTCCACCGCATACGGAGCTGACATCACCGCCACCGACTTGCGGTTTACCATCAGCGGAAACGGATTTTGGGTGTTCCTAGATGAAATTCAGGTATTTCGGAAGGGCACGGGCGCACCTACTTCGGGCGATTTAGTAGAGGGGACGTCCTCCAATAACAACTTGCTGTATGGACTGTCCTATGAAGCGTCCTCTGTACCTAACGCGGCCTATCCCGACAGCGGAAACGAGCTGACCGACGGGCTCAAGGGAGATTACAATTTCTACGCAAGCGCCTGGTCGGCTTATGCGGACGGATTTAAAACGGCAGATTTTGTATTCGATCTGGGAACGGTCAAGCAGTTCGAAGAATTGCGGCTCAATTTCCTTCAGGTCACAGGTCCCGCCATTCGGCTCCCTGAGTCAGTGACGCTGTATGTCTCAAATGATAAAGAAACCTGGGAAACAGTGGCGTCCAGCGCCATTGCAGCCAACGACGTGGCGGAGTACATCTGTAATTTCCGCTGTACCCTCAGCGAACCGGAGATGGCACGCTATGTAAAAGTAAGCGTTGGAAAAACCGGCTGGCTGTTCATGGACGAAATCGAATTGCTGGCTAAGTCAGAGGATTCCCCCGACGACAGTCAGAATAACTTAGCACGAGGACATTCCTATCAGTGTGCCGAACCCTCCGCAGACCATCCCGACACCGTTCCTCCTTCCAAGCTGACCGACGGTCGCATCGGGGCGGTGGACGCTGCGGCCTCTGCCTGGGTGGGCTTCCCCAAAGCGGACAAAGACAATGAAATCGTCATTGATTTAGACACAGCGCAGAATTTTGAGCAGGTGGACGTCCGAATGCTCAGTGACAACGGCAAAAATATCCTTCTCCCTGGAGAAGTAGCCGTTTACTATTCGGATGACAACGCCTCTTGGGAGCTTTTTGGACGGGATGTACTTCCTCCAGTGGAAATCGAAGATCCTATCGTCTATACGAGCCAGCAGGCGGCGGAGATTGCCGTCCGCGGTCGGTACGTCAAAGTGGTGTTCCCGGCGGATACAACTGTTTTGCTGGATGAAATCATCGTCCGGAAAGAAAAGACCATCATTCCGGTGGGCAGCGTCGACGAAGAATATAAAGACAAAAACAATCTTGCCTTGGGGCAGAACTATACCGCAAACTGGGCGGTATCCTATGGGCAAAGCGAAAAAACTCTCACCGACGGCAAGCGTGGCGGATACCTTTATACCGGATCTGAGTGGGCCGGTTATGCGCAGCCGGACGAGGGCGGAAATTTAGCCATCACAGTCGATTTAGGGGCGGAAAAGAGCTTTGAGCAGATGCAGGTCGGTTTCTTAAAGTCCACTAGCCGCACCTTCAGTGTTGACTATCCCAAATCAATTTTTATCGAATGCTCCTCCGACGGTACCAACTGGCGTAATTTCTATCAGGAGGAAACCCGGTGGGAAGGCGAAGGCGTCAAGCGGTTTTCCACTTCTGCAGGAAAGGGAACAGGCCGCTACGTCCGATTTACCATTGAGGCGGAGGATCTGGTTTTTCTCGACGATATCGAGATCTTTGAAAAGGCACTGGAGGACGGTGACTATGAAACTAACCCCGACGCAGGCCCTTCCTTCAATCTAGTGCGGGGAGAAAGCTACACCGTGTCCCGTTCAGCGGATTATCGGAGCACACCAGGGCTGCTCACCGATGGAAAATACGCTCAGGGGGCCAGCCGTTACGACCTAAACTGGACTGGATTTAAAAAACATAAGGCACAGTACGATAACCACATTATCATCAAGTTCGATTTGAGTACCGCCCACTCCATTTCCGACATAATCGTCAATACCATGGAGAATTCTGGTTTAAAAGTTACGGTACCCCGGAACTTAACGTTCTGGGTGTCCCAAAATGATAGGGATTGGACTAAATTGGCGGATGCGTCCGCTCCTTCCGGCGAGACCGGGAAACAGGCACTCGGCTGGAACGGCGCAAGAGACGGCTTTAGTGCAAAAGATGAGGGCGCACAGATGGCATACGCCCGATATGTCCGGGTGGAGTTCGATGTGCCGGCAGATGAGGATGTTTACACCTTCTTAGACGAAATAAAAATCATCGGCAAAAAGGGCAAATGTTCCAATGCAAGCGAGG
>ERZ827469.3606-NODE-3606-length-10013-cov-4.495079_pt1 | contig 10013 bp, 9 predicted proteins | sample MGYA00519917_ERZ827469 | MGnify/ENA primary metagenome ERZ827469 (study PRJEB31778, sample SAMEA3449314) | human gut metagenome | biome: human gut; feature: human-associated habitat; material: faeces | place: United Kingdom | collected 2010/2012 ... | reverse complement strand
ATGTCTGTAGTTATGGACGAACTTGTAACAGGGATGAACAGGAGCTGTAATGATTATCTGGGAAGAATCACGATCCAGAAAGTAGAGGAACGGCTTACTGCCATTAAAGAAGAAAAAGATAATGAAACAGGAGGATGTCTATCATGTCAGTAATCAATTTAACAACAGAGAATTTTGAAGAAGAAGTATTAAATGCAAAAGAACCAGTACTGGTAGATTTCTGGGCAACATGGTGTGGACCATGCCAGACAATGGGACCGGTTGTTGACGAACTCGCACAGGAGCTTACAGATGTAAAGGTAGGTAAGGTGAATGTGGATGAGCAGATGGCGCTTGCCAGAGAATATAAGGTAATGTCAATTCCGACATTTCTCGTATTCAAAGATGGAAAGGTCGCAGAGAGAACTTTAGGAGTTCAGGAAAAGAGTGAACTGGAACAGCTGATTCGGTAAGCAGAATATAGAATAAGTTATCTAAGGATGTGCCAAGGCACATCCTTTTTGTAGTTTGCGCACCATGGGTGCGCTCTAACGGGTGAAAGTCGTGTGTTCTGCAAGCTGTTATCAGCTTGCCAGTGAAAGTCTGGTCAAGGTAATCGCCAGTGAGCCTTGTAGCGAACCTCCAATGCTTTTGGGTGACCGATTGTGTTGAAGCGAGGTATGCCTGTGAGAAACAGGTGCAAAATAGCAGTCCGTAACATAAAGTGAATCCTGTAGCATCGTTACGTTAGCCCTGTAAGGGACAAGAGGGAGTCGAGTCACTGACTTTCTGACGAAGACCATGGAAAATGTGGGGATACTGGAGTACAGCATTGAAGAACCCTTCGGTGTAGAGGGAGCGGAATGTTATGAAAGTTGATAACGGAACAGAAGAGATCTCATATCATCATATAACCACAAGTATGTAACTGAGGATATAAGCACGCATGCGAAATTTCTTGGGAAGTGGTATGAGAAGTCGGAGGAGCCCATAGTATCTATGAACTATTGGTAAGAAAAACAATGGGAGAAAAGGGGCTCTGCTTTAATCAAGATTAACGGGAAGGTAAGGGATAGTGCATGCTAAATAATGGACAACAACACTCAATAGAAAAATCACGACAACTTCAACGTAATCTATACCTGGCAGCCAAAAAGGATAAGCAACGCAGATTTCATGCGTTGTATGACCGTATCTTTCGCCTGGATATTTTGTGGCGGGCATGGAAAGAAGTACGAGAAAACAAGGGGAGCGCTGGGATTGACGGCATTACCTTTGAAATGATTGAGGAATACGGAGTAGAAGAATACTTGTTGGATATTCAAGAGGATTTAAAGAATAAGAAATACAGACCTAAGCCGGTAAAGAGAGTATACATTCCAAAACCGGATGGGAAGCAAAGACCATTGGGAATACCGACTATTAGAGACAGGATTGTGCAACAAGCCTGTAAGATAGTGATAGAACCTATCTTTGAAGCAAACTTTCTAGATAGTTCTTATGGATTTCGCCCTAAAAGAGATGCAAAACAGGCTACAGAAAAAGTGAAAAAAGAATTATATAAAAACTGGTATGTAGTAGATGCAGACATACAGGGATACTTCGACAACATCAATCATGAAATACTACTGGGATTATTAAATCATCGCATCAGTGATAGAAGGGTCATTAAGTTATGTAGACAGTGGTTACAAGCCGGAGTCATTGAAAATGGGAAATATTATCCAACGGAAAAAGGCTCACCGCAAGGAGGAGTCATTAGTCCGTTGTTAGCAAATATCTATCTTCATGTATTGGACTCCTACTGGGAAAACCATAAGGAACTGGGCGTCATAGTCAGATATGCAGATGATGCAGTGATTGTGTGCAGAACAAGAAAAGATGCAGAATTAGCGTTTGAGCATTTGAAAAGAATAATGACCAAGTTGAAACTGACGTTGAATCCGCAGAAAACGAAGATTGTAGATATGAATAAAGAGAGTTTTGACTTTCTTGGATTCTGCTTCCAGAAGTTTGGTAAAACCAAAAGTGGAAGGAAGTTGCCGTATATGATGCCTAGTAAAAAGGCGATAAAAAAGGTAAAGGATGCAGTCAGAGTAATTACTTGCAGAAAATCAGCTTATGAGGGTCTGGAGCAGAAGGTGGAGAAATTAAATCCGCTTATAAGAGGGTGGAGGAACTACTTTCAGCACGGAAACTCAACAAGACGGTTTAAACAGCTTGATGAATACGTGTGGATGAGGCTATGGAGACGGGTGTATTACAGGCGAAAACAGAAGAAATACAGAGAACATGTGCTGTATGGATTTCGAAAGTGGTATGCAACCAGTGGAATAGAGTATTTTTATTATCTAAATAAGAAAAGATATGTGGCAGTCTTTTGAATGTTGCGGGAAGAAGATTATCGGAAAGCCGTGTGAGGGAGAACCTCATGCACGGTTTGAGGTGGCAGGCGATGGAAACGGAAACTACCGCGCCATCGCTTGACCCTACCCGAATCCACCCGGTAGTGGGAAGGATATAGCCGAAGGCAAGGGTGTCCATCGTGAGGTGGAATCTGAAGGAAGCCGGATGTGGGAACAGACTAACCACGGGCAAATCTCTGGTCTGACGAAAAGAAATCACAAATACTATTTGAACTTATGGGACAGGCTTGATATGATAGTAATATATTTTCTGATGATACAGATTACATTTTAGAACAGACAGATTGGAGGCTTTTATGAATAACCTATTCCAGAAAACCAGCTCCAACTGGGTACGATATGACAAATATGAATGGAAGGAAGATAAAAAAGGTACGTTGTACATCACACCTTCACCATATGCAAAAGTGTCTCTTTATAACCCGCTAAAGGATACGGAGCAGATGGTGTTAAAGGCGGTAAATCTCGGACTGATGTGCATGAACAAAAATAATACACAAGAACAGCTGCAGAATGCCATCATGGATTTTGTTACCGGTTATGGACTGCTTGGATTTATGACCGCACTGCCTACCACACCGGACTTTATTACCTACCATGCGGTATATTTGCCGAAAAACCATTTCATCAAAGAGGAAAGCATGACCACGGAAAAATATCTTTCTTACTTCTTTCCATTTGATAAGATTGATTTTGTAAAAAAAGGGATGGAATCTTCATGGAGTACGGACGATGTGCAGATGATGGCACTGATTATGACCATGAAAAATAAACCGCAGACAGTAATGATGAGTTTCCAGAAAGAATACGCAGAACGATATGACTGGCTTGTAACACTGTTCAAGGACTGGGCATTTACCTTTATGTCAAGCTTTCTCTACTATCAGGACTTTGACATGCTGGATAATATACAAAAACAGCTTTACCGTCAGGGAATGGCGGCATTTGGCGGTATTGCACCAACCTATCACATAGAGCTGCTGGAACGTCCTACCATTGTCTGGGATTTTCATTCGCTTCTGTTAGGTATGCAAATGATGTTTTCTTTTATGCTTACAGATGAAAAGTCAGCACTGAAGGTATGTAAACACTGTGGAAAAGCTTTTGTTGCCAACAGACCCAACAGTGTATTTTGCAGTGGTAAATGTAAAAACCGGTATAATGTGTATAAGAGCCGGGCTAAGGACAAAGACAACACTAACTAATTCACCTGCTATAAGAAAGAAGGCTGATTATGAATACAGATATTACAAAACAAATGGAAATGGTGCTGTACAGAACCGAAGATGATAACGTGACTGTAAGTGCCTTGATAAAAGATGAAACGATATGGCTGACACAAAAAGCCATGGCTGAATTGTTTGGTATTGACAAGTCGGGCATCAGCCGCCATTTAGCAAAGATTTTTGAATCCGGTGAGCTGGATGAGGAAGTGGTTGTTGCAAAAATTGCAACAACCACTCAGCATGGAGCAATGCAGGATAAAACGCAGACTATTCCTACCAATTATTACAATCTGGATGCCATTATTTCTGTAGGTTACAGAGTAAACTCCATTCAGGCAACCAGGTTCCGTATATGGGCAACCGGTATTTTGAAGGAATATATGATAAAGGGCTTTGCTATGGATGATGAACGCCTGAAACAGGGTAAAACAGCTTTTGGAAAAGACTATTTCCGTGAATTGCTGGAAAGAGTTCGCTCCATCCGTGCCAGCGAACGCAGAATATGGCAACAGATAACCGATATCTTTGCAGAGTGCAGCATTGATTACAATAGAGATTCTGATACTGCATACCATTTTTATGCAACCATACAGAACAAATTTCATTATGCCATTACCGGTAAAACAGCGGCTGAAATCGTCTATAATCAAGCTGACCACACCAAGGAAAATATGGGCTTGACAACATGGAAAAATGCTCCCGATGGTCGTATTCTCAAATCTGATACACCGATTGCCAAAAACTATTTGAACGAAAAACAGATTCGTCAGTTGGAACGTGCTGTTACAGGATATTTTGATTATATAGAGGATTTGATTGAACGTGAAAACGTCTTTACAATGGAAGAATTTTCAAAAAGCGTGAATGAGTTCCTTGCGTTCCGCAGATACGATATCTTGAAAGATAATGGACGTATTTCCCATAAGCAGGCAGTGGAGAAAGCATATCAGGAATACGATATTTTCAACAAGACACAACCGATTGAATCTGATTTTGATAAGATGGTCAAAGGGTTATCAAAGGCTGAAAAATAATATACCATTAGTTTTCACGGAGAAATGATAATGTCAAATACAAGAAATAAAACACATAAGAGAAATAAAAGAAAAAAGAAAATGGCTTTTGAAAATACCAAAGCTTCTTTTGTCGCCGGAATAGTAGTTATTATTACAATATTGAATGATGCAATAGGTTTGCTTATATCTATTCCGCGTATAGTTGAATGGATTGAAGTTGTTATTTGTTTATTGTTGTTTTATCTGGCTTTAGGAACAAAAAAAATGAATCATATTTTGGACAGAATTGGTGTTGAAAAATTTGGCAGCTTTCTTACGGTATATTCTGTTATTATATTTTTACTTGAAAAAACAATTATTAGTGAAATGTCTAATATTGAGTTAGTGATATCATTATCAAATGAAAAATTTCAAACATTCATAATGTTTCTACTTTTGGGATTAGTAGGCATTGTGGGAGCAATTTATTTATTACTATGTAAATACCCGAAAGATGCATAAGGTATTGTAATAAAACTGAAACACATAGGATGCTAATCCATCCGAATTCGGGGAAATTAAAATTTAACGTAAAATTTTATAACATTTATAAAAATAGTTCCGATTTTCTGTCAGATTTTTCCTATTAGTGAGACAATAACTATTTTACACAAACCAGCTTATTTGTGGTAGAATAAAACCACAGATAAGCTGGTTGCAAGTTTGAAAACAAATGTACACAGCATCATGTCCGCACGGATGTTATCAGGGATTTGCTTCTGACAGTCATCAAAGCTACCAGCACTTATGTGATGGAGCATGAATCCGAGTTTATCGAAAAGGTTCGCAGTGCTACGGAACTTCAACAGGAAAGCGAAGCCAAGGCACCGAAAAAACGCCTTTTCAGAGAGCAGAAACGTATCAAAGAACTAAATACCCTCATTAAGAAAATTTATGAGGACAATGTAAATGAGAAGCTAAGTGACAAGTGGTTTGAAATGCTTTTGGCTGACTACGAAACGGAACAAAGTGAATTGGAATTATCAGTTCAATGATAAAAAGACAATCCGATGTTTTTCTTCAGCAACAATATAGAGAAAATAAGTGGAAAACAGAATAGAAATATGCAAGAAATTAGCAGGTGTCAAGATTCGCGGCATGTGCTAATTTCTTGTCAAAGTCTTTTTGAAAAATAAAGATTATCCGAAGAAGCACTAACCATAAAAAGTTAGTGTTTCTTTTTTTGCCTTTTTTCAAAATCATCTGATATTCTCTGCTTCCCCAAATGTAGTTGGTGAAAATGCATAAAAATAAAACTATAAAATTGTTGAAAACGAACAACAAACACAAAACATGTCCAAATTTGACAGTGAGAAAGGTTTAAAATGACAGAACAAGATTTAAAATTCAAGATAGAATCATATTGCAAACGAAAAAGAAACGTTAAAACAAAGAAAAATAATAAAAAAGCGAAAGGAGAAGCGTATGAAAACGCAATGTCATAATCCATATCTTCCGTTGTGGGAACATATTCCGGATGGGGAACCGCATGTATTTGAAGACAGATTATATGTATTCGGAAGTCATGATCTGGAGAATGGGAATGAATTTTGTGAGCAGGATTATGTATCATGGTCGGCACCGCTGGATGATCTGTCTGACTGGCGTTATGAAGGTGTGATCTACCGAAAAGATCAGGATCCGTATAACGTAAATGTGCTTCCTTTATATGCGCCGGATGTAGTACAGGGGCGTGATGGAAGATATTACTTATATTATTGCATCAAATTCCAGGATTCCATCAATGTGGCTGTCTGTGATACACCGGCAGGGCAGTATGAATTTTACGGACGTGTCCAGTACAAAGACGGTCAGGCGATGATGGAAAATCAGACCTATGATCCATCTGTGATCTGTACAGAGGAAGGAAATTTCCTGTATTTTGGATTTGCACCATGCATGATCAATATCCCGCGTTATAAAGACCAGGATCTGAAAGGCGGAAGCGTACTTCAGTTGGAAGACGATATGATCACCGTAAAAAAAGGACCGCAAGTGATCATTCCGAGTCTGAATTATGGAAAAGGAACTTCATTTGAAGGAAACGAATACTTTGAAGGACCATCTATTCGAAAAATAAATGGAAAATATTATCTGATCTATTCTTCCGTAAATACGCATCAGCTCTGTTATGCGATCAGTGACAGGCCGATGGAAGGATTTGAATTTGGCGGAGTCATCGTAAGCAATGGGGATGTCGGATACAACGGAAGAAAAGAAGAAGACAAACTGATGTCTGTCGGAAATAACCATGGTGGTCTGGTGGAGATAAACGGACAATGGTATATGTTCTATCACCGTCATACTTTCCTGAACCAGTATAACCGACAGGGATGTGCAGAAAAGGTGTATTTTGATGAGAACGGACAGATTCCGCAGGTAACGATTACGACAAGCGGAATGAATCCAGAACCTCTTTCCGGAGATGCATCTTATCCGGCAGTTTATTGTTGTAATCTGACGAATGGACACATGGGAGCATTGTCTTCCATTGGAAGAACCAACCAGGAAATCGATTTTCCTTATATGACGAGTGTAAATGAAGAACGTTATATCACGAACATTAAAGATGGAACGAGAATTGGATATAAGTATATCAATCTGGAAGAAACCGGAAAAATTGAAGTCGTTTATCAGACAGATACCCCGGGTGAACTGGAAATTTACACAGAAGAGAATGGAGAAAGAAAGGCAGTTATTTCTTTGAAGCCATGTAAATGGTGGAAAACCGCTGAAACAGAAGTAACATTTACCGAAGAAAAGGAATTGTATCTGGTATACAAAGGGGAAGGTGTACTTTCTCTTTTGACATTAAATCTAAAAGGAAAAAGGAACTAAGGAGGAAGAAACATGAAAAACAGTAAACCAACATGGAAAGAGATTCTTGCATTTGCTGTCGGAGATGGTGGATGCAACCTGGTATGGACAACAATCGGTTCTTACCTGACATTATACTACACAGACAGTGTAGGACTTGCAGCAGCAGCGATTGGTACGATGATGCTTCTCACAAGACTTCTGGACGGAATTTCAGATCTGATCATGGGAAGCATTATCGACCGTACACATACCAAATGGGGAAAAGCGAGACCGTGGATCTTGTGGACTGCAATCCCAATGGGACTTGGACTGGTTCTGATGTTCAGTGTGCCGTCCGGACTGAGCAGCGGAGGAAAGATGGCTTATGCGGTCGTTACCTATATCCTGATGGCAGTTGCTATTTATACCGCATGTAACCTGTCATATAATACACTGCTTTCACTGGAAGCACCGGATCCGAAAGACCGTGTAACAATGAGTTCTATCCGTTTCTTTGTTACAATGTCAGTGGTACTTTTCATCAACTACAACTGCAATAACCTGGTAGGAAAATTCGGATGGACCGGAATGGCAGCAATCTTTGGTGTAATTGCTACAATATTGCTTTTGATCACATTTGCAGGAACAAAAGAGCGTACACATGCAAAAGAAAATACTTCTAAGAAACAGGAAAACAAAATCAGTGTCGGAGAATCATTCAAGCTTCTTTTCGAGAACAGATATTTCTGGCTTCTGACGGTTGTATTTGTTATCAATTATACAGTTCTTGGTGTAAATAACGGACTTCGTATTTATTATGCAAGAGATGTCCTTGGAAATGTAGGACTGATGGGAACACTTACATTATGCTTTATTTTACCAAAACTGATCGGTAACCTGATTTACCCTTATATCAATAAAGTACTTGGAAAATGGAAGAGCATGATGATCGGATATGCAATTGAACTTCTTGGGGTACTGATCATGGCATTTACAGGAACTTCATTTACAACAGCAGTCATCGGACTTGTCTGCCTTGGAATCGGTGGAATTCCGCACAATGCAGGACTTTTCGCAATGGTTGCAGACGTTATTGATTATGGCGAGTGGAAGACAGGTGTCCGCCTTGATGGTATGACAAACTCTGTTACATCCTTTGGTATGAAAGTCGGAGCCGGTCTTGGATCCGCAATCGTTGGATGGGGACTTGCATGGGCAGCATACGATGGAAGTCTTACCGCTAAAGGAGTTGGTCAGGCAGCAGTAACCATTTCAGGAATCAAGACTGTATTTACAATGGTTCCGGCAGTTCTGATTGTTATCGGAATGGTTGCACTGTTCTTCTGTAATCTGGATAAGATCTATCCACAGATCGCAAAAGGACTGGAAGAAAAAAGAGCGAACGAAAAATAGAAAATTGTAAAAATTACAGAGGATAGTCGTCAGGATTGGCGGCTATTCTTTGCGTATATATTTCAGTATGGGAGAAAATCCTGTATAATGATTTGTAAGAATGTTTAAGTATATTTTGAGGAGAAATGAACACGGGAGGTCCATATGCCACATTCTATTTATGAGTCAATAACAAATAATCAGAGTTTTCCTGTAAATATATTTGTTGCGCCAATTCAGAGCAGTACCTATCACTGGCATAATGAATATGAAATGATCGGAATATTAAAAGGGAGTATCTGGATGCAGGTGCAGTCGGAGCAGGTCAGATTAAAAAAGGGGGATATCTATCTGGTGAATCCGAATGTGATCCATGCGATAAAAGGAGTAGAAAATGAAGAAAATCTGTGTATGTTCGTGCAGATGAGCCGTGAGCTTTTGGCGTTTGATGAGGAGGACAATAAAGAGGTACGGTTTTATCTTGATAGTACAGACGAGGAAGAGCTGGAAAAAGGATTCGCATATTTTTACAAAAAGATGGCTGAACTGGTATATGAATCTATGCGCGAGGACAGACATCAGGCATTTCGGATAAGGGCACAGGTGTGTACACTGATCGCAGATCTGTTTGATCAGGTTATTTATGATATCAGGTTTAAAGATGCAGCTGCACAGAATGATCAGGAACTGACGGTAAAGGCAATCACGCTTATGGAAGAACATATGGGAGAAGAAAAGGTAATGGATCTGGTATGTAAAAAGATCGGGCTCAGCCGTAAATCCCTGGATCGCAATCTGAAGACAACACTGGATCTGACCGGGAAAGAACTTCTGGAAAATCTGCGTATAGAGCAGGCAAAGAATCTTCTGAAGAATACGGATAAAAATATGAATTACATTTTGGATGCATGTGGATTTGGATCGGAAAAAACGTTTTACCGGGTATTCAGGGAAGAAACCGGGTTTACGCCGAAAGCCTTTCGCGAGAAAGGACAGGTGGAAGAATATGATGAGGCACTGAAGGGGTATCTGAATTATGAGACTTCAGAGGTAAAAAGGATTTTGAGGGAGATTCTGAATGGATAAGAAAATGAACTGGAAGGCATACCGGCTGACATATACGAAATAGGCGAAGG
>ERZ827469.3599-NODE-3599-length-10033-cov-5.470435_pt1 | contig 10033 bp, 6 predicted proteins | sample MGYA00519917_ERZ827469 | MGnify/ENA primary metagenome ERZ827469 (study PRJEB31778, sample SAMEA3449314) | human gut metagenome | biome: human gut; feature: human-associated habitat; material: faeces | place: United Kingdom | collected 2010/2012 ... | reverse complement strand
TTTGTACCGGTATTTTCCATCTAGTGATACCAGTGCATTTTTATTTCTGCGGTGGGTAGATGAATTTCAGCCACTGGCATTTACAGGATTATTTGTGAATCTGGGATTGTTTACCCACCTAGTGATTATGTGGGCAGGACCACTTGGGGTGCAGGTGAAAGGATTATTTTACGGAGCGCCGTACCATGATGTGCCGGCATTGATCGCATTTCTTACGATTCTGATCACGACAGTAAACTTTGTCGTTTCGGTAGAAGTGAATTTCTATCCAAAGTATCGTAATTATTACAGCCTGTTCAACGATAAAGGTGCGATTAAGGATATTATGCAGGCAGGAAATGAAATGCGGGAAGAGCTGAATATGGAGTTGAAGTACACGGCGGTAAAACAACTGCTGACAACGGCGCTTGCTATTTCCATCGGAGGGATTTTATTAAAATATCTGCCTCTCGGATTTAATGATCTGATGGAAGGGTATTTCCGGACCTTGTGTGTCGGCTATGGAATCTATGCAATTGCCAATACCATGCTTCTTTTATTGTTATATTTTACGGATTATAAAGGGGCATTTGCAGCGTCCGCAGCATTTGCCGGTGATCCGGTGGCTGAAAAAAGTGGTGGATGTTTTGGAGGAGTAGAAGGAAACACCCGCTGGCGCTGCCTTTTCCATTTCAGCCCAAGGGCTGGTTTTTATTTGGTGTGCTGCTCGGTGCTCTGGTCGTCCGATTCAATCGGCGTATCCAGTTCCTCCACGGGGGCAGCGTTCTTTTTGGCCTTACGGGCCTTACGCTTGTGGATCAGCTTCCGTGCGAGGAATGCTGCCACCAGCAGCGCGGCTACCGTGCCGCCGCAGAGCTCCCAGAGCGGGATGCCCTTGGGCACAAAGGCCATGACGATCTCGGTCCCGGCAGCCGTAAAGGTGATGTAGCTGCCAAAGGTATCGGTAGGCACTTTGATCCATTTGCCATCCTGCTGGACATAGACGCTGCCCTGCTTGCCCTGCGGCAGATAGCGGATGGTGTGGGTCTCCTGCCCGTCGTCCGAGAAGTCCAGCAGCCACTGCTCGGTGGCATTGGCCACGCCGGACGGCGTCTGGGAGGTAACGCTCAGGGCATTGGAGCCGCCAAACAGGCCATCCACATAGAAGATCGGACGGCCGTTGATGCGGACATCAATGCTCTTCAGTGCCGGGGTGTAAGAGGTGTACAGCGCCGTGACCACGGTGTCCAGATGGAGGTCATCCAGCACCGGGGTGTTCCACTCGGCAAGGTAACCGTCTTTCTGGGGCAGTTCGGGGTAATCCGCCTCGGTAAACGATGCACCGTAAGTAAAGGTGCGCTGGTCCACGATGTGGCCGTCGGCCATAAAGGTCAGCGTCAGCTTCTGGAAGCCCTTGGGCGCGCCCTCCAGTGCCCGCATGGTATCGTAATCAATGGGCTCTGCCTGACCGGCACGGCTGATGCGGTCAACGCCGCGCAGGGTATCGGAGACAAACAGGTTCCCCGTGAACGTACCATCCTGGCCGCCGGAAATGGCGCCCCAATACTGACCGTCGGTGTTGCTGCTGCTCGTGGAGAGGGCCACTTCGGAGTCATCCCCGTCATCGTCCGGCTCATGGATCTCCACCATGGCGCGGTTACCCTTGATGATGCAGCTGTTGCCGGTCAGGACACTGTCCGCGCCCTGGCCCACGATGCCGCCAATGTACTTGCTGCCAGTCAGCTCACACTTGGCCCAGTTGGAGATCAGCTTTGCGGAGGAATGGCCTGCAATGCCGCCCACCTTGTTGTTGCCATCCACTTTGCCGTAAGCTTCGCAGCCCGTGATGTAGCCCAGATCCATCTCGCCGCAGATGCCGCCTGCCGCCTCTTTCTTGGAGGTAACGGTGCCCTCGTTGACACAGTTCATCACCACCGCGCTGATGGTGTACTCGGTGCGCAGGAGCGAACGGTTCTCATCCTTATCGTCGTCTTCGGGGTCAAGGGTGTTTTCCACCGCCGTGGTACCCGCGATGCCGCCCACATTCATGTCGGCTTCCACGGTGCCGCGGTTGGTGCAGCCCTCGATCTTGCCCTCGTTCTGAGCCGTCAGGTTCTCGGACTCATCTTCAAAGATGTTCTTGCTGCCGGGGTCGCTGATCTCTTCCACAGCATCCAGCAGCAGGTTGGAGACCACATTGATCTGGTCGTTGATGGAGCGGAGGTTGCTGGTGAGGGTGTTGCTGGCCGAGAGCATATCCCGGTTGAGGGTGCTCATCTGGTCGGTCATGTTCGTCACAGCGTCAAACAGTTCATCCTTGGTCGCGGTCATCTCGGAAGAGGGGCGCGGCACATGGATGGGATCCTGCTCCGCCAGCCAGTGGACGATATCCGCCGCCTGGCTGGTCATGCTGGTCAGGCCGCTCATGCCCTCCGCCATGATGCCGAGGCTGGCGGACATGTGGCCCAGCGTTGCGCTGGTGAGGGCGGAATCCGTCTTGAGGATATCCAGAGACTTGTCAAAATCATCCGCAGCCTTGCCCAGATCCTGTGCGGCATCGCTCAGGGAATCCAGACCCGCCTGAATGGAGGCATTGCCGGAACTGATGTTGCCGGTGTTGAAGCCCAGCTTATCCAGAATATCTTCCAGATTGCCCAGCTGGTCGCCCACATTGCCAAGCGCGCCGGACATGCTGGTAAGGGCAGAAGCCATCTGGGGATTGCCCTGCTCCGAAACGAGGTTGGCGGTGTTGCCCAGCAGCGCGCCGATCTGCGTGGCCAGGCCTGCCATATTGCCCACGGCGCGGGTGACCTGCTTGCCGGCGGAAGCCAGCTGGCCGTCATCGGCCAGCAGCGTGGCGCTCCGCAGCAGACCCAGGCCGGTGGTCAGCAGCTTCATCTGGCCGCTCATGCCGGAGCCCAACGAGAGGATGCTCATGGCGGAATTCGCCACCTGCAGCAGGGAGATGGCTGTTTTGATGTGATCGTCCACCGCGTCACCGGACACGCTGGAATAGCCGCCCAGAATGGTGCTGATGGCGCTGCTCAGGCCGCTGTCATCCTTGCCCGGCAGCGAGGCGATCAGGTCGTCCAGGCCCTTGCTGATCTGCTCCAGACCCTGCTTGCTGGAATCCAGCGCGTCGCTGGCCTTGTGCGCGCCGGAAGAAGCCTTGGCCAGTGCCGTGGAGGCGGTCAGCATCTCGGCCGCCATCTCCGCGGTGACCCACTTGAGCTGGCCCACGGCGGTGGTCATCTTATCCAGTGCGTCGACACCCGTGTCCATCACGGGCTCCAGCCGGGTAAATGTATCGGAGATGAGGTCTCCCGTGCGGTCCACCTCGTCCGCCACTTCGTCAAAGTAATCGCCTCCCTGCTCCTGCAGACGGCGGGCTGCCTGCACGGCAGTGTCCATCTGAGAGTTCAGGGTGTTGAGGTCGGTATTGAGGAGGCTGGTGCTGCCGTCCATGTCATCGGCCGCGCCGTTGACCATGGTGTGCAGCGTGTCCAGCTCGGTGCGCAGACGGTTGATGGTGCTCTGGTCCAGGTCCAGCTCCACATAGGGCTCTGCCTGGCCGGCAATGCCGCCCACGTCCTTGCGGCCCTGTACCAGGCCCTGGTTGACACAGCCGGAGATCAGGCCATCGGTCCGGCCCACGATGCCGCCCACATTATAGCCTACATGGGCATAGCCCACGTCGCCCGCGTTGGCACTGCTGAGGATCAGGCCGGAGGAGCGGCCTGCAATGCCGCCGGTATCCGAGGAGACATTGGAGATGTTATTGCTCAGGTCATCGCCCATATCCTTCTTGACCAGCTCCAGCAGGGTGGCCGGGAGGCCCTCCATATCGAGGGCGGACTCCTGATACTCGGAGTTGACGGCGCCCACATTGGTGCAGCCGGTGATGACACCGAGGTTGTAGCCCACGATGCCGCCGGTGGCATACGCACCGCTGACCATGGCACGGGAAGTGCTGTGGTCGATGGTTCCGCTCGTCTCATTGCGGCCCACCAGACCGCCCGCCTCCTCCTCGCCGTGGACAGCACCGGAGAACGTGCAGTTGATGATGGTGCCGTAGTTGGTGCCCACCAGACCGCCTGCGGTCTTCTGGGTACCAGCGGGATTGACCACACCCTTGATGGTAAGGTCCTGAATGGAACCGCCCTCTTCCAGGATGCCGAAGAAGCCGGCTGGAGAATAAGCCCCCACGAGGCTGACATCCGAGATGGTGTGGCCGTTGCCCTTGAACGCGCCGCTGAACGACGCAACGGGGGCCCACTCCGTATCCTCCAGCGAGAGGTCTTCCTGCAGGATCACGGTCTTGCCTTTGGACCACTGATCAAAGCCGCATTTGTCGGCAAAGGCCAGCAGGTCCGAAACACTGTTGATGTAAATGGTATCCGTCGGCGCGGTGTCGGCCGCAAATACCGGCAGCGCCGCCGAAGCCGCCAGCACCAGTGCCAGCAGCGCAGCGGTCAGGCGGTGCAGCAGCCGGGTGCTGCCCGCCGCAGACTCATTCGTCCGCATGGGAGTCGTTTTCATCCTGCACCTCCTGTGAGATTTTACCAGAAAGAACGGTAAGATGTACGTTTCCATCCACAACGGCGTTCATGGTACCGGCCACGGAGCCGTTCACCTCGCCCTGCACCATGCCATTGACACGCACCCGGCCGCTGGCCGTGTTGGTGTGCAGCACCACATGATGCATGGAGAACGAAGTTTTATCCACCAGCTTGCCACCCACCAGCAGGATCTGCGGCAGGACGAACAGCACCAGGAAGATGGAGATGATGGTACCGCGGCCCAGGCACTGGCCGATGCCCACGATGCAGGCATCGGACGTCATCTGACCGATAAGGGTACCGGCCACCGTCATGATGGTGCCGGAAGTGAGGATGGTGGGGAACGCAAAGTTCAGCGTCTCGATCATGGCTGTCTTATGGTCCATCTTATCCCGCAGCTCGTTGTAGCGGGTTGCAATAACGATGGCGTAATCGATGTTTGCACCCATCTGGATGGAGCTGACGATCAGGTAGCCCATGAAGTACAGCGGCGTGTGGATAAAAGCGGGGACGGAGAAGTTGACCCAGATCGCGCCCTCGATGACGAGGATCAGTAGGATGGGCATTGCCACCGACTGGAACGTGAACAGCAGGACGATCAGCACGATCAGCACGGAGACCACGCTGACCACGATGTTGTCGATGGCAAACGACTTCTGGAAGTCGTACTCGTTGGTGGCGTCGCCCGCCAGATAGATGTCGCCGTCCGGGTAATACTTCCGGGCGATGGTGCGCATCTGGTCCGTGAACTCATACATTTCATCCCCGCTCTGGAGGCTGGGGTTCAGGTAGACCAGAATACGGTTGTAATCCGCACCCTGTAGCTGGGCCTTTGCGCTCAGCATCTGGGTCTGGGCATCATGCAGGTCGTTGATCTGATCCTGGTCCAGGCTGACAATGCCGGAATCGACCTCGTCACAGACGTAGAGGAACATATCAATGAGCGGCACACTGTAGTTGGAGAAGTTGCCAATGACCTGGCCGTACTCATCATTTTCCAACGCGTAGCCTGTGTAGACCACTTGGGCCAGCTCGTAATCCAGGCCCGCCATCTCAGAGAACTGGCGGGAAGTGAGCCGGTCTTCCATGGCCTCAATGTTGGAAAGGCCGCGGGTGTGGTCCACCTCATCGTGGCTTTCCAGTTCTTTGATCATGGCTGCTTCCACCCGGTAATCGTCGTTCTTTGGTACGACGAGAGCCACCAGGTTGGACTTGGTAAAGTTTTCGTCGATCATGTTATCGGCGATCTGCGTCTCATTCAACACTGGCGTCTTGATCGGGCCGTAGCCATAGGCGTAGGGGCACTGTGTCTGGAAATGGTAGGCAAACACCAGCACCACTGCAAAGACGATGGGAACGATCTTGCGGGTTTTGTAAGCATAGCGGCCCACGAACGAGATCTTGGGCACAAAGTTGCGGTGCTTGGTCTTGCTCATGTAAGGGCCAAACAGCATCAGCAGGCCGGGCATGACCACGAAGACCGACAGCATGGAGAACAGGATGGCCTTGATGAGGCAGATGGCCATATCCGGGCCGATCTTGAACTGCATGAACAGCATGGCCACCAGACCGCCGATGGTGGTCAGGGAGCTGGAACTGATCTCCGGGATACTCTTGGCCAGCGACTCGATGACCGCCTCTTTCAAGGGCAGGGTCTCGTGTTCTTCTTTAAAATGGTTGCAGAAGATGATGGCGTAGTCCAGCGAAAGGGCCAGCTGCAGAATGTTCGTGACCGAGTTGGAAACGAACGAGATGGTGCCCAGCAGGAAGTTGGTGCCCATGTTGAGGATCATGCCCACCACGAAAGTGAGCAGCAGCACGGGAACTTCCGCATAGGTCTGGGAGGTGAAGATCAGCACCACCACAATGATGATGGCAACATACACCATGATGACATTGACTTCACGCTCAATCGTCTCCTCCTGCGTATTGCCCAGCGAGGTGGAAACGTAGATATCGTAGTCTTTCAGGTACTCCTTGACGCTTTCCAGCGTTTCCAGGCACTGGTCGTCGTCCTCGGGGTAATCGAATGTGATGGAGTACAGCGCCGACACATTATTATAATGGGCGGTGGTATCATCGTACTCGATCATCTGGATGCCCCTGAGGCCCGCCAGCTCGTCGTTCAGCTGGTCTGCCTCGTCCGGCGTGATGTTTGCCACCATGACATCGGCAGAACCGTAGGTGGTAAACTCTTTTTCCATAATGTCCAGGCCCATGCGGGTCTCGCTGGTCTTGGGCAGATAGGTGGTCAGGTCGCTTTCCACCTTGACCCAGCTGCGGGAGAAGATGGTGAAGATGGTTCCCAGAATGACGATGAGGAACACAAGGTTGCGCCGCTCAACAATTTGCAGCGCGAGCTTGTGCATAAAATCGTTTTTGGGCTGTTCCTGCTCGGTCATCGTGTTCCCTCCTCTCGGCATTGCATTACTGGAGTTTTGCAAGGATTTCCTCAGCCGTCATACCGCTGGCAAGCAGCTTCTTCAGCACATCTTCTGCTTCGCCTTTCTTTGCTTCTTCCATTGCCTTTGCTTCGGCGGCAGCTTTTTTGTTTTCAGCTTTGGTAAGTTCCTTGGTGACGGCTTTCAATTCTGCTTTCTTGGCTTTCATCTGCGTTTTCAGATCATCGAGATTTGCAGTCAGCGCAGCAACCTCAGATTCGATTTTTTCCTTTTCAGCGGTCTTTTCTGCAACGACGGCTGCATAATCAACGCTGGCCTTTACAGTACGAGCCTTATTCTTGCTTCCCTTGGGTCTTGCCATAATAATTTCCTCCCATACAGTGAAATAATTTGATACTTACAAGTATATTTCCAAATAGTCAGAATTGCAATAGGTAACATGAGCCGTTTTCAACTGCCAATGCAAATCTTATTCGGTATGCCCGAAGATCGTCGCAAATGTATTCCTTCAATGGTAACAATCATGGAGATTAGTGTTTATCTGGAGATTACCAAAGGATAAATAGAAGCAGTATTAAAGCCGTTCACCACGCAGATTTTCCAGCGTGGCGAACGGCTTTTTTGCTGCCCCTATATTTACAGGTAGGAGGAATCGAAGAAGTCTTTTAATGTAATTCCTAAACCCTGACAAATTCTTTCAATCGTCTCTACGCTCAACTGACCTCCCCGACGGGCAGTTGTTTGAATCGTGGAATACGATATTCCGCATTTCTTTGCCAATACACATAGATTCATATCACGCACTTGCATCAAATCCTGAACACGCTTGATCGTATCCACGAAAATCCCTCCCATCTTTTTAGTTCAAAACTTTTCCAACGATCTCAAATCTTTGCTCTGGAGATATAAGGATCGGCGAATATTTGGTGTTAAGAGAAACCAAAACCGGTTGGTTATGCACCACGCCATAGCTGTCGGTAAGGAACTCTGCTTGGGATTTGTCTGGGGTATGTTCATCGTATTTTTTCAGATATCCACAGTCATCATATACGAATATCCCGATATCCCCGCATTCAAGTTCTTCGCAGCGCTTTACCCATACGATTTGTCCGCTATGATAACGTGGCTCCATACTATCACCGCTAACGTATATCCCGAACTCGGCACCAGCCGGAACGCTACTGGCAGGCACTTGTATCTGCTGGAACATTTCACCCTCAAGAAAAGCTCCTAGACCTGCCGATACTGGCAACTCTGATACAGGCATCATTATGTAGTCGATTTCCGCGGGCTCTTCTGCGTCTGGCTGGTAGCGCCGGGATGCAATCAAGTCCATTTCGTACTCAGCGACTTTTTTTTGCCCGATGTCATTTAGAAGGGCGGGTTTCTGAAAGTTCTTTGTAAAGTAGGAAGGACCCTCCTTGATGTTCAATGCGTAGCAGATTGCAACTAGTTGATAGATGCTAGGAGTGGTATAGCCTTTTTCCCATTTGCTGATTCCTTTATCACTGACATCGACGCCATAGTGACGGAGAAGTTCAGAGAAAGCTACAAGTGAATAGCCATTCCTTTTTCGTGTGCCTGCGAGAATCTGACCAACCTCATTGCTATCCCTCGCAGCGACTGCATCATAGCGCACTGTGGATGGGGCTATGTGCATTTTGGTGAGCGTGGTTTTCTTTTTCATAACAAGAACACTCCTTTGTGATCCGGTAGCTCTATTATAGTATAGAAAATACAGGAAATCAATAAGAAATCTCTAAAATAGCGACAAATGCGTAATTGACATCTCCATAAAGTAGGTATATAATCGAATCAAATCCACGAATAACAGCTTTTTGGTGTTGATTCTGGACCGAAATCATATTTATTCGGTGTTTTTAAGAGGTGATATTATGAGAAAAGAAAACGTAAGATGCCCGATGTGCGGAACCATGAACTATGATGTAGATCTTGATGCAACCGATGGCTGGACAAAATGCCGTCTGTGCAAAGCAGTAACCTGCTCTATGGATGAGTGGAAAAAGCATACAGTGTCCGTTCCTCTGTTAAACGAAAAACAGTTCGTGGCACGCAGTATGACTCGCAAGTAATGCACGCTGCATTCTGATAAATCTGCAAAAAGGAGGATTTCTGATGTGTGGTGATTACAACCTTCGCCGTGAGAAAAGATACGTCGAAGTGGATGTTCGTTTTACTCCTGACGGCAAGATCCGTCCTCTTGCCATAAACTATGACAAGACTCGCACTTATGGAATTGACCGTGTTTTGGCAGTCAGGCATGGCACATCGCGCCTTGGCGGAAAAGGTCACTGCTTCACCTGTCTAATCTGCGGGCAGAAGCGAAATCTTTGGCTTGAGCAGGGCAAGTGGTTCGTGGAAGCCTACTGCTCCGTGCCGGAAAGCCGTGCTTCGTAATGGCAAGGTACTTATCCCGCGCAGACCTTTCGCGCATAGCGGGTAAGTATATCGACCAGTACTATACCCGCTTCGGGATCAGCAAAGATGCCCCGGAACCCATTGACCCTGAACGGCTTGCAAGCGCTGTTCTTGGGCTGAATGTGAAAATGCTGCCGCTATGTAGCGATGGCAGCGTCCTCGGACTGACCGTTTTTCAAAGATGCGGTTTTACCGTAACTTTAGGGGATGGTACAAAGCTTGTAGAGATATTCATGCCGAAGGACGTTGTGATCGATTCTGCCCTTGCGGCAGACGGCTGCACCGGATGCCGGAATTTCACGATAGCGCATGAGGCGGCACACCAGATTTTAGCTGATCTGTTCCCGAACGACTATGGAAAAGCAGTCAAGTGCCGTGGGCACATTGCCTATCGGGAACGAAACGGACAACCCTCATGGGAAGAATGGCAGGCGAATACCCTTGCAGCAGAGCTGCTGATGCCAACATTTCTGGTCAGCGCCGAAATAGAACGGGCAGGGCTGTGCCTGCCGAATGGAATCCTATACAAATCCGCATCTGACCCGAACTATGAAAAAATTCTGGAGATGGCTCAACGGATTGGGGTTTCTTGGTCTGCGATCAGGATCAGACTGCAGCAGATGCAGGTTATAAAAGGCAAACCCATCCACTGCC
>ERZ827469.3598-NODE-3598-length-10035-cov-14.561222_pt1 | contig 10035 bp, 10 predicted proteins | sample MGYA00519917_ERZ827469 | MGnify/ENA primary metagenome ERZ827469 (study PRJEB31778, sample SAMEA3449314) | human gut metagenome | biome: human gut; feature: human-associated habitat; material: faeces | place: United Kingdom | collected 2010/2012 ... | reverse complement strand
TCTGCCGCACCTCGCTCGCCGTATCGGCACTTAGAATTATGCGGTATTGCCATAGGGAAAAAATGAAGCAAACCGTATGCTTATAAAGCGAACGCCATTGCATCTCCTGGCGTAAGCCCCCCGTCACTCACTTTTCCACCGCCATTGCGATCTGCTCGCGGGTGATGGGCAGCTCATAAAAGCGTTTGTGGGTGGCGTGGTAGATGGCATCGGCCACGGCGGGCAGCGGGGTGTTGATGACGACCTCACCGATGGACTTTGCGCCAAACGGGCCGGTGCCCTCGTAACTGCTCTCAAAACTTACGTCAATATGTCCAATATCAGTGCGGCAGGGGATCTTGTACTGCATCAGGGAGCTTTCGCGCGGCATGCCGCGGTCATTGTAGGTCACATTCTCGGTCAGCGCCATGCCGATGCCCTGCAAAATGCCGCCCTCGGCCTGCACGCGGGCCAGGTTCGGGTTTACAGGGGTGCCGCAGTCAACCGCGGCCACATAGTTCACCACCTGGGCTTCGCCGGTTTCCAGGTCAACTTCCACTTCGGCGGCGCCAACCATAAACGGCGGGGGCGAAATCTCCGAGCTGTGGGTCACGGTGGCTTCCAGCGCCACCGTGTTGCCGCACTGGGATGCCGCTGCAATGCTGGCCAGCGGCACGCGCTGGGTGCCATCCTCGCTCGTCACGGCATCGCCGGTAAACAGCACGGCGGCTTTGTCCAACCCCAGCAGCTGTGCCCCCAGGGTACAGATCTTATCTTTCAGTTCCAGCGCACACTTTTCCACGGCCTTGCCGGTCACATAGGTTGTGCTGGACGCATAGGAACCGGAATCATAGGGGGAAGAATCGGTATCTGCGCCCAAAACCGCAATGTTTTCCAGCGGGCATTCCAGCACTTCGGCAGCGATCTGCGCCAGGATCGTATCGCAGCCGGTGCCCATATCCGCTGCGCCGATGGAGAGGGTATAGAACCCGTCATCGTTAATTTTCAGCGTGGCGCTGCCCACGTCCACATGGTCGATGCCGGAGCCCTGCATGGCCATGCCCATGCCAACAGCACGCACCTTGCCGTTGCCGATCTCGCGCACGGGGTACTTATGGTCCCAATCCATCCTGTCATGCACGGTTTTCAGGCAGCGGTCCAGCGCACAGCTGGTGTTGACCTGGCCATAGTAGGCGGGCATAACATCGCCCTCATGGACAATGTTGCGCTGCCGGAGCTCGAACGGGTCCATCCCCAATTTGTCGGCCAGCTCATTCACAGCGGATTCCACCGCAAACAGACCCTGGGTTGCGCCGTACCCGCGGTACGCACCCGATGACATGTGGTTGGTATAAACAACATCGCTGACAAAGCGGAACGCTTCGGCCTTGCCGTACAGCGGGATGGACTTGTGGCCCGAAAGCCCCACCGTTGTGGGGCCGTGCTCACCGTAAGCGCCGGTGTTGGAAAGGGTGTGCAGGTCAATGCCCTTGATGATGCCGTCCTTTGTTGCGCCCAGCCGCACGTGCATCTCCATCTCATGGCGCGGGGTTGAAGCCGTCTGGCTTTCAAAGCGGGTATAGATGATCTTGCTGGGCTTCTTCGTTTTCCAGGTAACAAAGGCAGGGTAAACCTCGCACACTGACGTCTGTTTTGCGCCGAACCCGCCGCCGATGCGCGGCTTGGCAACGCGGATCATGGATTTGGGGATGTGCAGGGCGTTTGCCAAAATGCGGCGGCAATGGAACACGATCTGCGTTGAGCTGAGCACATTCAGCCGCCCGTAAGCATCAATGCTGCAATAAGTGCGGAAGGTTTCCATCATGGCCTGCTGGCAGGCGCGGGTGTGGTAGGTGTGGTCAATGACCACATCGCACCCAGCCAACACCGCCTCAATATCACCTTCGCCGGATTCATCGTGGGCGCAGAGGTTGCGGTTCTTGTCAGCTCCGATGCCGGGAACAAGGGCTTCCCAGTTATCCTCCGGGTGCACAAGAGTAGGGTTATCGAGAGCTGTGTGGAAATCCAGCACCGCGGGCAGAACTTCATATTCCACCTGAATCAGCTTCATCGCCTTATCGACGCATGTTTCGTCTTTGCCCGCAAGGATCGCAACAACATCCCCGGCAAAGCGGACATGGCGGTCGATCACAAGGCGGTCGTAAGGGCTCATTTCGGGGTAGGTCTGGCCCGCCTGGGTGTAGCGGCGGGCGTTCTGGTCCACATCTTTCCAGGTGTAAATCACCTCCATGCCGGGCACAAGCATGGCGCGGGAGGTATCAATATTTTTGACGATCGCATTGGCGTGGGGGGAGCGCAGCAGCTTGACGATGAGACAGTCCTGCGGGATAACATCATCCATGTACACAGGCTGGCCGGTTACAAGCTGCATGGCGTCCTTCTTGCGCACAGGCTGGTTCACAGTTTTCATTGGGCAGCCTCCTTTGATTTTTTCCACGCCAAAAAGTTCTGGATCCCGCGCAGCTGGCCTTCGTACCCGGAGCAGCGGCAAAGGTTGCCCGCAAGGTATTCCTTGATCTCCTCCTCATTGGGGTCGGGTTTTTCGCGGAAAAGGGCCAGCGCATTCATGATAAAGCCGGGGTTGCAGAAGCCGCACTGCTCGGCCCCCTGGTCAGCGATGAACGCGCCGAACTCAGCGGCTTCCTCCTGCAGGCCCTCCAGCGTGGTAACGCTGCGGCCATCCACCCGCGCCGCCAGTACAGAGCAGGAAAGCACCGGCTTTTCGTCCAAAAACACGGTGCACAGCCCGCAGTTGGCGGTTTCGCACCCGCGCTTGACGCTTTTGCAGCCTAAAGAGCGCACCAGATCAATCAGTAGGGTATCGGGGGCGATCTCAGCAGCTGTTTTTTTATGGTTCAACGTAAAATGAATTTGCATCAGAGCACCTCCAGGTTCCCCAGTGCCTGTACGGCACGCTTGACAAGCACCCCCACCAGATGGGTGCGGTAGGCGGCACTGCCGCGCAGGTTGCTGCCGGTGGGCACCGCAGCCTGTACGGCGGCGGGCAGCTCATCCGGGGCGGCCGTGGGGCAGACAAGCATGGCTTTCATGGGGCGTGCACCGATGGCAAAGCGGTAGGCTCCATCCGCCGTGCGTGCAGCAGCGCAGGTCAAAATCGGGAAGTCCGTCTGGGTGGCCCGCACAGACTGGTAATGCACTGCAAGCCCCGGCGTCTTTTTTATGTAAACATGGGTCAAAATATCACGGTCATAGGGCAGGGCGGCAAACTGTGCAATGGGCATCCGGCCTGCTTTGTACAGCTCCACATCGCAGTCCAGCGCCAGCAGCAGCGTTAATACGTCTGAAAAGCCAAACCGCCCGTACACGCTGCCGCCCACGGTGGCGCAGTTGCGGAACTGCACCCCCACAATATGGCGCACGGCCTCCCGCATGGCGCCGTTGGTGGCCGCGTTCAGCGCGGCGTGGGTTTCCAGGCTGCGCAGCGTTGCCATGGCGCCAATGGCAAATTCGGTATCGGTTTCTTCAATGGTATCCAACCCCAGCGCAGATAGGTCAATGGCTGTGCCAACGCTGATTTTTTCCATTTTCAGCCACAGCATCCCTCCCAGCACCCGGTTCGGGCGCTTCTGGTTCAGCTGCCATGCTTCTTCCAGTGTGGCGGGGCGGGCATATTCTCGAATCGTTATCATAGAATGCTCTCCGTTTTTGGGTAAAATCATACTTTTGTGTAGTACCACTTTTATTTTACCACAAATTCTGCTATAATTCCGTTGTTGTTTGAAAAATACAACGGAATATTGGTTTTAGAGGAAAGTAAGAAACATGAAAATGACCAAAATGACCGCCCTGCTGTTGGCCGCCGCTATGGCACTGACAGCCTGCGGCAGCACCGCTGCTGCCAGCAGTACCGCAGCCAGCGAGGCTGCTTCCGTAGAGGCTGCCGCAGCCCCGGAAGCCACTGCTGCACCGGAAGAACCTGCCGCCGAAACGGCGGTTACCTACCCGCTGACCGTTACCGACCAGCTGGGCCGCGAAGTTACCATTGAGGAAGAACCCAAAACCCTTGCCAGCGGCTACTACATTTCCACCAGCCTGCTGATTGCGCTGGGCGTGCAGAACGAGCTGGTTGGCGTGGAAGCCAAAGCCGACAAACGCAACATCTACAGCCTGTCCGCCCCGGAGATCCAGTCCCTGCCCAGCATTGGCACCGCCAAAGAGTTTGACTTGGAAGGCTGCGCTGCGCTGGCTCCGGATCTTGTCATCGTGCCCGCCAAGCTCAAGGATTCCATCCCCCAGATGGAGGAAATGGGCCTGACCGTGCTGGCTGTTAAGCCGGAAAACCAGGCCGGCCTGTTCGGCGCGATCGAGCTGCTGGCACAGGCAACCAACACCACCGCCCGCGGCGAGGAGCTGGAAATGGCCATTGACAGCAACCTGGCCGCCCTGGCCGAAGCCGTTGCCGGCACCGATGCCCCCAGCGTTTACCTGGCAGGCAACAGCTCCGTGTTGGAAACCGCAGGCCCCGCCATGTATCAGAACACGATGATCGAAAACGCCAACGGCACAAACGCCGCCGCCAGCGTGGAAGATACCTACTGGGCCGAAGTTTCCTATGAGCAGATCCTGGATTGGAACCCCGATTACATCATTCTGGCATCCGATGCTGAATATGACGTTGATTCTGTTCTGAACGATGCCGCCCTGGCGGACTGCACCGCCGTCAAGGAGAGGCATGTTTACCAGCTGCCCCACGCTGTTGAGGCTGTGGATTCCCCCGTGCCGGCCAGCTTCCTTGGCAGTGTTTATCTTGCCAGCGTGCTGCACCCGGAGCAGGTGACCGAGGAGTATTACCACGCCGCTGCCGATGAATTCTATGGTAGCTTCTATGGCTTTACCCCCGAATCTTATGAATAAAAACCGCAAACGCACGGCGCTGTGCCTTCTGGGCGCAACGCTCTGCGTTTTTATGGCCTTTGGTGCGGCACTTTATTTCGGCCGTTATCCCATAACCCTGCAGGCACTGCTGGCGGGGGACGCTATGACAGTGCGCACCTTTACGGTACTGCGCCTGCCCCGTGCCGTGATGGCGCTGGCGGGCGGGTTCGGTCTTGGCGTGGCGGGCTTTGTGTACCAGACTGTTTTCCGCAATCCACTGGCAAGCCCGGATATCATTGGGGTATCGTCGGGGGCCAGCGTTGGCGCGGCATTTGCCATCTTGTTTGTCTCTTCGGGCACGCTGGGCACCACGGTATGCGCCTTTGCGGGCGGGCTGGCAGCGGTGTTTCTCTCACTTGGCTTGGCGGCCGCCGCGCCGGGGCGCAGCAAGATGAACCTGGTGCTGGCGGGCATTGCCGTACATGCGCTGGCGCAAACTCTTTTGATGCTGCTAAAGCTGACCGCTGACCCGGAAAAAGAGCTGGCTAGCATTGAATATTGGATCATGGGCAGCCTGGCGGGGGTAACGCAAAGCCGGGTGTGGTTCCCCGTTCCAATGGTTATTTCCTGCTGCGCCGTAATTTTTGCTTTGCACCGTCAGGCGATGCTTTTATCCGTGGAAGAGGATGAAGCGCGGCTGCTGGGGGTTCCGGTGGGGCGGATGCGTTTTCTGCTGCTGACATTGGCAACGCTGGTGGTGGCCGCAGTTGTCAGCGTGACTGGGCTGATCAGCTTTGTCGGGCTGCTGGCCCCCCACTGTGCGCGGCTGCTGGCGGGGCACAACCGCCGCTCCACCAGCCTGCTCAGCGGGCTGGTGGGCAGCACGCTGCTGCTGGCGGCGGATACCATTGCCAAAACGGTGGCGGCAACCGAACTGCCGGTCAGTATCTTCACCTCGCTGCTGGGTGTTCCGTTTTTGCTCTACCTTATTATAAAGCCGGGGAGGGAGACGCGGTAATGTTCACTGTGGAGAATCTGGCCGTCCGTCTTGGCGATAAGAACATCCTGCAAAATGTTCATTTTACGATAGATACCCCCGGCCAGCTGGTGGGAATATTGGGGGCGAACGGCAGCGGAAAAACCACCCTGCTGCGCGCAGTGGCCGGGCTTTTGCCCCATACGGGGTGCTGCCTGATGGATGGTGTGCCGCTGGAAAGCCTTTCTACCAGGTGTCTGGCACAAACGGTCAGTTACATCCCGCAGCAAAGCGGAATTTCGGTGTCCATGTCTGCACGGGAAGTTGTGCTGATGGGCTGCAACCCCCGCCTTGGCGTGCTGCAAAGCCCCACCGCTGCCATGTGTGCGGCAGCGGAAGAAGCCCTGCGCACGGTAGGCCTGGCGGATAAAGCCGAGCAGGACTACCTGACGCTGAGCGGCGGCGAACGCCAGCTCTGTATTCTGGCACGTACCTTTGTGGAGGATGCGCCTTTGCTGCTACTGGATGAACCGGACAGCGCCCTGGACCTTGCCAACCGCAGCCATATGGCGGCGCTGCTGGCGGAATTTGTGCATGCAAGCGGCAAAACAGCGCTGATCTGCCTGCATGATCCCATGCTGATGCTGGACTGGTGCGATACGCTGATTGTGCTGCAAAACGGGCAGGTTGGAGCCATGCTGTACCCCAAAACCGACCCGGTTGAAGCGCTGCAATCCGCGCTGGCAGCAGTATACGGCCCGCTGGAACTGGTGCCCGTGACCGACCGCACGGGCCGGGTGCGGCTGGCGCTGCTGCCGTTGTGAGGAAAGAAAAATGAAACCGAAGATTCATGTGATGCTCTGCGATGATATCGGCGAGCGCTTTTTTGGCGAAGGCCCCTGCCGCCTGCTGCACCGGATTGAAGAGACCGGCTCACTGCGGGCGGCGGCACAAGCCATGGGGCTTTCTTACTCCAAAGCGCTGCGCATGGTCAAGCGGGCGGAAAAAGAATTGGGCTTTGCGCTGACCCGCAAAACCATTGGCGGGCGCGGCGGCGGGGGCAGCACCCTGACGGATGAAGCCCGCAATTTTATGGAAAGGTATGAGGCTTACCGTGATGCCTGTGTACAGACTGACCGCGAGCTCTATTATAAGTTCTTTCCGGGCGAGCGGTAAGCGCCACCTGCTGTTGACCGGCGGGCGCGGTACGGGAAAAACCACCCTGCTGCGTGCGCTGGTGCCATTGCTTTGCCCCGGGGCACAGGAAATTACCACAGCAGCGTACCCTGCGGACCGTGTGGAAATTCGAGAAAGTGTGGGCGGAAAAATAGCGGTGATCGGCCGCTTTGACCCGGCACTGCCCCCAGGCGAAAACCGGATGCGCCCCGTGGCGGACGGCTTTTTGCTGCTGGGAGTACCCGCCCTGCACCGCATGGCAGCAGGGGAGAGCGAATGGGCGGTGCTGGATGAAATCGGGTACCTGGAAAATAGCTGCCCCGAATTCCGGCAGGCAGTGGAAGCACTGCTGGATGCAAAGCGCGTTCTCGCTATTGTGCGTAAGCAGGATACCCCATTTTTAACCGCACTGTGCGCCCGGCAGGATGCCTTTGTGGTGGATTTGGACGATCCTGCGCCCGCTCTTGGCTGTGTGGTCATGGCGTCCGGGCTGGGGCGGCGGTTCGGCGGAAACAAGCTGATGGCGGATTTTTGCGGTGCACCGCTGATCGCCAATGCGCTGGCTCTAGCCGCCCTGCCGCTGCCGGCCTGCCGCATTGTCGTGACCCGCTCGGAAGAGGTTGAGGCGCTCTGTAACGCGCAGGGCGTCCCCGTTCTGCGCCACGCGCAGCCCTACCGCAGCGATACGGTCCGGCTGGGGCTGGCGGCATTGCTGGGAAAAGAGCCCGCTTTGCGCGGCTGCCTGTTTCTGCCGGGGGACCAGCCGCTGCTCACGCAGCAAAGTGTGGAAGCACTGGCGCTGGCAGCGGCCCCCGATGCCATTGTGCGGCTGTGCGCTGCCGATGGCACCCCCGGCAGCCCAGTGCTGTTCGGCGCGGATTATTTTTCGGAGCTGCTTCACCTGCCGGATGGCCGCGGCGGCAATGCCGTTGCGCGGGCCCACCCCGGTTCCGTCTGCCTTGTGTCCGCCCGGAACGATGCCGAACTGAGGGATGTGGATACGCGGGAGGACCTGAACCAGCTGCGTCAGCTGACAAACAGATAAAAATACCGTGCAGTTCAAAAAAAGCTGCACGGTATTTTTTATTTCATCACCTATTATATGATTGTAAACTGGCAGGCCCGCATGGCATCCAGCGCGGTCTGGTGGCTTTGGGGCGTTACCCCGGCGCAGCAGTCCGACAAAACTTCGATCTCTGTTTCCGGGAAAGCTGCACGCAGTACCATGGCGTTGCTAATCACGCAGATATCGGTGCAGTAGCCATAAATAACAATTTTTTCAATATCTTCAACAGCCTTGTTGTGTGCCATCAGTTCATCCAGAATCTCACTGGGCAGCATATAACTGCCGAACGTGGGTTTGTCCACAATATGGCACACTTCCGGCTCGGTGTCCGCCATGACGTTTTCCAGTTCGGGCGCAAAATTCCAGCCATCCTCACCCTCAATGCAGTGCTCGATCGGCAGGCTGCGGCCCTCCCGCGTGGTCAGGTAGTTGTCCTGGTGGGTATCACGGGTAAAGAACATCCAGTGCCCGGCCTGCGCGTGTGCCCGCGCGGTCTCTGCCAGGTGCGCCACATTGGCCTGCGCCTGTGTGTTGGCCAGTGTCCCGGTAATAAAATCTTTCTGCACATCAATCACAAGATCAAGGGTGATTTTTTCGTCATTCATAGCATTTGCTCCCTGTCCACAGTATTTTCTCCAAGGTGTCTTTACATCTTAGTATACAGCATTTCTTTGCCGCCGTAAAGATTTTCGTTCTTGTTAAAAATGATCCAGCAGACTTCCGAGCGTATTGTACAGTATCAAAATGAGATGAAAATCTTGATACTGTACGGTGTTATTGGTTTGATGGCGACAGTGGATTCGGCGCTTTTTAGTAGTAGTGCAATTCGTGTGATAAAGATGATAGTTCTGTCTCTCCTCCATATTTCGCTAAACCGGGCTTTAGCGAAATTACGTGTCTGGCTTAAACATTCTGCCCATCGCCCCATTCCTATCTCTAAATCTCCTCGTATAATAAGTTTTAAAGTTAATAATTTCAGGTATAACTTTATAACCGTTGCACTTCATGCCAGCGCTTTTGTGACGGTGTTCAACATTCTGCTGTGGACCGTGGGTTACGGCATGGTTTCCGGCAGCCATTCTTTCGTGGTGCTGCTCTTTGCTGCCGCATTAGTTTTGACTAACTCAATGAAATCGTTCTATCACACTATAAATGAATATGCCATCCATTCTGCACCGGGGAAACGGTAATTTTTCTGCAATATGCAGCCCCCCTGCGGTATAGGGAAAGCAGAACGTCCCGCAAATCTGTACTGCCGCAGCACAGGCCTGCTGTTTTCTATCTGATACGGAAATACCAAAACTCCCCCCGAACAGGTGCGGGAATCGGGGATGCAGAACAAAAATGTTTTTGAGCAGAGGACATATCGGGAAAAATTCTGCACCTTTTGACTTTGTAGCGCCTGCCGCCTTCCTGGCTTCCTGTGCCATGGATAACCGATTTTTACGCTTTTATCATTGGAGGAGTCTTTACCGTTAAACTGTATATATATTCGAGATTTTGCGTTATATATACAGTTTTGGCGGGCTTGCATACGCCGTTTCCACTCCCTGTATTTTGTGTATTCCATTCAAGGACAGATATTTTGCTCTGTTGTTCCTCACCTCTGCTATTTTGCTGCGTTTCCATTGCCTTTTTGCGTTTTGGTCTGTGTTTCGGCCATCTCGCTGTGGCCGTTATGCTTTTTCGCGCCGTGTTTCACTTGATGAGTTGGGCATCCCTTTGGGCTTATGTATGTTCTCCGTCCGCCTCCATTCGTCTCACTTTTCCTTTTTCCGCACATAAACAGTCCACCACATCCCCTTGTACGCTGCTTGTTTCCCTGCCATTCCGCAGTGATCCCATGATTTTGCGCCGGAAGCGCTTTCCCACGTTCCAGCGGCAGAGCGTTGCGCTTTGTTTCAACCATCACAGCGATTCACTAGAGTGTTAAGGCAATACCGCATAATTCTAAGTGCCGATACGGCGAGCGAGGTGCGGC
>ERZ827469.3594-NODE-3594-length-10040-cov-9.119479_pt1 | contig 10040 bp, 8 predicted proteins | sample MGYA00519917_ERZ827469 | MGnify/ENA primary metagenome ERZ827469 (study PRJEB31778, sample SAMEA3449314) | human gut metagenome | biome: human gut; feature: human-associated habitat; material: faeces | place: United Kingdom | collected 2010/2012 ... | reverse complement strand
AATGGCGCTCCTCCAGCTGCCACAGCCAGGGAGTGCGGGAATGTTCACGGGTTCCAGTGTCGGAAATATCAAAAACATAGCGCAGGCGGGGCCTGTCCCCGGAATCGTCCACCAGAGCAATTCCCTTGGAGCCGCGCCTTACATACCGGCCCATCTTTTCATTCCACAAATCGTACTCTGCACAGGCGGTAGCGTCCGGGCGCTGGGCGTAGATCATCAGCTGCTCATGGAACGGGTACTTGTAAAGTCGGGCTGCCGTAGTAAGGAACCCTGCCCATTCCTGCCAGCTTCCAGTGAGTTGCGTTGCCACTTTCTCCGCCATCTGTGCATATAGTTCAGCTTTGGTTGGCATGGTGTTCTGTCCTCCTTTCAGTTTTTGGGTAAAAGAAAAGCAGGAAACTATAAATGAGCAAATATCGAATTTTGCACAAACTTATCCCACAAACTTAAAAGCTTCTTCGAATGAGGCGCTGCTTTTTATGAGGCGGTACAGGTTTGCAAACTGTTCCTGCTTTAGCTGCTGCTTCAAGGATGCGTATCCCTCTTCGAATGTGCAGTAGTTTCCAGAATGCATACAGCACAAATAGTGGACCAACGACATGATCAGCCAATACCTTTGGATTCCCTGACGGGATCGGATTTGATAACTATCCAGCGCAAGTTTACTTTTGCTCTGCCGGAAAAATAATTCAATCGGCCACCGTTTCGTATAGGTGTCCAGGATCTCCTGCGTGGATAACTCTGCATTTGTAGAGAGAAATACACGCAATGCTTTGGGATTCCCAAATCCATCCTTCGGATAGCTGAGGATCACCGCTGCATTTGGAATGCCATTCAACTCCCCTTCATAGCGGTATACATAGAATTCACGGCTGCCAACGGTCACGAGGCTGACATCCGGGTCTGTTTTCCGCAAATGAAGGGCAAATGCACTGGCTTTTTGACGGATCCCGCATGGATAAAGGATTCGGTTGGTCTTTAATGCCCCAACCGTATAGAATCCTTTCCGAATAAAACGGTCCATCACTTTTGCAGTAGTATACCAGCTGTCACAAAGAAAGTAGGAAATGACCGGCGCAGCGGGAAGTTCTTCCGCGATCTCCTGTACAATCTGGATCTTTGATCTTGATTTATCGTACAGGATGACTGCATAATTCAGGGTAATCCCGTTGCAGGAAAGCATAACGGAGACAACCTGATGCCCATAATCCTGACAGCCTTTTAAATGTGATTGATGAAAATACGCAGCTTCGATTGGATGAACCGCCTGTGACGAAGGCCGGGTATGTGAAGCAATCGTATCATCCACAATACAGTAAATCGGTTGTCCGGAACGCTGTGCTTCCCTATAAATGGCTTGGAGGATGCTGCTTTTTAAAACATCCTGCAATGCATCGTCCTTCCATTTTCCGTGATTCAGGAAATAAGCGGTCGTTGTCCTGTGGCAATGGCTGACTTCTTGGAAATCAACTGTTTTTCCCCGGTATCCCCGGAGAAAAACAGACAGGATGATGGTCAATAAGTGGTTCAGATACACATCGGATAAAAATAATCCGAGATTTAATGCTTTCAGGTAATTGTAAATATGTTTGGAATGATGTATACTGTTTGCAACGGACACCCCCTTGTTTGAGTGAGTATGTTGTTTGTTGGTACTTCAATTATACATCCTTCTACAGAGGGTGTCTTTCTTTTGTGCAATATTTTGGATTTGCTCATTTATAGTAAAATATAAGGAAAATGCAGAATATACGGAACAATTTATAAAACAATTAAAAGAATTACTTGCTATGTCACTTAAAGTTGAAGAAGGACAAAAAATAGAATATGTTTTAAATACAGAGGAAGTTAGTATTTTGACAGAAATGGCATTGATTTATTGGGGTGAACAGAATTATAAAGTAGCATTGGAAATATATCAATTTTTAGTGGGACAATATGAAAAAAGTTTTATTAAACCTGTATTTCACATCTTAGATTGGGGTATGAGTATGGGAAATTATGGGATGGCGTTGGAAGAATTGGGATATTTTGAAAAAGCAATAGGTGTCTGTCGAAAAAGAATTCAACAGACATTATTTGCCGGAAAAGGAGGATCATTGCACACTTCATTAATGGTTGAGGCTTGTATTTTAGAAGCACAAAAAGATGTAAAGTGCAAGAAATATTTTAAACAGGATTTAGATCTTTTAAGATTATATAAGATGCAAACAAATTATAAGTTAATGGAAAGTTATGTCAAGACAAATAAAATATTTGATTAACTTTAACCACCATCAGGATTTGTAGGAAGAGATGTTGTTGTAAATGGTGGGGTAGGTGAAGAAGGATTTGGAAGCGAAATTGTAATCCAAAGTAAAAGCAGAAACAAATGCAGAATTAAAAAACAGAGTGTATGAAGAGGTTTTAAACAATCACATCACGAATGAAAGTGACGTAATTAAGGTTGCAATTGAACAATATCAGGAAAAACAGATGAAGACCCGCGCCATTGATGCAAAGCCGGATGATTATTTGTCAATCACACAGGTAGTGGATGAAAATGGCAGCGAGCAGGATATTATTTCAACGGGTTTGTTGATTGTAGACGAGCATCAGCAAAGAGTAGCAATCACTGATATTGTAAGCAATACGGGGCAGCTTAGCCAGTACAGCATTTATGCAACCATGAAAGTATCCGTGACAAATGACCGTCAGGCATTAAAGGTACGAATTAATTGGTTTGAAACAACACTGAACTACGGAACCTCTATGAAAGCAAGTAGTTTAATGCAGACATCCAAATATTCACCAGAGGTGGGATTCCAGTATGATGATATTACAAAAACAATTTCAAATCCTGCTGGAGGAACCCCATATCACTATACTCCAAATAATACGCAGATGATTACATATTCGACTTTAGAGTGTGGACGGTCCTGTCGTTCGTATATTAAAGCTGGAACCTCAAGTTTGAATATTGCTTATTGTGTTATATCTTCAGCCCCGGGAGGCCGCTGGGAGAGAGCTTAAGCAAAACTCGATTATCAGAACAAGCGAACTAATTGAAAATAGACGCTCCCCTTGCGTTATAGATACTAGGGGAGCGTTTTTGAAAACTGCGCGTCGCATTCTCGTTACTTCAGTGATGAGTTAGACGCGCAAAATTCGCACCAAAAAGGGAACAAATGTTTGATATATTCCTATGCATATGGTATACTATTTTTATGAAGAAAGATATGTTTACAATTAATAAAAATGGTCTTTCCTATGGTAGAGGATATGTGTACTCTCTGCAGTATCATCTGGTCTGGTGTACAAAGTACAGAAAAAAGGTTTTAAAAGACGGAATTGATGTGGAATGCAAAGAAATGCTGGAAAGTCTTGCACAGGAATATAAATTTCAAATCCTGGCTATGGAGGTTATGCCGGATCATATTCATCTGCTTGTAGATTGTCGACCACAGTTTTATATTTCAGACATGATCAAAATCATGAAGGGGAATCTTGCGCGCCAGATGTTCCTTTTGCATCCAGAGCTAAAGAAAGAGTTGTGGGGAGGGCATTTGTGGAATCCGTCTTATTGTGCTGTAACGGTCAGTGACCGGAGCCGTGAACAGGTACTTGCTTATATAGAAGGGCAGAAGGAAAAATCCCGTTAAAACCCGGAGGAAAAAGCGAATGAAAATCATATCCAGTTATGGTGTAGAATTACGAAAACAGAATATTCCAATCCGCCAGACACTGGAGATTTACCGTTCTGCTGTCCGCTATCTGGTCGAAGTGTATGAATCTGTGTGGGAAGAACTGGCCCAAATTGAGGAAAGTAAGAAACGTTTCAATGCAGCGGAACATCTGGTGCATACAACGAAACGGAATCCGGCCCGGTTTGATTTTGATTTCTGCTTTCCCAAAATGCCATCCTATTTCAGACGGGCGGCAGTCCAGCATGCGCTTGGGAGTGTATCTTCTTATCGGACGCGTCTGGAACAGTGGAAAGCAGAGGGGGAGAAAACGGGAAAGCCGTATCTGAAAAGTGAACAGTATGCCATGCCTGTTTTTTACCACGATGTCATGTACCGTGAAAACACAGAAGAGAAAGATGCGGCCTTTTTAAAACTGTACGATGGACACGACTGGAAATGGTTTGCTGTGTGGCTGAAACATACGGATATGGAATACTTAAGAAAACACTGGTCGGGCAAAAAAGCTTCGGCTCCAACGTTGGAGAAGAAGCACCACAAATATTTTCTGCGTTTTACATATGCGGAAGAGGTATCTTTAAACCAGACACCTGTCAAAGAGCAAACGATCTGCAGCGTGGATCTCGGCATCAATACGGATGCAGTCTGTACCATCATGCGTCCAGACGGAACTATCCTGGGAAGAAAGTTTATTAACTTTCCCAGTGACAAAGACCGGATGTACCGTGTGCTGGGACGGATCCGAAGATTTCAGCGGGAACATGGATCGCGTCAGGTGCAGGGAAAATGGGCATATGCAAAACGTCTGAATATAGAGCTTGGCAGAAAAATTGCAAAGGAAATCGTTTTTTATGCATCAGAAAAAAAGGCAGATGTGATTGTTTTCGAATATCTGGAAATGAAAGGAAAACTTTCCGGGAAGAAAAAGCAGAAACTGCAGATGTGGAGAAAACGTGATATCCAGAAACGGTGCGGACAGCAGGCACACAGAAAGGGAATCCGAATTTCCCGGATTTGTGCCTGGAACACGAGCAGGCTTGCCTTTGATGGATCAGGAGAGATTGCCCGTGATACACGGGATCATCGTCTGTGTACGTTTCAGACTGGAAAAAGATACAACTGTGATTTGTCAGCATCGTATAATATCGGAGCAAGATATTTTATCCGTGAAATTTTAAAACCCTTGCCGGAAACGGAAAGGTCTTTGCTGGAGGCAAAAGTTCCTGCAGTAAAGCGTAGAACCTCATGTGTTTATGCAGATCTGAGAGAACTGATTTCAGAAATGGAACTGCGTAAAGCAGCATAAACACAGGCAGATATGCAGTGGATTACCTGTTATGTGGAAACCTGCCGTATCCGGCATGGAAGAAGCACATATCTGTGCAAAATCTAAGTAACAGGCGTATCCGCCGATATTTGGTCTGCCGCCTAAAGCGGCCGGAAGCACGTGGCTTTAGTCATGTGAGGTTCAGTTCGCCCGGCGCGAACGTTATTCTTAAAGGTGAAAGTCCTAAGTGCGCCTGTTAGCGGGAAGCACATAGCCAACAAGGCAAGGGTGTCCATTGTGAGATGGAATCTGAAGGAAGCCTGAGGCAAACCATTGGTCCGACGGACAGAAATCATGTATAAGGCTTACAGTTCGGATAAGACTGCTGAACAAGTTGAAGTCCAATAGCTAACAGAGGACTGGTAGTAGACATGGCGGATAGGTGATGAGAAAGATAGCGTATTTTAACCGGGGAGATCCTATGAGTGGTTTCATCAGCCATAGTAACAACGAATCATAGGAAGTCAGCAGATGTCATAGTGTGCGACTTGCAAGTCGTCATTTAAATTGTGATAAATTCACTACTACATCCGTTTGTAGTATTTCTACCGCATAGTGCCCAGTAAGTAATGAAAGGTGCGGAGCAGCGGGACAACGTGAGAAAGACAGAAACCACATCTGTCCTATTGCAAGGAAAAGATATGCAAGGTTAACGTATGTGAACTGTCGTAAGGGTCGTCACTCGTGTAAAAGGTGAAAGTGGTTGATACACCTTGACTAAAATAGTACGGAGTCAGGGACATGATAATTACTATGGTATCATGCCAAACGGACAGAGAACTCCCGGTCTATAGGCAGAACCTAAACATATCAAGATTATTTAAATGACGAAACAAGGTAAACCTTATGTGCTCCTGGGAAAAGGTAGGCTAATCGTAAGAAAAGCACAATGCACAGAAGGCAGAGGATGTTGGAAAAAGCGAAAGTTCATGTGTAATGCATGAAATAAGGGTTCAAGATTTGCCCTGTCCGAAAGGAAGCAGACTTCCAACGCGTATCAATTACATGAAGAAACTGGAAACTGTGAATGTATCAAGTTCAATGGCACATTTGTGAGGACAATACAGACATGAAACTTCAATGGAACCAGATAGATTGGAAGAAAGCAGAAGAACAAGTTAACAGGCTACAGATTCGAATTGTAAAGGCAACATTAGAACAAAAGCTGAGATTGGTTAAGAGATTACAGTATTTAATAACTAATTCATTTTACGCGAAGGCTCTGGCTGTTAAACGAGTGGTTAGCAACAGAGGAAAGAAAACGCCAGGTATAGATGGAGAAATTTGGAAATCTGATAAAGAAAAAGTAAACGCAGTAAGGAGCCTGGACTGCCAGACATATCATGCAAAACCATTGAAAAGGGTATATATCGAAAAGTTTGGCAAGAAAGAAAAGCGTCCTTTGGGAATACCTACTATGAGAGACCGGGCTATGCAGGCATTACAACTTCTTGCGCTGGAACCAGTGGCAGAAACAACTGCCGACAGGATCTCCTTTGGATTTCGGAAATACAGAAGTCCTGAAGATGCACGTGAGTATGCGTTTAGTGTACTTAGCAGAAAGGATTCTCCACAATGGATTCTGGAAGGGGATATAAAAAGCTGCTTTGATAAAATCAGCCATCGGTGGATGATGGATAACATTCCCGGAAACAAAAGAATTATGAAAGAGTTCATGCGTTGTGGATATGTAGAAAAGGGAAAGTTATATCCGACTATAGAAGGCTCTCCACAGGGAGGAGTTATCTCGCCAACTTATGCAAACATGGTACTTGATGGATTAGAACCCATGATACTGGATGTATACTGGAGAAGCAAAGTTAAAAGGACATTTAGTGTGAAGTACAATGCGCATAAAGTACATGTGGTGAGATTTGCTGACGATTTTATCGTTACAGCATCTGACAAAGAAACACTGAAAGAAATCAAACCAATGATAGAAAGATTTCTTGAAGAAAGAGGACTGAGACTGTCAGAAGAGAAAACGGTCATTACTCACATTAATGATGGATTCGACTTTCTGGGTTGGAACTTTCGTAAATTTAAAGGAAAACTGATTATCAAGCCGTCACATAAATCTATGAAGAAAATTACGAGAAAAATCAGTGAAATAATAAAAGAAAACCAGACAGCCACACAGGAAATACTCATAAAGAAAATAAATGAGGTGACAGTGGGATGGGCAAATTATCATCACTCATCATGTGCTAAGAAGTGCTTTCATACGTTGGATCATCGCATATGGGAAATGTTGTGGAGATGGTCCAAACGCAGACACCCAAACAAAAACAAGCACTGGATAGTTAACAAATACTGGAAAGAGCATAAAGGCAGAAAGTGGACATTTATGTCGGACAAAAACATCCTATTTCTGATGATGGATATGCCAATTGTGCGAAAAGGGCAAATATCTTTAAACAAGAATCCATTTCTTGACAGGGAATACTTTGAATGCCGAGCAAAAAGGTACCGTCTGAACCGAAAAAGAGCTATGAATTCCAATCGAGCCGCGCAAATGGGATATTATGCGTTATAGATACGTGAGCGGAATGCGGTGAAAGTCGCACGTTCCGTTCTTTGGGGAGGGAATAACCGTAAGGTTTGTCCCTTACCCGACAGCGAAGAAGTCCGGGAAACCGGATGGAGCAAAGGACAGAACAGTTAATCATCTGGAGTACGTCCTAATTGAGAGTTTTAGACGAAACACATGCCGAGAGGAGTACCACAAGTACTAAGTGGTCGGAACTCACGAAAAGGAAAGGAAACAGTGCATGGAGGAACAAGGAATATTTATAGAACGCATTCTGTCAAATGAAAACATGAATCGTGCCTACAAACAGGTGAAAAAGAATAAAGGTGCGGCAGGAATAGACGGAATGGAATGTGCCGATTTGCTTTCTCATTTGAAAGTAAATGGCCAGCAACTCAGAGAGAGTATAAGAAATCAGTCATACAAACCAATGCCAGTAAAGAGAGTGGAAATCCCTAAAGCAGACGGAAGCAAACGAAAACTTGGTATTCCAACTGTCACAGATCGCATGGTACAACAAGCAGCTGCACAGGTATTAACACCTATATATGAAAGAAAATTTCATGAGAACAGCTATGGATTCAGACCCGGAAAAAGTGCACAGAAGGCAGTATTAAAAGCAGTTGAATACATGAATGAAGGATATAACTGGGTCGTGGATATTGACTTGGAAAAGTTTTTTGATACGGTAGAACACGACAAGTTAATATCTGTTTTGAACAAAGAGATTAAGGATGGAAAAATACTTTCGCTAATCCGAAAATTTCTAGTAAGTGGAGTTATGGTTGGAGAACAGATAGAAGAAACAGAAATCGGAACCCCACAAGGGGGAAATATTTCACCACTTCTCGCTAACATACTGCTCAATGAATTGGATTGGGAACTTGAAAGCCGAGGACTTAAATTTGCACGATATGCAGATGACTGTATTATTTTTGTCAAAAGCGAAAAAGCTGCGGCAAGGGTAATGGAATCGGTCACGAAGTATGTTGAAAATGTTCTGCGGCTGAAAGTGAACAGGGGCAAGAGTAAAATAGGGAGACCCACAGAAATACAATATCTGGGATTTGCCTTCTATTATCAGTTTCAAGAAAAGAAATATAAGATAAAAGTCCCTAAAAAGTCATTGGATAAGGTAATGAAGAAAGTCAGAAAATTAACGAGCCGCAAGTGGGGTGTAAGTAACTCATATAAAGCCCAAAAGATAGCGGAAGTGGTAAGAGGCTGGATCAATTACTTTAAAATTGGCTCAATTCTTACAGCAACCCGAAGACTCGATACGGTTATTAGGTACAGGTTCAGAATGTGCATATGGAAACATTGGAAAAATCCTAAAACCAGATATAAAAATCTGGTAAAACTGGGTGTTAGTAAAAAGAATGCAAAAAGTGCGGCAGGGTTCCATGGATATGCTCGGGTTTGTCGTACAGAAACTATTTGCTATGCAATGTCAAATGCACGTCTGAAAAAGTTCGGGTTACTCTCAGCAGAGGAATATTTTTGTCAAACAAGATGTTAAGTTAACTGAACCGCCGGATGCGGAACCGCATGTCCGGTGGTGTGAGAGGTCGGCGGCGAAAGCCGCCTCCTACTCGATCTAGCGGTAGAGAATTTCTATAAGGGATGTTGTTGCTTTTTCTTTGATTTAAATCGAATGCATAAGAAAAATGTAAGAAAATTTTCACCAAACGTCATAGATTTTCAGAAGAATATATGGTAGTATAGGGCTAACAAAAAAAGTATGTGAAAAAAATAACAAAGCGGAAAGGAGATGCAGGTGTATGAATAAAAAATTAGCAGGTATTTTTGCAATGTGTGCTCTGTTGCTGACTGGATGTCAGGGAGCGAAAGAGAGCAGCAAGGAAATTACGCCGCCGGATACCGGATGGGGGAAAACGGTGGATGAAGTGCTTGCCGACTGGAATCTGGATCGGGACCAGGTGGAAATTTTCTCCGAAACTAACAGTGCAGCCGCGATCGCAGTAGATACAGAAGCCACTGTTTTCGGCGAGCAAACTTCCAGAGTCATGTTTCAGTTTATCAACCTCGATCAGACCGGAGCGACGGGAAAACCGGTATTGTGCGAAGTAGACATCACCTACCCGGATGATGCCGATATGGATACCGTGAAAAAAGAGATGGAAAAATCCTACGGAAGTTCCAAAGACTCCATTACCCGCTATGAGCTGTACCAGTCGCTGGGCGACGATCAGCTCCCGGAATATACTTACAAAAAAGCAGATCAGCTTGCCGTCTGGTCCGGCGAGAGCCTGAAAGATGCGATTCCTTCCGATAAGAGCACCGAATACGAAACCGCCTGGGAAGCATACCAGCCTGGCCTTACTGCCGACAACTGGGAGAGCTACACTGAACAGACAAGCATGGCAACCGCCGTATGCGCATCCGGCGCAGAAGCATTTCCAATGTTTGAAAAAAACGGTGTCAGCCTCGAAGCTTATCCGGGACTGGTATATGAGCAGGTGAAAAAGTAATATGAAAT
>ERZ827469.3592-NODE-3592-length-10046-cov-2.898208_pt1 | contig 10046 bp, 6 predicted proteins | sample MGYA00519917_ERZ827469 | MGnify/ENA primary metagenome ERZ827469 (study PRJEB31778, sample SAMEA3449314) | human gut metagenome | biome: human gut; feature: human-associated habitat; material: faeces | place: United Kingdom | collected 2010/2012 ... | reverse complement strand
CACCCCTCATGTGGCTGACAAATGGTTTGTACACGAAGTGACACGCTCCAACTACAAGCAACTCATTCAGGCCGGCGTCAACATTTACGAATTCACACCGGGCTTCATCCACGCAAAGGTCGTGGTGGTCGACGACGAATACGCTGTAGTGGGGACCCAGAACTTTGATTATCGCAGTTTCTACCTTCACTTTGAATGCGGCGTCTGGATGTACCGGAGTTCCGCCATTCAGCAGGTTTCCGCCGATTTTAAGGAAATCCTCAAAGTGTCCCAGAAATTTGCCTTAGAAGACTGCAAAATTCCATGGTACAAGCGTCCCATCCGGGGATTTTTAAAAGTTTTCGCCCCGCTGATGTGATTTTTAAGGAGGTGGGACAAATGAAGCGCAAATGGATATTACCATTAGGGTGCTGCGCTATTTTTATTTTGCCGCTGGCACTGTTTTTGATTTGGTCCCTTTCGCAGTCCTACCGCCATAATACTCATTTTAAAGATTACATTCCCTATTGCCGCTCTCTCAACGAAGAACTAAATGATAAATCCTTCTATCTTGCCTACATTCATCCTGATTCAATTACACTAAAAGACCGCAAGGTAGAAGGCTCTCTGGTTTCCTATCCGCCTATAGGCGGGTTTTCTTTTGACGGGTACGATTCTCGTCACCGAATCCGCTGTGTTTGCAAACAAGGAAACAAGATGATCTTCTGTATTGATATGGGCTGGGATGTAGAATGGGGATTAGTATTGCTTAACGGCCCTCTACCAGAACCACGAGACCTTTGGAATGGCATGGAAGAGGTGATTTCGCTGACTGACAATTGCTATTATTACGTTGGTACCCCCAGATAACGCATATTTTTTCTCAATTGGGACAAACTAACCCCAATATTTGACAAAGTTGAATCACTGTGCTATACTCAACTTAATATCAAAACATAATGATGGAAAGAGTACGCCCTTTTCCGGACTTTAGAGAGCTTTTGGATGGTGGAAAAAAGCGGATGGGCTGGGCGGAAGATGGTTCCTGAATGGCGCGCCTGAGAGGTTTCTTTAGGGTGCGACAGGTCCGCCTGTTACAGCGGCAGAATATCATAGCGTATTCGATGAGGCGCTTGCTGCGAGGCCGGCGCGAAGTGAAGTGGTACCACGAGATTTTACGTCTCGTCTTCATTAGGGTCTTCCCTACTGCAGACGGGGCTTTTTTCATGCCCGGCCTCGGATGGGAAGCAAACAAACCGTCATGAGAAAGGAAGATTTTTATGGACGACAAAAAGTTTTACATCACAACGGCAATTGCCTATACCTCTCAAAAGCCCCATATCGGCAACACCTATGAAATCGTACTGACCGACGCCATCGCCCGCTCCAAACGGATGCAGGGCTACGACGTTTATTTCCTCACCGGCTCCGATGAACACGGACAGAAAATTGAGGACTGTGCCAAGGCGGCGGGCATCACTCCTAAGGAGTACGTCGACCGTATTTCCGGTGAAATCCGCAAAATCTGGGACACCATGGACACCACCTACGACCAGTTTATCCGCACTACTGACGACTATCACGAAAAAACGGTGCAGAAAATTTTCAAAAAGCTCTACGACCAGGGCGACATCTACAAATCGGAATACAGCGGGCTTTACTGCGTCCCATGTGAGTCCTTTTTCACCGAAAGCCAATTAAAAGATGGCTGCTGTCCCGACTGTGGGCGGCCCGTCCAGGAAACTAAGGAAGAAGCCTACTTCTTCAAGATGAGCAAATATCAGGATAAACTGATGAAGCACATCGAGGAGCACCCTGACTTCATCGTTCCCGAATCCCGCAAAAAAGAGATGGTCAACAACTTCTTAAAACCCGGACTTCAGGATCTCTGCGTCTCCAGAACCTCCTTTAAATGGGGCATCCCCGTCACCTTTGACGACAAGCACGTCATCTACGTCTGGATCGACGCTCTTTCGAATTACATCACCGCTCTGGGCTACGATCCCGACGGCAATTCCGGGGAACTCTACAAAAAATACTGGCCGGCAAACGTCCACATCATCGGCAAGGATATCCTGCGGTTCCACACCATCTACTGGCCCATCATCCTGATGGCACTGGGTGAGCCGCTGCCGAAACAGGTCTTTGGGCATCCGTGGCTTCTGTTCGGCGCAGATAAGATGAGCAAGTCGAAAGGTAACGTCATCTACGCCGACGATCTTGTCCGCCTCTTCGGCGTGGACGCAGTGCGCTATTATCTGCTGTCCAACATGCCCTACGGCCAGGACGGCAACATCACTTACGAAACCTTTATTGCGAAGTATAACGCCGAGCTTGCCAACACCCTGGGGAACCTCGTGAACCGCACCGTCACCATGGTGAGCAAATACTTTGACGGTGAGATCAACGAGGCAAAAATCGAAAATGACCTGGACGCCGACCTGAAACAAACGGCGGAAGAAGCTTTTGCGTCCTCGGTTTCCCTCATGGACGAATACCGCACCGCCGATGCCCTGGCGAAAATCATCTCCCTCTGCCAGCGTTCCAACAAGTATATCGATGAAACGGCCCCCTGGGCGCTTGCCAAGGACGAAAACGAACTTCCCCGCCTAAAAACGGTGCTTTCTAACCTCATCGAGGCCATCCGCATCATCGGCGTGGCTCTCGCCCCCTTTATGCCCTCCACCTCCAAAGCGATTTTAGAGCAGATCAACGCTTCCGACAGCGATTTTGCTTCCGCGAAAGCTTTCGGCACCGGAAAAGCCCGGAAAGTCGGTGAAGCTAAGGCGCTCTTTGCCCGCATCGACGAAGGGAAGATGATGGAGCGCATCCAGAAGGAAATCGTCGAGCCGCAGATGAAGGAAGCGGCTGCCAAGGCTGCCAAAGAGGCCCCGGCAGAGACGGCAGAAGGGGTTGCCACCCTCTCAAGCCTCATCACCATCGACGATTTCGCCAAGGTGGAGCTGCGGGTAGGCGAAGTCCTCTCCTGCGAGAAGCTCAAAAAGTCCAAAAAACTGCTTCGCCTGATGGTGAACGACGGGCAGGGCAAACGCCAGGTGCTCTCCGGTATCTCTCAATGGTACGCACCGGAAGACCTCATAGGCAAAAAAATCGTTTTGGTTGCAAACTTAAAGCCCGCCAAACTCTGCGGTGAGGAAAGTTGCGGCATGATTCTCGCGGCCGACTGCCCCGACGACGACGTGAAGGTCATCTTCGTAGACGATTCCATCCCCGCTGGTTCCAAAATCCGATAACCGATAAAAGCCATCCGTGTTATAAACGGATGGCTTTTCTGTGCTCCCCTTCCCGCTCAGTAAGATTCTGTTGACCGAAATACTGAAACAAAATACAGAAAAGGAAAACCGCCCGGCTGCTACGTCCGGGCGGTTTTCAGATTATGGAGATTTATGGAGATAAGATGTTTGCGGTTATAAAAACATGTTTCCCAAAAAGGAAAAGCTTACTCGTCCAGGGCGTATTTCCCTCGGACGGGCTCTTCCCGGCAGACCCATTTGCCGTTGGTGAAGTCCGGGAACGCCACCGGCATGCTGCCCATGGAGATGGACTGCTCAGAAAGGCAGGTGACTGCCATCCAGCTGGCTGCGTCGTAGATGTCGATGGGGGTTTCGATGCCGTGTTGGACGCTGTATAAAAAGGCTTTCAGCACCAGATAATCGATGCCGCCGTGGTCGTCGTGAAGGTCCTGCTTCAGGTAATCCTTCCAGATAGGATGATCGTACTGCTCTAAATAGTCTTCCATCTTCTCCCAAGGCTCCCCGTCCATATTCACCTGGTTTACAAACTCTTTTTCGAAATAAACCGAGTCATTGAGTTCCATCCAGATTCCCTTGGTGCCGTGGACGCCGTTTCCCCGGGAATAGGGCCGGGGAATGGAGATGTTGTGGGTCAGGGTGATCGTCTCCCCTCTGGCGCATTTGATAACAGTGGTGATAATGTCGCCGATGGCAAAACGATGGTAGGGCCCATCCTGTAAACCATAGCGGTTTTCCGCCACTTCGTTGAAGCCTCTGGACTTGGAGGCGGTGGACGTCAAAGTGAGGAACCGGTTGCCCCGGTTGATGTCTAAGTATTTGGCGATAGGGCCCAGTTCATGGGTGGGATACAACTCGGCGTTGCGGTAGAGATTGTGTTTGGTGCGCTGGTCGCCGTTTTCAAGGCCGTTTACGATGTCCACCCGCAGGTCGTGCTGATAGCTGCCCTCGCAGTGAACCACTTCGCCGAACAGCCCCTCCCGGATCATCCGCAGAACCGCCAGCTCTCTCCTGCCGTAGCAGCAGTTTTCCAGCATCATGCAGGGGGTTCGGGTGGCTTCATAGGTCTTGACCATATCCCAGCACTGCTCGATGGAAGATGTTCCTCCCACCTCAAATCCGGTGTATTTGCCCGCCTTCATCGAATCGATGGCAATCCCCACGTGCTCGTTCCAGGAAGTGGCGATGATGACAGCGTCGATGTCGGGACGGGCGAGGATTTCGTGATAATCGGTGCAGACATCGGGACTGTACCCGCTCTTTTCCGCGATGATTTCAGCACCTGTCTGCGCCCGCTCCTCGATGAGGTCGCAGACAGCACAGACATGGGCCTCCGGAATAGTTGTAAGCGTGGTTAAAAGGCCGCGGGCCCGGTTGTTGGAGCCGATGATACCCAAGTTCACAGTTTGCTTTGTATCCATAAAAGCACCTCTTTGTAGGGTCTGATATTATGTACGATGTACCAGTGTTTTTCATCTTGTTTTTATCATAATCCAAAAGAAAAGGGCCGTCAATGGAGTTTCGGAAAGTGAATATAAACCTTGAGTTTTGATGGATAGTAATTAAATTGGAAATACTATTTTTTGTGCATAGCTTACATAATAAACAGGTTGTTTTCGTCATTTTGTCATTGCAAAAGCGTCATTCTGCAAATAAATAAGAAAATAACCGATTTTCTCTTGCATCCAAATGTAAATCTGGTATACTGTGGAAAAAGGCAGATAAGATATCCAGTAAATACCCTTGATGGGCAATTGTTGCACCCCATTCTCTTCTGCATCAGCGCATTTTCGAAATGATTTGCTAAAGGAGGACCTCTGCTATGTTAATCAAAGAGCTCATTTCTAAATTGGAACAGGAGGCGGCTCATGAAGTCGGCAAAATTGTTACCTGCGACACCATTAAGGCCGGCCAATGTGAAAATGAAATTAAGGGAATCGCCGTCTCAATGTTCGCTACACCTCAGGTAATCCGGACAGCCAGTGAAATCGGCGCCAATTTTCTAATCGTGCATGAACCCGTCTATTACAACCACTTTGACAGCGAAATTCCAAACAGCATCGGGCTGGAAAAACAGGCGTTGATCGACCGGCTCGGCATTACCATTTATCGGTTTCACGATCATCCCCACTATACAAAGCCGGATACCATCTGTGAAGGAATGATGGAGGACATCAATCTCCCCGGCGTGTTGGAAGAACAAGAGACTCCAAAAAGTAACCGGTATTTTTTAGACACTCCGATGACTGCCAGAGAACTGGCCGCTCATCTGGAAGAGCAGCTTCATATTAAACACATTAAAATTGCCGGAAGTACCGATCAAAAAGGAACCGCATTGTCCTTGGCTTTTGGAGCGGCAAGCGACGTGGCTCAGGAACTGGAGGCCGTTGATTTTGTTTTGACCGGTGAGACTTCTGAATGGGCTATTGCGGAAATCGCCAGAGATTATGCTCAGTTGGGATACAACAAGTCAATCCTTTCCATGGGGCATATCGGTTCTGAGCGGAACGGCATGATGCTGATTGCCCGCCGCCTCCAGCAGGTTTATCCTGAAATTCCGGTGCGTTACCTGGAATGCGGCGAGGTTTTTTCCTACACAGATTGACCAATATCATAACGGATGAATGGATTCTACCTCTGTTAAAAGAAAGGTTTTGACACTATGACAAACGTTTTGTACATTCCTCTGGATGAACGGGCCTGCAATTATCGGTTCCCCCAGCAATTAGCCCAGATGACCGGCTCCATCCGGCTGCTGACCCCGCCGGAATCCATCATGGGTTACCGCAAAAACCCTGCCGACTGCGAAGCCCTCTGGCAGTGGCTCTTTGATCATGTTCAGCAATGTGAATACGCAATCCTGTCGGTAGACACCCTGGTCTACGGAAACATCCTCAATTCCCGCCTCCATCACCGCACCATCGAGGATTGTGAGCGCCTGCTCGACAATTTCCGGAAGCTCAAATCCATGAATCCTTCCCTGGAGATTCACGCCTTCAGCATCGTCGCCCGGGTAGCCGCCTATAACGGCTCCATGGAGGATCCGGATTACTGGGAAACCCACGGCCGGGACATCTGGCGGTACACCATCCTACGGGATAAGCTGAGCCGCGGCGAATCCACAGCAGAAGAACGCAAAGAATATACCGAACTGGTGGCCTTGATCCCCGCCGAGTACTTAAACGATTTTCTAGCCCGCCGCAAGGTGGATCGCGCTGTTAACCTGGCCTGCGTCGATCTGACTCACGAGGGCGTTTTCGAGATGCTCACCATCCCCAAGGACGACACCGCGGAATATGGTTACGCCGCTTTGGATCAGATGGCTATTTCAGAGAAAATTCGGGAACACCGGCTTATGGGGCGGGTTTTGGTCTACCCCGGCGCAGATGAATTGGGCTGCGTCCTGTTGGCTCGGGTGTTCTGTCGGATAGAGTCTTATACGCCTCGCATCTATGTTCGCTATTCCTCTACCCTAGGGCCCTTCCTCATTCCCATTGTTGAGGATCGCCCCCTGCACGAGGGCATCAAAGCACAGATCACCTCCCTGGGCGGCATCGTGGAGGACAGCGCCGCCGACAGCGACTGTATGCTGGCGGTACACTCCCCCGGCAAAGAGATGATCGACAGCTGCTTTCAGGATCACAAGGACCTGACCTTTACCAGCCACATCAACACCGACGAGTTTATCCGATATATCAACGATTATATCGACCGCCAACAGAAAGCGGTGGGGGTGGCCGATGTGGCCTTCATCAACGGCTCCGACAAGGAGTTCATGGACTATCTGCTCACTTCTGGCACTCTGCACCGTATCCAGAGCGTCGGCGGCTGGAACACCGCTATGAATACCGTAGGCGTCGTTTTGGCGCAGACGGTGATCGCTGCCTGCCGCAGCCGCTTTGAGGGCGATTACGACGCTTACCACCTGTCGGAAGAATTCAAGATGCACCACGTCGTACAGGACTGGCTCTTCCAGGCCGACGCCCTCCAGACCTATTTTGCGGCCTATCGGGATAAAATCGATGTCTTTAACCTGCGGGAGTATTACGACGAAAGTTACGCCTTTATCGGTAAGGAGCTCCACCGCCTCATCGACGAAAAGTTTCATGGGAAATACAAAGGCGCCGATATCGTCCTTGAAAACCTGGGCTGTCACTGGGACGGAGCCCAGTACATCCGGTTTGATTTGCACCTGGACGGCATCCGGCAAATCTGGGAACAGAATGAGACTTGAACGCTTTAATTTTTCCTAAATTAACAAAACCGCCTACCTTTTGGTAAGCGGTTTAATAAGAATTAATGGCGGGCTGACACGTGGTTCGGATTTTCCTCCAGCGCATTTAAAAGCTGATGAGAGGGATCCTCCTTGAACACTGTACCCCATGCCCGCAAAAGATTTTCCGGCGTCACATAAACTGGCTCGATGCCCACAAAAGGCGGCACCTTTTTGCCGATGAGGGAGCCGGCCGCAGCCAGCGCCATGGCCATTCCCTGCTCATAGGGAAGCTGGGCGCTCAACGCTTTCACCATACCGCCTTTGGCCATATTGAGGGCCATGGCGTATTCCAAATCAGCAGTGACTACCGCCACATCCGAGCGGTTCAGATCGTTTAAAGCGTTCATCACATGCATAGCCGGGCCTTCCCAACTGATGTAAAGCCCCTCGATCTCCGGATGCCTCTTCATCAGCTCCAGCGTTTTGGTATAGGCGTTTTCCTCATTTTCAAAAGAGATTGAGCCGACGATTTTCAATTCCGGATATTCTTCCATAAGAATCTGTTCGGCGGCATTATCCCGCTGCAACGTACTGTAGTAAGAAGGGGCGCCGTGCTTGATGAGCCCCACATTTTTCAGATTGTGCTTGCGCATATATTCGCCCAAACCACGTCCGGCCTGCCGGCCGTGGGAACGCTCGTTGACAGACACGCAGGAAACATAGTCCTTGGGGGTCAGGCCGTTGGGGACATTGGTAATCAGCACCAGCTTTGTCTTGCTGGCGGCAATTTTCTTAAACGCCGCAGAAGTTTTAACGCTGTCGGTGGGAATGGAGATCAGGATATCCGGTTCCAGTGAAAGCAGGCTGTTTAATTGCTTCGACTGCATTACAGGGTCGAAATGGGCATCAGTCACCGCCAACAGGGAAATTCCCAGAGCGTTAAATATATCCTTGATACCCTGTTCGTGCAGGCTCATCCAAGCCTTTCCGGTATAGTGAAAAGAAATTGCAGCTGTGTATTTTCCCTCTCGAATCTGCTTCTTTTCCCCGTCGGTGAGCTGAAGCTGGTCAAGAGAGGCCGCTTTTTCTCCAAAAGGTCCGCGGCCGATACCGATGGTGGATGCACGCACTCGCAGTTCTGTGGGAACGACGATATGGGCGTGCTTGTCTGTACTGGGGCCGCTGGTTCCGCCGTCGCTGGGCAGGATATGCTTCAGCAGCTCCTCCACCACGTGTTCACCGATTCTGTCGGTATCTTGGGCCACCGTCGTAATATGGGGCTCCAGCAAAGCTGCCCACTCAAAGTCGTTGAATCCGACAATAGACAAGTCTTTGGGACAGGAAATATTATTGGCATCAATAAATCGGAAAATGGCAATAATGGTTTTGTAATTTGCCGCAAAGATGGCAGTAGGCGGATTGGACCCCAGCAGAAGGGTTTTCAATGCGCTGAAAATCTGCTCGTCCGTCGTCAGGTCCGACACCACATAGCGGGGGTCGAAACTAATGTTGTTTTTCTCCAGCGCCGAACGATAACCATTGATCCGCTCGATATTGGATTCCGAGTTCCGGTTGCCGCAAATTAGAGCGATATTTTCGTGTCCGCTGCGAATTAAGTGGGTGGTTGCCTTATAGGCACCGCCAAAATTATCGGAAGCGATCACATCGGCAGCTAAGCCTTCCACTTCTTTTCCCACCAGGACAGTAGGGATCTTCAGTTTCCCCAGTTGTTTGGTCAGCACAGCTTCATCGGCGTCCGGAAAAACAATGACCCCCAAAGCGCCGGGGGAAGAAAGCAACAGCTGCTGGTAGATTTCCAGCTTGGCCCCGTCTTTGCCATAATCCACTGAAATCAAAGAAATCCCTTTCTGTTTTAATTCCTGTTCAATTTTTTTCTCTACTTCCAATTGAAAGGAGTTATGGATATTGGAGGCCAGCAAAACCACAAACTTATGGCTCGTTGTCAGGGCAGCCGCCTTGTTTTTTTTGATGACAAAGTTGGGCGGAAACTCCAAGGCTTCTATGGCGTCCTCCACCCGTTTTACCAGCTCCGGGCTGACATATCTGGTTTTATTCACAACGTGGGAAACGGTAGCGGCCGATACTCCCGCCATTTTTGCAACATCGTTGATGGTAGCCATAATGATTCTCCAATCATCCAAAAAATTTATAAAATTACAAACTACTTTTCTTTTTTTGAGCAAGAATAGTTCTAATTGTATTTCTATTATTATTTTAACGCGATAAAGCTTTTCTGTCAATGAAAAATAGAAAAATTTTTCTTAATCGCCATAAAACAGTATAAAATTTATGCTTTTTACATTGACTTTTTAGCAAAAATATGATAGGATAAGAACTGTAAAAAATGATTTTACGCAAAGATAGAAAAATGTATTCGTTTTCTTTTTTTGCAGGGAAAACTTAACAAAATTGTTTCTTTATGGTCACTATTTTTGGTGATTCATTGTATTAAAATAATAGCAAAACAAAAAAGGAGAATGATTGTCATGAAATTAGGATTCGTCAGCGCAATCTTGGACACCTATTCATTTGAAGAAGTCATTGACTTCGCCAGCAGC
>ERZ827469.3590-NODE-3590-length-10050-cov-3.124162_pt1 | contig 10050 bp, 5 predicted proteins | sample MGYA00519917_ERZ827469 | MGnify/ENA primary metagenome ERZ827469 (study PRJEB31778, sample SAMEA3449314) | human gut metagenome | biome: human gut; feature: human-associated habitat; material: faeces | place: United Kingdom | collected 2010/2012 ... | reverse complement strand
TTAGCGCCTCTTCTTCAAACACACGGATAAATTCCTCGCCGATGATTTTGCGTTTCCGTTCCGGTTCTGCCACACCGGCAAGTTTTTTAAGAAACCGTTCCTGCGCGTCGACCAGCTTAATGTTCATGCCGAGCTTTGCGTGATAATAGTCCATAACCTCTTTGGCTTCGTTTTCCCGGAGCAGGCCATGGTCGACGAAAACACAGTAAAGCTGATCGCCTACGGCTTTGTGAACCAAAACAGCAGCTACCGAGGAATCTACACCGCCGGAAAGGGCACAGAGAACTTTTTTGTCCCCCACCTGCTCCTTGATTTCGGCAATCATACGCTCGGCCAGGGAGCTCATGTCCCAGTCGCCTTTGCAGCCGCAGATGTGGTAGCAGAAGTTGTAGAAAATCTTCATGTTTTCTTCTTTGTGCATCACTTCCGGGTGAAACTGTACGCCGTAGATTTTACGATTGTCGTCTGCGAAAGCCGCGACCGGGCAGTTCTGGGTCTCCGCGATGGAAACGGCTCCTTCCGGCAACTTGCCGGCCATATCCCGGTGATTCATCCAGATGGACATGTCCTTCATGCTGTCAAACAGCGGATGGGCCTTGAAACAAATATCAATGGGACCGTATTCAGGGACAGGGGCCTCGACGATGGTTCCACCCAAATCATTTACCAAAATCTGCATGCCATAGCAGATACCGAGAATCGGTACGCCCAGCTGTAAAAATGCTGGATCCAGCTTTTTGGCGTCAGGCGCGTACACGCTGTCGGGACCGCCGCTCAAAATCAGCCCTTTCAAGTTTTTTTCTTTGAGGGTGCAGGCGCTTGCGTTGTAGGAAACAATTTCCGCATAAACGCCCGCCTCTCTGACGCAGCGCGCAATCAACTGGGTGTACTGCCCGCCGAAATCCATAACGACGATGGTTTCATTTGCCATACTGGTTCCTTTCCCCGGTGTGAACCTACCGGCTGGTGCAACAAATAACAATTCCTATTTCAAAATCGGACAGCAAATAAAAGTGTGTTTTAAAGGCGTGTTTTAAGAGCAAGTCCCTTGATAACCGATTTTTCAATAAGGATATTATACTATTCCCCCTTTTTTCTGTCAACAAATATGAAAGTGGTTTGTGGTGAACCTGCAAATTTCATAAGATTAGAGGTTGACCATATTCAATTTTATGTGAAATTGTCCAAAGATGAAAAAATCGGAGAAAAAGGGATTGACAAATTGTTTTTCCCGTTCTATAATGACGGCGTAGACAGCAAAGGCGCTGTAGGAATTTTCCTACGGCGTCTTTTCTATTTGTTCCGGCTTTTCATAAGGAACGCCGGACGGCATTGTTAACGCGGTTACCGCAATCAAGAAAGGGAGTATTTGTTATGAGCAAAACTGTTATCCCGCAGGGCTACAAACCCGCAACCGACCTCTATGAGACGCAGAAAGCCATCGCCGCCATCAAAGGCGTGTTCCAGAAAAAGTTAAGCGATGCTTTAAATCTCACCAGAGTTTCCGCTCCGCTTTTTGTTGAGGCGGGAACTGGCGTCAACGACGACTTAAACGGCGTGGAGCGCCCAGTCAGCTTCGACATCATGGAGACAAAGTCCGACGCACAGGTTGTGCACTCCCTAGCAAAATGGAAAAGATTGGCCCTCTACCAATACGGTTTCCAGCCGGGCACCGGTTTATACACCGATATGAACGCCATTCGCCGGGACGAAGAAATGGATAACCTCCATTCCATCTATGTGGACCAGTGGGACTGGGAAAAAATCCTGCCAGCGGGCAAACGCACCGAAGAATATTTGAAAGAAACAGTTAAGAGTATCGTCAAAGCCATCTGCGACACGTTGGAAGAAGTCAAAAAAGACTTCCCCTCCATTAAAACCACCCTATTTCCGGAAGTCAGCTTTGTGACGACTCAGGAGCTGGAAGATTTGTACCCCGACTGTACCCCGAAGGAGCGGGAGAACAAATATCTGAAAGACCACAAGACTGCTTTCATTATGCAGATCGGCGGCAAGCTGAAATCCGGCATCAAGCACGACGGCCGCGCCCCCGACTACGACGACTGGAAATTAAACGGAGATATCGTATTCTGGTCCGACGTTTTGGGATGCGCCTTTGAGGTTTCCTCCATGGGTATCCGGGTGGATCAAAAATCCATGGACAGCCAGCTCAAGGAAGCAGGCTGCGATGACCGCAGGAGCTGTAAGTTTCACAAGATGGTGCTGGACGGTACCCTGCCCCTGACCATGGGCGGCGGAATCGGACAGTCGAGAATCTGTATGCTGCTCTTAGGCAAGGCCCACATCGGCGAAGTGCAGTGCTCCATTTGGGACAAAGACACCATAGAAGCCTGCAAAAAAGCCTCCATACCGCTTTTATAATTTACTGACAATAGAGAAATACCGTAAAGGAAGGAAATTACGTTATGAAAAACTTGCCCCAAAATTTTGGCTCACTGGTATTTAATGACGCCGTCATGCGGGACCGCCTCCCCAAAGAAACCTATAAGGCGCTGAAAAGGACAATGGAACAGGGCAAACACCTGGATCCGTCCATTGCCCACATTGTTGCCAACGCCATGAAGGACTGGGCGGTGGAAAAGGGAGCCACCCACTTTACCCACTGGTTCCAGCCCATGACCGGCACCACCGCCGAAAAGCACGACAGCTTCATCAGTCCGGTAGCGGGCGGCGGAGTGATTATGGAGTTTTCCGGCAAAGAACTGGTTAAAGGCGAGCCCGACGCATCCAGTTTCCCCTCGGGCGGCCTGCGGGCAACTTTTGAGGCCCGTGGCTACACCGCCTGGGATCCCACTTCCTACGCCTTTATCAAAGACGACACCCTTTGCATCCCCACTGCATTCTGTTCCTACAGCGGCGAAGCCCTGGACAAAAAGACCCCTCTGCTGCGGTCCATGGAAGCCCTAAACCGGCAGGCTCTTCGCATTCTCCGACTCTTTGGCGACAAGGAAACCGTCCACGTGGACACCACCGTCGGCCCGGAGCAGGAGTACTTCCTGGTAGACAAAAAGCTCTATGAGGAGAGAAAAGACTTGGTGTTCTGCGGAAGAACCCTCTTTGGTGCGAAGCCTCCAAAGGGCCAGGAGCTGGACGATCACTATTTTGGCACCATCAAGACGAGAGTTCAGGCCTTTATGAAGGATTTGGACGAGGAACTCTGGAAGCTGGGCATTTACGCCAAAACCGAACACAACGAGGTGGTTCCGGCGCAGCATGAGTTAGCCCCCATCTTTACCACGACGAATATCGCCGCCGACCACAACCAGCTCACCATGGAGATGATGAAGAAGGTGGCCGAGCGCCATGGGCTGATGTGCCTGCTTCACGAAAAACCCTTTGCCGGCGTCAACGGAAGCGGCAAGCACAACAACTGGTCCATTTCCACCAACACCGGCGTAAACCTTTTGGATCCCGGCGATTCTCCCCGGGAAAACGCGCAGTTTCTGCTGTTTCTGACCGCTGTGGTGAAAGCGGTCGATGAGTATCAGGACCTGCTTCGTGCCTCTGTTGCTACCGCCGGAAACGACCATCGTCTGGGCGCCAACGAAGCTCCTCCCGCCATCGTCTCCATGTTCGTGGGCGACGAACTGATGGAGGTGTTGGAGTCCATCATGCGGGAAACCGCCTATGAATCCAAAGACAAGGTGGAAATGAAAGTCGGCGTCCACACTCTGCCTCGCTTCATCAAGGACACTACCGACCGGAACCGCACCTCCCCCTTCGCTTTTACCGGCAACAAGTTTGAATTTAGAATGCCCGGCTCCAGCCAGTCTATCTCTGGCATCAATATCGTACTCAACACCATCGCGGCGGAGACGCTGTGTCAGTTTGCTGATGTATTGGAGCAGTCCGAAGACTTTACGACCGACCTGCACAACCTGGTCAAAGATACCCTGACTGCTCACCGTCGTATTCTGTTCAACGGCAACAACTATTCGCCGGAGTGGGTGCTGGAAGCGGAAAAACGGGGTCTTCTGAACCTGAAAACCACCGCCGATGCCCTGCCTTATTTTATCCACGAAAAGAACGTTGAGCTGTTCGTGAAACACAAGGTCTTTACCGCCGGCGAAATGTACGCCCGGTATGAAATCATGCTGGAAGGCTACTGCAAGACGCTGAATATCGAGGCGCTGACCATGCTGGAAATGGTGAAAAAAGACATTCTGCCCGCCGTTTCCGATTATTGCAGGGATTTGACCGCTACAGCCCTCCAGAAAAGACAGCTGCTGCCCGATTGCTCCTGCGAAGTGGAGGAAACCTTGGTCAAACGGCTGTCGAAGCTTAGTACCTGCCTCTATCAGAAAAACGACAAGCTGGAAAAGGCGCTCTTGGACTGCAAGGCTTACACCGATCTGCAGGAACTGGCCAACTACTATCGTGACGTGGTGCTCCTGTCCATGCAGGAGACCCGCACCGTGGCCGACGAGTTGGAAACCATTGTCGGCTCCAGCTACTGGCCCTACCCAACCTACTGCGACCTGCTGTTTCACGTATAAGGCGGGAAAACACAGATGAATGATTGCTTTACTTCCATGGGGCCTGTCGACGACAAGCCCCATGAGGAATGCGGCGTTTTCGGTGTCTACGACCCTGCGGGAAACGACGTGGCCTCCACTATTTATTACGGTCTGTTTGCCTTGCAGCACAGAGGCCAGGAAAGCTGCGGCATCGCGGTAGGGGACACTTTGGGACCGCGGCGGATACTGCTTCATAAGGACATGGGACTGGTGAGCGAAGTATTCGATGAAGAAGCCCTGCAAAAACTTGGGGGCAACATCGGCATCGGCCACGTCCGCTATTCCACGGCTGGGGACAGCAGCCCTCAAAACGCTCAACCGCTGGTGCTCAACTACATCAAGGGTACTCTCTGCATCGCCCATAACGGGAACTTAGTCAATGCGGCAAAGCTCCGGCGGGAGCTGGAGCTCTCCGGGTCGATCTTTCAGACCAGCGCCGACACCGAAGTCATTGCCTATCACATCGCAAGAGAACGGTTAAACGCCAAATCGGCGGAAGAGGCGGTAGCCTCGGCCATGCGGAAAATCAGCGGGGCATATTCCCTCATCGTCATGAGTCCCAGAAAGCTCATCGGTGTGCGGGATCCCATGGGATTTCGCCCTCTCTGCATTGGAAAGCGGGACAGCGCTTATTTTCTCGCGTCGGAAAGCTGTGCCTTAGACGCGGTGGGGGCGGAATTTATCCGAGACGTGGCTCCCGGCGAGATCGTCACCATTACCGAGGATGGGATTTCCTCCCAGTTTCCCCATCAGAAGGTGACTGCGGCCCACTGCATCTTTGAGTACATCTACTTTGCCCGCCCCGACAGCATCATCGACGGCATCGGAGTCTACGAGTCGAGAATCCGGGCCGGACGGGAGCTTGCACGGCAGCATCCAGTGGAAGCGGATTTGGTGGTCGGCGTGCCCGAGTCGGGCAACGATGCGGCGCTGGGGTTTTCCCTCCAGTCCGGCATCCCCTATGGCAAAGCCTTCGTCAAAAACAGTTACGTGGGACGCACCTTCATTAAGCCCACGCAGTTAGAGCGGGAATCCAGCGTCCGCATCAAATTAAACGCCCTCAAGAAGGCAGTCTGCGGCAAGCGGATCGTCATGATCGACGATTCCATTGTCCGGGGAACCACCTGCGCCCAGATTGTCAGTTTGCTGCGGGAGGCGGGAGCTACCCAGGTGCATGTGCGGATCAGTTCACCGCCCTTTAAATACCCCTGCTATTTCGGTACCGACATTCCCACCGGTGGACAGCTTATCGCCAATCAGCACACCGAACGGGAAATCTGCGGTATCATCGGGGCGGACTCCCTGGGATATCTCTCGGCGGAAAGCCTTCCGAAAATCATCGAAGGGCGGCTCCCCTACTGCGACGCCTGTTTTTCCGGCAAATACCCGGTTGCGGTGCCGCTGGAACATTAATCCGCTTTCTCCTCAATTTTTGCATACACAGCAAAGCGCCATCCGAAGGAATTTCCTTTGGATGGCGTTTTGTGTCTTGATTTGTTGTCGGGAATCAGAATGCTGATTGTCTCGGTTGCCATTTGACGAAAAATCGTGTAAGCAACGTGTAAGTAAAAGAAAAAACCGCCCCGAAAGGCGGTTTTTAAATCATTTGGTGGAGACGATCGGACTCGAACCGACTACCTATACGTTGCGAACGTATCGCTCTCCCAGGTGAGCTACGCCCCCAAATCTAACGACCAATATTATATCACAAATTTTTCGATTTGTACAGATGAATTTCAAATTTTTTCAATTTTTTTCAAATGGATTCCATATAAAAGGCCCGCCTTTTTCATCAGAAGGCGGGCGGTTATTTAATATTTACGGGGTTCAAACTGGATGGGAGGCGTATCTTCGGTCAGCGCCTCAAAGTGATAGCCTTTTTCGGTGTAATAGTCGATGAGCATTTTAATGCAGTCCACGGCAGTTGTTCTCAGGGCGTCATCGTGCATCAAAATCAGGATCCGGTCTTCATCTTTGCCGGACTTGATAATATTTTTAAACATCTTTTCCGCAGGGGTAGGAGTGGCCTTGTCGTCTTTGGCCAAGGCGTTCCAGTCGAAAAAGACGTAGCCCTGTTCCGCGGTGATTTCCTTTACTCTCTCCAGAGTAGAGGCTGAGGCATTAGAATTGTTGCTGCCTCCAGGAAAACGGAAGATTTTGGGGGTATCTCCGACGATTTCCCGCAGGTGCTCCTGAAGCCGTTCAAAGTCCGCAAGGTAGGCGTCGGCATTGGCATAAATTTCGTTGTATTTATGGGAATAGGAATGGAGGCCGATGCTGTGGCCTTCGTCCGCCATGCGCTGATACAGCATTTTCCCCCGATCGGTGGTGGCGCCAATGACAAAAAAGGTGGCGGGGATATTTTCTTCCTTTAATAAGTCGAGAATATCCGCGGTGACGACGGAGGGACCGTCGTCAAAGGTCAGGTAGACGACTTTGTTAGTGCTTTCTTTTGAAGGCGGGGCAGCATCGATAGGCTCGGCGGAAGTCCGGACCGTCATGACAGCTGAAAACACATTGAGGCTAATGGCGACCGTCAGCAAAAATACAATGGTGCCAAACAGTATATTTTTTAGTCGGAAGCTACGGATAAACATAACGAAGATCCTTTCATCATGAGATGGGGATTTCTCTGCTGTCTAAACTATATGCAGTGAAGGGTGCCGTTATGAAAATAGGACGGCATGGCGGATTGCAATGCAAATAAAACTCACCTTTTATTGGAATGTCAAATGGATAAGTAATGCTAATAGCAACAAAAAGTTATGATTATGACAGTGGGGAGGAACAAACTTTCATTTTAAACAACCCCCATTTTGACGGCCTATGATTGAATTTGAAAGATTGAATGTAAGAATTTTACGCCGAAAATACATGCAAAAACTGAGATTGTATAGAGATGCAATTTATTCTATTTTCACAAATATGCAGGAAATCGTTTTTTTTGTTTCAAAAATATTGACAGCTGGAACTTAAAATAGTATAATAGGCATCGTGAACAAAGGCGTTCATCAGAGGATACGGAAATCATTGTCCGTACCCTTTGATGAACGCCTTTTTGATTTGCTTAGAAAGGGGACAGAATCCATGTTAAAGGAAGGACAGGTACGCATCCCGTCAGGCTGTGCCATCTCCGGCATCTTCTCTCGCGACGGCAAGCGATTTTCCGGCCTCAAAGCGGTCCAGTCCATCGCGGTTATGCATGACCGCAGCAACGGATTGGGAGGTGGATTTGCAGGGTATGGGATTTACCCGGAATATAAGGATTATTACGCATTTCATGTGTTTTACGATACTTTGGAGGCGCGGCAGAAATGCGAGGCTTTTTTGGAGCAGCATTTCGACATTGTGAACCTCTCAAAAATCCCCACCCGAAAGACCCCAAAAATCAAAGACGAGCCTCTGATTTGGCGGTACTTTCTGTATCCCTTGCCCACTAAACTCAAGGCAAGCCAGCTGGACGAGCGGGAATTCGTGGCCAAGTGCGTCATCCGCATCAACACCCACATCGAGGGGGCCTACGTCTTTTCCAGCGGGAAAAACATGGGTGTGTTCAAGGCGGTTGGCTTTCCGGAAGACGTGGGAGATTTCTACCGCCTGGAGGAGTACGAGGGCTACTGCTGGACGGCCCACGGACGGTATCCCACCAACACCCCTGGCTGGTGGGGCGGAGCCCATCCCTTTGCAATGCTTGACTACTCCATCGTCCACAACGGAGAGATTTCCTCCTATGACGCCAACCGGCGGGCCATCGAGATGCACGGATACCAGTGCAATCTGCTCACCGACACCGAAGTTATCACCTATATGGTGGATTACCTAAACCGTCGGCAGAGCCTTTCCATGGAAGAGGTGGCGCAGGTCATCGCCGCTCCTTTCTGGAGCACTATCGAGTCGAAGGAGCCGAAGGAACGGGAAAAACTTACTTATTTCCGCAACGCCTTTGCAAGCTATCTCATCACAGGTCCCTTTTCCATCCTCGTTGGATTTGAGGGCGGTATGATGGCCCTCAATGACCGGTTGAAGCTGCGATCCATGGTGGCGGCCGAAAAGGGAAATATGTTCTATATCGCAAGTGAAGAAAGCGCCATCCGGGTCATTGAACCTCAGCTGGACCGCATCTGGGCGCCCCGCGGGGGAGAGCCGGTTATTGTGCGCTTGAATGGAGGGGAGAAGTAATGGCAATCAATTTTCTCTATCCGGACTATGAAGTGGTTCGCAATTACGACCGCTGCATCGCCTGCCGGGTCTGTGAACGGCAGTGCGCCAACGAAGTACACCATTACGACCCCGACACCGGGCGTATGACGGCGGACGAAAGCAAATGCGTCGACTGCCACCGCTGTGTGTCCCTCTGCCCGACGAGAGCGCTTAAAATCGTCAAAACCGACCACACTTTTAAGGAAAACGCCAACTGGTCCGGACAGACCATTCAGGAAGTCTACCGGCAGGCAGGTTCCGGCGGGGTGCTGCTCTCCTCTATGGGTAATCCCAAGGAATATCCAGTCTACTGGGACAAAATCCTCATCAACGCCTCCCAGGTTACGAACCCCTCTATTGACCCTTTGCGGGAACCAATGGAAACGAGGGTGTATCTGGGCAAGAAGCCTGACCATATCGAACGGGATAAAAACGGCAAAATTGTGAATAATCTAACGCCGCAGTTAAAACTCAACACCCCTATCATGTTTTCGGCTATGAGCTACGGCTCCATCAGCTACAACGCTCACGCCAGTTTAGCGAGAGCGGCGGAACAACTTGGCATTTACTACAACACCGGCGAGGGCGGCCTTCACAAGGATTTTTACGAGTATGGCCCCAATACCATCGTCCAGGTGGCTTCCGGACGCTTCGGCGTTTACAAGGATTATCTGGAGGCGGGCGCAGCCATCGAAATCAAGATGGGTCAGGGCGCCAAGCCCGGCATCGGCGGGCATTTGCCCGGCACTAAAGTGGGCGAGGACGTGTCCAAGACCAGGATGATCCCTCTCCACTCCGACGCCATTTCTCCGGCGCCCCATCACGACATTTATTCTATCGAAGATCTGCGCCAACTGGTATTTTCCTTAAAAGAGGCGACAGAATATAAAAAACCGATTATCGTTAAAATCGCGGCGGTTCACAACGTGGCAGCCATTGCCAGCGGTGTTGCTCGCAGCGGTGCTGATATTATCGCTATCGACGGATTTAGAGGCGGCACAGGGGCCGCTCCCACCCGCATCCGCGACAACGTGGGCATTCCCATTGAGCTGGCTCTGGCCAGCGTCGACCAGCGGCTCCGGGACGAGGGAATCCGCGACCAGGTTTCCGTCGTCGTAGGCGGAAGTATCCGCAGCAGCGCCGACGTGGTCAAGGCCATTGCCCTGGGAGCGGACGCCTGTTACATCGCCACCAGTGCGCTGTTGGCTCTTGGATGCCATCTCTGCCGCAGCTGCCAGAGCGGCAAATGCAACTGGGGCATCGCGACTCAGCGCCCCGACCTGGTACGGCGGCTCAATCCCGATATCGGTTC
>ERZ827469.3585-NODE-3585-length-10064-cov-2.742432_pt1 | contig 10064 bp, 9 predicted proteins | sample MGYA00519917_ERZ827469 | MGnify/ENA primary metagenome ERZ827469 (study PRJEB31778, sample SAMEA3449314) | human gut metagenome | biome: human gut; feature: human-associated habitat; material: faeces | place: United Kingdom | collected 2010/2012 ... | reverse complement strand
ATTTGTTGCAGAAGCAAAAGCAGCTGGATTTGAAAATTTGAAAGGACACCGTACCGTTGGTGGTATGCGTGCCAGCATTTACAATGCAATGCCAAAAGAGGGTGTTGAGAAATTGGTTGAGTTTATGAAGAAGTTTGAGGAGGAGAATGCATAATGAGTATCAAAGTAAACTGCTTAAATCCGATTGCAGCCTGCGGTCTGGATATGTTGGGAGATAACTACGAGATTACGGAAAATACAAATGAAGCAGAAGCCATTTTGGTTCGCAGTGCCGGTATGCACGACATGGATTTGCCGGAATCTCTGTTGGCTGTAGCCCGTGCAGGTGCCGGTGTAAATAACATTCCGCTTGATGCATGCGCAGAGAAAGGTATTGTTGTCTTTAATACACCGGGTGCAAATGCAAATGGTGTAAAAGAGTTAGTGATTGCTTCCCTTTTATTGGCTGCCCGTGATATCACAGGTGGTATCAAATGGTGTCAGGATAACAAAGACGATGAGAATATTGCAAAATCCGGAGAAAAAGCAAAGAAAGCATTCGCCGGAACAGAAATTAAAGGAAAGAAACTGGGTATTATCGGTCTTGGTGCAATTGGTGTATTAGTTGCCAATGCGGCAAACCGTCTCGGTATGGATGTTTACGGATGTGACCCTTATTTGTCCGTTGAGCATGCACTTAACATGTCCCGCGATGTAACGATGGTAAAAACAAATGAGGAATTGTATGAGATGTGTGATTACCTTACCGTACATGTTCCGCTTTTGGATTCCACCAAAGGGATGTTTAACAAAGAGGCATTTGACAAGATGAAAGACGGTGTTGTTCTTCTTAACTTCTCCCGTGATACACTGGTGAACGAAGACGACATCAAAGTGGCACTGGAGTCCGGTAAAGTAGCAAAATACGTTGTTGATTTCCCAAATCCGACAACAGTAAAGCTGCCAAATACAACCGTAACACCTCATCTTGGTGCTTCCACACAGGAGTCTGAGGACAACTGTGCGAAAATGGCAGTCAGTGAGATTCGTGACTTCATGGAAAATGGTAACATCAAAAATTCTGTGAACTATCCAAACTGCGACGCTGGTGTATGCCAGACAGCAGGACGTATTACGATTGCTCATAAGAACGTACCGAATATGTTGAGCCAGTTTACGACATTGTTCTCCAAAGATGGTGTCAATATCGAAAACATGGTAAATAAGAGCCGTGGAAACTTTGCGTATACAATCCTTGATATCTGCTCTGATTCAACCGATGAAGTAGTAAAGGAATTAGAGGCACTTGACGGTGTTATCCGCGTTCGTGTTATTAAATAAAAAGTGCCGGAAATATCAAAAATAGTGCATGACATATCATGGGAATATCTCCTTCTTTTTGCTACAATTTAAGTAGATAAAAAAGAAGGAGGTATTTTTATATGTTTCAGAAAAAAACAAAAAGAGTTCTTTCACTTGCAACAGCACTTGCTCTTGTTTGTACAGGAATATCACTTCCTGACAGCAATGTAGCAAAGGCAGCAAAAAAGGCAAAACTCAAAACAAAGAAAATATCATTAAAGGTAGGAAAGAAAAAGAAAATTTCAATTTCCGGAAAAGTAGAGAAAGCAAAGTACACGTTTAAGAGTAGTAAAAAAGCAGTTGCTTCGGTTAGTAAATCCGGTGTTGTAACAGCAAAGAAAAAGGGTAATGCGGTAATTACGGTAAAAGAGAAAAAGAAGAAAAAGACAAAAGTAATTGGAAAGGTGAAAGTGACGGTTAAGGCAGTGAAAGCAGTTACGCCTTCAAAGCCACAGACAAAACCAAATACGGCAGCACCGTCGACACCGCAGGCGACAAATGCTGCGCCAACGGCTACACCTTTAAAACCGACGGCTACACCAACAAGTGTACCAACGCCAACGCCGGACCCGAATATTTTTAAAATGGAAGGTGACCAAGTGAAACCAACGGATGCAGATACAAGAGCTACTTATACACTAAACAGTGATGGCAGTGTAACAGTAGAGGCAGGATGGAAATATTATGCAATAGCTTTTGAGAGTCCATTAAATCTTAATAAGGTTAAGAGTGTGGAAATTGAAGGAAGTGCATCCAAAGGATTCCGTCTGAGTTTTGGTAATAAAGAGGGAGAATACTTTATTGACCATAACAATCTGGACAGCTGGGTATATCCAAATGCATTCAGCGATAAGATTACCATTGATTTAACGGAGCAAAATCCGTCCGGAAAAGCAGATTGGTTATTCCTTGGAACAAAAGATAAAGACGAAGTTACTTTTAATATTAAATCTATTTCATTTAAATTAGGAGCAGAAAACTTGGAAAATGTAAACACAGACGGCTTGACTGAAGCGATAAAAGAAGTGGGAAATAATAACCCGATTGCGGCGCAGCGATTTATGGCGGATCCGTATGCAATTGAATATAATGGACGCGTTTATGTATATGGTACCAATGACAGCCAGTCCATGAGAATTGGTGAAGATGGCAAGATTCCAAATAACAATTATTCCAATATCAATACGTTAAACTGTTATTCTTCTGCTGATATGGTAAACTGGCGTGATGAAGGTATCATTCAGGTGGCAGGAAAGAAAGGTCCGGCAACTTGGTCAAAGAATAGCTGGGCACCTGCGGTATGCTATAAAAACATTGACGGCAAAGACAAGTTCTTTATTTACTTTGCTGACAACGGAAGCGGAATTGGTGTGTTGGAGGGAGATAGCCCGACTGGTCCATGGCGTGACCCAATTGGCAAGCAGTTAATCAGTAGAAATACTCCAAACTGCGGCGGAAGTGAAGTGCCATGGTTATTTGACCCGGCTGTATTTGTCGATGGTGATGGACAGGGATATTTGTATTTTGGTGGAATTGGTGAAGCAACTGACCGTGAACATCCAAAATGTATCCGTGTCGTAAAACTGGGTGATGACATGATAAGTCTTAAAGAGGATCCGGTTGTTATCGATGCACCGGCACCGTTTGAAGATTCCGGAATTAACAAGTTTAATGGTAAATATTACTACAGTTATTGTACAAACTGGGATGGAGCAAAAAATCGTCCAACAACAAATAATCTTGGAGTAGCTAATATTGCTTATATGGTATCGGATTCTCCGATGGGACCTTGGTCAGAAGCAAAAGTAGTTTTGAAAAATCCAACGTCCTATTTTAGTGGATTGCCTAGCAATGATAAGAATAACAACCATCACTGTATGTTACAGAGGGGAGATAAGATTTATATGTTTTATCACTCTCAGAAGATGGCTGCAGATATGGGAATTACGATGGGATATCGTACGACCGGTGTGGATTTAGTTACCATGGATGAGAATGGTGACCTGACATCTTCAATGACAACAGAAGGAGTATCTCAGGTTGGAAGTTTTAACCCATATGATGTAGTGGAAGCAGAGACTTTTGCATGGTCAGATGGAACATCAACGATTGTTGGACCTGAGAAAAATGATGGAAGAAATAATCGTGTTCTTTCTTCCATTGACAAAGGTGATTATGTTGGATTAGAAGGTGTTGATTTTGGCAGTGATGGTGCAAAATCAGTAATGATGAGCATTGCCGGTGCAACAAATGATGCAGCAGAGGGAACAATCTCTGTTTATATTGACCAAATTGCAAGTAACAAAAAAGTTGGTGAAATCACAGTAAATGCGAATAAGGATTATCAGTATTTTAAGACCAAACTTACTAAAACCGTAACAGGAAAGCATAAAGTTTTCTTTAAGTTTAGTGTAAAGGGTATTTTAGTGGATACTTGGATGTTCTCGAAAGAGGAAGAGCCACAGGAACCGTAAAATAAAAGCATAGATATTTTTATAAACTGCGAGTTGGAAAAAGAGAACGTTTTCAATTCGCAGTTTTTCTTTGCCGAAAAGGGTTAGTTGTGATATAGTATTAGTAATCAAATACAAAAGGGAAATATAGCGTTAGGAGAGGATGATTGGTATGAAAGAGAGAAAAAATTTTTTTGCGAAAGAAACAGTCACCGTTTGCGATAAATGTTCCGGACATATGATGTATAAGGGCGGTGGCTGTTATGTCTGCGAATCCTGTGGGGAAGAGTACCTCACAGATTTTGGAAAGGTGAAGCGTTTTATTAACACATATGGTCCGAGCAATGCAATTACGATTTCGAGAGAGACCGGTGTGAGCCGGCATAAAATACAGGAATTTCTGCGGGACGGGCGAGTGGAAGTCGTGGAGGATGCAACGAATAAGGTTGCTTTCTGCTTATCCTGTGGCGTGCCAATCCGAAGCGGCAAATACTGTAATCTCTGCCAGAGCCGCATGGCAGGAAAAGCATCCAGTGAAAAAGGTGTTTATAATGCGGTGGCAGACGGTGCTATTGACAAGCAGAAAGGTCAAATGAGATTCAAATAAGACAAAGGATGAGAACACGATGAAGATGACTTATGATGAGGCGAGACAGTATATTAAGGAGGCGTCAAAAGCCGGTATACGTCCGGGACTTTTCTGCATGCGTGAATTGTGCAAGCGTTTGGGAAATCCTCAGGATGGCTTAAAGATTATCCACATTGCAGGAACCAATGGAAAAGGTTCTACGGCGGCATATTTAAGCAGTATTTTTGGAGTAAACGGCTATCTGACAGGACGCTATGTATCGCCAGCTGTATTTTGTTATGAAGAATGTATTCAGTATGAAGATATGGATGGTGTCCACTACATTGATAAGGATTTGCTTACGGAGCTGATTGGCGAAGTGGCTGAGGCAGCTGAGGCGATGGTGAAAGATGGGTGGCAGCATCCGACCACATTTGAATTGGAGACGGCAGTCTCCTTTTTGGCGTTTTGCAGATGGCAGTGCCGGGTGGTTATTTTAGAGGCCGGTATGGGGGGGCGTGAGGATGCCACAAATGTGGTTTCTCATGTGCTTGCCTCGGTTATTACACCGGTTGGACTTGACCACATGGCGTGGCTCGGTGATACAATTGCAGAAATTGCCGGAGAGAAAGCCGGTATCATTAAAGAAAAAGGAAAGGTCATCAGTTTCCAGACAGAACCTGCAGCAAGAGCTGTGATTACTTCTGTGTGCCGAAAAAAACAGGCGGAATTAACAGAAGTATCAGAAGAGGATATGAGCCTTCTTTCGATGGATGAAAATGGCTGTGTCTTTTCCTACTGTGGAGAAAATTACCGCACCAGAATGACAGGGATTTATCAGATGAAAAATGCGAGTCTGGCAATTGGCGTCTGCAGAAGTCTCAAAGAAGAATTTCCACTTGAGCCGGAGCGGATTATGGTAGGTGTAAAAGAGGCGTACTGGCGCGGACGGCTGGAGCGGGTATGTACAGACCCGTTGATTTATGTGGATGGTGCTCACAACGAAAGCGGAGCAAGAGCATTAGCTGATTCATTAAAAGAGTTATTAAAGGGCAGAAAGATACATGGCGTGATGGGTGTCTTTCGTGATAAGGAATATGAAAAAATTGTTTCGATTATGAGTCCGCTCTTAACCGATATCGTGGCGGTGCCTGCACCGGGTACAAGAGGTCTGCCTGCAGCCGATTTAAAGGCGGTATGGGAGAGAGAAAAGGATGTGCCGGCAGAATCCGCAGACTCTGTGGAAAAAGGCTTAAAAAAGGCAATTATAAAGTGTGAGAGCGGGGATGCCATTGTGATGTTTGGCTCATTATCCCTATTAGGAGAGCTCCGCTGGAAGAACAAGCAGTAAATTAGAAAAGAGATGGAAATTATGGCAAAAAAAGAAAAAGAAGTAAAAACGAATGCGATGCGTATTTTGGAAAAACTTAAAATACCGTTTGAGGTAAAGACATATGAGTGCGATGAGTTTGTGGATGGCATGCACATTGCGGACCAATTGGGACAGCCGTATGAACAGTCGTTTAAGACGCTTGTTATGCAGGGGAAAAGCAAAGAATATTATGTCTTTGTTCTGCCGGTAGACAAAGAGGTCGATTTAAAAAAGGCGGCACATGTTGTAGGAGAAAAATCGCTTGCGATGGTTCACGTTAAAGACATTCAGGCAGTTACCGGTTATATCAGGGGCGGCTGTACATCCATTGGCATGAAAAAGAAATACCGTACCGTTATTCATGAATCTGCGAAAGAATGGGATACGGTAATTGTCAGTGGGGGAAGACTTGGTTCCCAGATTCTTCTTTCACCGGATGATTTGGTGAAGGCAGTGGACGGTGAAATGGCAGATATTGTTTTTTGTGAGAACAAGTAAAAATATTGGCTGCTGCCCTTGTTAAAAGACGGTTTCGTGTGGTACAATGGGAAAGGTTATGGAGTGAATGGCAAGGAGATTGAGAGGTGCCGGTTATGGATCATGAGAAAATAGAAAAGGCAGTACAGTTATTTTTGGAAGGCATTGGCGAAGATTGTACGAGAGAGGGGTTAGCAGAGACACCAAAGCGGATTGCAAATATGTGTGAGCAGTTATTTGGCGGCTATGAACAGGATGCAGAAAAACATTTGTCACGTACATTTCATGCGGATACCGGAAATATGGTAGTGGAAAAAGATATTACATTTTATTCGGTGTGTGAACATCATTTTCTTCCTTTTTATGGCAAAGTCCATATTGGGTATATACCGGATGGTAAAGTAGTCGGACTTAGTAAGTTGGCAAGAACGGTAGAAGTATTTGCCAGACGTGCCCAAATACAGGAACAGCTGACGGAGCAGATTGCAGATGCCGTTATGCAGTCGCTGCAGCCAAAAGGCGTTATGGTTATGATTGAGGCAGAGCATATGTGTATGACGATGCGCGGGGTGCAAAAGCCCGGTACACAGACAATGACGTATGCGTTAAAAGGAGAATTTGAAAAAGATAAAAACCTGGCACAGATGTTTATGCAGATGATTGCCGGATAGAGAGAGGATGAAAGAAGATGAAAATAGGAAACCGTGAGTTCCCTTTGGGGGAGAAATCCTATGTGATGGGCATTTTAAATGTGACACCGGACTCTTTTTCAGATGGTGGAAAATATAACGATATAGAGCGTGCACTTAAGCAGGCGGACAAAATGGTAGAAGAAGGAGCGGATATCTTAGATGTCGGCGGTGAATCGACAAGACCCGGTCATGTTCAGATTGGCGATGAAGAGGAAATCCGCCGTGTTGTGCCGGTTATTGAAGCATTGAAAAAAAGGTTTGATGTGCCGGTTTCAATTGACACCTATAAAAGTGCAGTTGCAAAGGCGGCACTTTCTGCCGGGGCAGATTTGTTAAATGATATCTGGGGATTTCGTTATGATGAGCGCTGTGCCAAACTGGCAGCTGAGTATGATGTCTGTGTCTGCTTAATGCACAACCGTGAGACGATGGAATATAACGACTTTATGGATGACGTAAAAAAAGATTTGGAAATCTCTCTTTCTCTTGCTGAGAAGTATGGAGTAAAGAAAGAGAAAATCATGCTTGATCCGGGTGTTGGTTTCGCAAAGACAAGAGAGCAGAATTTGACCATTATCAACCGCTTGGAAGAAATTAGAGCGATGGGATATCCGGTATTGCTTGGTACATCGAGAAAAAGTGTGATTGGACTTACATTGGATTTGCCGGTTGATGAGCGCGAAGAGGGAACGATTGCGACAAGTGTAATCGGAGCGATGAAAGGCTGCGAGTTTTTCCGTGTGCATGATGTGCAGAAAAATGTACGTGCCCTTCGCATGACAGATGCCATCAGAAGGGAGAACTAGTCATGGATGTAATTAAAATCCGCGATTTAGAAATCTATGGACACCATGGTGTCATGAAAGAGGAAAATGTACTTGGACAGAAGTTTTTGGTTTCTCTTGCTCTTTATACGGATACGAGGGCAGCAGGGGAAAGTGATAATTTGGCGGATTCGGTAAATTATGCAGAAGTTTCTTATCTTGTTAAAGAGCAGATGGAAAAGGAAACGTATCGTCTGATTGAGGCAGCTGCGGAGCAACTGGCAAGAAAGATTTTGTTAAAGTTTTCCCTTGTAAAAAAAGTGGAAGTAGAGATTAAGAAACCATGGGCACCGATTTTACTTCCTCTGGATACGGTGAGTGTAAGCATTACGCGCGGATGGGAAACGGCATATTTGTCGATTGGATCCAATATGGGAGATCGAAAAGCTTATTTAGAGGCGGCGATTGAAGAATTAAAAAAAGTAGAGACAATCCGTGAGATAAAGGTTTCAGAAATCATTGAAACGGAGCCATATGGTTATACGGCTCAGGATAAATTTTTAAATGCGGCAATTGGGTTTGAGACACTTTTGACGCCGGATGCATTACTTTCTGTCTGTCATGAAATTGAGAAGAAGGGAAACCGTGAGAGAAAGATTCACTGGGGACCAAGAACATTAGATTTGGATATTCTTTTATATGATGATTTAGTGACAGAAGATGAGGAGATTACGATTCCTCATCCAGAACTGACAAAAAGGCTTTTTGTATTAGAGCCATTGTGTGAGTTGACTCCAAGAGGAATCCATCCGTTAGAGAGAAGAAGATATTCAGATATTTTAGAGGATTTAAAAGAAAAAGAGAAATAAAGGAAGCAGTAGTGGAATGGATAAAGAAATAAGAAAAGTAGATGATGTACGAGATGATATTACAAAAATAGATTACGAAATTGCAGAGTTATTTGAAAAAAGGATGGGATTTGCCGCAGAATTAGCGCTTTCTAAAAAGCAGGCGGGAGAATCCATTTATAATAAAAATAAAGAAGACGAAAAGTTATCAGATATTACAAAGAACCGATCCAATCCATTTGTCATAAAGGGATTAGAGGAAGTTTTTATTCAGATGATGTCCATAAGCCGCAAATATCAGTATCATATGGTTCACCAGAGAGACCGCTATATTGAGAATTATTTTACCGAAGTACCAGAGTTAGTCATGTTCCCAGATACAAGAATTGTTTATCCGGGAGTGCCAGGATCTTTTTCAGAGATGGCATGTGAAAAGTTCTTTGGAGCGGATGTAGATCATTATGCCGTTGTTAACTTTAAAGATGTTGCGATGGCATTGAATAACGGAGATGCCGATTACGGCGTACTTCCGATTGAGAACTCTTCTGCCGGAGATGTTACAGGTGTTTATGACATTTTACTGGAGAATGATGTCTGTATGGTAGGAGAAGTTTTTGTAAAAGTAGAACATTGTCTGCTAGGCTGTCCGGGAAGTAAGATTGAGGATTTAGAAGTTGTTCTTTCACATCCGCAGGGATTAATGCAGTGTGCTCCATATTTAGAAAACCTGGATGTCAAAAAGGTTAGTGTGGAAAATACAGCCATTGCTGCTGAGAGAGTAGCAAGAGAAAAAATAATGACACAGGGAGCCATTGCAAGCCGCAGAGCCGCAGAACTTTATGGTCTTGATATTTTAGATGCAGGTATCAACTTTGACAAAAATAATGTAACTCGTTTTGTAATCCTCTCTAAGAAGAGACAGTACACAGAGAATGCGAATAAGATCAGCATTTCTTTTTCTCTGCTTCATGAAAGCGGAACTCTTTATAATATATTATCTCATTTCTTATATAATGATTTAAACTTAAGCCATATTGAATCTGTTCCTCTGCCAGACCAGCAGTGGGAATACCGCTTCTATATTGATATCAACGGAAATTTGCATGATCCGGCAGTAAAAAATGCCCTGCAAGGTGTTCGTACAGAAGTAGCGGATTTTAAAATTTTAGGAAACTATTAAACGGTCTACAAAAGGAGTGTAGAGTACATGAGTGAAACAGTAAAAAATAAGCATGTGAAAAAGAAAAATTCGGCGGTTTTATTATTAAAGACAGTGATTACAGCGGTTCTTCTTTTCTTTACCTGGTATTTATGCAGTCACTTTATGGAATATCAGAAAAATGCAACAAATCAGGTAAATAAGTATCGAATTGATCAGGTCTGCCAGTTATCGGCAGGATCTGCTGTAAGCCAGAAGTTTGTTGCAAAACATACACATTTAAAAACGGTAAAAGTTTATTTTGGCAATGACTATTCTGGACAGGCAAGTGGAAAGGTTATTCTTAATATTATAGATTTAGAAACCGGAAAAAGCATACAGAGACTTACA
>ERZ827469.3583-NODE-3583-length-10066-cov-3.109380_pt1 | contig 10066 bp, 8 predicted proteins | sample MGYA00519917_ERZ827469 | MGnify/ENA primary metagenome ERZ827469 (study PRJEB31778, sample SAMEA3449314) | human gut metagenome | biome: human gut; feature: human-associated habitat; material: faeces | place: United Kingdom | collected 2010/2012 ... | reverse complement strand
TCTCGGGGCTAACGCCGTAAGAAACGATGTTGTACAGCAAGCCCGAGAAGTTGACGGGAGACCCGTGCGTGAGATGCCCGCCGTGGTCGAGACTCATGCCGAGCACCGTGTCGCCGGGCTCGATAAGGGAGAGGTACGCGCCGAAGTTCGCCGAAGCACCAGAATGAGGCTGAACGTTGGCGAACTTGCTGCCGTACAGCTCGCAAGCGCGATCGCGTGCGAGGTTCTCGACGACGTCGACCTTCTCGCATCCACCGTAATAACGATGCCCGGGATAGCCCTCGGCGTACTTGTTGGTGAGCACGCTGCCGACGGCCTCCATGACCGCGCGGGACGTGAAGTTCTCGGACGCGATAAGCTCGATGGAACCGCGCTGACGCGCGAGCTCCGCGCGAAGAGCGTCGGCTACCTGCTCGTCACTTTGGTTGAGGAATTCAAAAGACATGAGGGGTTCCTTTTCTCGAACGCAGACGAATTAACGAGTCTCGAGGGCCATGATCTTCTCGACACGGCCCGCGTGACGCCCCCCGCCGAACTCAGTCGACAGGAAAGTGCTCAGGATACGCTCATTCTCCTCAAGATCGACGAAACGACCCGAAAGCGTAACAATGTTCGCATCGTTGTGCTCTCGTGCAAGCTCGGCGAACTGCGTGTTGATGACGTTTACCGCGCGAATGCCGTTCACCTTGTTGGCCGCAACCGCCATGCCGATGCCCGTGCCGCACACGAGAACGCCGAAATCGGCCACGCCCGAGGCGACGTCATCGGCCACGAGCTCGGCGAAATCGGGGTAATCGACACGGCCGTCGTCCTCGGGACCACGATCCGACACCTCGTATCCGGATTCCTTCAGATAAGAGGCCAAAGCCTGCTTCTGTTCGAATCCTGCATGGTCGCTGGCAATGCTGATGCGCATGGGGTTCCTCGCTCCCGTCTCAATCGATGCCCGCTGCGCTTATCAAGGCGACAGCGGGCTGGCGTATAAGATTCCTGCAATTGTAAGACGAAACGAAACGGCGCAACGGGAAAAACCGCCCGCCCTCGAAATCGCACAAGTCGACGCCCCCCCTACGGGCAAGCGTATCGCGAAAACGCGACGCGCGGCACGCGGGCGCGATGTCTACGGGCGTCGCGTCCGCGTGCGGCCGACCGCCTCATGCCAGCCGTCGATAAGCTCGTGCCGGCGTTTCGAAGCCATCTTCGTCGAGAACACATCCCCGATGTCCCCAAGCCTTCGAATTTCCTCGAGATCCCTCCAAAAACCCGTCTGAAGACCGGCGAGGTAGGCTGCGCCGAGCGCGGTGGTCTCGGTGTTGCGTGGGCGCTTGAGAATGCGATCCATGATGTCGGCTTGGAACTGAAGGAGGAAGTCGTTGGCGGAGGCGCCGCCGTCGACGTTGAGCGTCGAGAGCGTGATGCCCGAATCCTCCTCCATGGCGACCACGAGGTCGAGAACCTGATAGGCCAGCGCCTCGAGCGCCGCGCGCACGATATGCGCCCTGCCCGCTCCACGCGTGAGGCCGAAGATGGCACCGCGCGCCTCGGCGTCCCAATACGGCGCGCCGAGTCCCGTGAACGCGGGGACGATGTAGACCCCGCCTGTGTCGGGCACGCTCTTGGCGAGGGATTCGGTTTGCGCGGGAGATTCGATCAGCCCGAGCTCATCGCGCAGCCACTGCACGAGCGCGCCCGCCATGAACACACTGCCCTCGAGAGCGTACTCGGCGCCCTCCACCCCGGGTGCCGACGCGGCGATGGTGGTGACCAGGCCGTGAGAACTCTCGCACGCCTCGTGCCCGGTGTGCATGAGAAGGAAACACCCCGTTCCGTAGGTGTTCTTCGCCATACCCGCCTTGAAACAGCACTGCCCGAACAGGGCCGCCTGCTGATCGCCCGCGACGCCGCAGATGGGAATGCCTTGCACCAAGCCGGGATTCGACGTCTCCCCGAACGACGAAGCGGAAGGCCGAACCTCGGGCATCATGGAGGCGGGGATGCCGAACAGGTCGAGAAGGTATTCGTCCCAGCAGCCGTTGTGAATGTCGTAGAGCATGGTGCGGCTGGCGTTGGTCACGTCGGTGGCGTGAACCCTGCCGTAGGTGAGCGTCCAGATAAGCCAGCTGTCGACGGTGCCGAACGCCAGCTCGCCGCGCTCGGCGGCCTCACGCGCCCCGGCGACGTTGTCGAGGATCCATTTTATCTTCGAGGCGGAGAAGTACGGGTCGGGGATAAGCCCCGTCGTCGCGGTGATGCGCCGTGCCACCTCGGGATCGGCGCACAACCGCTCGATCATCTCCGTGGTGCGACGGCACTGCCATACGATGGCGTTGCACACCGGCTCGCCTGTGAGCCGGTTCCACACGATGGTGGTTTCGCGCTGGTTGGTGATGCCGATGGAATCGACGTCGTCGGGCGCGAGCCCCTCGGACACGAGCAGCTCGGTGAGCGCACCGAGCTGAGACGAGAGGATGTCGTGCGGATCATGCTCGACCCATCCCGGTTGCGGGTAGATCTGCGGAAAAGGACGCTGCACCGAAGCGACGGGGCGCCCCGCGCGATCGAACAAGACGGCGCGCGAGGAGGTCGTTCCCTGATCGAGCGCGATGACGTACCTACCCATGAGACGATCCCCTTCCGCTAAGCCTTTCGCGCCCCGTGGCCCTCGAGCCATTCGAGCACGTCCTCGAACACTTGGTCGCGGCCGGTTTCGTTGAGAATCTCGTGCCGCATTCCCTTGTATAGTTTGATCTTGATATCGGCGACGCCCGCCGCACGCATGACCTCGATGGCATCGCGCACCCCGTCCCCGTTATCGCCGACGGGGTCCTCGGCTCCGGCGATGTAGAACATCGGCAGATCCTTCGGCACGCCCATGGCCAGATCGAGCCGTGCGGCGCGCTCGACCAAGGAGAACAACGACGCGTAAGCCCCCACCGTGAACGGGCAGCCGCACATCTCGTCGGCGATGTAAGCATCGACGTTCGCCTCGTCGTAGGATAGCCAATCGAAGGAGGTGCGGGCGTTGCGAACGGCTTTCCCGTACGCCCCGTCGGCGAGCGAGTGGAGAAACGGGCTGACGTAACGCTCGCCCTTCTTGTCGGCGAGGGAGCGCGCGACGCGGTTCCCGAAACGCGCCACCACGCGGGGCTTGTTCCCCGTTCCGCATATGATGGCGCCCGAAAGACCCGCGCCGTATCTGGTCAGGTAATTGCGCACGACGAAGCTGCCCATCGAATGGCCGAAGATAAAGTACGGCACGCTTCGCGCGAAACGCGAGCCCATGACCGAGCGCATCGAACCGACGTCCTCGACGAGGATGTCGGCGCCGGCGTCGACGGGCATGTGGCCTCTGTCCTCGGCGCGCGGGGCGCTCTTGCCATGCCCGATATGATCGTGCCCGCAGACGACGAAGCCGCGCTGTGCGAGAAAACGGGCGAATTCATCGTAGCGCCCGATGTGCTCGGACATTCCGTGCACGATCTGGACGATCCCCCGAGGGGACGACGCCGTCGTGCCCGCAGGCTGCCACATCAACCCCTTGATCTGGCTCTTCCCGTCCTTGGAAGAAAACCCCAACGTTTGGCGCTCAACGGATTCCGGCATACCCGACCCCTTCCTAAAACCGTCAGTGCAACCATAGATGAAACTAAAAGGCGCCAGACCGTCGCGCCCTAACCCTCGTCCGACCGCAAGGTCGAAAGAACCGCGTCGATGTCGGCTTCCCCAATGGAGCCGACGCGGATGATGACGGGGCTGCTCCCTCTGCAATCGAGAACCGTCGAGGCCACACCGCTTTCCGCCATCTCGTCAACGAGAACGCAGCCGACCTGCGAGGAGAACGCTGGATCGAGATCCTCGTGGCTTTTCGGCGCGGGGCTTCCCGAGAAATTAGCGGATGTGGCGGCCAAAGGCGACGCCGTCGCGCGCGCCAGCCCGAGCGCCGTCTCGCTCGCGGGCATGCGCAACCCGATGGCGCCCTCCTTCGAGCGGTAGGCTTCGGGGACCTCCTTCGACGCCTCGACGACCAACGTGAGCGCGCCCGGCCAAAACGCCTGCGCCAAGGAAACCGCATAGGGAGCGACGTTGCGCCCGTAGCGGCTCAGATCATCAAGAGAGCCGACCAACCACGCGACGGGCTTTCCCTCGTCTCGGCGTTTCAACTCGAACAACCGAGCCGGAGCGTCGACGTAGCGCACCGCGACGCCGACTCCATAGACCGTGTCGGTGGGGAAGATCACCGCTTCTCCCCGCTTCAGCGCGCAGGCAGCACGGTCGATCGCTTGGTCGTGGCGACAGCCCACGCAGCACCCCTCTTTCACGACTGCGAGACGTCCCCCGCATCTCGCACGGCGCGACGTCTCCCCTTCGCGCCATCGAATCACATGATGAAATACAGTTATCACAAAACGAATGATACCGCAACAAATCATGTAAGCACGGCTTTACATAGAGCTTCCGCGATATCGCGCAGGGCGCGATGGGAAAACGGAAGGGCGAGAAGGGAAAGAGGCGAAGGCGCCGCGCGAGGAGGCAACGCGAAGAGAGCACACGGACGCGCAGGGTTCAACGGAGAGCGGAAAAGGTCGAGGCTGCTGCCGGGGCGCCGACACTCGCGCGGTGCTCGCGCGGCCGTCTCCCGGGCGCCTGCTCCTCCCTATCCCCCAGCTCTCTTTCCCAGTCGAAACCGGGCGGCGGGCCAAGCAGGGCGTCGTCTTTCGCCGGGTCCCATGCGCACAAAGAGAGATCGACCCGACCGTCCTCGAGAAAAGCCACGCCCTCCTCGGCAAGCATGGCCCGCTGAACCTCAGGCCCGCCGAACGCGAAGCCCCGGCACAAACTGCCGTCTTTAAAGACGACGCGATGACAGGGTATGTCGCCGGCATCGGCGCCGGGAGCGGGATTCGACCGCAGGGCGTAGCCGACGTAGCGCGCCGAGCGGGGCCGCCCCATAAGGCGAGCGATCTGCCCGTAGGTAGCGCACTTTCCCCGAGGGATGCGCCGAACCTGCTCGAACACGCCTTCCGAGAACTCGCCCATCAACGATCGCCTTCCCCGCAAGCAGCTTGCGACGCGAGAAAATCGGTCGCTATGGATTCGGCCACGCGCAACCCGTCGACCGCGGCGCTCGTGATGCCCCCCGCATAGCCTGCCCCCTCGCCGCACGGATACAGCCCCTCCACACGGGGCGCCTCCTTCTTGGCAGCCGCATCGAGCGCGGCTTCGCCCGCCGTCGCCATACAAGCCTGAAACGCCTCGTCGCGCACGATGCGCACCGGCGAGGAGCTACGCGCCTCGACGCCGGTGAGCACGGCCCCGGGGTGCGCGAAACCGCGCAGCTTGCGGTCGAGCAGAGGAAGGCCCTCCTCCATGGCCCCGGTCACGAACGCGGGCAGGCACTCGTGCAGATCGGTCCACGCAACTCCGCGCGGGTAAGTCGGAGTCACAAGCGTGCTCGCACCGCCGCTTCGGCCCGAAAGAAAATCGCCCACGGTCTGGGCGGGAGCCGTGTAGTCGGCCGCCCCGCACGCACGACCTGCGGCAAACGCCGCGTGCTCGATCTGCCGCTGGAGCGCGACGCCCGCGAGCACGTCGTCACCGGGTAGATCGGCAGGGTCGACGCCGACGAGAAGCGCGCTGTTCGCGTTGGAACCCGCACGGGCATGACGGCTCATGCCGTTGACGCACACGCCGCCCTCCTCGCTGGCCGCAGCGACCACCTCGCCGCCGGGGCACATGCAAAACGTGTACACGCCCCTGCCCGAACGGGTATGCACCGCCAGTTTGTAATCGGCGGCCCCGAGCGCGGGATGCCCCGCCGCCGCGCCGTACTGCGCACGATCGATCATCTTTTGCGGATGCTCGATGCGCACGCCGACGGCGAAGGGCTTGCGCTCCATGAGCAGTCCCGCATCGCGCACCATCTCGAACGTGTCGCGCGCGGAATGACCGCAGGCGAGCACGACACGCGTCGCCGGGATGCGCTCCTCAACGCCGCTGCGCTCGTCACGCAAAACGACCGCCTTCACGCGGAACCGGGGTCGCTCGCCTTCGGAGCCGCCCGCACGCAGCATTGCGGCATCGCCGCCGCCTTCGCAACCAGCCAGCTCCACGTCCGCCAACTGCGTGAGGAAGCGGACCTCTCCCCCGGCATCGATGATCATCCTGCGGAGGTTGCGTACCACGCCCACCAGCTCGTCGGTCCCGATGTGGGGCTTGGCATCGACAAGGATATCGACGGGCGCGCCCGCCTCCACGAACGTCTCGAGCACGTGACGGATATGAGGGCTTTTCGTGCCCGTGTTCAACTTCCCGTCCGAGAACGTGCCCGCACCGCCTTCGCCGAACTGGATGTTCGTGCGCACGTCAAGAGGTCCGCCCGCGTCGAACGCCGCCACGGCGGCAACGCGCTCGTCGACCGCGGCACCGCGCTCGACGACGATCGGGCGCATGCCCGCACGAGCCAGATACAGCGCGGCGAACAAACCCGCAGGCCCGGCTCCAACGACCACAGGACGCGGCTCGCCGGAAGCGGCGAAGACCGCGGACGCATCGGGCACGGCAAGCGACGCGCGCGGCGCGTGATCCTTCACGCTCACGCCGCGCACGGGGCGCGGCTCGCACCCGTCGCTCAGCTCGACCGCGCACGTCATGACGAAATGGACGTTGCTCTTCTTCCGCGCATCGACGCTGCGCTTGAGCGCGACGACGCTCCCGACCGCACGCAGCTTCACGCCGAGGGCGCGCGCGACCTCACGACGCAGCATGTCGCCGTGCTCGGGCAGCGCCGCGTCCAACGACACGGGAACGTTCGAAACCTCGATCATCGCGCACCGCCGTTCTGAATCTCGCGGTGCGCATCGGACCCGCAATCGTCCGTGAAGCCGACCACGCCGGTCAGCAGCTCCGCCGCGCTCCACCCTGCAAGCAAACCGCTCGCCCACGCCCAGTGCAGGTTGTAGCCACCGCAGGGCGCGTCGACGTCGGCCAGCTCGCCCGTCACGTACAAACCCGGCAGCTCACGCGCCTCCATGGTGCGAGAATCGAGCGCGGACACGCCAACGCCCCCGCGATGCACCTGGCACTGGCGTGCGTCGCCTATGCCCTCCACGTGAAGCTCGAAGCCCTTCAGCAGATCGACCAGAACGGCCACATGGCCGCGCTCGTAGCGCGTGCGCTCGGAGAGACCCGCGCTTTCCAACAGCACGTGCGCCACCTGCGGTAACACCATTCCACGCAGCATATCGCCGCATGTCAGGGGATCGTTTGCGTGCGGACGCAGCAACTTGCGCCGTCTGTTGAGAAACGATTCCATGTCGAGCGCGCGAATCCACGGGATGAAATCGACCGTGAGCGCATCACCCGGCTGAGCGAACCGCGATAAATTGAACACCGCGATACCCGACACGCCGTACTTGCGGAACAAGACCTCGCCTTCCTCCCACGCGATTCGCTTGCCCGCACGGCGAAGCTCGAGCGCCGCCTTCACGCGGATGTTGTCGAGCTGCCTGACCAGACGCGTGTCGGTCGCAAGCGGCCCGAGAACGGGACGCGGCTCGATCCAGGGAAGCTGCGCGGGTAAGCGAATCGCGCTTTTCCCGCCCGTCGCCAAAATGACGGCGTCGGCACGCTCGAAGCTCCCGTCATGCAAGCGCAAGGTGTAGCGCGATCCCGGCTTGCGCGGCGGCTCGAGCGCGTCCACGCGAGCATCGCAGCGCTCCTCGACGCCGGCAGCAGCGGCTGCGGCGCGCAGCACCTCGAGCACCGAGGTCGCCTTGTTCGCCAGCGGATACAGCCGTCCCTCGCTCTCGCCGCGCCAACACAGGCCGCAATCGGAGAAGAACCCGAGCACGCCGGAGCCGTAGGACGTCGACCTCTTGCGCTGCGACGTCACTTCAGAACAAGCGCGAATTTCGAAGTCGAGAAGCGCCGACCCCACGAAATCGGCGTTGCGGTACAGGCTCGCACGCACGTCTTCGTTGGAAAAATTGCAGCGGCCGTTTCCCGTGGCAAGGATGGTCCTTCCCACGCGGTCGTCCGCCTCGTACACCACGACGCGCACCTTCTCGAAGCGCTGCTCGCGCCCCATGCGCGCGAGCTTCTCGCCCGCCGCTACGGCGGCCGCCAAACCAGACGCGCCGCCTCCTATGATCGCCAAAGTTTTCATAGGCGTCATTATATCGAAGCGGGCGATCATGCGCCCGCCGTGCTACATATGCTGGTATTCGAGTTCGGCCATCTGGGCGAATTCCACCGCCTCCTCGGTCGCCTTGCGGCTCTTCCGCACTTTCCAGCTGAGCCAAATCGCGTAGGGAACGCCGAACAGCATGGACAGCATGACGAGCAGCAAAGCCGCCAGGGCGAGGAACAGCCAACCCGCGACGACGAAGAAACCGTTGTTCACGATGAAGTTCTTGATCGGCGTGAACCCGAACGGGAAGAAGAAGGCGTTGAACGCGCCGAGCGAGAACAATACGGCGTGGGAAGCGAGAGAGCGCATAGGGTCTTCCCCCACGCCCGCCGCGAACGATCCGGTCCATGACGGATACATCATGGCGAACAGCACCACGAGAACGATGCCGACGACAAGGCAGTTCCTCCGGCGCCTCCGATACACCTCATGGTCTGCGGCGTTCAGCGCGGCAACCTCCCGGGCGTCCCTCACCTGCTCGGCCTTGTCGGCGAGCTTGCGCTGGTAGCGCGCGAAGTCGGCGGCGCTTTCGGTATGCGGGTAGGACGTTGCGATGGTCGCGGCAACCGTGGCGACCGCAGGCGCGCTCTCCGGCACAGGATCGAGCATCACGGGCTTCGCCTCGACGAACGCCGAAGCGGCCTCGCCCGCGCATCCGCTCATCGAGGTACCGCACATCTTGCAGTACAGGGCTTCCCTTTCGTTTTCCGTCTGGCACTTCGCGCACTTCATCATCGGCTCCTCACGAATCGCCTTCCCTTCACGAAAAGAATTTTACGAAATGGTCAAAACCCGAAAAAGGTATTTTGAAAGGGTCAAAAAACAATCTGCCCCACCCGCCTTGACTCCTCTGCAAAAAATGACCCCTTCAGAAACCCTTTATCGATACAACGGATAGACCTAAGATGAGCTGAAACGAAACATCGGATTCGAGCGTGCGAAAACGCAAGAAGAGGGGTGCCCATGTTCTGCGCGAAATGCGGCAGCAAGTTGGAAGAAGAAGCGAGGTTCTGCACGAAGTGCGGCGCGCCGATCGACGAGAGCCGCCTGGAAGAAGGGCGCGACGAGGACGGGGCGGCGCCTTGCTCAGCGGAGCGCCCCAAGACAGCGCCCGGCGCCGAAGACGCCCCGAACGCGACGTGCCCGGATGTCGCCGCGCCCACCGACGCGAAAGCCGAATCCACCTGCGCTCCATCTTCCGCACCCGATGCACTTGCTGAGACGACGGACCCCGGATCGGACACGCTCAAAGCGGCGGTGGAAGCGACCAAGCACCGCAGCCGTCGCCGCGTTCCCCTCGTGCTGCTGATAGCGCTTGCGCTCACGCTGATCTCCGGCGTCGCCTACGCGGCGTTTTGGGTGTACACCGAGGTCGTGCTTCCGCAGATCGAAGCGTCGCAACAGGAACCCGCGACGGACGAAGGCGAGACTCAGGCAGCTGACGTCGCCGACGAGCAGCCCGCGCAACCGCAGGGAAATCCGCAGCACATCCTTCAGCTGGCGGAGATCCTCTCCATGGAAAACCCCGTCGACATCCCCGCGTTCCTCGAAAGCCAGGGACTTGCGATGCACGAGGAGAACCCCGTCATGGGCGCGTCTCCCGACAGCGGCGCCTTCTGGGGGTGCGCCGCAGACGACACGGCCCCCTTCACCGCTTTGAGCGATGACGGGGTGAGCGTCGAGGTGCAAGACTACCCGAAGCCGTACGCCTCCACGCCCGCCGACGAGACCGCCGACGGAGCCTCGGTCATGTTCGGCGTGGACGTCATGCCCCCTCACGGCATCGGGCTGTACTACGACATGGCGTCTTTCACCATCGACGAGGGCGATCTCCTCAACTCCACGATGCCCAACTGCGTGCTGGTGAACAACCTTCCC
>ERZ827469.3581-NODE-3581-length-10073-cov-3.943302_pt1 | contig 10073 bp, 8 predicted proteins | sample MGYA00519917_ERZ827469 | MGnify/ENA primary metagenome ERZ827469 (study PRJEB31778, sample SAMEA3449314) | human gut metagenome | biome: human gut; feature: human-associated habitat; material: faeces | place: United Kingdom | collected 2010/2012 ... | reverse complement strand
ACCGACAAGATAGCGATTCTTTGCGGTCCACCGATAATGATTAAATTTACCCTTGCCGGACTGTGCGAGATCGGATTTGATAAAACTCATATATACACAACAATGGAACTTCGCATGAAATGCGGCATCGGTAAATGCGGCAGGTGCAATATCGGTTCGAAATATGTCTGCAAGGACGGACCCGTTTTCCGCTGCGACGAACTGGATGCACTTCCGAACGAATACTGAGGTTTTTGGAGGAGATGCTTTAAAATGAAAGAAAACACGGTTGACATCTACCTTTTCGGCAAAAAATACACCGTCCCCGATGATTTGACGATCATGCGGGCAATGGAATATGCGGGCTATCAGCTTGTGCGCGGCTGCGGCTGCCGCAACGGCTTCTGCGGCGCGTGCGCGACGATCTACCGCATCGCGGGCGACCGCGAACTGAAGGCCTGTCTGGCCTGCTCGACGCGCGTGGAGAACAACATGTATGTGGCAACGCTTCCGTTCTTCCCGCTGGTGAAGGAAGTCTACGACATGGAAAAGCTGAAGCCCACGCAGACGGTCATGATGCAGCTGTACCCCGAAATCTATGCCTGCGTCGGCTGCAACGCCTGCACAAAGGCGTGCACGCAGGGTCTGAACGTCATGCAGTACATTGCCTATGCCCAGCGCGGCGAATTTGACAAGTGCGCCGAGGAATCTTTCGACTGCGTCATGTGCGGCGTATGTTCGTCCCGCTGTCCGGCCGGCATTTCCCACCCGCAGGTCGCCATGCTGGCCCGCCGTCTGAACGGCAAGTACATTGCCCCGCACTGTGAGCATCTGGACGCGCGCGTGCAGGAGGTTAAGGACGGCAAATTTGAGGCGCTCATCGAAAGTCTCATGGAAAAGCCGCTGGATGAGATCAAGGAACTCTACAACCACCGCGAGATTGAAAAGTAAGGAGGACGCATATCATGTATCAGGACTCTAACATGCTGGCCTCCATCCGCAAGGTGGAAGCGGCCCGCGAAGAAAACGCGAAGCTGGACCCCCGCCGCATGACGGCGGAGGAAAAGGACACGCTGCTGAAAAAATTCCATCCCGACTACCGCGCCGAACAGTTTACCGAACTGCGCTTCGGCCCCAACAAGGGCCAAAAGGTTCCGCTGGAACTGGCGGAACTGCTGGAGGGTGAATCGCGCATCCTGCATGAGCAGTTTGATCTGACGAAGCCCGATTATGAGACGGATGTTCTCATCATCGGCGGCGGCGGCGCAGGCTGCTCCGCAGCCATTGAAGCCGACAAGGCTGGTGTAAAGGTCATGGTCGTCACGAAGCTTCGCATGGGCGACGCGAACACCATGATGGCCGAGGGCGGCATTCAGGCTGCCGACAAGCCGAACGACTCACCTGCCCAGCACTTCCTTGACGCCTACGGCGGCGGCCATTTTGCTGCGCAGAAGGATCTTCTGTATAAACTCGTCATGGACGCGCCGGAGGCTATTCAGTGGCTGTCCGGGCTCGGTGTGGAATTTGACAAAGCGCCCGACGGCACCATGATCACCACCCACGGCGGCGGCACGTCCCGCAAGCGCATGCACGCAGCCAAGGACTATTCCGGCGCCGAGATCATGCGCACGCTGCGCGACGAGGTTCTCAATCGAGGCATTCCCGTCGTTGACTTTACCTCCGCCGTCGAACTCATCAAGGATGAAAACGGCCATTGCGCAGGTGCGGTACTTTTGAACATGGAGACGAAGGAACTGCTGGTTGCGAAGGCGAAAACCGTCATTCTTGCCACCGGCGGCGCAGGACGGCTCCACTATCAGGGCTTCCCCACCTCGAACCACTACGGTGCAACAGCCGACGGCCTTGTGCTCGGCTACCGCGCGGGCGCGAAGCTGCTTTATCCCGATACACTTCAGTACCACCCCACAGGCGCGGCCTATCCCGCGCAGATCTACGGCGCGCTGGTCACGGAAAAGGTGCGCTCTGTCGGCGCAATGCTCGTGAACGCGGACGGTGAGGTGTTCATGAACCCGCTCGAAACGCGCGACGTGGCCGCTGCCTCCATCATCCGTGAATGCACCGAGCGCGGTAAGGGCGTCAAGACTCCCGCTGGGCAGGCGGTCTGGCTTGACACGCCGATGATCGAACTGAAAAACGGCGCGGGCACGATTGAAAAGCGCATCCCGGCCATGATGCGCATGTTCGCAAAACACGGCATTGATATCCGGAAAGAGCCGATTTTGGTTTATCCGACGCTGCACTATCAAAACGGCGGTCTGCACATTACGGCAGATGGCCAGACGGATGTGGAAAACCTGTTTGCCGCAGGCGAGGTCGTAGGCGGCATCCATGGGCGCAACCGTCTGATGGGCAACAGTCTGCTTGACGTCATCGTCTTTGGCCGCAACGCGGGCCAGCATGCCGCAGAAAAGGCAAAGTCCGTGAACGTCGGTACGCTGACGCTTGACCACGTCGCCGCGTTTGAAGCCGAAAAGCAGCAGGCCGGTGTGACAGATCACCGCCTTTCCCCGCAGCTGCTGCCGGACTACGCCAGAAAGATCCATCCCGCAGAAAAATAAGGTAAAATAGAGGAGAAAAGAGATGAGTGCAACCATCAATGCCGCGAGTTTCCTGATGCTTTCCGTATTCGGAATCGCGGCAGTCGGGTATCTGCTCGGGCGCATCACCATCAAGGGCATCAGCCTCGGCACGGCAGGCGTTTTCGTGATCGCGCTGATTTACGGCGCGTTCTCCGGAACGCACTTCAATTCCAAATTTGTCATTGAAGAGATCAACTACGCCTCGCAGGCGCTGAAGATCATCGAAAATCTGGGCCTTGTGTTCTTCGTGACCTCGGTCGGCTTTATCGCGGGCCCGAACTTCTTCAAGAACATGAAGCACAACTTCAAGTCCTATGTGCTGCTCGGCGTCGTGATCATTCTTTCCGGCGGCATTACGGCAGTTTTGTGTCTGCTCGTCGGCCGTGCGATTGAAGCCGGGCAGCCGGGCTACGACCCGAACCAGCTTACGGCTATGATCTCCGGCCTGCTCGCGGGCAGTCTGACCTCGACTCCGGCGTTCTCGGCAACCAAAGAGGCTGTTGCAGCCCAGTATCAGGACGCAGTCACGGTCGGCTACGGCATCGCGTATCTGTTCGGCGTCATTGGCGTTGTGCTGTTTGTGCAGCTGATGCCGCGCGTCGTTCATGCAGATCTGGATGAGGAACGCAAAAAAATTACGCATGTGGAAACAGGCGACGTTGCCAAGTTCAAGGGAAAGCTGCTGGAGTTTGACGATTTCGGCTTCACGCCCTTTGCTGTTGCGGCTGTGTTCGGCATTCTGCTGGGCTCGATAAAGTTCTTCAACTTCTTCTCGCTCACCACAACAGGCGGCGCACTGCTCGTCTCGCTGGTATTCGGTCACTTCGGCCACATTGGCCGGGCCGATCTTATGCCGAGCCAGAAGGTCTTGGAAACGTTCCGGGAGCTTGGCCTCATGGTCTTCCTCATTGGCGCAGGCGTCTCCGGCGGCATGAGTTTCGTGCGGTATTTCAAGCCCATCTACTTCGTCTACGGCATTTTTATGACGCTTCTGCCGATGGTCGTGGGCTATGTCGTGGCAAAGCATCTATTGAAGATGAACCTGCTGAACATTCTCGGCTCCATCACCGGCGGCATGACCTCCACGCCCGCCCTCGGCACGCTCATCCACGTCGCCGGAACGAGCAATGTCGCCTCCGCCTATGCCGCAACCTACCCCATCGCCCTGATCGCAGTCGTCCTTGTCTCCCAGCTTCTTGTACGGCTGTTTTAACGCATATTCTCACTTCAAAGGTTCTTCTTTAAATCGCAGGAGGCTGACTGAAAGGTATCTGCACTGCATATTTCCAACCGCTCCGCACGCTGCTGACTATCTCGTCCGCCCTTGCTCCGAAAATGCCGCCTCCCCTTGCCGCACAGCATGCGACAAGGGGAGGCTTTTCGTATATCTGTAAGTCTTTCAAAAATACAAAAACTGGTTCTTTCCAGAATTGTATCCGCAGCGCGCACAAAACGCGTCCAAGCACGTTTTTCCTCCATCTTTTTCTCTTTCGGGAGAAAAAGATGGACCGCTGGCGGCTCTTTGCGCTCAGTTCATTTCCTCAATATAATACACATAATCCAGCGATCGGAGCGCCTCGATGATCTCGCCGTGCTTTTTGTATTGCTTAAGTTCCGCACTGTCAACGGTAAAGGAGACGGTGAATACGCTGAGACCGGAGTTCAAGTACGCTGGATTCGACTCAATATCGTCGATGCGGATACCGAGCGCGCGGACAGTCGAGACGAAATCCGGCAGATCAAGCTTGTTTTTTAGTTCCAGGTGCACCTCGAAGTGGTTCGAGCGGTCTTTTAAGTGCGTCTCCAGCGCTGGCAGGCCTGACATACTGCAAAGCAGGGCTGCAAACAGCACCAGCGCCAGCGTATAAAGCCCCGCGCCGAGCGCCAGCCCCACGATGCCGCAGCACCAGAGGCCGACCGAGGTCGTAAGGCCCTTGATCTGGTTTTTGGAACTGAAAAGGATGGAGTTTCCGCTGATCGTCGTGATGCCGATGACGGCTGCCGCCGACAGGACCGGAATTGTGATTGGCAGAACGTCCATAAGATATTGATCGATGAGCATTGTGGACGTACCGGCGAGGCTCACGAGGATGAATGTGCGTAGACCGGCGGAGTGCCGCTTGCTCGAACGTTCGCAGCCGATGATGGCGGCCAGCGCCATACTGAGCGCCAGACGCAGCAAAATTGCGCCGAGCGTCAGTTCTGTGCTCCATGTGCCAAGAAAGCCCGCAATCCAATCTGTTTTCATATGCTCTTACCTCCTGAGATAGAAAAATCTGCGCTGCGCCTGTGTCTGGGCCAGCTGCTCCTCTGCCGCCTCGGTAAAAGCGGCCTCTTCCTCCGACATGTCGCTGTCCAGTGCCGGAAGTTCCTTCTGAATTTTCTGGATGCGTTCGATGAGCAGCTGCACGTCGGTCTTTTTCTCACCTGTTTCCGTAAGTTCCTCAACGACTACGACGTCTTCCAGCTTTGTCGAATACGATTTGGATAAGTACAGCGCCAGCTTTGCGCAGCCGGGGCCGATGAGTTCATATAGGACGCTTGAAGCAAGGATAACGGTCTGCAGGTCGCTGCCCATCGCGCCGCCAAGCGTTCTGGCGCCAAGCGCCGCAAGGCCAATGGCTACGCCTGCCTGCGGGATGAGCGCAAGTCCCAGATAATTGCGCACCAGCCTGTCTTTTCTGACAAGCCGGCATCCGAGCCATGCGCCTGCGTATTTGCCAAGAATGCGCACAAGGAAATAACTTGCACCAATCACCAGCAGCGGTACGCCGTCTAAGGCTCCAGCTGGAGAGATCAACGCGTCCAGCTGGAACGACATGCCGGAGCGGACAAAGAACAGCAGCAGAAGCGGCGGACTGAAATAGTTCAGCTGCTTGAATAGTTTATCATCGTCCGCAATATTTGTATAAACCGTGCCCATCACCATGCAGCCGAGCAGCGGCGAAAGATCCAGCAGCGCGCACACACCACAGAACGCGAACAGCAGCGCGACGGAGATGATCAACTTATTATCCTTCGAGCGCTTCTGCGGCATGAGAAGCTTCATGAAAAGCCCGAATATGCTGCCAAGCAGCAGAACCAGAAGATTCAGCAGCACCGGATTTCCCAGCGTCTCGAACGAGAATCCGCTCACGCCGCTTAAGGAAGCCAGCGCGATGGAAATTGCGATAGAATAAAGGACCAGCCCCACCACGTCGTCCAGTGCCACGACCTGCAGAAGCGTATCGACGAAATCACCCTTTGCGCCAGTCTGCCGGATGGTCATCATTGTGGATGCCGGTGCCGTCGCCGAAGCGAGGGCTGCAAGCACGATGGAAAACGCAAGATCAAGCCGAAGAATGAAATATGTCAGGATAAAAATGAACACCGAAGCCAGAACCGCCTCGAAGACTGTGATCCAGACGACCTTCATGCCGCTTTTCTTCAAGACCGGAAGCTTAAAGAACTCGCCCGTTGAAAACGCAATGAATGCGAGGGCAATATCGGAAAGAAAATCTGTGCCGTCAATGATACGCTGCGGCACGAGATTCAGCACATACGGCCCGATGAGAATACCGGCAAGAATATAACCGGTCACGTTCGGCAGCCGCGCAAGCTTCGTCAGCCGCGTCATCGCAAATCCGGAAAACAGCATCAGCGCGACGGAGATAATGATGCCCGCGACCGGACTGGCATTGGCAATCAGAGAAGACAGACGCATATCATTCACCCCGTTTCATATTTGGATTTAACCTAGATTTTACATAGTGTACCACAAATGCGCGCCGCTCGCAAGCCATTCGTGTCGGAAGCAAAATTTCCTGCGAAAAGGGCTTGCAATCTTCTGTCGGAACCGATACGATAGAGGCAGTAACTTGCAGGAGGCATTTCACATGCAGAATCAAGCACCGAAACTTGTCATTATGGCCGCTGGAATGGGCAGCCGCTTCGGCGGGCTCAAGCAGATGGAGCCCGTTGACAAGGAGGGGCACAGCATCATTGACTTTTCGATGTACGACGCAAGACGCGCGGGGTTCCGCGATCTTGTCTTTATCATCAAGCGCGAACACGACGCGCTCTTTCGTGAACGCATCGGAAACCGCATGGAGCGGTTTTTTAACGTGGAATATGTCTATCAGGAGTTGACAGATATCCCGGCGGGCTGCACTGTCCCGGACGGGCGTGTCAAGCCGTGGGGCACGGGACAGGCCATTGCCTGCTGCCGGAACGTGCTGCACGGGCCGTTTGCCGTGATCAATTCCGATGACTTCTACGGACGCACAGCATTCAGCGAGATCTATGAGTTTCTGCGTACGAACGACGACGAGCACTGCTACGCCATGGTCGGCTATCGGGTGCGCAATACCGTGACGGAGTTCGGCTCCGTGGCGCGCGGCGTGTGCGAGGTCCAAAACGGCATGCTCATGGGCATCACCGAGCGGACAAAGATTTACCAGCGTGGCGACCACGCCGCCTATACCGAGGACGGCGAACACTTTGTCGATCTGCCGGGCGATACCATTGTCTCCATGAACATCTGGGGCTTTACCCAGCCGACTGTTTCGGAGTTCTGGACACGGCTTGGTGCGTTTTTTGAGAAAGAGGTTCCGCTGGATCCGCTGAAGCGTGAGTTTTACCTCCCGAGTGTCGTAAACCAGCAGTTGGAGGAAGGGACAGCGCGCGTGCGCGTGCTGCCCTGCGAGGAGGTATGGCACGGCGTGACCTACCGCGAGGATCTGGCCTCCGTCAAGGAAGCGATCTGTGCGCTCAAGGCCGCCGGCGTCTACGAAGAACGCCTCTGGCCGGACTGATGCTGCATAAAAACGGACATCCCTACTTTTCGGGGATGTCCGTTTTCGTGGTCTATGCCGGTCCCAGAGGCTTTTGATAGATCCGTGCAACTTGTTCCGAAAAAAGTTCCGGCTGCATGGCAAACAGGCCGTAAAGCGCTGCACAGCGGCGCTCCAGCGCATAATAGACTTCGTCCGGCGGCGTCTGGCCCGCATTGACGAGCGTGAGACGCGCGTCTTTTTTGGCCTGCCGCAAAACGGTACGGCCCATTTCATCGAATGCCAGCACGCGCACATACGGCGCTTCGCGCAGGAGCGTCTGCGTGTCAATACCCAAATACGCGCACAGCAGCAGCCGCTGGAGCCGTGTACGCGGATAGCGCTTTGATTTTGACGCTTCCAGGACGCGTTCATAGTCCGGCTGCGCCTGCACGGCCTTCCAAACCTTTGACCACAGACCCTCAGAGCCGTGTGCGGCTTGTACCCAGTCTGCCTGCTCCATGCCGCGCAGACGCGCGAGCAGGGCCTTCTCGCCCCACAAAAGTGCGTGGGGAACCGCGTTTTCATAGGTGCAGGCTGCCGGAACGTACTGCCGCCAGTCTCCGCCCGACAAAATCAGCTGCCGTACCGCCGTGGCGGACGGATGTTCCGCATCCGGCGCATCTGCATGATAATCGCCGGGACGCAGAACGGCCAACGGGTGCATGTGACTGTTCTGCGTGAGGATTGCGCGGCAGTATTCAAAGGCCAGAATGTCGTTCGGCCTTGTCAGCAGCTGCCCATCCTGCCCGAGCGCTTCCAGTGCCCGCTGCCGCGCGGCGGCGTAGCTGAGGCCGGTCTGGATACGGACGTGCAGCGCCTGCTCAAATTCTACCGAGCAGGAGACTTCCGCTGCGCGGAAAATTGCGGCTCCGTCCCCGGATTCGCAGCCGAAGCTGAGAAAGCCGCAGCGCAGCTGCGATAGGACGTGCACACCGCCTGCGGCGAAGCCCTCTGCCGAGCGCAGCGCGTATGTGACCGGCAGTTCCAGTACGAGACTGGCCCCGGCTTCCACCGCCGCCTGTGCCCGGACGCGCTTGTCAAAAATGGCAGGTTCTCCACGCTGGACATAGTTTCCGCTCATCAGGCAGACAATGGCCGTCTCCGGTTCCAGCTGCTGCCGAATCAGACTCAGCTGCCGCGCGTGGCCAAGATGAAAGGGATTGTATTCACAGATCACGCCGACCGTCTGCATGGAATGACCTCCGGTAAAAAAATCTTGTAAAGCCCTTGTTTCTGTTTGGCTTTTGTTGTATGATGAACAATAGCTATGTGATATAGTAACACGAATGATTGAAAAAAGAAATACAGGAGTGAATGGAAGTATGAACATTCTGGTTATCAATGCTGGCAGCTCCAGCCTCAAGTACCAGCTCATGAACCCGGACACCGGCGATGTCACCGCCAAGGGGCTGTGTGAGCGCATCGGTCTGGACGGCCGTCTGACCCACAAGGTCCCGGCCAGCGGCAAGAAGTATGAAAAGGACATTCCGATGCCGACGCACAAGGAGGCGATCGAGGCCGTTATGTCCATTCTGGTCGATCCGGAATACGGTGTGATCAAATCCGTCGATGAGATCGACGCTGTCGGCCATCGTGTTCTGCACGGCGGCGACAAGTTTGTTGAAAGCTGCATCATCGACGAGGCCTGCAAGCAGGCCATCCGCGACTGCATCCCCCTCGGCCCGCTGCACAATCCCGCCAACCTCATGGGCATTGAAGCATGCGAAAAGGCCATGCCGAGCAAGCCGCAGGTCGCCGTGTTCGACACCGCGTTCCATATGACCATGCCCCCGAAGGCATACCGCTATGCCATTCCCACCAAGTATTACACCGAAGACCATCTGCGCCGCTACGGCTTCCATGGCACGTCTCACCGCTTCGTCTCCAAGCGCTGCATCGAATTGATGGGCGGCGTAGAGAACGCACACCGCGTCATCGTCTGCCATCTGGGTAATGGCTCGTCCCTGTCCGCTGTCAAGGACGGCAAGTGCCAGGATACCTCCATGGGCCTGTCCCCTCTGGCTGGCGTCCCGATGGGCACCCGCGCGGGCGATATCGACACCTGCGTTGCACAGTTCATTATGAACAAGTACAATATGTCCGCCGACGACTGCCTGACCATGCTCAACAAAAAATCCGGCGTTCTGGCCCTGTCCGACGGCGTTTCCTCCGACTTCCGCGATCTGGACGCCGCCGCTGAGAAGGGCAACGAGGCTGCACAGCTGGCGCTCGACAAGTTTGCCTACGAAGTCCGCAAGTATATCGGCGCCTATGCCGCGGCTCTTGGCGGCGTGGACTGCATCGTCTTTACCGCTGGTGTCGGCGAAAACTCCGGCTCCATGCGCGCGTCTATCTGCGACGGTCTGGAATACCTCGGCGTCAAGCTTGACCCGGAGAAGAATAAGCTTCGCGGCGAAGAGGTCGTGATCTCTACGCCCGACTCCAAGGTCACTGTTTGGGTCATTCCGACCAACGAAGAACTCATGATCGCGCAGGATACCGCCGCGCTGACCAGATAAATGCCTTCCGGCTTAACAGAGATTATTTCAAACAGCAAAAATGCGTGACTGTTACAGTCACGCATTTTTCTTACCCAAGAGGAGGTCAAGCGGCAGGCGACGGCAAAAAGCGACGGCCATTCGGCGAATTCGTATACATTTTCCCACTCGGTCGTAGGGGC
>ERZ827469.3578-NODE-3578-length-10075-cov-10.828144_pt1 | contig 10075 bp, 9 predicted proteins | sample MGYA00519917_ERZ827469 | MGnify/ENA primary metagenome ERZ827469 (study PRJEB31778, sample SAMEA3449314) | human gut metagenome | biome: human gut; feature: human-associated habitat; material: faeces | place: United Kingdom | collected 2010/2012 ... | reverse complement strand
CCTCCCCTCAAACTCCCCTCCCCCTCCCCAGCGCGTTTTATTTTGTCCTGACGGACAGATAAAAAACGTGCCGCTTTCCCCGGCCCTTGCCGCCCCGAATGCTCGCCCCGGATGCGGACGAGCGACCGCTCTCCTCGTAATACAAAGCAATCTGCGCTTTTCATCGCCCCAAACGCGCCCACAACGTCTGCAAGGCCTTCCTCCCAGCCCCTGATAGCTCCATCACGAACAGACAATCAGTCTATCCTGTTCTGCCAAGAGGAACTTCCACGCCACTGGCGGCACCCTTCCACACGACGCTCCTGCACATCCATCCCCCAACCAGCGGCCGCTCTGCCATCGTTATACCTCCCTTCCCCATCCATTGAGCGCGCCGATCGGGCGGCGTACGCCGAAGGCGTCGTGCCGCCCTTGCCCCGGCGCGCCCACACAGTACCGGGGACCAAGGCGGGGCAGGGGGTGCAGGGGGCCTGGGGCTGCCCAGGCCCCGACCCCTTGCCGGTCGCCGCGCAGGCGAAGCTCTTTTACGTTGCCTTCCCCCCGGGCCGGTGGCATACTGCCGCCATGTCCATCTTCACCACATCCACCCCCGTCATCGGCAGGCCGGAAAACGGCGAATGGCCTCTGGTGCACCCGCTGGCCTGCCTGCCCGAACCGGCCCTGGCCCCTCCCGCGCAGGGCGGCATCCCCGATGATGCCGCCTGCATGGCCCTGTGGGACAAATATGGCATGCTGGACAATATCCGCGCCCATTCGCGCCTGGTGGCCCATATCGCCACCGAGCTGGCCCGGCGGGCCCGCGCGGCCGGCTTCCCGGTCAATGTGGCCGCTGTGCGCGCCAGCGCCATGCTGCACGACATCGCCAAGACCTACAGCGTCCTGCACGGCGGCAGCCATGCCCAGCTGGGGGCCAGCTGGGTGGTGGCCGAGACCCGCAACCATGCCCTGGCGCAGGGCGTGCTGCTGCACGTCCACTGGCCCTGGGCCGTCCCGGAACGGGAGCCCGGGCGCCTGTTCTCCATCCCGTTTTTCGTGATCTATGCTGACAAGCGGGTCAAGCACGACCAGTGCGTGCCCCTGCGCCAGCGTTATGAGGACCTGCTGGTGCGCTACGGCCACACGGAAAAGGCCCGCAAGGGCATCCGCCTTTCATGGCAGCAGGGCGAATGTATCGAACGCGCCTTCGAGGCGCATCTGGGGTATGCCATCCATGAAGATTCTTTTGATAGCGGGCGGCTGGTCCAGCGAGCGTGAGGTCTCGCTGACCGGTGCCCGCGGCATGCAGGAAGCCCTGGTCAGACGCGGCCATGCCGTGACCTTCTTCGACCTGCTGGAACATTTCGACGACCTGCTGGAGACCGCCCGGCAGCACGACTTTGCCCTCATCAACCTGCACGGTTCGCCGGGCGAGGACGGTCTGGTGCAGGCCATGCTGGAAAAGGCCGACTGTCCCTACCAGGGCTCCGGGCCTTCCGGTTCCTTCCTGGCCCTGAACAAGGCCGCCGCCAAGCAGATCTTCCGCATGGCCGGCCTGCCCACGGCCGACTGGGAATTCCTGCCCGTGCGCCCCGCCGCAGGCTGGGAACCGCGCCTGCCCTGGCCGCTCTTCGTCAAGAGCACCACGGGCGGTTCTTCCCTGCGTCTGGGCCGTGCCGCCAACCGGCAGGAGCTGGATGCCATCATGGACGAGATCTTCGCCGCCGGGGAAGGCGTGCTCATCGAGCCCCAGCTGCCCGGCAGGGAGATCACCTGCGGCATCCTGGGCGAGGAAGCCATGCCGCCCATCCTCATCGAGCCCGTGGCGGGCGATTACTTCGACTATGAGAGCAAGTACGCCGCCGGCGGTGCGCGCGAGCTCTGCCCCGCGCCCGTGTCCCCGGCCGTCACCGCCGAGGTGCAGCGCCTGGCCCTGGCCGCCCACAAGGCCCTGGGCCTCAAGGGCTACAGCCGCGCCGACTTCATCCTCGGCCCCGGCGACAGCCTGCACCTGCTGGAGGTCAACACCCTGCCCGGCATGACGCCCACCAGCCTCGTGCCGCAGGAGGCCGCCCAGCTGGGCATGGATTTTGGCCAGCTGCTGGAAAAACTCATCGAGCTGGGCATGGAGCAGCACGCCAAGGCCTGAGCCCTGCCCCCTTCCGCCGTCAGGCGCGCTGTCCGCGGGCAGCGCGCTTTTTCGTTCCCGGCCCGCGGGCCGGGAACGGCCCCGCCCTGACCGCGCGACCGCACATCGTGCACGCCTGCCCAAGGAGGCAGCCCCATGAATCCCACCCTTGCCGCCCACGCGGCCGCCATCCTGACCATCCTCATCTGGGGCGCCACCTTCACCTCCACCAAGGTGCTGCTGCAGGCCTTTGCGCCCATCGAGATCCTTTTCCTGCGCTTTCTGCTGGGGGCCTGTGCCCTGCTGCTGGCCTGCCCGCGCCTGCTGCATGTGCGTGACCGGCGCCGGGAAGTGATCTTTGCCCTGGCGGGCCTGTGCGGCGTGACCCTCTACTTTTTGCTGGAAAACATCGCCCTGAGCTACAGTACGGCGTCCAACGTGGGCGTGCTGGTGGGCATCTCGCCCTTCCTCACGGCCCTGCTGGCCCGCATCGTCCTGGGCGAGAGCCTGCACCCCGGCTTTTTCGTGGGCTTCGTCTGCGCCATGTCCGGCATCATCTGCATCGCTGTCAACAGCAACGCCGTGCTCCGGCTCAATCCGCTGGGCGATGTCCTGGCCCTGCTGGCGGCCCTGACCTGGGCATTCTACTCCATCCTGACCCGCAAGATAGGCGACTACGGCTACAACACCCTGCAGGTGACGCGCCGCATCTTCTGCTGGGGCCTGCTCTTCATGCTGCCCACCCTGCCGCTGTCCGGCTTCCGCTGGGACCTGGCACGCCTGGCCCGGCCCGAGATGCTGGCCAACCTGCTCTTCCTGGGCCTGGGGGCCTCGGCCCTGTGCTTCGCCACCTGGAACTTCACCATCCGCATCCTGGGCGCCATCAAGACCAGCGTCTACATCTACGCCGTGCCCGTGGTCTCGGTCATCACCGCCACCCTCTTGCTGGGCGAACGCCTGACCGGGCTGGCCCTGACCGGCATGGCCCTCATCATCCTCGGCCTGGTCATCTCCGAAGGCCGCCTGCCCCTGCGCCGCCCCAAAGCCTGATCGCGGCCGGGCCGCGGCCCCGGGATACGGCCCCTGCCCCCAAAACAGCCAAACGCCCCGCGCCGTCACCAGGACGGCACGGGGCGTTTCAGCCACGGGCCCCGCAGGGCGGTACCCGTCTAATTCCAGATCAGATGCAGCAGCCAGTAGGAACAGAATCCCACCGTGGCCGCCGCGGGCAGGGTCAGCACCCAGGCCATGACCAGCTGGCCGGCCACGGTCCAGCGCACGGCGGAAAGGCGCTTGGTGGAGCCCACACCGAAGATGCAGGCCGAGATGGTGTGCGTGGTGCTCACGGGCGCGCCCAGCACGGATGCCCCGGAGATGACCAGGGCGGCCGACGTTTCGGCGGCGAAGCCGTGCACGGGCTCCAGCTTGAAGATGCGGTGGCCCATGGTCTTGACGATCTTCCAGCCGCCGATGGCCGTCCCTGCGGCCATGGCCAGGGCGCAGGCCAGCTTGACCCACAGGGGCACGGCCACCTCGTCGATCTCGCCGAAGATGAACAGGGCCAGGGTGATGATGCCCATGGTCTTCTGGGCATCATTGAGGCCGTGGCTGGTGGCCATGAAGGCCGCGGACACCAGCTGCATCTTGCGGAAGATGCGGTTGACCTTGCTGCGCATGACCCGTGCGAAGAGCCAGTAGATGAGCCACATGATGAGGAAGCCCATGCCGAAGCCCGCCAGCGGCGAGAGCACCAGCGGCAGCAGCACCTTGTTGACGATGCCGCTGAAATTGAGGGCCTCGGGCCCGGCATGGGCCAGGGCCGCGCCCACCAGGCCGCCGATGAGCGCATGGGATGACGACGAGGGGATGCCGAAATACCAGGTGAGACAGTTCCAGAAGATGGCGCCCAGCAGGGCCGCCAGCACGAGGATGTGGCTGCCCTGCACCACCTCGGGCAGGACCAGGCCCGCCCCCAGGGTCTTGGCCACCTCGGTGCCCAGCAGGGCCCCGGCCAGATTGAGGGCGGCCGCCATGCCCACGGCGAAGCGGGGCGTGACCACCTTGGTGGAGACCACGGTGGCGATGGCATTGGCGCAGTCGTGCGCGCCGTTGGTAAAGTCGAATACCAGGGCGACAAGGACGATGAGAATGAGGAGGAAGGGTATCTCAAACATTCTTCAGCACCGCTTCTTCGATGGTTTCAGCCAGATTGTTGACGTTTTCCAGAAGCATGCTGATGCGGTCGTAGGCCTGGCTCCACTTCATGATGTTCATGAGCCGGGCGGGGGTGATCTCCTGCTGGTCGTCCATGAGCTCGGCCAGTCCCACGGCCAGCAGCATGTCGCACTCGCCGCGCAGGTAGCGGAAGGCGCGCGTCTTGTGGCAGTCCTCACGCCGGGTCAGGCCGTCCAGCATCTCGCCGGTCAGATCCAGCATGGAGCAGATGGTGCGCACCAGCTGCATGGCCGGGAAGCGCATGGTGGGGAACTCGAAGATGTGCAGCCGGGTGCTCAGGGTGTGCAGGCCGTCCAGGGCTTCTTCCTGCTCCTGGTTGATGCGCAGGATGTCCTCACGGTCGATGGGCGTGATGAAGGTCTGCGACAGGTCGCGGATGATGCGCACGTGGAGCTTGTCGGCCTCCTCCTCGATCAGGGCGATCTCCTTGTGGGCCTCGTCCATCCTGGACAGGTCCTCCAGCATGCCGAGCAGCAGTCGCGACATGTGGCGCAGGTGACTGTTTTGCTCCAGCAGCATTTCGAAAAACGGAGCGGACTTGGGAAGCAGGGATGCGAACATGCGCCCTCCTCTTGATGTGAAAGATCCCTGGACGGGGTTCCCGGTCCCTGTACCGGACGGCCGGAAGGGACGATGAGCCGGGATCCCCTGACGTCATTCCTTATCGTGTACGCCGGCATGCTTGCTGCCGGGCGGATACCGCCTTGTGTTACAATGGATAATGATATCTGTTTAGTATCTTTGCAGTGATTATACTGTGTCCATGAAATCGTTTTCAAGCCATTTCCGGCCTGCCGTTGCGATTTCCCCTTCCGGCAGCCAGCCGGGCGGCAGCATCCAGCGGGCTTCCGGCAGGTGCAGGGCACCGTGGTGCAGAAAAAAAGCTCCCTGCCCGTCCACGGGGGACTGCGGCAGGGAGGAAGGACCATAGAGGCCGTCCAGCCACAAGGCATGGCCCAGGGCGGCGGCATGGGCCCGGATCTGGTGCCGGGCGCCCCGGTGGATGATGCAGCCCGCCAGGGTCAGACTGTGGGGCAGGGACGGGACGGACAAGGAAAAGCGCCGGCACAGTTCGCGGGCAAAAGCACGGCAGGCCTCCCCCTGCCAGCGGTACAGGGGACGGAACCAGGTCCAGCGGGTGGCGTCGGCGGTCTCGGCGTCCAGCACACGGACCCCACGGCGCTGTGCCATGTCCAGGGCCAGGCGCACGCAGGCCGCCCGCTCCAGGCCGCCGGACAGCAGGGCCAGATAGCCCTTGCGGCACCGGCCCCCGGCTTCGGCCCGGCGGAAATCCCGCACCGTGGCGGCCAAACTGTCCGCATCTTCCGCCACGGCGGCGCAGACGATGCCCGAGGTACGGGCATCCAGGCGTTGCAGCAGGGCCCAGGCCGCAGGGCCGCCCCCGGGCCACAGCGAAGGGATGGCGGCCTCAAGGCTGCGGCCGCTGCCCCCGGCCAGACTGACGCTGTGCCAGCCGGCGGGTTTGAAAAAGGCCTGCCAGCGTCCCTGGCGGGAAAGGGCGCGGGGAAGGTCCCCACCGGCGGCAGGATCAGGAAAAAGTTCCGGGAGGGCCGGGGACAGGCAGATGCCGTCGCCCTGACGCACACGGTAGGCTGCGGGGGCCTGACGGCCGTTGACCCGCACCCGCCCCTCTTCCAGCAGGCGCCGGCGGCCGCGCAGACCGGGCACGGGCTGGCCCAGGGCCTCCAGCACCACGGCCAGGGCCGCGTCCAGGCGCTGACCGGCAAGGGCGGCACCGGCCACATGACAGGCTTCACGCAGGGCGCCCATCAGGCATCCTCATCCGAAGCCGCGGCCGTCCCCGCTTCCGGGGCACGCGCACGGGCACGCAGATCCTCCACCAGCTCCAGCAGGGCCACGGAGGTCCGTTGGGGATCGTGGTGCTGCGGGTCGTCCGGGCAGACCATCTCCCGGTCCACCACCTCGATGCCGCGGCGTTCCAGCTCCTTCCATTCAATGCCGCCGGGGTAGCGCCCGTGGCGGCTGTCCAGCAGCACGGCCTGCAGCAAATCGCCGGGGCCCGCCTGCGGTGCGTCCTGCTGCAGGTGGCGCAGCAGCATGTCCACCTGGGCGGTGAGGCTCAGGCCCTGGGCCTCGGTGTCCCTGCCGGAATTGGGGATGTAGATCTTGGGGCAGCGTGCCGCGGCCACGGCACGGCCCACGCCGTCGGGCAACAGGTTGGAGAGCACGCTGGTGTAGAAACTGCCCATGGGATAGCAGATGGCCCCGGCGCTTTGCAGATAGGTGGCCGCCGTGGCCGACAGGGGCGGACGGCAGGGCGTGAGGGCCGTGGAGGTGCGCCCCGGTTCATGGACCGTGAGGTAGAGGCGCCGCACCGGCTGGGTCAGGCGGCAGAAGTGGTGCTGCCCCACCAGGACGGAACCGTCGGCCAGCTCGGCAGCCAGGTGCAGACAGGCATTGACGATGGGCAGGACCACGCCGCGCACCTGCAAAAGACGGCTGAACAGGCTCAGTACCGGGGTGAAATTGCGCTGGAAATGCAGATAGCCCCCGGCAAGCAGCAGGTTGCCCATGCTGGCTTTCTGGGGGCGGAAATCATCGGGCATGCGCTCCAGGAAATAGCCCAGATGCACCCGCATCACATCGGCCATGACCGGCGGCAGGGGACGCCAGCAGGGGTGCCCGGCGCTGCCCATGGCACGCAGGCGGGCGCGCAGGGCCTCGGAATCGCCTTCCGCGGGCAGGCGCATCTCCCAGAAGTCCAGCACGCTCTGCGGGACCATGCTGTCCGCTAGGGCGGCCAGGCGGTTGCGGATGTCCCCCACGGCGGGCAGGGCAAAGGCTTCGCGCAGGGCGGCGGAACTGCCGCCCGAATCGAAGGGCGTCACCAGATGGACGGAATTGTGGGTATAACGGGTAAGGCTGCGGCTCAGGCCCCTGAGGGCCGTACCGCCGGTGAAGAAGACCAGCCGGGGACCAAGGGCGGGCAAAAGGACGCTCACGCCGCTTCTCCGGTCATGCCCAGCTCGCGCATCCTGAGGTAGATGGCGCGGCCGATCCAGGCATCGGTGGCGGCGTAGATGACCTGGCGTTTGCTCAGCTCCGGGACGCTCCAGTTGGAACACTGGGGCCCCTTGGAGATGCGCTGCCCGAACAGGTTGGCGGCCAGGGTGCGCAGGCCCTGCGTGGTCAGCTGGTGGGCCCGGGCCACCATGCCCAGATCCACCGTGCCCGCGGGCGTGAAAGGATACAGCCGCCCCAGCTCGCGCATGTCGTCGCCGATGGCCACCCCGGCCTTGATGACGCCGGGGTCGGCCAGCAGGCCCGCCAGCTCGGGCCCGAAAGGCCACCAGGAAAGCTGCACCAGATAAACGGCCCGGCCCGTGGCCAGCTGCACCAGGGAAGGCGTGTTGAGCCGGCCCTTGCGGAAAGAGGGACGGGTCTCGGTATCGAAGCCCAGCACCTGTTCCCGCGCCAGATCCGGCAGGGCCTTTTCCCAGTCTTCCAGACTGCGCACCAGATGGATGGGCCCTTCGTAATGGCACAGGGGCAGGGCGTTGATTTCGTCGCTGCTCAGGCGGCGACGCAGACTTTCCAGATTCATGCCGTTCGGGGGTTCGTGTCCTAGGGGGAAGTACCGCGTGCCTGCGGCACGCGCATACCTGCCCTGTATACCACAAATCACTTGCCGATGCAAAAGCTTGAAAAGACGCGGTTCAAGACCTCTTCCGGGCTGTCCAGGCCGGTGACCTCGCCCAGCAGGGCCGCGGCGGCGTCCAGGCGGACGGAGCAGCAGTCATAGGGACTGCCGGCGGCGATATCGACCAGCAGGGCCTCCAGCTCGTGCAGGGCGCGTTCCAGCGCCAGCGACTGGCGCGCGTTGGGGGCCAGCCCGTCGGAGGGCGGCGTGTGGCTGCCGTCGTCCAGCAGCAGGGCCCGCAGACGGCGGGCCAGGGTATCCACGTTGTGGCCGGTGCTGGCGCTGATGCGCACACAGGGCCGGTCAGGGGCCCAGACAGGGGGCCACACGGCGGGCTCGGCCAGGTCCACCTTGTTCCAGACCAGCAGCACGGGGATGTCCCCGCACTGGGACAGCACTTCGCGCACGGCCTCGTCGGGGCAGATGTCGGCAGCGGCCCCGGCAGGGCCCAGACGGCCGCCGTCCACCAGCAGCAGGATGGCGTCGGCCTGGCGCACCTTCTGGCGGCTCAGGGCCACGCCCATCTCCTCCACGCTCTCGCCGGTCTCGCGCAGGCCCGCCGTATCGGTCAGGCGCACGGGCAGGCCGTCCAGCTGGCAGCTCTCCTCAAGGAAATCGCGCGTGGTGCCGGGGATGTCCGTGACCAGGGCGCGGTTGCGGCCCAGCAGGGCATTGAGCAGGCTGGACTTGCCCGCATTGACGGCACCGGCCAGCACCACCACGGCGCCCTGCTGCATGACCTGCGCACGGCGCTGGCCGGTCAGCAGGCCGCGCACGGCGGCGGCCACCTCCTCCACCACGGCGGCGAAGGCCTCGGGGGCAAGGCATTCCACCTCTTCGTCGGGAAAGTCCACGGCCAGGCTCATCTGCACGCGCAGCCCTTCCAGCTGCCGGCGCAGGGCCGTGACCTTGCGGCCCAGCAGGCCGTCCAGACGGTTGAGGCTGTAGCGCAGGGCCTCGCGCGAAGGCGCGGCGATGAGTTCGGCCACGGCCTCGGCCTGGCTCAGGTCCATGCGGCCGTTGACGAAGGCCCGGCGCGAGAACTCGCCCCGTTCCGCGGCCCGTGCCCCCAGCCGCAGGGCCGTCTCCAGGACGGCCTGCACGATGAAGGGGCCGCCGTGGCAATGGATCTCGGCCACGTCCTCCCCGGTGAAGGTGCGCGGGCCGGGCATGAACACGGCCAGCACGTCGTCCAGCGGCACGCCTTCATGGTCGAGGACGCGCCCGCGGTGCAGCACCCAGGGCCGGAAGCCCGTGAACTTCACCGACGCAGGCCTGAACATGCGGGAAAGGATCTCCCGGGCCTGCGGCCCGGAAAGGCGGACGATGCCGATGCCTCCCGCACCGGGGGCCGTGGCTATGGCGGCGATGGTGGGCATCAGGAACGCTCGGGCCGGCGGCGCATGATGACCACCCGCTTCATGGGGCCGTCACCGGAACTGCGGGTCTGCACTTCCTCGGCATCCTGCAGGCAAAGATGCACGATGCGCCGGTGATAGGAACTGAGCGGACGGGTGGAATAGGAGCGGCCGGTCTGGCGCACTTTTTCGGCCAGGGCCAGGGCCATCTCGCGCAGCTTCTCGTCCTGGCGCTGGCGGTAGCGCCCGGCATCCAGCTGCACGCGCACGGCGGCGTTCATGCCGCGCGAGACCACGCGCGAAGCCAGGTACTGCAGGGAGGCCAGGGTCTGGCCCTCGCGCCCGATGAGCAGGCCGGAATCCTCCTCGCAGTCCACGGCCACACGCACGCGGCCGTCGGCCACGGTCACCTCCAGCGTCACTTCCTCGCCCACGATGGGACGGACGAGCTGGCGCACGGCCTCCTTGGTCAGGGCTTCGAGACGCTGGGGATCCAGTTCCTCCACAGGGGTGAAGGGCAGGCTTTCCTCCGCTTCGTCCAGCACGTCTTCGGTGTTCTCGGCAGGAGCGGGCACGGCCGGGCCCTGCGGACGCTGACGGCGGCGGCCTTCGCCCTCACCGCGCAGCGAAGGACGGGGGCGGGCACGGCGGCCCTCGCCGCGACGGCCGCCGGCTTCGGGGGCCGCGCCTTCGGCA
>ERZ827469.3574-NODE-3574-length-10092-cov-3.047225_pt1 | contig 10092 bp, 9 predicted proteins | sample MGYA00519917_ERZ827469 | MGnify/ENA primary metagenome ERZ827469 (study PRJEB31778, sample SAMEA3449314) | human gut metagenome | biome: human gut; feature: human-associated habitat; material: faeces | place: United Kingdom | collected 2010/2012 ... | reverse complement strand
CGCCTACGCCAGCAGGGAACGACGGCTGGTACAAGCAAAATGGAAAATGGCGCTACCGGGAGAACGGGAAAGACGTTACGGGCTGGAAAAAGGTACAGAACGTCTGGTACTATATGGGCTCCGACGGCTACATGAAAACCGGCTGGCTGAAAGACGGCAACAAATGGTACTATCTAAAGGCTAACGGCGCTATGGCAACCGGTTGGATTAAGGATAAAGGCGAGTGGTATTACTTTAATGAGAAAGGCGCTATGCTGGAAGGCTGGCAGAAAATCGGTGGTAGGTGGTACTACTTTGAGCCAGGCGAAGGAAACGCCGCCAGAGGCTTTAGGACGATTGCCGGGAAGGATTACTATTTCTTTGAGAAGTCCTTTGGCAATGTGAAAGAATTCCAGATGCTAAAGACCGATGGCAGCGGGGCGATTATTTGACGCCGTAATGCGAATGTGATATAATAACAACAGTACCCGACACGCCTCTCAACGATGCGGACCATGTCGGGTCATTTAACAGACTGCTTGCAGTACCCCGCCCAAGATTCGGGCAAGTGGAGAGCCAAGCGGACTTATGAAGAAAGCCCGGGGGAGCAGATCACATTTTGTGGTGCTCTTCCGGGCTGTTTTTGTTTTTGTTGGCTTTTTACAAAGATATCTCATTTTTGTTATTTTTATTGAATTTTGTATCATGTATGATATAATGTAAATATAAACAGTATGTATAGTTTTTCAACGGTATATAATCAAGAATACAAAGAGGTTCAGGTAATGTCCAAACTTACTAAAGTACAAGCAGAGACAATGGAGTTTTGTAGAAAACAAATAGATGAAGCAAGAAAACAAACCATTGATGTGACCAAGATTAAAAAAAGAGATTATGTGACTGCTAAACAGATTCTTGACGCTCAAAACGGGATCGTCTATACACAAGGCGGAAATTGTACAATTCGCACACTGAAAATTTTGGAACAACGTGGGTTAATCGAAATTTTGGAGGATAATTCTGGAATCGGAACAGGGGCAGGCGCCTTTCCATCTAAAATAAGAGTGTTAGATTACTAATAGTAAAAACATAATATTATTCAACTGACAGGATAAGTCGGCGCGGATTTATCTATGGGGATGAGTTATAATAACTAAAAACTAATTGTGAGATGGTAAGATCATGGAAATAAGAGTGGGAGAAATTTATATACCTGCAAAAAATATCGCGGAAGGAAGCCATTTATCATTAGATGAGTCAGGTATATTTTTGTTGCTCAATTTCGCCAATGCTACCCAGAAAGAGGTTAGTTGCTGGGCTAAAAATAGCATCGAATTTTCTTTTGTAGTAAAAGATGGCTTGTTCTTCCTACTCGTAAAAGTTGATGAACAACAATGGATAGATGCACCATATGCTCCACAAATAGCCCGGTCATATCTTAATTTTACAAACATACCAATTATCCAAGCAGAAAATACAAAGGGATACTCCTTTGTATTAGTGCTGACAGATAGATTAACGGGAGAAATAAAAGCCACCAGAATGGTAGGATTGGGACATGATTTTTCAATTGCGCTGAAGTACACATTAGACACAATTATGGATAACAGCTATTCTTTTTCTCTGCAAGAATATTATCAGAAGCTTACAGACATATACAGCCAATTTACCACCGATGACTTGGTTTCACTTGCAAAAAAGCATTACCCAGAAAATTATTATTCTGTCACAAAATAAAGCACAGCGCCCGGAAATTTGACTATTTTTCCGGGCGCTTTTTATTTTTATAATATAGTACAATATTGTACTATATTCTTTGTGCAAAAAGTCAATTGATTATAGTACAATATTGTACTATAATATAGACATAAGGTCAAAGAACGGAGGATATAAAAATGGCTAAATACGAAGTAACATATTCTTGTGGACACACTGAAACAATTGAGTTATACGGAAAAGAAGTAGATAGGAAGCGTCGAATTGAATGGTTGGAAAAGAATAGAAAGTGTTCTGAGTGCGCAAAAAAAGAGAACGAAGAAAGAATTAAAAAAGCGAGTGAAACGCTGGAAGCGGAGGACCGGAAACTGCCGGATCTGAAAGGCTCTGAAAAACAAATTCAATGGGCATCCAAATTGCGCTTGAATTTTGCTGCTGATTTGCACCAATCCAAAGAATTGAGCGAAAATAACCTAAAAAACAAAATAGAATTGGGATTTGAGGAAGAAGAATGCGAAGCAGATCGGAAAAAGTATGCCGAAAAGCACGCCAAAATGGAAGAAATCCTTTATACTGTAGATGAAGCACATTTTTGGATTGATAAGCGCAACAACATTAATGATACCAATATACTCTATTATTATTTTGAGGATTGGAAAAAAGAGCATCCAAAAGCAGAAGAAGCTGCACAAGAAGAACCTATGCACAATGAATCGCAAGAAAAACCCGTGGAGAATGTTGTAATGATTCCGGAAAATGAGTGTTATCCTGGAACCGTTACCGTAGATGTAGTTGAAGATCATGTACTTGTCCGCTATACTATGAACAAAGACTTTTCGGAGTTAGCCCGGAAATATGGATTTCGTTGGGATAGTGCGGAAGGCGGATATAAAAAAATTGCTGGCGAAATGGCCGGAACTGCCGTTGACCGTGCGGCGGAGATTTGTAACGCCCTCCTTATTGAGGGATTCCGCGTCAGCTGCAAAGAGCAATCTGTCAGAAATTTAGCGGTTTCCGCAGAGTTTAAACCAGAAATTAAAAACTGGGTATCTTATCGGGAAAAAGATCACTCCCTGACTATTCATTGGAGCCGAGAAACAGATTTTTATAAAGTGGCTAGGACATTACCGGGGAGCAGATGGGACAGTATTGAAAAGGTGGTAACAGTTCCTATCTCAAATTGGAGGGAAGTACTTGACTTTGCAGAAATGAACGTTTTTGTGGTATCCAAGGGAGCCAAAGAAGCGATTGAGCAATGTAAAGAATCAGAACTAAAGGTCAATGCGAAAGCTCCAAACAACGTAGCGTTCGAGACAGGGGAACAAAAACTGAAAAAGATTCTGGATTCCAGCAGGGAAGTCCTACCCGATTTAATAGATGAGGAGTGAAGTTGATGCAACTAAAGACCGCTCTTTTACCTCACCAGAAAGCGGCGTGGGAAAAGCTCTGTAAAATCAGAATAGGTGCGCTGTATATGGGGATGGGTACCGGAAAAACAAGGACAGCTTTAGAATTTGCTTACCATAGGCTTACGGAGGGGAAAATAGACCATGTATTGTGGTTGTGCCCATGCTCTGTAAAAAAGGACCTTGTAAAAGAACTAAATAAACACTCAGATATTGTATCCAGCGGAGAGATTACGATTTGCGGAATAGAGACCCTATCCAGTAGTACAAGAATGAATCTTAATCTCCTTGAATTGGTAAGGAATAAAAAAGTGTATCTTTTTGTGGATGAAAGTAGTTTGGTAAAAAATCCAAGGGCACTACGATCCCGAAATATCACTCGAATCGCTGACTATTGCAGATACAAGATGATACTAAATGGGACCCCTATCACAAAAAACGCTGCGGATTTGTTTTCGCAATGGTACTTGCTTGACTGGAGAATTTTAGGATACCGATCTTACTGGTCGTTTGCGGCCAATCACATTGAATACGACGAAAATACACATGGAAAAATCCGGCGCGTTTTGAATGTCAACTATCTAACTGAAAAAATAGCGCCATATACGTATCAAATTACGAAAGAAGAGTGTTTGAAACTCCCGTCAAAGCTATATCAACAGCGCGATTTTGAATTGACAGACAAGCAGAAAGAAAATTATGATGAAGTTATCTCAGAGCTGTTGCTTGATTTGTATGAGCTTCCAGAAGCTGGAATTTATAAGTTGTTTGGTGCGTTACAGGCTGTAATATCTGGGTTCAGGGTAGAGGTCTTACCGGATTTAAGCACGAAACGGTACCCAATGTTTGACGACCCGCATCAAAACCCGAGAATTAAAACATTACTGACGTATTTGGAAGGAAATACTGAAAAAACAATTATTTTCTGTACTTATGTACAAGAGATACAAGATATCTTACAAGTGTTAAATTCGGTACATCCTGATTCAGCAGTCCCTTTTTATGGCGAAATACCGCAAAGAAAGCGGCAAGACAGTATTGAGAAGTTTAGAGAAAATGCCACATATTTTGTTGCAACCAAGAATTGTGGTGCCTATGGTCTTAATCTGCAATTTTGTCATCAGGTGGTGTATTACTCAAACGATTGGGACTTTGGAACAAGAATCCAAAGCGAAGACCGGACACACCGTTTGGGACAAACCGAAGAGGTAGTAATTTGTGATATTTGTGCCTCTGAATCGATTGATGTTAAAATTTTACAATGTCTACAGCGCAAGGAAAGCATTTTGGGCATGTTTAGAAGAGGACTCAATAGCAAAGAGCGAAAGCAAGAGGTTATGGAATTTTTGGGAGTATCGGAATGAAAAAAGTATACATGAATAAAACTGTATATCAAGCTACTCAGGAACGGCTGGAATATATCTTTTCAGAGTTTGATAACATCTATGTGTCATTTTCGGGCGGAAAAGATAGCGGCCTTCTGCTAAACCTCGTAATGGACTACATGGAAACACATCATATTGATAAAAATATAGGATTATTCCATCAGGATTTTGAAGCACAGTATGCCAAAACCACGGAATATGTAACCCGGACGTTCGAAAAATTTTCTGGCCGGGTAGAACCATTTTGGGTTTGCCTCCCTATGGGTTCTAAAACATCTTTAAGCAATTATGAGTTGTATTGGTATCCCTGGGACCCAGACATGGAAAGCGGATGGGTTCGGCCCATGCCTCAAAACCCATATGTAATCAACCTGAAAAATAACCCATTTGATTTTTACCAGTATAAGATGCCACAGGAGGATTTGTATAAGCAATTTGGAAGATGGTATCATCATAAATGTGGGGGAGGAAAAACAATCGGGTTGATTGGAATTCGGGCAGATGAAAGCTTACATCGATATAGCGCAATCATTAACAAAAAGTATCCATATAAAGACCAGAAATGGATTTCCTGCAGCTATAAAGACGTATGGACAGCAGCTCCAATCTACGACTGGGCGGCGGAAGATATCTGGATAGCAAACTCTAAATTTGGATACGATTATAACCGACTATATGACTTATACTATAAGGCCGGGTTGACTGTTAAGCAAATGAGAGTCGCCTCACCCTTTAACGAGTGGGCGGCACAGAGTCTAAACCTATACAGAGTGTTGGAACCGGATGTGTGGGCGAGACTAGTAGGTAGAGTACATGGAGCAAACTTCGGTGCTATCTACGCAAATACAAAGGCAATGGGATATCGGGAAATTACCCTACCCCCAGGGCACACCTGGAAAAGCTACACAGAATTTTTGCTGACCACTCTACCGGAAAAAGTGAGAGAGATGTATCTGACAAAATTTAAGACATCTATATCTTTTTGGGAAAAAACAGGGGGAGGATTTGACCCAGGCGTAATTAAAGAAATCGAGGATCTCGGCTATCAAATACGAAGAAACGGAGTATCCAATTACTCCAAAGACCAAAAAGAGAGAATTGTATTTGAACAGGAGATACCAGATCACACCGACGATGTAAAATCTACAATAGATATACCAAGCTGGAAACGCATGTGCTTTTGTATACTAAAAAATGACCATCTTTGTAGGTTTATGGGGTTTGGCCCAACAAAACAGCAACAGCAAAAAATAAAGGTGCTCAAAGAAAAATACCGCGATATTGCAAGGGGGATATAGATGAAAACAGAATTTATCAATATCGTCGAAACAATGAAAAAATTTGTGGATGATACACAGGAACTAAGCGAAAAAGTTGAGATGCTCAATTATATCAAAGAACAGATGCACGAAATCTCACCATTTGCCGACCAGCCTGCCGATTGTGTAATTTGGGTAAAGCAGGATGATATTGTCGCCAATGATTACAATCCGAATAAAGTCGCTCCCCCTGAAATGGCTCTGTTGTATGACTCTATCAAATGTGATGGGTATACACAGCCGATTGTCACCGGAACACCCACAGATAAATCAGAAGAAACCAAAAAGTATATTGTTACAGATGGATACCATCGAAATCTAATTTCCAAAAAACACAAGGATATTTGCAAAAAGGTATACGGTTATCTTCCTGTCACTGTGCTCAAAGGTAAAACATTAAGTGAGTTAATGGCCTCTACAATCAGACATAACCGAGCTAGAGGGAGCCACGACGTTAATTTAATGAGTAATATTGTGGCAGAATTACATGATCTGGGTCGATCAGATGAATGGATTGCAAAGCACTTAGAAATGGATTTAGATGAAATTCTAAGGTTAAAGCAACTGACCGGATTGACGGAGCTATTCCAAGACCAAGAGTTCTCAAAAGCATGGGAACCTATAGAATAGGGGAAGCATATGGCTATCAAGTACGACAAATTGTTTGCAATGATGAAGAAAAAGGGATTGACCACTTATCGGATAAAGGTTGATAAGATTGTAGCTGTTACCTCGCTTCAACGTATACGTGATGGACTTCCAGTTTCACTTAAAACGATTGATGCGTTTTGCAAGGCTTTAAACTGTCAGCCAGGAGATTTGTTAGAATACGTTGAGGACGAAAAATAAAAACTAACATATTCGTGAAATGGGTGTCCTGTAATTTACAGGACATTGTTCTGGTTACACTTTTGGTTACACTTTTTATTTTTAGTATGGAAATAAAATAAATATAAAAGTTAAATATCAATAAATCATATTTAAATCAAAGGAATTTCATGCAGTTTTAACGCTTCTTGTATGTGCTTGCTGGTTCGAATCCCTCCTTCTCCGCCAGAAAAGCCGAAAGTTCGTTTGAACTTTTGGCTTTTGTTTTGTCTGGATTTAAGGTGGCTCCACTACCGAAACTCCAGCTGGACAGCAAGAAAAAGAAAAAGGAAGTATCAATGTTGAAAAAGTACTGGCAAGACTTAAAAACAGAATTTGCGGGCTATGGTATGAAAAAATTCATGAAGGACCTGATGGCGGGTTTAACAGTGGCGGCGGTGGCTTTGCCGCTGGCTCTGGCCTTTGGCGTGAGCAGCGGAGCGACGGCGGCGTCCGGCTTGCTGACAGCTATTATCAGCGGTTTTGTCATTAGCCTCTTAGGGGGAGCCTTCTATCAGATTTCCGGCCCCACTGGAGCGATGGCCGCTATTTTGATGTCTATCATCGCTCAATACGGATTACAGGGCATTTTTGCCGCCACGATTATGGCGGGCATTTTGCTGGTTCTGGCGGGCATATTCCATTTAGGACGGCTGACAGCCTATATTCCCATGCCGGTTATTGCGGGATTCACATCCGGTATTGCGGTAATCATCGCTTTGGGGCAGCTGAACAACTTTTTTGGCGTTACGTCACAGGGCAGCTCCGCGCTGGAAAAGGTGGGGAGCTATTTTACCCAGGCTTTTTCCCCCAACTGGACGGCGGTGATCGTCGGAGGACTGGTTATTCTGTTCATGATCTTCTTTCCTAAAAAGTGGAATGCGGTGGTTCCGGCTTCTCTGCTGGCCATCGTTTTAGCTACGGCGGCATCCATGGTGTTTTCGCTTCCGGTTGCCACTGTAGGGGAAATTCCTTCTTCCCTGCTGCTCAGCGACCGGTTTTCCTTTCAGAATTTCAACTTGTCAAGCCTGCAGGGCCTGCTGGCCCCCGCGGTGAGCATCGCCGCTCTGGGCATGGTGGAAAGTTTGCTCTGCGGTGCCAGCGCCGGACGAATGACAGGTGTTCCTTTGGATAACGACCGGGAACTGGTGGCCCAGGGCGTCGGCAACATCATTGCGCCTCTGTTTGGCGGCATACCGGCTACTGCGGCCATTGCGCGAACTAGTGTGGCAATCAAATCGGGCGCTCAGACTCGCCTGTCCGGTATGTTTCACGCAGTGGTACTGCTGGTATCCATGTTGGCCTTGGGGCCGCTGATGGCGAATATTCCGCTGGCGGCGCTGGCCGGAGTGCTATTGGTGACGGCTTGGCGGATGAACGAGTGGTCGACCATCCGTTACATTTTTTCCCGTAAATTTAAAGGCGCTATCCTCAAGTTCCTGGCAACAATGGTCGCCACCATCGTTTTTGATCTGACGGTCGCCATCGTCATTGGCGTTGTTATCGCCTTGGTTTTGCTGGTTGCCCGGCTGTCCAAGCTGGAAATCCACTTCGACGAGGTGAATCCCGACCGACTGAAGGGCCAGGACGGGCCTCTGCCCGCCGTCTATGACAATGCGGAAGTGGTTTACATCACCGGTACGATACTTTTTGCCAACACCAAAATGATTGGGGATATTGCTACGCAGTTGGAAGGGAAATCCGCGGTTCTGTTTTCCATGCGGGGTACGTCCTATATGGATATTTCTGGCGCGCAGGCTTTTATGGAACTGCTGCAGCAGTTGAGAGAAAAGGAATTGCCCCTGTACATATGCGGTGTATCCGACAGCGTGATGGAGACGATGGAACGCAGCGGAATCGTCAATTATATCGGAAAAGAACACTTTTACTGGAGTGTGGAGCGCGCTCTCAGTGAAACGGTTTGATTTATTAAAAAAGAAATCCAGATAAGTCGTTGAAAGGAGCCTTGTTATGCCCAGCAGTTTAAACACTTTGTCCATTGCCCACCGCTTTATCCGAGAGCACGCCCATACCGGGGATTTTTGGATCGACGGCACGGCGGGACGGGGACACGATACGGCTTTTCTCTGTGAACTCGTCGGGGAAAAGGGTAAGGTGATATCCTTTGACATTCAGGAGGAGGCCATTGCGAGCACCCGGGCGCTGCTGGAAGAAAAAGGGATCGATTGGGCGCAGGTAATCGCCGACAGCCACAGCAATATGGACCGGTATGCAGAAGAAGGGAATGTAGACGGCATCGTCTTTAACTTCGGTTATCTTCCCGGCGGGGATCACAACATCTGCACCCGGGCGGAAACGAGCATTGAAGCCATCGAAAAGGGACTTTGTCTCCTGAAAGCGGGAGGCGTCATGAGCCTTTGTGTTTACTACGGCGGGGACAGCGGTTTTGACGAGAAAAACGCCCTGATGGAATACTTCCGGACAATCGACAGCAAAAGATATACCGTTTTGGTCACCGATTTTTATAACCGCCCCAACTGCCCTCCTATCGCAGTTTTTATCCTGAAAGACTGCTGAAAACTTTAGGAAAAGCTTTCCTTTTGCACAAGATTATGCTATACTAAAATAAGTATACGCAAAAATCCTTGGGGTGCTGGCGATTACCCCAATTTCAGTAAAGTGTGTAGGTGAAAATTGTGCAAAATAATTATGATGTCATTGTCGTAGGTTCCGGGGCGGCGGGACTGTATACCGCGCTGAACCTGGATCCCAAGCTACGGGTGTTGGTGCTCTCCAAAAGAGATTTGCTGCTGAGCAATTCGGCCCTCGCCCAGGGAGGAATTGCCGCCGTCGTCAACACCGCCAATGACAATGTGGATATGCACCTCAACGACAGCCTGATCGCAGGCGGCTTTAAAAACAACACCGAGAGCCTCAAGGTACTGGTCAATGAAGGCCCCAAGGATGTTTTGAACTTGATCGACCTGGGAGTGGACTTCGATAAAAAGGAAGACGGCAGCTATGATTTGACCTTGGAGGGCGGACACAGCCGCCATCGGATTTTCCATCATAAGGACAACACCGGTAGGGAAATCGTCGAGAAGCTTTTGGCAGTGGCCATGACCTTTAAAAACATCACTTTGATGGAGCAGGCTATTGTCTGTGACTTAAAGCAGACTTCCGGCGGCTTTTCGCTGGATGTTTTGAAGGATGGGGAACATCTCTATTTAAACTGCAACTACTGCGTTCTGGCCACCGGCGGCATCGGGCGAGTATATGAGTTTACGACAAACTCCGCCATCGCCACTGGCGACGGGATTACCCTAGCTTACAATTTGGGAGCGAAAATCAAAAACCTCCATCTGGTGCAGTTTCACCCCACCGCTTTCGCCAACAAGGATAGAGAGTGCTTTCTCATCTCCGAGAAGGACTACGAGAAGCGCCTCGATCTAGTGCTCA
>ERZ827469.3573-NODE-3573-length-10098-cov-2.352883_pt1 | contig 10098 bp, 8 predicted proteins | sample MGYA00519917_ERZ827469 | MGnify/ENA primary metagenome ERZ827469 (study PRJEB31778, sample SAMEA3449314) | human gut metagenome | biome: human gut; feature: human-associated habitat; material: faeces | place: United Kingdom | collected 2010/2012 ... | reverse complement strand
TGCTGGTGCCGATTATGATCCGGATGCCCGTGGCTTTATAGATAAACCGACTGTGATTGTAGGTGAGGGACCGACAGGACAATCTAAAGAATGGGTGGCTAGTAATGCTGCAGTTGAGAATCCGACTGTTGGTCCCATCTTAGACATGATTGATAAGTCGCAGCAAGCCGGCACTATACGGACACTTGACTTGAATCAGGTTATACGATCTAAGATGGCAGGATTTTCTTCCGGGGGAAGTATTTCACAACCGATATCATTTACTGAAACTCCAAAAGATAGTGGAGGTGGGGTGGCATTACCGCCGGAACTTATGGAAAAGTTTGCCAAAGCTGTTATTAATATGAATGAGAATGGGGTTAAAGCTCCTGTTGTCTTAAGTGATTTTGAAAAGAAACAGGCACTTCGTGATCGTAGTCGCCAAATTGGTTCAAAAGGATAAAAAATGAAAATAACGAATTTAAAAACGGGAATATCTTATCAATTAGCTCCAGGTACTCAGCTGGAGGTTGAACGTCCTAACTTATTTTTCAATGAATGGGGAGAGCAAACATTACCTGTTGATATACCTGATTCAGATTGGAATCAGAAAGCATTGGGATATCCTGATATCACAGGAATGCGCAAACTTCCTTCAGATATTCAGGCTACAATCTCTTCCGGAGAATATTTTTCAGCTTGCCGGCAGGCTATTCTGAAAGTGAAACGTAAAAAGACAATTTCCACTTCGTTTTATTTAAATGAAGGGTCGTTTTTATCACAGACTGCAAAGGCTTCTGTGCAAGAAGTGTTTGCAGATGAAACAATCCCAGGAGTGAGTACAGTTCAGCAAGGAATTGATTTTTGTCGTTCTCTATTATCTAATGAACATGAGCATTTTACTATTTTCCCTGTTATAGTTGATTTTGACAATAACAAGCGTTATGTGAATCGGATGGAGAACATGGATGCTTCTGGCAATATTATAGACAGAAGGGTTGAAGGAACTTTTAATTTTTATAATTCATTCCCTCGTATTGAAGTTGTGGATGATATAAATGTAAAACTGGATCCGGGTTATTATATGAGTCCGTTTATTCGTGCTCCTTATCTTTTACGCCGTATTTTTTCTTTTTGGGGATATACTCTATTGGAGAATTTTTTTGATGTGACAGAACCTTTTCGTAGTATGGCATTTGTCAATAACACAATTGATTCACTTGTCAATGGTGATATATTACTGTCTCATTTGGTTCCGGATTGTATGTGTAGCACTATATTGAATGTTTTCCGAAAGAAATTCATGTGTGAGTTTATTCCGGATGAAGTCAAGAAGACCGTTAGTATTGAATTTTTTAGTGATATAGCTAATATGAAAGCGGAAGTTGATTTTACAGACTGTTTAACCTCCGAGTTAGAGTTTGATGTATCTGCATATCAGAAAGTCAGCCTTTCTTCTGAAAGCGTGATTTCTGATGAGTATGATACCTTTGATTCGACTTCTGATCTGAAGGCCAAATATCCTAATGCTTGTTATAATCCTGTTACTGGCTGTTACTGCCGTGTAGGGTATAATGAGAATGGATCACTTGTTCAAGTAATCTGCTCTTCTAATATTCCTTATCTGGATGGGAAAAATAGTCTGAAAGAAAAAAGGATTACTTGTCCAGATGCTATGTTTGCAATACTGCCGGAAACGAAAGAAATATTAGGATATTCTCCATCTGTATACACTCGAACACGAGTTAGTATTCCATATATTGGAGAAGGTCGATCGCTAAATTCCACTTTGATTGTAAGCGTCGCTTCAAATAATGATGATGAATCTGATGAAATAGCGGCATCTAATAAAGAACAAATACCAATGTTAGCTTTAGTCTATCATTATCGAGATGGATATAATATTGGTACAAATAGAAATTATACTGTCGAAAACAAGAGGTTTGCAGATTATTCTTTATTATACAATGGACCGGATGGTATTTATGAGAAATTTTATCGAACTTATGACAATTTATTGAGGAATTCTATGCACCCAGTTAAAGGTGATATCCTTTTGTCCGATCATCAAAAGATGAATATACCGTCTCATCGAAAGGTTATCATTGAGGGGCAGGAACTCTTTGTTGATAAGCTTAAGTATTATATTGGAGGGAATAATGAACCTGTTGAATCGACCTTCTATACTACCCGATTATATGAACCTGTAGAAATTGCTATATCTGAAAGCCAACGGTTTCCAACTTTGGCGAATGCTTACTGTTGGAGTGTAGATAAAAAGACTTATGATATTACTGAAGATGAATATAATGCAGAGTTAGTGAAACTGAATTATGGCGCAAGGGACAGCGATCATCTTCCTACAATTTATCCTCCATTTCCGACAAAAGAGCAAGTTGCTGAAGGAAAATTCTATTATGAACGTTCGTTTGCATATTATCAGGATCATAGAACAGGACCACGTACATTTCATCGTGTCGTGGCAAAACTTCGTCCTATAAAAACTCCTTACTAACTTAAAATAATGTCCTTTACTCTGTTGGGGACTTCTACTAATTTTGATACAAAAAGTAAGAACTATGACCATTCTCCAACAACCTGATTCACTATCATTAAGTGGAAATATCAAGGAATTCCGCATTGGAACTACAGATCTAATTTCTTTTAGGCTCTTACAGGGAGATGAAGAGATTGTGGCTCGGAGTTACGAACCGGGTGCGGATGGTGTCGTTATTATTAATATCCAAGATATCATTCATGCTCGTTTGTCTTTCCTATTCAATAATACTTCAATTGTATATGAGCAGAAGACAATTGTTTCTACTTTTAGGGCACTTCTTTCCGATACTGAAGTGGAGTTTACTGCCATTCGTTGCGGAGTCGATATGCTCGCTGATACTCCAGCCAATTTTCTTCTTCAGAATTTTCTGACCTGGCAACCGAATATAAAGCCAGTCACATATTACTCTCCTGAATTTCTGACGTATTATGCCGTCCAGGAATGCAAAGTGAAACTTCACGCCTATTTTACAAATGAGTCAGCTACAGTCGTTTCTCAGAGTGATTTGATACTGGCTGACTTAACAAAAGGGAAAGCTTATACAATTCCTTTGCAATATGCTTCTGTTGTAGGAAAGCTAGGTGATAAAATGCCGGCTTATTATGATGTTTGGGTTGAAGATACGGAAGGGATACGGTTGTCGTATGTACAGCGGTATTATGCTTCAGATATGAAATCAGAAACCGAGCAATGGGTATTATTTGAGAATTCACTTGGGGGTATTGATACGTTTCGTGCGTATGGTTCTACGGCTTTTACTGGAGAACATACGCATAATATTGCGGAGATTGATGATATATCTCTTGAATACCGTGTTGATACTGCTCGTAAATTTCAAAAGGATACGGGATATTTGAATAAGAAAGAACGTACCTGGTTGCTTGACTTTTTCCCGTCTTTGAAGAAGTATTTATATACAGGAGCCTATATCCGTTCAATTATTGTTGTAGAGAGTAATGTGACTTATACAGATAAGGAGTTACCAAGCAACTATACTTTTACTTATAAATTCGCTGATGCTAAACCCTTCCTGAACCTGCAAAGGTCAGATACTCCAACAGATGCACTTGAAATTGTTGTGCCTGAAGTTGGCTCTTTTACAGTGCCCCCTCGACTTATTGAATTCCCTCGCCTACCACTGTCCGAGGGGGCATTATTCCCTGTTCAAGACCCTTTTTCTGAAGACTGGAACGTAACGACTGCAGGATCCTTGGGGGATTTTATTGCAGAACGAATTGCGAAGGATTATGGTGGGGGAGGAGGAGTTGGACACCAACATAATAATATTGACTTATTGCAATTGATGTCTTATGCTGCAGAGTATTTATTAGTTTCGGGAAAGAAAATAAAAGCGGGGTATGCGGATAAGGCTGGATGGATTGATGGCTTGGAAGATATATTTCTACATAAGAACAAACATGATCAATCAAATGCTTTGTTGGAATTCCTTGCCGGTGCTAATGTGGGCGAAGCAATTGACGATTTGGTTTTAGGTAAAGGTACAATTCTGACTCCGGATGGTCGTATACAGACTAATAATCTACAACTTCGTGATTCTTTAACAGTTCTAGAACTTATCTTCAATCGTCTTTATGCTATGGAAAGTGATTATTCATTTTCCGAGTCCAATACGATTGAAAGTTTAGAATTGCTTAATGATGGCACTTATTGTTTGACACTTCGCAAACGCTGGGAAAACGACTTTACCGCGTTTCGTGAAAATGATATTGTGTACGGATGGGTCAATAGCCTCGCTTCCGAAACCGGTGAATATTATGCAAGCTGGTTACGTGTGTTGTATGTGGATACTTCTGCTAATATTGTTAATGTGGTGCTTTATCCCGATAATGAAGTACCGGGTGGTAAGAATTACCCTCCTGAACCTTTAATGGTAATCACCCGGCGTGGTAATCCTGTCAATGAAGAGCGTCAGTCGTATTGGTATCTCTCCAGTCGGGAGCATTGCATCTGTATGCTTGATGGCGTTACCAAGCCTATATTGGAGGAAAGCAATTACTCCGTTATCGTCGGACGGTTGAAGCATCTGACCATATTCGATAACTTGCCTATAAACTACAGACAGAGCTATATCTACTGCCGGGGTATCACCGCACAGGATTACTTTGAAATAGATTACAAAGGCAATGTTGCCAGACAAGAAAACAACCGTGGTTTATGGTCGGCTTCCGAAGCCGTAGACAACCCATACCAGTCCGATGATAAAATGTATGATGCGGTGTACCATTACGGTTGCAAATGGATGTGCCTTCAGACCGGAGCAACGGACGAGCCGAGGTACGGTTCTGTCGCTTGGGCTATGATTGAGGGTAATCCTGAATTCACCATAGATATTGAAAGCAGCAACGGGTGGTACTTTGACGTTGACCGCTTTGCGACCACGCTTACTGTCACCGGCGAACTATACAACCGGGATGTGACATCACATATCCTTGACGATGATATCGAATGGACGCGTGATACCGGCAATGTAACGGAAGACAACGCCTGGGCGGTTGCCCATGCCGGTGTCGGGAAATCATTGCCATTAACGGTCAATGACCTTGGACCCGACTATATGTTGATGACCGGTTGCAAGTTCATTGCAAAGGCGTTGCTGCGTGACGGGCAGGGTAATTATGAGACAGTAAATTATGTAACATTTTAATAGACGATATGCAGAGCAGACAGCGAAAGATAACAATCAACTACCGCCCGCTACAGATAAGTGGCGGTATTGAGGTTGTAGGCAGCGTACCGGATTTGCAGGTGTACCAGGCGGATAAGAACGAGTATGCTCCGGACTATACGCTTACCCCTTTGACCTTGTTTCCCCGATGTAACGCTACTGATCCGAGTTCTATAGTCAAACTTGGTATGGTAAACGCGAATCTCACCAATATGAAATGGTATGAACGTATAAACGGTGTGCGTACATTGATTACATCGACGAATGCCGATTATGTAATTACGACAACCGGAACCGATAAGGGGAAGATTCAGGTAAGGAAGAATGTGTCTACGATCAGTCCTGTGACCTTGGAGTTCTATGCCGAATATGTAGACGCCGCCCGGACGGGGCAAACACACATCTTCCAGTTCAGCCGGCTTATCCGTGCCGTTGACGGGACGGATGCCATTCCGGTTATTATGCTTGATTCACCGTCCGGACTTGACTGGAATCCGTGCCGGGACGTGACGAACCAGACCATCACGGCTAAAATGATAGTGGCCGATATTGATGTCACTGACACGAATAAGTGTAAATTCTTCTGGTACCGGGTACTTGAAAACGGAACGCGCGAACAGATAACAGACGGTACCGGTGACAATGACTGGGAATACGTCTCGTTGAACAAGAATGTGCTTACCATCAACCGGGATATGATTGATACCGGCATTACCTATGTTTGCCGGGCTTCCTACTCCAAAGACGGTAATCCTTCCACTGCCCCCGATGATACTATTGCAGAAGTCTCCACTACTATCCGTCGGAAGATACCGGCATTAGAGCTTGATTGGAAAGGCGTGCCAACCCAGGTTGCTGACGGAACAAGGACGATCAACCCCCGGCCGATAATCCGGGATACGGTGGGTGATATTCCCAACCCGTCGGAACTGTTCAACTGCAAATGGTACACCAAAACAGGTGCCGGGAATTACAACCTTGCTGCCACCGGTTATGCTCCTTCCATTCCTTTTGTGGACGGTATGATGCTGAAACTGGAGGTGGAAGACCGCGGACCTTTCGTGGCGGTTGTCACGGAAGATGGCAGTTATGTGGTGACGGATAACAACGAATTCCTCATAGTGAGACAAAACGGGTAGAATATGTTTAACTTAAAATAAAAAGTAATATGGCATTTTACATTAAAGTGACTAAACAGGTAGCAGATAAGTTAGGGTTAACGGAAATCCGTAACGCGACTGCTGACGGCAACGTACTTCTTTGGCAGGCCGACGTGGCACAGTTTGAGGGTGATACGGTATTTGACCGTGCAGGCAAAATAGGCGGTGTATGCCTTTACCCCCAGCAGGCGAAGGAGGAAATCGACGGTACAACGGACAGTCCGGTTCCTGTGACCACTCCGGATGAATACAAGGATGCGGAGGATGATGTCAACAGTGATGAAAATATAGGTGAATTGGAACCGGACACAGAACTTGGTACGACAGGCAGTACGGAAGTAACGGAAATCATAGTGGAGGGAAAGACAGATGAGTACAGCGAGTAAAGTAGGGCAAGTGGTTTTTTCACAGAAGTCCGGTATTTATATGCCGGCTGTCGTATGTGACAAAGGCGACCTTTATCAGGAATATGACGGTGATGTGAGTGCCCCTATCAATATTGCCCCGGACTTTTCCGTCATGAAACCGGTATTGTCGTATATACTCACTTCTTCCCGTGTGGCGGAAGGGGTGGTTGTTCCATCGTCGGTAAAGTGGTATTTCAATGACGTTGAAATCCTGTTCTCGGAGAATGTGTCCACGAATACCTTTGGCGGAGAGACCGGACATTTCAAGTTTATTCCTTATCAGGCAGGTGTGAACAACTATTACGGTTTACAGATAGTCAAGAATCTTGTAAAGGCGTCAACTGCGGCCAGTTGCACAATCAAGGCTGTCGGTACGGTAACGGTAGGCAATGTATCGGATGAAATTCAGTTTGTCTATTCTATTCCCGTTATCAAGGGGGTGGGCAATCAAAGAGTAGTCACTATTGCTTCCGGAGACAACAAGTATTTCGCCATTCGCGAAAAAGGAGGTAGTGTAGTTTTGACTGCCGTAGCCCGTATGGGAGCTTCCGAGCTGACCGCCAATCTGGCTTACAGGTGGTTCAGGATGGTGAATGGGGCATGGCAGGTGATAACCGGTCAGACAGGAAAGAACCTGACTGTAACAGACGGTATGGTTGATACTACCGGTATTTTCAAAGTGGAGGTATCACAGTCTGGGAATCTTATCGGCATTGATACGCAGACAGTGATGGACTTGTCCGATCCTTATGATATCATCACGAACCCGGTTCCCGAGGATGAAACCATTGTCTCCGGTTCCGGCGGTTCTGTGACGTATACTCCGATCCTGGTCAAGCGGGGGCAGACAACGAAGGCGAAAGAAACGCTGTTCTGTTTCTCTTTCATGGATAGTGCCGGTGTAGTCCTGAACCCGTCGACAGCAAATGTTCCGGCGGCTTCGGGCACTTGTACGGAAGCCATGTGCCAACAGGCCGGTGGAAATGTAGCATGGGTAATAACAACTCAAAATTAATTGGATATGAGTGAAGCGAGTAAAACGGGACAAGTATTTTTTAACCGCAAAGGGGATCAGGGAAAAACCGGACCGTTGGTCTATCCTGCCGGGGAATACTCCCCGGGGGAGACATATACAAGGACGGAACTTTCTGCTCCGGTCGTTCTTTGCGACGGAGAATACTATGTTCTAAGCAAGGATGGTTCGGTAACTGGAGTCAATCCAAAGAATGATTATGCGGCGAACGGGGCGAATGCGTCTTGGATTCGGATGCAGAAGTTTCAATACGCATTTGTAGAGGTGCTGATGGCGAACTTTGCCAAGTTGGCAAGTGCGGTATTTAGCGGTGACTTCATGTTCAGCCAGTACGGTAAGGATGCGCAAGGCAAGGAGACGAACGAATATCAAAGATTCGATCCGGATAATTATGGCAATTCCGGTTCACCGTTCACGCCAAATATGTTGGTTGATTGGATGCTGGGAAAGTTATTCGGACTCAAAGTGGAAATTCAGGGTGGAAAGATTGGTGGGTTTGAGCTGGATGGATATAATTTGAAGAATGAAGATGAGAGAGAAACACGAATTCTGATTAAATACAATGACGGAAGTTCCAAAATTGTATCTGCATTGGGGCGTTATTACCCATCTTCTACCGGCATTAGCAATGCCGGTTATCACGAGGCATCCGGTCAAGACGTAAACAGGGCTTTGATGTTACGTTCTTTCGGTAGTACTTTTCCCCATAATATATTTGGAGGGAATGCGAATCTTTGTGTCGATGCTGTTGGAGGGTGCGATTGGAGAATGAATCCCGGCGACCATTGGTGTATGCCCGGTTTTTTATGCTGGACAGATGTTGTCATCAATTATAATGGTGGTAATCCCACTATTCAACATGAAAGTTGGGGGAATGGGTTACGTATAAACTCTGTTGGATATGCACAAGCGAATCCCGGTGCAGGAGAGCATCAATTCATAAGAGTAAAGTACTATAGTAAACATGGACGTGTTCGCCCATTAGTTATAAATTGCTCTTATTGCTGGAATGATGAAACAATTTTTGATTTAAATCCAATTGTCGAAGAATCTAATGGAATCGTAGAACAGACCGGAAATTATACGCTTAGACAGGCTACCATAACTTTTTGGAACAATAATAGAAAGTATATTCCACGTCGTTTTATTATTGCATTCTTTGGCGAACCGGATTTGAGTTAATATTAGTTTACAAAATAGAGATAAAAATAAAATGTTTAATTGGGGTGATTTTTAATTAGTTTCAAACGCCCCTTAAAAATGAAATGATATATGAAAACTGTGAAATTAACAGACTCAAATGTCATTCAACAAATCATCAATATGACAGGACTTCAAAAAGATGGGTTTATTTGTAATAACATCTCTCCTGTAACAGTAAACGGGAGTCTCAAATATGCTATTATGAAAAATTTAGGGGTGACAAAACCCAATATTATTGGTGTTGTGTTAGTATCAGAAATAAGTGAAGGTATTGAAAATTTTAAAGGAATAATCGGTACTTTATATCGGCTTAGAGGGAGTGTTTCATTCTCTCTAATAGCAGAGCAATACACAATCACTTGCTTAAAAGCATATAAAAACACAAAATTTGAATCTAATAATGAAATTCGAGTAGGTAAATGTACATATAATGGAAAGACTTATATAGGCTTTACTACGCAATCAGAACCATCACCTAGATTATTTTTCTCTGGATATTATACAAGCGATTGCATATTTACCCATGTTCCTGAATCAGAAGTTATATGGTTATAAATGTAGGGGCATTGCGCCCCTATTTTATATTTGTAGAATCTTCCGGGTAAGAATCTACTTTGGTTATAGCCGTAATAGAATTATATTGGTCCAGAGATTTAAAAGATAAACTACAGCTGAAGTTCAACGCAACTGATATGTATATATTCATCCCTGGATCATGTCTAATTGTTATAAAATGAGGTATATTTCCGCTTGCCTTTATTATGTTGTTAAGCCTGTATAGATAAATATCAATTAATACACCATTGACAGATTCAAGCCCATATATCTTTATGGCAGAATAGTTCACATCCATTTTAGCTATTTTATATTTTAATCCACTTTCAAACCTAAATCTCTGAAGGTTTGACTTGTAATCATACAACGATAGCAATCCTTTTGTTAAATCGGTTACTTCTGGAAGAGTTGACAGTATCGTTTCTGTAATTTTTTTATCAGATAATGTATCTTTCAACTGTATTGTTTTCATCCTATATTTCACTTTTAAGGGGCGACAGAAACGCTTCGAACTT
>ERZ827469.3570-NODE-3570-length-10104-cov-3.856205_pt1 | contig 10104 bp, 5 predicted proteins | sample MGYA00519917_ERZ827469 | MGnify/ENA primary metagenome ERZ827469 (study PRJEB31778, sample SAMEA3449314) | human gut metagenome | biome: human gut; feature: human-associated habitat; material: faeces | place: United Kingdom | collected 2010/2012 ... | reverse complement strand
TCGATCCAGTTCGTGCCGGCGCCTTTGGCCTCGGGGTTGGGGAAGGGGTATTTCGAGATCGGCGAGTCAGGCTCGATCTTGTCGTTGCCGTCGGCGCTCGAGAAGAAATAGGCGTAGTCGTTGCGGTAGCGGGCGAACTCCGTGGCGTTCATGATGTCGAGCTGGCGCGGGAGCTGCGAGAATCCCAGATCGGTCTTGAAGGTGATGCTGGGACGTCCGTCCACGCCGCGGCCCTTCTTGGTCGTGATCACGATCACGCCGTTCGAGCCGCGTGCGCCGTAGATGGCCGTCGACGAGGCGTCCTTCAGTACCGAGATCGACTCGATGTCCGCGGAGTTGATGTCGTTCAGGTCGTGAATGCCGTCGATGACGCCGTCGACGATGATCAGCGGTTCGTTTGATGCCGAGATCGAGCGCGTGCCGCGGATTCGGATCGAGGTCGTGGCGCCCGGCTCTCCGGTCGTGGCCATGATGTCGGCGCCGGCGATGCGGCCCTGGAGGGCCTGGTCGACCGAAACCACCGGGATGTCCTTGATGTCGCTCATCTTGACGTTGGCCACCGAACCCGTCAGGTCGGATTTTTTCACCGTGCCGTAGCCGATCACGACCACTTCGTCGATGGTCTGCTTGCTCTGGTCGAGTTTCACGTCGACCTTCGTGCGCGCGCCGACCTTTTCGGTTTTGGGTTCATAGCCGATGTACTGGAACGTCAGCGAGGCGCCTTCGGGAACCTGGATCGAATAATCGCCCGTGGCGTTGGTGCTGGCGCCGGTCGTCGTGCCCGTCACCAGCACGGTCGCGCCGATCAGCGGCTCGCCGCTCTGGTCCGTAACCTTGCCCGTTACGGTGTGTTTGGTTCCGCTTTTCTGCGCGAGGGCAGGCGCTGCCGTCAGCGCTCCCGAAACCAGCAGGATCAGTAATATGATATATCGTTTCATGCGAATTGTTTTTTAGGTGCGACTCCTGTGCTTATTTCCCCGAGGGGTAGTGACGGAATTCGATCATGACAGGGTAGTGGTCCGAATGGTGGGCCGTAAATTCGTCGTAGAGGACGAACGAGTAGGTGATTTCGCGCATCACGGCCTGCGAGGCGTAGATAAAGTCGATACGCTGTGTTTTGCTTTCGGGCGTCCATCCGCCGTATGGCGTTGGAACGGTGTGGAAAAACCGGCTGTGGTGGTCGCGCAGCGCGTCGAAATAACCGCTTTTGAGTACCGTCGAGTGGGTTTCGAAATACGTCCCGGCAGGCATTGCGTCGGCGTCCTTGGGCGAGTAGGAGTTGAAGTCGCCGGACATCAGCCACAGCGGTTCCACCGGATAACGGCGGATGGTGCTGTCGAGGATGCAGTTGATCTCCCGGTCGCGGTAGGCGTCGCCCGTTCCGGCTGCGCCCTGCCCGTTGGGATAGGTTCCGAACGGATAGAGGTGCAGCACCACGACGTTGATGTCCTTGATGCGGGCGTGGATGGCTCCGTGCCAGAGGGGAACATCTTCGAGCAGGCGGTTGCGCAACTCGATGGGGTATTTCGACGTCAGTCCTACCGGATATCCGGTCTCCTTGCAGAGTACGGCGTAGGGGTGTCCGTAGCGGTTGGCGAGGGCCGTGAGCGACTCTTCGGTGAAGTAGTTGCACTCGCAGAGTGCCATGAAGTCGGGGTCCTTCTCCTTCACCCACTCCACGAAGTTATCGAAGTTCTGGCCTTTGTCGAGCTTCATGCCCTCCAGGATGTTGTAGTTGATGAAGCGCAGGGTCTCGGGCTGTACGCTCGTTCCGGGATCGGTCGTCAGTTCCTCGTCCGGGACGGCCGGGTCGTCGTCGCAGGCGGGCAGCAGGGCTGCTGCGGCCAGCAGCGTACCGCCGAACGCCATCCGGCGCAGAAAATCTATGATGTTGTGTGTTTTCATGTCGTTGGCTGGTTTATTTGTTGTAGCGCAGGGCTGCGTAGTTTACGACGAATGCGCATTTTGCCTTGCCCGATGAGTCGGTCGTTGCCGAGTCGTAGGTGGTCGAAGTGCCGATCTTGTCCTGTGCGGCGCGCAGGCGAATCCAGGCCACCTCCTTGTTCATGATTTCCGAGGGAACCTTCATGCTTACGACCTTGTCGCCGGTGAGCTGTTCGAGTTGCATGGCGCCCCAGTTGCCCTGGTCGGGCATGGTGTAGTCGAGCAGTTTGGTCCAGTTGTTGCCGTCGAGCGAGTACTCGGCCGTCCAGTAGCGCAAGCCGCCTTGGCCTGTGTAGTTGCGGCCGCAGAATACGAAACTGCATTTGTCCGAGGTGATGCCTTTGGTGGAGAACTCGAATATCAGCGAATATCCCGTGTTCTCGGCCTTGTTCCAGAGTTGCGCGTGTCCCCAGGACGTGGAACCGATGTCCTTACCGTCGGCTCTGGCGCGGTAGGAGCCGCCCCAGGCCAGCCAGCCGCCGTGGCTCATGAACGAGCGTCCCGAACCGGAGCTGGCCGTCATGCCGTGTGCGTTGGTTGCAGTGGGGTCTTCGGGCTGGGGCAGATGGGGGTATTTCGCACGGACGTATTCGCGTACGTTTCCCGAGCCTTTACCCGATCCGTTGGGGCACCACTCGACTGCTACCTTCGAGAAGGCGTTGTCCTCGGCCTCTTCCAGAGCGATGTCTTCGCGCGTGAGGTTGCGGATCTGATAACGGCCGATGTCGCCGCCCTGCACGAAAGGCGTGTATTTTTCATGGACGATGACACCTGCGATGGTTCCCTGTCCGTCGGGCATCTCGTCGAAGCGCCACGGGCAGCCGGTATTGGTCATCAGGTGGATCATTTCACCGTGGCTGTCGAGAACGATGTTGGGATAGGTGGTGTTGAAGCTGTTCATGTAGTTGATGTACACCGGGGCGAAGCGGCCCGTGCGTATAGCCATCTGGCAGCGCTTGAGCGTCACAAAGGTGTAGATGTCGGCGTCGGTCAGCTGGTCGATGAATCGCCGCTTTGCGGGCAGTTCTTCGGCCGTGCCGGACTCTTTGGTGGCGATGTGGTCCTGCGTCACGCCGCTCAGCGTATAGCGTTCGGGGTTGCTCCGCTTGGTCAGCGTGAGACCCTTGCACCAGAGCTTGAGTTTGTTGTAACGCTCCAGGTTGTTCTGCGACGCGTCGGTGGTCAGCAGTTTGATGCCCAGCGAGGCGTCGGCGTTTTGCATGTAGGCCGTGCGGTCGTTGATCCCCTGGTCGGGGCGGGTTGCGGCTTTGGGCATCGTCAGTTCACCCATGTTGGGCGAGGTCCGGTCGCTGACGACCACGCCGCTTACGGCGATGTCCTGATCGAGGGTGATCTCGCCCTCCGCATCCGCGATCAGCCCGCGCAGCTCCTCGAAGGTCACCTCGCGGGTCTCCGGCGTACCGCCCGGGATACCCTGGTAGGCTGTGAAATAGGTCATGTGCTGTTCGCCCCAGTCGTCCTGAAATCGGAGCCGGAATCGCGCCGCGCGAGGCTCGAATTTCTTGTTGTCGGCGATCCGGAATCGGAAATATTTGAAATCCTGGGCGTAGCTGACGCTGTCGGCCCACGGTTCGGCGGCGGAATTCTCGTCGTAAGCGACCGTCCAGTAGATTTTTTTGGACAGCGGAATGTTGGTGTCTATCGCTATGGAGTCGAGCGTGCCCACGGCCGAATATTGCGCCGATCCTTTCGTGAACTGGAGGACCGGCGCCGTGCCGTACTGCATCAGGTAAATCGTGTCGATGACCTGCTGCCGGGCCGATGAGACGAGAATGGTTCCCTTGCGGGGAAGCGAGTTGTTGGTCCGGTAATTGAGGGTGAACGAGCCGCCCGTTTCGCCGCTGTCGGCGCCGTCGACCGAGACCCAGAGTTTGGTCTCGGGCGTGAGACGCGCCTGCCACGGCCCGGTGGTCTCTACCTTGATGGTGCGTGTGCCTGCGTCGCTGGAGACGAAGACTTCGCTGCTGACGCCTTTCGAGCCGATGACCGGCTCTGTCTCATCCTCGCTGCACCCCCCCCCGAGCAATAGGGCCGAGGCGGCGAAGGCGCAGATCAGGCTGAAGCGCTTGGTGTAGAATTTTTTCATCGTATGTCGTAGTTTGGTTTTTTAGTGTCGCGGGATATTCTGTTCCCAGGGGAGTTTTCCGAACAGGTCTTCGAAATCGTACCATTTCAGGCGCAGCACGTAGAGGTTGTCGATGAAAATGCGGGTGTTGCCGCTCTCCATTTCGTATTTGCCGGCCATCAGTTCCACGCGCGTGTTGCTCGTAAAGGGATTTTTGGGGTGGGAGAAGATGATGAACTCCTGCTGTGAGTTTTCCCACATGGCCATCGGAAGCTCCTCGGCCGTGGGGTCGAGGTGTCCCACGCGGACGGTTTTCTCGGTGGTTCCGTCGGCAAACTGTCCGCCTCCCGTGATCCGCACGGTCAGTTCGTCGTTGTCTTTCGTGCCGTCGGCCGCCGCATAGGCGATGGCGTTGAAACGGACCATGGCGGCCGTGTCGTTCCGGATGGCCGGATCGTACGGGGTCAGCAGGTTGGCCCCGTGTCCGTCCTCGTCGCCGAGTTTGACGTAGCCGTTTTTGCCGTAGCAGTAGGCCGTGCCGCCCTCCTGTGCGGGCGTCGATTCCAGCCCCATTTTCTTCTGGTCGGCGGTCCAGCTGTCGATCGGCGTTTCGCCCCGGGTCTCCAGAGGCTCCGCCGAACCGTACTTCAGCCAGTCGAAGTTGCCCTCGTACTCTTTGGTGTATTTCGGGAATCCCTGTACGACGGCGATGAATTCATTGAGGAATTCGACGTCGGTGTGCAGCGAGATGCACCCTTTCCGTTCTACATAGGCTCCCGTGTGCGGGGTGATCAGCAGGACCAGTTCGTCGATGCCGGGTCTGACGCCGCGTTTGATTTCGTCGACGCGGAGCCACTCCTCGGCAGGCAGTTCTCCGGACTCTTCCTTTTCGCCTTCGAATCCGGCCTGATAAGCCACATTGCTTCTGATATAGATGGACCTTTTGAACGGTGCGGATTCCTGCTCTTTCGACGCTCTGACGGGGATGTGCAGGGTTCCCGTCAGCGCTTCTTCGAATTCCGGCGAGTTCGACCACTCGATGTGTTCCCTGCGGGAGTAGTCCTTGTCGTCGTCGCAGGCTGTGCCCAGAGATACCGTGCCGGTCAGCAGCAGTACCGCGATCAGCGAGGTGACGCTTCTCTTCGGGATTTTTTGAGATAGAGTTGTTCTCATAGCATTTAGGTTAATTGGTCTGAAAAGGTTTGAAAATTTTTGGTTAAATTTCGGGCGGATATTGAAAATATTTTCATTACAAAGGTAACCCTTAATAAATATCCGGAAAGGGTCTTCCTCGAAAATGTAAATGCTTGTAAACATTATTTCGCTTATTGTCAGAATTTTATGTTTTCCGATCCCCGTGCGTTATGTAAATGCTGAAACTTTAAGATTTTACTTTTTAATACATTTGTAATATGCAAACCCTTTCTTCCGATTTGCTTTTTTGTTATTAAAGCGCTATGTTTGCAATAAACCGAAACCTGAAATGAAAATCCTCCTTCTCGCCGCAGCCTTGTTCTCCGTGCTGTCCGCGTCTCCGGTTTCCCCGGGTGAAAAGTCCGATCTGCAGGAGTTGTTCCGCAGTCTCGACCGGGTGATCGCCCGCGGCGGCGAGTACACGGCCCGGCGCGAATCCCGCATCGACTCGCTCAAGCGCGCTCTGGTCCGCGGCGGGCTTTCGCTGCGTGAGCGCTTCGACCTGACCGAGCGGCTCGCCGAAGATTACAACTCCTACCAGAGCGATTTCGCGCTTCTCTACCTGCGGCGGAGCCTCGCGCTGGCCGAGGAGACCGGCGACAACGACCTGATCATGCGTGCCCGCTCCGGGATTGCGCTCTGTTACAGCCTGGGCGGGCGTTTTTACGAGGCCGAGGAGATCTTGAGCGGCATCCGCGATACGGTGCGTGTCAGCCGCCGGACGCTGCAATCCTATTATGTCGCCCGGCATCGCATGAACCGCGAACTCTACGCGCTGACCGAGCCGGGCGAACGCCGCGACCTCTTCCGCCGGCGCGAACATTATTATGCGCTCAGCGCGGCGAGAATCAGCGAGGACCGCTTCACGAGCCTGTACTACGGGTATATGGACGCCATCGTTCGCGAGGACTGGTCCGAGGCTTCGATCCTCTGCGACAGTCTGCTGGCCTCGGTCCCTCCCGATTCCCACGCCTACGCCAAGGCCGCCAACCACAAGGCGCTGCTCGAAGGGAAGGCGGGGCGTTCCGACGAGGAGCTCGCATGGTTCATACGTTCGGCCATGGCCGACATCCAGTCCGCCGTGCGTGACCACGGGTCGCTGTGCGCGGTCTCCGAGGAGCTTTTCAACCGGGGCGACGTCGAGCGGGCGATGGACTATATCCGCGTGGCGATCCGCGACACGCGTTTCTTCAACTCTCCGAGCCGTTCGTGGCGCGACATGGCCATCCTGCCGCAGATCGAGGCGGCTTACAGCGAGCGCAACGCCCGCCTGCATACGATGTACGTCGTGCTGATCGTCGTCATCCTGCTCTTTTTCGTCTCGGCCGTCGCCGCGGGGCTTTACGTGCTGTCCCGCAACCGGAAGCTCTGCGCCGTGCAGCAAACCCTCCGCGAGTCGAACGACAAACTCAACGGCCTGGCCCGGAGCCTGCGCGAGACGAACGACCGTTTGAGTGCGCAGAACCTCCGGATCGCCGATGCCAACCGGATCAAGGAGGTCTACATCGGGGGCTTTCTCCAGACGATCTCGGAATACATCAACAAACTTTCGGCTACGTATCAGTATGTCAACAAGATGCTGCGTGACGACCGGATCGCGGAACTCCGCCGCGAATACGCCCACAGCAACGTCCGCAACGACGAACTGAAGGAGTTCTACGCGCTATTCGACGAGACTTTCCTCGGGCTTTTCCCCTCGTTCATCGACGAGATGAACGGCCTGCTTGCCGACGAGGCCCGCACCGAGGGGCGCCACGACGGCGAGCTGACCACCGTGCTGCGCATCTACGCGCTGATCCGCCTGGGCATCACCGACACGGCGACCATCGCCGCGCTGCTGCACTGTTCGATCCGCACGGTCTACAACTACCGCTCGTTCACCCAGCGGCACACGCGGCCCGAGGTCGGCGATTTGGAACAGCGCGTGCAGCTGATCGGGCTGAACGGGATCGCGGTCCGGTCCTGACGGAGCCGTGTGTGCCGGAAAGCGTAAAATAACGCCGTTCCGGCAATTTTAACCTCCCGGCCGTAACAACGGCCGGGATATTTTCTTATATTTGTTTTCATTCTTACCCGATTGCAACCAACTAACTCTATTTATGATATGAACATTCCTTCGATTTTCTGGATCGTACCTGCCGCGTCCGTCGTCGCCCTGGCCTTCGCCTGGGCGTTTTACCGCCTGATGAAGCGCGAGGACGAGGGTACGCCGCGCATGCGCGAGATCGCCGCGCACGTGCGCAAGGGCGCCATGGCCTACCTGCGCCAGCAGTACAAGGTCGTCGGCATCGTCTTCGCGGTGCTGGCGCTGTTTTTCGCCTACCTGGCCTACGGCGCCGGGGTGCAGAACGGCTGGGTTCCCTTCGCCTTCATCACGGGCGGCTTCTTCTCGGGGCTTGCGGGCTATTTCGGCATGAAGACCGCGACCTACGCCTCGGCCCGTACGGCCAACGCCGCGCGGCAGTCGCTGGACCGCGGCCTGAAGGTCGCCTTCCGCAGCGGTGCGGTGATGGGACTGGTGGTCGTGGGTCTCGGCCTGCTCGACATTTCGTTCTGGTACGTCATTCTGAACCGCTTCGTCGAAGTCGCCGGACCGCAGAAACTCGTGGTCATCACCACGACGATGCTGACCTTCGGCATGGGTGCCTCGACGCAGGCTTTGTTCGCGCGTGTCGGCGGCGGCATCTACACCAAGGCGGCCGACGTGGGCGCCGACCTCGTGGGCAAGGTCGAGGCGGGGATTCCCGAGGACGACCCGCGCAATCCCGCGACGATCGCCGACAACGTGGGCGACAACGTGGGCGACGTGGCCGGCATGGGCGCCGACCTCTACGAGAGCTACTGCGGCTCGGTGCTGGCCACCGCCGCGCTCGGAGCCGCGGCCTTCGCTTCGGCCGGCAGCGAGACGTTGCAGCTCAAGGCCGTGCTGGCGCCGATGCTGATCGCCGCCGTGGGCATCCTGCTCTCGATCGTCGGCATCTTCCTCGTCCGCACGAAGGAGGGGGCCTCGATGCGCGAACTGCTCCGCTCGCTCGGCGTGGGCGTCAATTTCAGCTCGGCGCTGATCGCGCTGGCCACCTTCGGCATCCTCTACCTGCTGGGCATCGAGAACTGGCTCGGCCTTTCGTTCTCGGTCATCACGGGCCTTGCGGCGGGCATCGTCATCGGACAGGCCACCGAGTACTACACCTCGCACTCCTACAAACCCACGCAGAAGATCGCGGGCAGCGCCAAGACCGGTCCTGCGACGGTCATCATCGCCGGCGTCGGCTCGGGTATGATCTCCACGGCGATTCCCGTGGTGACGATCGGCGCGGCGATCGTTCTGGCGTATCTCTGCGCTACGGGCTTCGATATCGAACACATGATGCAGCCGCACAACCTCTCGCAGGGCCTTTACGGCATCGGCATCGCCGCCGTCGGAATGCTTTCGACGCTGGGCATCACGCTCGCCACGGACGCCTACGGACCGATCGCCGACAACGCGGGCGGCAACGCCGAGATGAGCGGCCTCGGCCCCGAGGTCCGCAAACGCACCGATGCGCTCGACGCGCTGGGCAACACGACGGCCGCCACGGGCAAGGGCTTCGCCATCGGTTCCGCGGCGCTGACGGCGCTGGCGCTGCTGGCCTCCTATGTCGAGGAGATACGGATCGGCCTCTTGCACAACGGGGTGACGGAACTGACGCTCTCCGACGGCACGACGCGGCTCGTCGAACAGGCTTCGATGCTCGATTTCATGGCCTACTACAACGTTTCGCTGATGAATCCCACGGTGCTCGTCGGCGTCTTCATCGGCGCGATGATGTCGTTCCTGTTCTGCGGCCTGACGATGAACGCCGTGGGACGCGCCGCCGAGAGCATGGTGCAGGAGGTGCGGCGGCAGTTCCGCGAGATACGGGGCATCCTCACGGGCGAAGGCACGCCCGACTACGCCCGCTGCGTCGAGATTTCGACCCGCGGCGCGCAGCGCGAGATGCTCTTTCCGAGTTTGCTGGCGATCGTCGTCCCCGTGGCCGTGGGCCTCGTTTTCGGCGTGGCGGGCGTGATGGGACTGCTCGTCGGCGGCCTCGGTTCGGGCTTCGTGCTGGCGGTCTTCATGGCCAATGCCGGCGGTGCGTGGGACAACGCCAAGAAGATGATCGAGGAGGGCCACTTCGGCGGCAAGGGCTCCGACTGCCACAAGGCGACGGTCGTGGGCGATACGGTGGGCGATCCCTTCAAGGATACGTCGGGTCCGTCGCTCAATATCCTCATCAAGCTGATGTCGATGGTTTCGATCGTCATGGCCGGCCTGACGGTAGCCTGGCACCTCTTCTGATTACGGGGGATTCGGAATGATCGGGAGCGGCAGGGTATTTGGCCTCTCCCGATTATTTTTATACTTTTATGCCGCAAATAGAATATAAGGAAATATGAAATTACGGATAAAACGATTCGCGGCGACCGCAGCCGCTCTTTTGCTGGCGCTCTGCGTGCTGGCACAGCCGACCGCGACCGTGCAGTGGAGCGACTCGACGGCAGCTGTCGGCGACGGCGTGTATGAAATCACCTTCACGGGGCGTATTCTCGACGGGTGGCACACCTACGACCTCCATTCGGGCTTCTCGTCGACGGTGATCGCGTTCGAACCCTCCGAAGGGGTCGAACTCATGGGCGATCCCTTCGAGAAGGTGGCAGCCGAACGCCGTTTCGACGAAATCTTCGGCGAGGAGATCGGTGAGTACGAGGGCGAGATCGTCCTCGGCCAGCGTGTACGCCTGACGGCGGCCGAAGGGGTGCTCAGGGGGAATATCAACTGGCGTTCGTGCCAGGGCGACAACTGCAACATGCCCGAAGACTGGCCCTTCGAAATCCGGCTCCCCGCCGGATCGGCCGGG
>ERZ827469.3559-NODE-3559-length-10125-cov-3.001490_pt1 | contig 10125 bp, 8 predicted proteins | sample MGYA00519917_ERZ827469 | MGnify/ENA primary metagenome ERZ827469 (study PRJEB31778, sample SAMEA3449314) | human gut metagenome | biome: human gut; feature: human-associated habitat; material: faeces | place: United Kingdom | collected 2010/2012 ... | reverse complement strand
TACGACGGCCCGGGCCGACAGCCAGGACTTCACCCTGCTGCGGCTTCTCCTTGGCGTTGTCCGGGATGAACAGACCGGACGCGGTCTGGGTCTCGGCAGCGGCCTGCTTGACGATGATCTTGTCTTCCAACGGTGTGAGCTTGATCGACACTGTGGGTCACCTCGTATTCTTGAAATCCAATCGTATGGTCCCGCGATGGAATGCCGCCATTCAGAGGCTGACGATCACTTCGGGCATCATCCCTTCGCGCTAGCACTCATCGTAGCGCGATTGTTAGCACTCTGCCAACTCGAGTGCTAACGCTCTGAGAGAAAATCACACGCAATCACGACGAGCGGCGCGCAAGAATCGCCTCAAGGCCGGTTCCCAGCGAGTCGGAGGACGCATCCGGGGCATCCACGCTTGACCGCACCTCCGTCTGATGGAACGCGTCGGTATCGTTCACCGAGGCGTCATCCATGACCGCGGCGACGGTGGCATCCGCATCCGACTGCCCTGCATCGCCGCCGTCCACGATGGTGGGCTGCTCGGCAACCAGTGCAGGAACGGCCTTCGCGACCTGCTTCGTCGATTTGATCTCCAGGCTCTCCGGCGCGGGCGCATGGCGGTCGACGCCATTGCGCGGCTCGCCCAGCGAGAACGAAATCAGATCCTGAGACGCGGCCACTTCGAAGGCGTCCAAGGCCGCGGCCGGGTGCACCCGATCCAGTTCCGTGGTCATGTCGCCGCCCGAGGGGGCGCTCCCCTCCTCGACGACCACTTCGGCATGGGAGTCCGCGGGCTCCACGACATTCGTCGCGGACTCGTCCGCGGACGGCTGCGCGACGGCATCCTGCCGCGGCTCAGGCTGCACGGCCGACGTTACGGCCGCTTCCGGCTGTTCCGATGCCGCATCCACATCATGCCGGCCGTTTTCGGACGCAGCCATCGCATGGGCCTTCTGCCGCGCCTCACGGGCGGCCAACGCGCGATCCTGCTCGATACGTGCGCGGTGAAGCGCCTGACGAATCTCCCGGCGTTCCATCACGTCGGTCTTCACTTCGGTCTCGGCAGAGGGATTCGCGGTGGCGGTTACCTGGTCATCGGCCGTATCAGCGATTGCCTTCGCCGCAGACTTGTCTGGGGACGTGGACTTTGCCTGAGACGGGGACTTTGCTCGCGGGCGGGCACTCGCCCCGGCCCGTTTCGCCAGACGTTCCCTGCGCCGCGCCTCGGCCAGCGCATGCTCCCAGCGACGGGCCTGACTGGAGGCCCGCACGCCCAACGCCAACACGACCGCCAGCAGCACGCCCGGAATCAGCGCGAACAGGGCGCTGAAAGGCAGAACCATCGACAGCACCAGCACCAGCACCGTGATCAGCAGCAGCGATAGCGCCAATATGCGCCGACGACGGACCGCCGCACGCCGAAGCTCGCGAATATGCGCCACTTTCGCCGTGGTCGGCGTCGTGGTGCTCGTTTGCGCCCGCTGCATAATAGCCCCTTTCGGCTGCGGCGTATGCTCGTCGGAGAATCGAGTACCGCTGTCGGCATCCACCAGATGCAACGACGACGAGTACCTGTCCTGACGGTGCTCGGCCACCTTTTTCATGCTGTTGACCGTCCGCCTGGGCAGCCAGCCAACCGCGATAACCATCAGAATCACCAGCACCACCACGGTGCTCAGCGACTCATAACCCATGTCCTTAAGAATAGGAGACTCCCCTTACGATTGCACTGATTCCGGCATGGCGTGTCGAGCTATCAGACGATGGATGAACCCGTCGCCGGCGTCCTCGGCGAACAGGCTGTAGGTCTCATGATCGCGCCACTGCCCGTTGACGAACATGTACCGGGGCCGCACGCCCTCATAATGGCACCCCACTTTACACGCCACCCTGCGGGAGCGCTCGTTTTCCGGCAGTAATGCGATTTCCATGCGGTGCAGCCGAGGGCCGGTCGGATCACAGAACGCCCAGTCGGCGAGCAGCGCCACCGCCATCGGCGCGAAGCCATGCCCCGCGTACCGCTGATCGACCCAATACCCGATCACACCGGTGCGCATGGATCCCAGATCTATCGCTCCCAGCGAAATCTGGCCGACGATATGCTCATGATAATCGATGGCGAACACCACTCCGCGGCCGGTCTGCTCGTTGTGACGCATCTGCTGCATCCACTGGTTGTAGGTCATCGGCGAGCCGTGCATGGGATCGCCTGACTCCCATGGATGCAACCACGCATCGTTGCGCCACCGCACCTCGTTCCACTCCTCTTCGTCGTCCGCCGTGATCGGCCGCAGCTTTATCGGGCATTGCGGAATGCCGATCCACCGCGGCACGCGGATGGATGGCGCTGCCGGCTGCCGGAACACGGCGCATATCGATTGCAAAACGGACACGCACCCATTGTGCCATCGTCGCGTCTCCGACACGGCGCACCGTCCGCCGATGACGGACATTCGTCCGTGATAGAACGTAACCATGAACCTTTGCCAACGCCGGCAGACGACCGATGCCGATATGTCGGACGATCTGCGCAAGAGACAGCTGAGACGGGACGCCATCGCGCGGCGTAAGACCGTGACGCGGCAGGAACGGGACGCGGCCGCGGCGGCACTGGCCGAACACATTGTGCCGTTGCTGGACTTGGTCGGCGTGCAGGCCGGCACGTCTGGCGTCATGTCCGCGCCACACGGCCGCGGACACCGGCCGCCGACCGTGGCCGCCTACGTGTCGATGGGCAGCGAAATCCCCATGCGGCCGCTGCTGTCCCTGCTGCTCGACCGCGGGCTGCGCGTCCTTGTGCCGCGCTTGGGCTCCGGTCTGGACGTGGGATGGGCTCTGCTGCCCGACATGGTCTCATTGCATGGCGTGACCTGCGAGGGAACCGGCATGGCACAACGGCCGGATGAGCCGGATACGCAGACGCTTGGCCCGGCGGCCCTTGGCGATGCCGACCTGATCATCGTGCCCGCGCTGGCCGTGGATGCACATGGCGTCCGGCTTGGGCGCGGCGGCGGCTGGTATGACCGCGCGCTGACATACCGACGCGGAGGCGTGCCGGTCGTCGCCGTCTGCTGGCCGTGGGAATGCATGGCAGACGACCTGCCCCGCCAGTCTCACGATATCCCGGTCGACTGGGTGGTCACGCCGCAGGGAGCCCGACGCCTGTAGTTCGCCATCCACGCAAGTTCGCGGAGGGAACAAAACGAGACGTCGAGCGGCGCGGTGTCCGCGTGACGACTAGGATATGAACGGACTTGATGCGTATGCCGGGCATCGCATACGTGCCGGAATCATATAATGAGCTTCGACCAGGGAGGAACCGTGCCAACCTATCATTACCGTTGTAAGAACTGCGGATACGATTTCACCGAGCAGCAGTCGTTCGAGGACGACCCGATCACCGTGTGCCCCCAGTGCGGGCAAGAGCAGGTGCGCAAGGTGTATTCCGCCGTGCCGATCGAGTTCAAGGGGCACGGCTTCTACCGCACCGACGGGCGCGGCGGCTCCGGCAAATAAGCAGCTGCCATTGGCGCGTTCGCCGTCTTCCGGCGGCCAGTGCTCGGCCCGCGCATGTGCGACACGCCCAAGATGTGGATAACTGCCGAGCCTTCGACCACATTTTCGTCACGGCTTGCGCATCGGAACAACGTTCAGTCACCATGCTTGCATGGTGACTTTTTCTATATTGGAGAAGCTGAAGCGCCCCACGTTGCGCCAACGTCGGATGCTGCGGCTCACACGGCGGCTGATGGCGGCATGTTGCACGGCCATTGCAGCATTCGCGACACTGCAATGCGTGACGGCGAGCATCGTCACGCAACCGGTCGTGGTGGCGGCACGGCTCATCCCACGCGGCGCGCGTATCGGCGCGGAGGACGTGGAGATCCGGCAGATGCCCGTATCGGATGGTTGGGATACGGCGCTCGATGCGGCGAATCAGGCGGCGGGAGGCATCGCGCAGACGGACATCGCCGCCGGGCAGCCGCTGTTCGGTGCCATAGTTTCGCGGCGGCCGGTGGCGGAACCCGGTCAGACGGTGATCGATGTACGGGTCACCGGCACGGTGGACGGCATCGCGGCCGGTGATGTCATGGATTTGGTATCCGGCACCCCTTGCGACGCTTCGGCTGGTATGACTTCATCGCGTGACGAATCCGCAGGCGGCCGGTCATGCGTTCTCGCGCGATCGGCCACGGCGATGGATGCCGCCCATGACGATGCGATGACCGGCGGCACGCTCATCACGTTCGCTTTGACTCCCGACGAAGCCATATCAATCATCAACGCACAGGAACTCGGTCCGATTATGGCCGTCACTGCGCAATAGCTGCGGTTGCTCAGCCGCAGCAGCCACCTCCAGTCTCGCTGTTCGCGCGACTGGGGTGGTCACCACACTCAACGTTTGTCGTTGAAGATGGCCCAGTGGGGTGGCAGTTCGCCGAGGATGCGTTTGTCGTCGTCGGCCTCGCGCTGCTGCTCGGTGCGCATATCGCCCGGTTCGAGTTTCACGCCGTCTGCATCGAAGCGCTCGGTTCCGTGGAACACGACGCGTTTGTGCTCGCGCCGCGTACGACGCGAGGCACTGTACGGCCTTGGCTCCGAGGCATCTGCGGCCACACGATCCCCGTCACCAGTAGTATCGCCGCTCATCGCACATCCCCGTAGATCTCGCCGATGCGCGACACGATCGCATCGACCTCCTTGTCCGGGTTGACGAATGCGCCGACACTCCACACGCTCATCACCGACCAGCCCAGCGACGCAAGGTCCTGCATCAGGCCGCGATGCCGTTCACGCGTGGACTGCACGCTCATGAACTGCGCGTCGTCGGTCAGCACGGCCAGCGCGAACGGCTTGTCGGGCAACCCGACGACCATCGGAATGTGCAGGCCGCGGTCGAACCCGTAGTCGACGGCGGCGTTCAGTCCGCGGGACCGCACGCGCTCCGCCAGATCATTGAACAGCACATTGTTCGACCGGGTGATGGTCACCGGACGCACCACGTGGTCGTCCAGCTGCTCCACCCACCGCAGCATGGCATGCAGCAGCTGCGGTCCGGGCTGGTGAAGTCGCTCATCGTCCAGATCAGACTCGTCGAACGCCGAAACGATATCGAGATGGCGGTCGCACAGCGCCAGCGCATCCAGCAGCATGGCACGTCCGCCTTCGCCCTCCAGCACGCCGAACTGCTGCAGCAGACGCCCATGCACGGTCTTCGCGTAGCACAACGACAGAATCACGTCCGTCGACTGGGCCCCGGCGATCTCCGGCAGCGCGACGATGCGCACGTGGCGCAGGAACTGCCCCATAGTCTTGTTCTTCGACGCCAGCGATTTCAGTTCCGCACCGAGTCGCGAACGGAACGCGTCGGTGAGCGTGACCACGGTCAGCGTGTAGCCGACCGGCACCACGTTGAAACTCGCCGCGCGTTCGGTGATGATGCGGACGACCTCATCGATCTCCTGCTGGCTGCTCTCGACCAATCCGGTGGCCATGACCGGTGTTCCGTTCGCCTCGACCTTGTGGAAGGCCACCCGGCCTTGCGACGGCTCGGTCGTGACGTCATAGCGCACCTCGCCATACCCCTGGGATTCCAGGAACGCGGCGAGCCTGGGCGCGCGCCGCACGGGGTGGGAGCGGACCTTCACGCTCGGCAGCAGCTCCATCAGCGCCTTCACGCTCGGCGAGGTCACGGTGGACCGGTGGGCCAGCACGGCCACCTGCTTCGCGCGGCAGACGATGGTCAGCAACTGGATGGCCGGAATGTGCGCGGCCGCGTCGATGATTGCCACGTCGGCGAGGGTCGTCGGATCGGTGAGCGCGGCAAGCGTGGCCGGGGTCGCCACGATGATGGGCTTGGCCGCGGCCAGGATCTCGGGATGGTCACGGCGTATCCGGCTGAGCGGGATGCGGGTCTTGCCGGCCAGCACCGTGTGCAGCTGGTTGGATTCCTGCGTGCGGGAGAACAGCATTTCACACAGGCGGCGCATGGATTCCTGCGCGACCATCGGACCGACCGAACGCACGTGTTCGGTGTCCACCTGCGCGAAACGATCCGCAGCGGACTGCAACGCCGACCCATCCTGATTGGAGATGATCGCGGACGCCCGCACGATGTTCTCGAACACCGTGGTCCACCATGCCAGCTGCAGTTCGGCATCCACCGATTCCACCGGCACACGGCGCGTGTGCAAGTCCTCGACCAGTTCGGTGAGCCCGGCCGTCTGGAATTCATGTTCGAGACGGCAGCGCTCCGGCAGTGTGTCCAGCGCGAGATGGTCGTCGAACAGCGCCTTCAGACGTTCCTCGACGGCGACGAAATCCTGCGATTCCAGATCGCCGCCCTGCACGGTGGTGGACAGTACGGCGTCCAGCACCGTCAGGTCGCGGGCCAGCTCCTCCTGCGTGGCGATGATGTCGTCGAGTTTGTTCGGCAGCACCGGCCACCCGCCGTGAGGCACGAACATGCGCCATTGCGCAGCCTGCTTGGCCACGACCTGCAGCGCATCGTGCAGGTTCTCGACCTGTGCGCCCACGCGCAGCAGGCTCTTGGCCTCCTTGATATGGCGGCGACGCTCCCAGAATCCGATAGTGGTGCCTTCGGCCTTGCGTTCGGCCTTGGACTTGCTCGACTCGATCATCGCGTCGATGTCGCGCTCGAAGATCTCCGGCTGGAACACGTCGAGCACGCGGCGCAGGTTCTTCAGCACCTGCACCTGACGGCCCCACTCCTGCTCGGTGTTCGGTATCGGGAACCCGCATGTCTGCACGGTGGACGACACCTGTTCACGGGTCAACGGCAGCAACTTGCGCAGCAGATCGACCACACGCTGGTAGACGGTCACAGCCTCGTCCTCGGACGTAATGGAGGCCTTGAACCAAGCGGTATCCTCCGGTCCGAGCGTGAATTCGCCGAGCTCGCCGGCACGCCTGAGCTTCGCCGCCCATTCGTCCAGATGACCGCCGATCTCACGCGCGGTCTCCTTGCGCAACCGCACTCGGGTGGCGGGATGCGCGGGCAACGTGGCGATTTCGGCGAGGTTCTGTATGGTCTGGTACGCGGACACGCCCCACTGCTTGTCGGTGCAGTGCAGGTCACCCAGATACCGGGTGAGACGGGAACGCACGCCGACCAGCTCATCGGCGATCTGGTCGAACCGGGAGCTGGCGACGCCGGGCTGGAATCCGACCGCGGCGATCAGCTGATGGTCGATGCTGTCATTGCAGCGCTCGTCCGAGACGTCGAGCACTTGGCCGCTGAGCTCATTGGCGCTGATGGCCTGACGGAAACGACGCTTCTGATCGGCGATGCACGGCACGTACAGTACGCTGCGGCCGTTCATCACGCAGCGCGACGCGATGGCGGCGGCGTAATCGGCGGTGTCACGCCCGTTGACGACATCGACTCCGAGTGAATGCCCGGCTGCGACCATATCGGCCGCGTACCGCACGGCGTTGTCGACATCGCCGACTTCGAACTCGTTGTGCGGATCGGCGTCGAATGGGCTGAACGCAGGTGCGCCGGAGTCCTTGAGCGCTTCGGCGGCCTCCTTGCTGCCCGCGAGCGCGTCCAGCACCGTGTTGCCGGTCGCCCCCTCGGCCAGCGTATCGATAATGTGCTGGCTTTCGGCAAGAATCAGCGAGCCGGGCGACATGAAGCAGCCCAGGATAATCTGCCGCTCGATGGTGAAATCGGGGAACACCTTCTCCGCACGCTTGGTGATCGCCGCGAACACCGCGGACGTTTCGGGCGTGCCGCTCTCGTAGTTGGCGCCGTTGAACAGCTCCCGCTCGTCAAGTTCGACGTGCTGCTCGCGCATCACCGTCACGAACGCGGGGTTGAGCCGGACATGCCCGACGAACCGGATCACCGCCACATCGCCTTCATCCTGGGCGCTTTGCACGGATACCGGATACAGCAGCACCGGCATGGCACCGTCGTCCCATGTGGCGACTCCCACGGTGAGAGACAGTTCCGCGACGCCGCTGACGCGCAGTTTCGCGGCCTTCTCGTCAAGCACCCGCTCCAGTCGGCGGTTCGCCGCACGCAGCATGCCGTTGTCGCGGAACAGCAGATCCAGCGACGCGCGGCCTCCCGCGAACAGCTGGGCGATGCCGGAGGGATGCGCATGGGTCAAATCGAGCTTCGCCCCAAGCTGGTTGATGTCCTCCAATGGGGACGGCACCAATCCGGCGCGGTACTGTTCATGCCATTGACGCATGCGTTCCAGCGATTGGGGCGCCTGTTGCATGCTTTCGCTCATGACCCGACTCACTTCCCTACCGCTTTGCGGTAACTCTTGTAGCCCTCATTGTTCTCCAGCGCGGCGTCAATGTCCGCTTTGCCCTGATCTTCCAGCCAATTATAGAGGTCATCGTACAGCAATGGATTCATGGCAAGGAACGGCAGCAGCTCTTCGCAATTCGCGATGGCGAACTGCTCGGTGTAGTCTTCCGTGGTCTTCGCCTGGTCAGAGGTGTACCCGTTGACTTCGATTTTCGGTTCGGCGGCGGCAAGCCTGCCTTTCGACACGAGTTCGAACACCGATCCCGGCTCGAATGCGGGTCGGAACGAACCGGTCGAGTCCGCCTCGTCGTCGTTCGGCTGCGCGAACCGGCGGTGCTCTTCCGGAATCTCCCCGTGGGCGGTGTCCGTATCGGCTTTCACGACGCCGTCGCCTGCCACGGCGCCGGCGGTGACTTCCACACCGGCCGCGTTGGCTGCGACCTCGTTCACCGCCTGACGGATGTCATCGTGCGCCTCCTGATCGGATGACGCCTGCTGGAATCGGTCGTCGGACGGCTGTCCGTTCGCCAACTGATCCGCCTGCTCTGCGGGCGCGGTGGACTGCCCGGCCTCTTCGCTGTCCTCGGCGAGCGCGTCGGCGAACAGGTCGCGGGGTAACGCCACCACCGGCTTAGCATCGGCCACGTTCAACGGCATGGAATCGGGCTCGCTCGGCTCATCGTTGGTCTGCGATTGGGCCGCGGTCACTACAGAATCAGATACAGCGGAATCAGCCGGTACCGTATCCGCGGCGGACTCAGATGCCACGGTTCCAGAAGTCACGGTTTCAGGCGATGCCGTATCGGATGTCGCAGTCTCAGTGGATACGGCCGCGTCCGCGGCATCAACGGCATCCGCAGGCGCCGCATTCTCGGAGGACTCGACGGCTTCCGGAACCTTGGTCTCGGCATCGCTCTCGGCAGCGTCGGCCTCAGCCGGTGACACGGTTTTGGCCAGCACCGCGGCCTCAACGGGCATGGCAGCATCCGACGAAACGGCAAGCTCCGAATCCGGCTCAGCGGCACCGGCCGCGGAATCCGCCGCCAATCCATCCGCCGTGGTCGTCTTCTGCGGCGGGAACGTCTGCGATGCGGCGGCATTCAGCTCACCGACACGCTTGCGCACGGTGGCAGCGCTGATCGCGGCGGTAGGTTCCCCGGCACGCAGGTCAAGAATGTCATCCACCGACATGTCGGCCACATCCGGCTCCTGCTTGACGGTCTCCAAAGCGTATCCGAACAGGTCGGGCACGACGAACGTGTCGCTCACCGGCTGCTCCACACGAATGAAATCGACGGGGACATCGCCGAATTGCAGGCGCATCGGTGAAGTCGGCAGCAGGAAATCGACGTTCGGCGGCAGACGCATGAGATCGCCATTGCCCCGCACCACATATGACCCGTTGGTCGAGCCCAGATCGCGCACGGTGCCGCCGCCGTTCTGACTCACCGCGAAGGTCGCATGGCGTTTCGACATGGACCGCGTGCCGTCCGCTATCTCCAGGCGTTCGGTGCCGTCATCGGGCAACGGCCGCAACGGCTTGCGCCCGATTTCGATGCTGTCTCCCGGCTTCACGGTTTTCTGATCGATGCCACCGATTCTCACCGTCCACTGCTGTATCGTCCGCTGATCGCCAGTCACGTGCCGCCCTTCCTTTCACGCTCGTTCGCATACTATGTGCCATTGTGTCATGTCCCGCTGTGTTTTCAGGGATTGATGACCGATGAATTGACAACATTATCGCATTGATGCCGGTATTTCGGATTGTAGCGCACACCGGTGCGGAACGCCCATGTCAGGCCGTGTCAGGCGTTCACAGAAGCGGTCTCGGCTCCGGTGCGCGGACCGCC
>ERZ827469.3555-NODE-3555-length-10131-cov-2.323045_pt1 | contig 10131 bp, 10 predicted proteins | sample MGYA00519917_ERZ827469 | MGnify/ENA primary metagenome ERZ827469 (study PRJEB31778, sample SAMEA3449314) | human gut metagenome | biome: human gut; feature: human-associated habitat; material: faeces | place: United Kingdom | collected 2010/2012 ... | reverse complement strand
CCTGGTCGTACTTCATGATCTCGTTGATGGCGTCCAGCCGGCCCAACAGGTCGGTAAAGCTGCTGGCCCGGAACAGCACCGCCCAGTAGCTGACCTCGTCCTGCCTCTCCATCTCTCGGACCCGGCTGCAGAACAGCTCGTACTGGGCCTCCTCATTGGCCTCGCCCTCGGCCTGCTCGGCCTCCTTCTGGGCGATCTCCTGGTCGTAGTAGGCGATCTGCTTGTCGATGTTCTCGATCTCGTTGTTGATGGCGTCCAGCTGGGCCTGGAGGAGCTGCCGCCGCTGCTGGCGAAGGCTCAGCAGACCGCCGATCCGGCTGACGCGCAGATCGCCAACGATTTCAGCCAGCTTATCGAGCGGTTTGAAAAGCGCATCCACGATCTCAAGCTCACGCGTATGGTTTCCGTGCAGATGGGGCCGCAGATTCGCCTGATGCAGAACAACGACAACGTGTTGGCCGAGCGCATTCAGTCCACCGTTGCGAACACGATTCCGCTCTGGAAGAGCCAAATGGTCATCGCGATGGGCATGCAGCACGCGGAGAGCGCGCTGAACGCGCAGAAGGCCGTTACGGATATGACCAACGAGCTGCTCCGCTCCAACGCCGAGCGCCTCAAAGTGGGCACGATCGAGACGGCGAAGGAAGCCGAACGCGGCGTGGTGGATATCGAGACCATCCGCACGGCGAATACCGCGCTCATCGATACCCTGAACGAAGTGCAGAAGATCCAGCGCGAGGGCGCTCAGAAGCGCGCCGCCGCTGCCATCGAGCTTGGCCGCCTGGAGAAGGAGCTGCGCGACAAGGTGCTGGAAATCAATCGTTAAGGATGCGTTGGGACTTTGTCCCAAATCCTATCAGAAACCTGAGGTTTCTGGACTTCCCGCTAAAGCCCATCATTCTGATGGGCTTTACTTATAATGAGCAATCCCCCAAGCCAAGCGGAGCGCGTTTTTTCCCCCAAAAAGCAGCATAATAGGCGAAACTTTCCGTGTCCGAAAGGAATCTTTTCCATGAATATCCGTTCTAAAAAGTATTTTCCCGTCAAACCTGCTCGCAGTTACGAAGAACAGCTCACCCGTCTCTCCGAAATCCATGATCTGACCATCGGCGATCCCGATCGGGCGAGGTACATCCTTTCTACCGTCAATTATTACCGCCTGACGACCTACGGCAAACATCTGCGCCGGGCGGACGATCCGGAGAAATTTCAGCCGGGCGTGACGCTGGAAACGCTTTTTGGCTTATACCAATTTGATATGAATCTGCGCCACCTGCTTCTGCCCGTGCTGGAGTTTTTTGAGGTGCAGCTGCGCGCCAAAATCGCCTATCAGCTGGCGATTACGTATGGTTCTCTGGGGTATATGGACGCCGAAAACTTTCGGGCGGAAACGCTGGCCAACGGTTCGTCCGTCCATAAAAATCTGATGGGCAAGTTCAAAAACGAGGTCAAGCGGCAGGGCGCGCTGCCCTTTGTGCGCCATCACAAAATCAAATACGGCGGCCAGTTCCCGATCTGGGCGGCGGTCGAGCTGTTTACATTCGGCATGCTGGCTTCATTGTTTGACATCATGAAGGAAAGCGATCAACGCGCTGTCAGCCGGGCTTACGATCTCTCGCCGGAGGCGCTGTCCGCACTGATGGATGCGGCGGTGAATGTGCGCAACATCTGCGCGCATTACAATCGCCTGTATAATCGGCCGCTGGAGGAGCAGCCGATTCTGCCCAACCGTCTGCGCCTGTATGAAAGTAACCGCCTCTTTCCGCTGCTGCTGACGTTTGCGCATACGCTGGGGCGGGAGCGCGTCTTTACGCGGCTGGTGACGGGCATTGCCCTGCTGGAGGAGGATTATCCGGAAGCGGATTTGGCCTGCTGCGGTTTTCCGGAAAACTGGCGGGAGATACTGGAAAACGAAATCAGCCAAAGAATACCCCTCCAAGGCCGCGGCTTTGCAGGGGTATCCCAAATTTCAGCTTACAGTTTCACCGTCGTAAAGGTTTCGTTCAATGCGGGCAGAATCTGATGGATTAAATCGCTTGTAGCAAAGCGCAGGCTGCTGGTGTTGATGCAGGGGTGGCAGGCGAAGACAGGCTCTTTCAGCACGTCTTCATCGATTAGCAGGCGCACGCGTTTGTCCTTGTCGTTCATCAACCCCAGCACGCTGACGCTGCCGGGCGTGATATCCAGCATATCCAGCATGAACTCCGGTTCGGCGAAGGAGAGACGCGCCGAACCAATCTGCTTGCTGAGCACGGCGGTTTTGAATTTCTTGTCGCCCGGCATCAGCAGCAGATAAAACTGCGTGCGCTGGGCGTTGCGCAGAAACAGGTTTTTGCAGATGCGGGTGTCGAGCATTTTATCCACCGATTCGCAGGCCTCCATCGTCATCAGTGCCGGATGATCCACGCGCTCGTAATCTATGCCCAGCCGATCCAGAAAATCATAGACGCGGATTTCCTTGCCGAGCCGCCCTTCCACGCTCGCGGGGCGGCCTTTTTCCAAAACATATTCGCTCATTGTTTATCCTCGATTCTCTTACTCGACTAAAAACATGCTTTTTATACAAAGTCGTTTCAGTCGCAGACCACTTCGCGGCCTGCTCTGAAACGATGTTTTTTGTTTGAGCGTTAGGGGAAACGATGGTGCCGGCCCCATACCCCGCTGGGGACATTGCCCCCGGACCCCTTTTTTGTTTCGCCTGGTTTGAACAAAGTTAAAAACCTCCCCAGGTTTGGGGAGGCCGTGAAAGCGATTAGAACTCGGAAATGATCTCCGTCCAAATCTGGTCATAGAGTTTCGTATCGTCGCCCAGATACTTGAAGACCTGGCAGTGGTCCAACGTTTCCTGCGGCGGGTTGTTGACCGGGGAGGCGTTGTATTCGTCCGCACCGATGATGTCGATTGCGGCGGTGTTCGGAATGGCGTAGCCGACGTAATCGTAGTTCATTGCAGCGATATCTCCGCGGCAGAGGAAGTCGATGAACTTCTCCGCGCCGGAGACGTTGCGGGCGTTCGCCGGGATGCAGATGGAATCATAGAAGATGTTGCTGCCTTCCGGCGGAATCATGTAGTCCAGCTCGTCGTTTTCGCTCATGCAGAAGGTCGCGTCGCCGCTCCAAACCAGCGCGACGGCGGCTTCGCCCGCGATCATCTTGTCCTTCACTTCGTCAACGACGTAGGCCAGCACCATCGGCTTCTGCTCGATGAGCAGGTTCTTCGCGTCTTCCAGATCGGCGGGATCGGTGGAATTCAGGTCGTGTCCCGTCATCACCAGCGCGATGGCCAGCGTGTCGCGCGGAGAGTTGAGCATCAGCATGTCCATCGTGTAGGTCGGGTCCATCAGCGTTTCCCAGCTGGTCGGCGCTTCTTCGACCATTTCCGTGTTGTAGAGAATGCCCATCGTGCCCCAGGTATACGGCACGGAGTATTCGCTCTGCGGGTCATAGCTTTCGTTCATGAAGCGCGGGTCGATGTTGGCAACGTTGGGGATGTTTTCCCAGTTGATTTTCTGAAGCAGGTTTTCCTGAATCATGCGTTCGATCATGTAGTCGCTGGGAATGATGACGTCGTAGCTCGAACCGCCCATCGCGATCTTGGCATACATGTCCTCGTTGGTCTCAAACGTCTCGTAGATGACCTTGATGCCCGTCTCCTGCTCAAACAGGTCGAGCACTTCCGGCTCAATGTAGTCGCCCCAGTTGTAGACGTTGATCGTTTCCTGAGCCGCCAGAGCAAAGAGCGGGCAGAGCGTCAGCGCGGCGGCGAGGAACAGCATGGCGAGTTTCTTCATGATTTTGGTCTCCTTTATTTATTGTATTTGTTTAGATTGATCTATAAGCGCGAAGCGAAGAGGGGGGTTGGGACAGTCGCCCCAAGCGTCCCCTATCATTCCTTAATACGGAATTTTCACTTCGTCGAGCTTCTTCTGGCTGCGGCCGTCCTTGCGGAAGTCGCGCAGATTGAGGCCGATGAGCAGCACGAAGACGCAGGCGAAGATGATCGTGGACAGCGCGTTGATCTTCGGGGAAATGCCGCGCTTGGCCATCGTGTAAATGGTGATGGACAGATTGCTCACGCCGGAACCGGTGGTGAAGAAGCTGACCACAAAGTCGTCGATGGACATCGTCAGCGCCATGATGAAGCCGGAGAATACGCCCGGCATGATGTCCGGCAGGATCACCTTGAAGAAGCCCTGCATCGGCGTCGCGCCCAGATCCTGCGCCGCTTCGGCGAGGTTCGGGTCAAGCTGGCGCAGCTTGGGCATCACGCTCAGAACCACATAGGGCACGCAGAACGCAATGTGCGAGAGCAGTCAGATAGCCGAGCTGAATGTTGACCATCGCGTAGAGCAGCATCAGCGAAACGCCGGTGACAACCTCCGAGTTGAGCATCGGCAGGTTGACAATGCTCAGCAGCGCCTTGCGCGGGCCGCGCTTCATCTGGTAAAGCGCAATCGCGCCGACCGTGCCGAGCAGGGTCGAAAAGACCGCCGCCAGCAGGCCGATGGAGAGCGTCGTGCCCAGCGCGGACATGATCGCCGCGTCGGAAAACAGCTCCTTGTACCAGCGCAGCGTAAAACCGCCCCAGTTTGCGCGGGATTTGCTGTCGTTGAAGGAATAGAGAATCAGCAAAAGAATCGGCGCATACAGAAACGCCATAATCAAAGCGATGTACGCTTTTCTGAGCTTTTTCATCAGAGAATGCGCACCTCCTTCTGCGGCTCTTCCTCTTTATCGATGCGCTGAAGACCGCCCATGAACGCCAGCACGACCACCATCACCAGCAGCGAGAGCGTCGAGCCGAAGTGCCAGTCGCTCGATTTGCCGAACTGGTTCTGGATGATGTCGCCGATGAGCGGCACCTTGCCGCCGCCCATCAGCTGGCTGATGACGAAGGTCGTGACTGCCGGAACAAACACCATCGTGATGCCTTCCAGCACGCCCGGCAGGGAGTAGGGCAGCGTCACCCGCAGAAAGCTCTGCACGGGGCTTGCGCCCAGGTCGGCGGCGGCTTCCAGCAGGCTGTGATCCGTCTTTTCGATGACGGTGTAAATCGGCATGATCATGAAGGAAAGATAGTTGTAGACCATGCCGAGCACAACCGCGTTTTCATTGTAGAGGAAGATGATCTTTTTGCCCACGCCCATGCTCGTCAGCCAGCGGTCAAAGGCGGGAATCGCGTCGCGCAGCGAGGCGATCCAGCTGTTGAGAATGCCGGAGTTTTCCAGAATGGACATCCACGAATACGTGCGCAGCAGGAAATTCATCCACATCGGCAGGATGATGAGCATCAGCCACAGGCCGGGACGCTTGAAATCTCTGCCGCTCAAAATCAACGCGACGGGATAACCCAGCAGCAGGCAGAGAATCGTGGTGAACAGCGCGATTTTCAGCGAGCGCAGCAGCAGCTTGAGGTACGTCGGTTCCAGCATGCGCTTGAAGTTGGCGAGGGAGACGACCGTCTGCTTTTCCGGCCGCTCGGCGGTCAGCGTGCCATCCTCAAGTTGAAACATCGTCTGGCCGTCGATGCCTTCGACTTCGACATAGGCCGGGGTTTCCTCAACCGTCACGCCGTACCAGACCACCATCACCAGCGGAACGGCGATAAACAGAATGGCCCACAGCACAAACGGCACGGCAAGCGCCTTGTTTTTCTTCATGGCTGATCACCTCACGCCCGCGCGGCATGCCGCTTGAGGATGTCGGGGGAATAGTCGCTCTTGCGCATGACCTGAATGTCTTCCGGGGCGACGGTGAGCTTCACCTGCGTGCCGACCGGACGGGCGTGGGTGGAATGCACCAGCAGCACGTTGTCGCCCACGCGCACTTTCATTTCATAATGCACGCCCTTGAACAGCAGGGATTCCACAACGCCCTGCGGCACGTTCTGCGCCGGGTCGTCGATGGGCTTGAGCTTCACGTCCTCCGGACGCAGCACCACGTCCACCTCCGCGTTTTCGCCGAAGCCCGTGTCCACACACACGAAGTCGCAGCCGAGGAAGCGGACGAGCCTATCGCGCACCATCGTGCCGGCCATGATGTCGCTGTCGCCGATGAAATCCGCGACGAAAGCGGACTGCGGTTCGTTATAGATGTCCTCCGGCGTGCCGAGCTGGAGGATGTGCCCCGCGCTCATGACGGCCACGCGGTCGCTCATAGTCAGCGCCTCTTCCTGATCGTGGGTGACAAAGATGAAGGTGATGCCGCTTTCGCGCTGAATGCGCTTGAGTTCAAGCTGCATTTCGCGGCGGAGCTTGAGGTCGAGCGCGCCCAGCGGCTCATCCAGCAGCAGCACGTCCGGCTTGTTGATCAGCGCGCGGGCAATCGCCACGCGCTGCTGCTGGCCGCCGGACAGGCTGGAAATGCGTCGCTTTTCAAAGCCCGCCAGACCGACCAGCGCCAGCATGCGGCTGACCTCTTCGGCGGTTTTCTTTTTGTCTTCCTTGCGCAGATCCGGACCGAAAGCGACGTTCTGCGCCACGTTCAGGTGTGGAAAGAGCGCGTAGCGCTGAAACACGGTGTTGATGGCGCGCTTGTAGGGCGGCAGGCCGATGATGTTTTTCCCTTTGTAGAGGATTTCGCCGCTGGTCGGCTTTTCAAAACCGCCGATGCAGCGCAGCAGCGTCGTTTTGCCGCAGCCGGACGGGCCGAGCAGCGTCACAAACTCGTTTTCCCCGATGTCGATGCTCACGCCTCCCAGCGCGGTGAAGCCGTCCTCAAAGACCACGCGAAGATCCCGAATGGAAAGAATCGCCTGATTATCCATGTTATCCTCCTGTTCACCCTTCCGGCCTTTCGGCCGCCTCCCCTTTTGAGGGGCGGCAGGTATGCTTGTTACATTGTTGTGCCCCAACCTCCCTTTTTAAGGAGAGGGGGGACCGCCGCAGCGGCGGAAGGGCGTTAGAAATTCGGCGGGGTGCAGACCCAGAGAACCGTTGCCGGGGTCTTGCCCGTGTTTTTCAAATCGTGCTGCTGGGATGGCTTAAAGGAAAAGCTGTCGCCCTTGCGCACGCGGTAATTTTTGCCGCCCAATTCCAGCGTCACCGCGCCGGAGAGCACATAGCCGAATTCCTCGCCCATGTGCGGCAGGTCGGTTTCGGTTTTCGCGCCGGGCTGAAGCGTAACCAGAATCGGCTCGATATCTTTTTTCTGCGCGTTTGGAATCAGCCAGTGGATGGTCACGCCGTCATCCTCTTTGATGAAGACGTCCTCCTTGCGGCAGACGGGATCGTCGCCCTGCTCGTCGGAGAAAAATTCGTGAAACGAGCTGCCCAGCGTGGTCAGAATGTCTTCCAGCGTAGAGAGAGACGGCGAGGTCTGATTGCTTTCCAGCTGGGAGATGAAGCCCTTGGAAAGCTCGCAGCGATCGGCCAGCTCCTTCTGCGTCAAATTGTTTTTCTGGCGGAGACTTCGCAGTTTGCCGCCGATGTTGATGCCCACAAAAACGCCTCCCGGTTTAGTCGTGCGTAACTTTCGGGTTAATATCGCGATGCAGATTAAAACACATTTCGCCCCTGGTGTCAAGCGTTTTGAAAAAACTTTTCGCTCAATTCTGCGTTTTGTTCGGTTTTTCGCGCCGGACGTGACGCGGATTTCACGTTTTTTTGTGCTATTCCTTGATTTTTGGGTTTCTGTTAAGTGAATCTGAAATCTTGCTTTTTCTAAACTTTACGCCCGGTTCAGCGCCGCCGGATATTGACAGACGGGAGCGTTTCTTTTATGCTATTCACATCTTTCATTGCGTTATTTTTAAGGAGGCGGCCTGATGCGTTCTCTTTCCATTCTGCTCTGCGGATACGGCTGGTTTGCCGGCATCCCGGAGGGCGAAACCAACAATGCCGAACGGATTGCCCGCGCGCTGGACGGCGAAATCCTGGCGCGCGGCGATGCGCGGGCCGTTGTGCACGGCATGACGATGCCCGTTTTGTGGAACGGCGCGTTTGAGCCTGTGCAGGCGGCGATTGACGAACTGAAACCCGATCTCGTGCTGGCGCTCGGTACGGACGCGCGCGCCAGCGCCATGCGCCCAGAACCCTTTGGCGTCAACTGGCGCAGGGGGCGCGACGCGGGCGGCAACCCGGAGGAAAACGCTCCGATTTTTGCGGGCGAGCCGGATTGGCTGCGCGGCGCGCTTCCTTATGAAGCGATGGCGCGCGCGATGCTCGCCGCAGGCGTGCCCGCGCAGATGGGCGCGTTGACTTCCGCGCCGGAAGGCGCGCCGCTGGCGATGCAGAGCACGACGGGGATGTATCTGTGCAACTACATGACGTATCGTCTCGCTAAACTGAGCCGCGAAACGGGTCTGCGCGCGGGCTTCATGCACGTGCCGACCCAGCCGCTTTACGCCTGCCGCCAGCGCGAAAGGATGCTGGCCGCCGCTGCGGACGATGAAGCGCGGGAGAAGCTGCTCGCCGCGCCGATTGCGGGCATGGAGCTGGAAATGATGATCCGGGGCACGCGGGCGGCGCTGGAAGCGTGTCTGGCATAACGACAGAAACTTTCATATACGGAGGATCAGGCGATGGATTACCGCATTGAGCATGACACCATGGGCGAGGTTCGCGTTCCGGCGAACCACTATTGGGGCGCGCAGACCCAGCGCAGCCACGAAAATTTTCCCATCGGCACGGAGAGAATTCCGGAGGAAGTGATTTCTGCGTTTGCCGTGCTGAAAAAGGCGGCGGCGCTGGCTAACTGCAAGCTCGGCAACCTGGATGAGCGCCGTGCGAACGCGATTGCGGCGGCCTGCGACGAGATTCTGGCGGGCAGACTGGCGGACGAGTTCCCGCTTGTTGTCTGGCAGACGGGCAGCGGCACGCAGAGCAACATGAACGTCAACGAGGTTGTCGCCGCGCGCGCCAACGCGCTGCTGGGCGAAAAGCTCGTGCACCCCAACGACCACGTGAACAAATCCCAAAGCTCCAACGATACGTTCCCAACGGCGATGCACATTGCGGCGCTGATCGCGGCGGAGGATCATGTGCTTCCGGCGGCGGCTCAGCTTCGCGGCACGTTGGAGCGCCTGAGCGCCGAATACGCCGACGTGATCAAGGTGGGGCGGACGCATTTGCAGGACGCCACGCCCCTCACGCTGGGGCAGGAAATCAGCGGCTGGGCGGCTTCGCTGGAAAAGGATGAGCGGATGATCCGTCAGGCGCTGGACGGTGTGCGTGAGCTGGCGCTGGGCGGCACGGCGGTCGGCACGGGCCTGAACGCCCTGCCGGAGTTCGGCGAGGCCGTCGCGGCGGAAATATCGGCTCTGACCGGAAAAAAGTTTATCACCGCGCCCAATAAATTCCACGCGCTGACCAGCAAGGATGAGCTGGTCTATCTCCACGGCGCATTTAAAGCGCTGGCGGCGGACCTGATGAAGATCGCCAACGACGTGCGCCTGCTGGCCTCCGGCCCGCGGTGCGGCATTGGGGAATTGCTGATTCCGGAAAACGAACCGGGCAGTTCCATCATGCCGGGCAAGGTGAACCCGACCCAGTGCGAGGCGATGACGATGGTCGCCGTGCAGGTGATGGCCAACGACGTGGCCGTGAGCATGGCTGCGTCTCAGGGGAATTTCGAGCTGAACGTGTTCATGCCCGTGTGCATCTATAATTTTCTGCAATCCGCGCGGCTTTTGGGCGACGTGATGTGCTCCTTCGACGAGCGCTGCGCGCGCGGCATCCGGCCCAACCGCGAAAAGATTCAGGAGTATCTGAATCAGTCGCTGATGCTCGTCACTGCGCTCAACCCACATATCGGCTATGAAAACGCGGCGAAGGTTGCCAAAACGGCGTTCCGCGAGCAGCTGACCCTGCGCGAGGCTGCGGTGAAGCTCGGCTTTTTGACCGGGGAAGAATTTGATCGGATCGTCCGCCCGGAAAAGATGGTTTCGCCGATTCAGAAGGATTGAGGAACGACATGGACATCCAAAAGCTGAAAACGGCGCTGCAAAAGGCGACGGCGCGCGGCCGTGTGGCACTCATCGGCCACGACGCGCCGGATGTGGATTCCGTGGTCAGCTGCGTGCTGATGGCGGCGCTGTGCGCGGCGTGGCAGATCCCCGCCGAAATCATCCTGCCGACGCAGGCGGACGAGCAGACGCGGCGGGTGATGCCAAAGTTTGGCGTTCATCCCGACG
>ERZ827469.3551-NODE-3551-length-10147-cov-2.410325_pt1 | contig 10147 bp, 8 predicted proteins | sample MGYA00519917_ERZ827469 | MGnify/ENA primary metagenome ERZ827469 (study PRJEB31778, sample SAMEA3449314) | human gut metagenome | biome: human gut; feature: human-associated habitat; material: faeces | place: United Kingdom | collected 2010/2012 ... | reverse complement strand
TTATATCCTTGCTGGCGGTATCCTTCATCGGTGAAAAGATTAAGGCTGCCACTGACATCGAAATTACCGATACGACGGGCGTGGGAGAGATCGAATCCTTCGTAAATCGGATTACGCACACCACTAAGAAGATTTCCGCGCAGAATCGGTTTGACCGAATATTTATCTTCTTTCCAGAAACTCTTGTCACTCCATTGGTATTCGTCATTCTCCGCATCACCATAGATACCGAGATATGCGCTGAAACGTGTTTTCGGAGCTAACCCCGGACGTGCGGTGCGGATATTGATGATACCATTCAAAGCCGATGAACCATATAAAACGGAAGAGGCTCCTTTGATTACTTCAATCTGCTCGATATTCTCCAAAGGTACGGTGTTCCAGTTGATTTCGCCTGTCTTGGGATTCAGGGTACTCATACCATCCACCAGAATCTGACTGCGTGCACCTACTCCGTATGTCCATCCGCTACCACCACGTATGGAAGGTTGTTTGTCTACAATATCCACTCCTGGAAGAGTGCGGAGGGTGGACGATATATCCGTTGGTGCCTGACGGGCAATGTCACCCGCTTTCACTACATCCATGGAAACTGTGACATTACTCAATTTCTGTTCAAAGCGTCCGGCGCTGACCACGACTTCTTCCAACAGTTTGGTGCTTTCTTTCATGTAGACGTTTTTGGTGATTACCTCACGCCTGTCGATTACGATCGGTATCAGTACATCTTCGTAGCCCACATAACTGAATACGAGATCGACACCCCCTTCGGGCAGCTTGATTTCATAAGCCCCATGAATGTCGGACACTACTCCCTGATTACCCTGTAACTTATACGTAACGGCTGCTCCCACCAATGGCTCATTGGTATTTGCATCATATATATGTCCTTTCAGCGTTTGGGCAAAACTACTCCCAAGACTGGTGAAGCATAGTAGCAAATTTAGAATATATATTTTCTTCATTGTTTTCTTTTTTGATATTCATAGTTGATGTTTATTCTTGTGGCAGAAGATCCAATCCTAGGTCAATAGTATTGGCTGCATTCCATAAAACCGGCAGACCGTTTTCGTCATTTCCCATGAGAAGTCCGAGCAGGTTTTTAAATACAGTATTGTTAGCCATGCTTTCCGGCAACATTCCTTCCACTATCGGTTGTAGCCCGGGCAATAATTGAATGAAAGCAGTTGTCGACTCTTTGGTTAAGTAAAGATGGGTATGTCCGTCTTCCTCTTCTATATGAAAGATAATTCCTTCAGTCAGTAAGTAGAATACCTGCTGGAAGCTCGCCGTATCCATACTGGTTATGATACCGAGTAGTGGATTGTCGATCATGGAGTTCACGATTCCGAGCAACAGTTTCAGTTGCACAGGATTGGATTGGGCAAGAGCTTCCATAATTCCGGAAACCAGTCCTGAATCGATAGGAGTTTCACCGTCCTTGGTTGCCAGACTGATAATTGCCGGTAAGTTCAGGTTTATTTTAAGTCTACCGCTCTCCTCTGTCCAGGTGATTAGATTAATTGGTGAAGCGGTCCACGTACGGTCTGTCAATGCATTATTGATATCTTTTTCCGTCAGTAAACCAATCATAAACTTGGTGACAAATGTTGCGATGGTACCGACGTCTTTATCCGGATCTATGTTATTGATCGGTACGCTGCCGATGTAAACGGGACTCGTCGTATAATTGGCTACAAGGTTACCGTCGGGTTGTAGGGTGATTGTCTGAAGAAGTTGCGGTATGAAATAGCAAAGTGCATTTTGAATCAGTTTCATCCTTAAAAACAGTGTACTGCCCGCTTTGGTCAGTTCCACGTCATCCAGATGGACATAGAATCCTCCGGTTAAGATTTCATTCGTTTCTTTCCATACATATTGCCCTCCGCTGTAAGTGACAGTCATTTTCTTTCCTTTAGTGAAATTGGATATGCCATAACTTTTCTTCCATTTACTTTGCGGTATTACTACGTCCAAATCCAGTTTCATTGTTTTTGGAGTGATGGCACCGCTGTATGTCACGGTTGCTCCTCCCATCGTGACGTTTTTGCCGCTAAATGTATAAGAGTCTTCCTGTTCGCACAGACTGATTGGAAGAGGAGTTTGTTTCTCTCCCGGGATAATATCATTCAGTGTCAAGGTTCCTTTTTCACTGTCTTCTGTTTTAAAGTCGACAGTTTTTCCAACGAGTTTCTCCCCGCTGTAGGTTAGGTTCAAGGTGGCCGGTTTGATGTATGAGCCATACTCCTGGCAGAGTTCACCCGGCCAGAATAGCTTGTCATTATAGGTTTCCTCGCAAGATGTAAGGAGGAAAGCCGTACAAGCTACATAAAAAAGTCTTTTTAAAGTTCTCATTCTCTTCTAGGTTTTATTTCAACATATTTATTAAAACGATGCAAAGTACGGCTAATAGGTGACTGCCGTCAAGCTCCATTCTTGGGATTCAATATTCTATATTTGCTATTTTCTTAAATACAATCCTAATAAAGAAGAAAATAATGTTCTATTTGTAGGATATAATATACCATTTTTGAACTTGTTGCCCGGAATCCGGATGAAATGGATATTTTTGGTAAATTAAAAAAGAACTGACGATGACAACGAACGAATCCTTTCCTAAATTTGACCTTCCGGTTGATTTTATAGCAGATGACAGTATCACCGGAGATATCTTAAACTACTATGGTAATTTCCCCTGCAAAATAAAAGCCGGTGTCTTTGTGCTTTGTACGGAAGGGATGGTCAGAGCTACCATTAATTTGTTGGAGATTGTCATTCGTAAGAATGATTTCATCGTTGTTCTTCCTAATTCATTCATTCAGATACACGAAGTTTCGTCTGATACCCGTATTTCTTTTGCCGGTTTCTCGTCCGATTTTATGCTTTCGGGCAATTATGTGGAAATCCTGCTGGACTTTATGCCTATGATATTGAACAGTCCGGTCATCTCTCTGCAAGAGGATGTTGCCGGCTTATACCGGAATGTATATCTTTTACTGATTCGTGCTTATACACTCCCACATTCATTAGAAAATAAAGAGATCATACGTTCCGTACTGGCTATTTTTTTGCAGGGAACGAAAGAATTGTATAAACGCTATGGCAAGAAGCTCGATGAACCTTTGAGAAGAGAACAGGAGTTGTACAGGCAGTTTATACAGTTGTTGATGGCTCATTATACCAAAGAGCATGAAGTGGCGTTTTATGCGGAGAAGTGTGGGGTTACTGCGGCACATTTCTCAAGTGCCATCCGTCGGGCAAGCGGATACAGTCCGTTGGCAATCATTACAGAAATTATTATTATGAATGCGAAGGCCCAATTGAAAACCACCCGGTTGCCGGTGAAAGAAATAGCTTTCTCGTTAGGCTTTAACAATCATTCTTTTTTCAATAAATACTTTCGTAAAAAGGTGAAGATGACTCCGCTGGAATATCGCGAGAAATAAATCTGCGTCTGCTTAAAATTGGACTATACATAAAAATGGGATGTTTTATACATTCTCCCTGCTGTCAATCAGAGCCGGTATGCAAGAGGTTGATAAAAAATCGCTTAAATATGTATCAGGGAAATGCGAAAAGACAGCGCTTTGCTGATGGAAGATCTTTTTGGTACTTATTTGCTTTCAGAGTCGGAGTAAATGATTGATTCTTTTCCTATTATATAGCTATTTGCTATATAAAGAATCAATGGATTCTGAAGTGAATTAACTTAGAAATGGCTCTTCTTTCAGCCCAAAAATCCTTTCTCACCGATGAACGCTGGCTTGGTCGGTGAGCAAGGATGCGTTTCTCACCGACCAAGCCTGCGTTTCATTAAAAGCAAGGGTGCATTTATACCATAAAGACCGTCTGTTTTTCCTTGTATTTATGCATAATAAGGGGCTGTATGTGTATAATCTTGCATTAATTTATGCATTTTATTCTCTGCTTGATTTGATTCATAGCCACTGTCAAACGGTAGAATCTTAAAAATAGAACAAAACTGTTTACCGTTGAAATCCGTTCTTTGGTCGATTATATTTGGAGGAAGAAAACAGCAGTCTTACTTTTGTTTCGATAACATGGAGTAATCCCGGAAAATAACTGCTTAAAAAAGCCTCAGAAGCTATTTGTAGCTAATGAGGCTTTTTATTTATAAAGGACGGGTACTCGTTTATTTGATTCCCAGTTTTTTAGCAATCTCTTTAGGCAGTGCGTCTTTGTGTACAAGAATATTCATAGTCTTGTAAGCAACGAATGCTTTGGAAGCATACCAGATACCATTGTATTTGCCTGATTTACCCCAAGAATTCTTCACCATGAAGTATTCTTTTCCGTTTTGGTCTTTAGCGATACCGTAGATTACCATTCCGTGGTCGTCCGTAGTTTCCCAATTGTCGAAAGCAACTTGGCGCATTTCTTGAGTGACGTCGATTTCCGGGTATGGTTTGGTTGTCATCATTTGACGTTTGTTAGCAGCAGTCAGGCCGGTCCAGCGAGCCATATCCGAACCGGAAAGTTCAGATTCTTTGTTTACATCCGGCATAACGGCGATACCGTCACGTGTGAATCCCTGTTCGCTGACGTCGCTACCCCATGCAAAAGTATAACCTTTCTTTATAGCATTGTCCATTACAGCCATCAGCTCTTCGATAGGCAGGTTGTAGGATAAACCATTGCGCCAATTATCCTGAATCTCGATTGCGAATTGAGAATAGAATGGATGATGTGTATAAGAAGTCAGTGATACATAGTCGTCACAGTTCAATCCCAGTGATTCAGAAAAAGTCTTCGGAGTATATTCTTTGCCTTTGTATGTGAACTTCTCCGGGCATGCTCCCAGATAAGTATCATAAATAGCGCTTAGTCCGTTTTTCCATACCGGAGTCAGTTTGCTCAACTTACCTTTCGCAATAGCATTGATGTAACCGGAAGCAACAGCATCCAGTTCGTTATGCACCGGCAACGTGTCACCGTACATGATACCCGGCATCACCTCTTGAGGAACAATACCATAATTCTTGATGCAGTACATTACATCATAAAAACTTCCGCCCGGGGAGAAAGAACTGTCACCATGATAGCGTACATAGTTTACTCCGCGATCCTGCATCGTTTTGTGTACGACAAACATTTCAGACAGGTCATACTCGCCTTTACCTAAGCGAAGCAATTCTGATTCAATGAATCCGAGAGTTGAGAAACTCCAGCAAGTGCTCGAACGATTTTGATTCTTGATAGAAGTAATCGGGTTTTCTTTCACTGTCGTGAAAACAAAACCTTCTTCAGGTTTTGCATCTTGTGCCATGATGTTTAGGCTGAACAAGCCTAAAGCAGCAATAAGGATTGTCTTTTTCATTCCTATGAAATTAATATTAAATTGTTTTGGCTACAAATATAGGAAAGTTTCACCACAGATTACACAGATTTACACAGATTATTTCACCACAGAGGACGCAGAGGACACAGAGGAAGATAAAGGAAAATTGAGATCAGGACAGACTGCAGGAAGCAGTTACCGCTCTAACTACTGGATTTACGACCCTTTGACAGACCTGTGAGATGGGGAGGATTTGACCGATTTCGAAGGAAGCACACGCTCGAAAGCTGTATGTTTTTCTACTGGAAAACGGGGAATTATAGCTACAGGAGGATCTTCCACTTATTATTACGATGATACCTGGGAGTTGAAACCATACGAATATGAAGAGAAATAAAAAAGTAATAGGTGTTAGTTGCTTTGTCTTACTGCTTTTAGTGGGAATCATGTATGTGTATGTGCATCCGGTAAATAGATACCGTTTGGAAGTGACCCGGGTTGGAGGTAGTGGGTACGGCTATAAAATTTATGAGAGAGAGCGTTTGATAATTGTTCAACCTTTTTTATTGGCACAATCATGCCACCTTACTGGCACGACTGTGTCAATATGGTGGCACTGGAGTGCCAATACGATGGCACAAGGTAAAGCATTAAGTACAGATTATTTGTTCTCTTCTTCTTTGGGTGCTACTACATAATCTTCTTTGATAAACTCATCATACACACGCTTGGGATGATCGAATGGAGCGGTTCCATTCTTCTGTTCATTGAAGTTTTCCCTGCGGAATTGTTTCAGTTTCAGGTTATCTTCTGCATACTCTCTCAATTTCTTATGCTCATTTCCGTAGAGCGAACTTTCAGTCACGTCAGAATTGAGCAGGTTTTCTTTAGGAGTAATAGTAGGTAGGAGCACTTGTTCCAACAGACCACGATAGGCACCGTTATATTCGCACCATACAATATCGTTGGTTACAAATATACGATAGGAGTACTTTGACCATGCGGTTTTGATTTCAATAGATGTAGCATAAATTTCAATGGTAGCTTCTGAACCATACGCTTGGTCACGGATCACAACGGTCGTCCGACCGCTCAGTTCTTCCTTCACGGAAGTTTGCCATTTGTCGGAATGCAGGATTTCCTCAATGAGTTCCGGCAACTTTTCTTTAATTTCAAACTGTATTCTCATGGTGCTTGCCTGCGGGCAGGACTTTTTTTGAATTTCCTACTTAAAACAATTAAGCTAGCCTAAAGTTACATAGATTGAAGCAAAAAAACAAAATTTTGTTTGAATATTTACTATTTTTGCCAAACTATCTGCCTTTTTCGTTTGTTTTTATTATAATTATGCAACAAATAGCAAAAAAACAAGTTTATGCAGAATAAAGCCCGGAAGAATTATATTATTTATGTACTTATGCTCCTTCTGTTTGGAGGGTTGATTTATGTTGCTATTGAAGAGGGCGACAGGTTTTCACATCATGCTGCGAACACGTTAAACACGGTACAAGATGGGCCTTTTGCCATGTTTCTACAATTTATGCAAGATAATCTGCATCATCCGCTGACGACGTTACTTATTCAGATTATTGCCGTATTGTTGATGGTACGTCTTTTCGGTTATTTGTTTAGTCTTATTGGGCAACCGGGAGTGATTGGAGAAATCGTAGCAGGTATTGTCTTGGGGCCTTCTGTTTTGGGACTTTTTTTCCCGGAAGCTTTTCATTTTCTGTTCCCTGTCCATTCGCTGACCAATCTTGAATTGCTGAGTCAGGTCGGGCTGATCCTTTTCATGTTCGTTATCGGTATGGAACTGGACTTCAGTGTGCTGAAAAATAAGATAAATGAAACGCTGGTGATCAGTCATGCCGGTATTTTAGTACCTTTCTTTTTGGGTATCCTGTCTTCTTATTGGATTTACGAAACGTATGCCGCCGATCATACTCCTTTTCTGCCTTTTGCCTTGTTTATAGGCATCTCCATGAGTATTACCGCTTTCCCCGTGCTGGCGCGTATCATTCAGGAACGAAATATGACCAAAACTCCTTTGGGGACTCTTGCGATTGCTTCTGCAGCTAATGATGATGTGACTGCATGGTGTTTGCTGGCTGTTGTTATTGCTATTTCAAAGGCAGGTAGCTTTGCCAGTGCTCTCTATTCTGTGGGATTGGCTGTAGCGTATATTGCAGTCATGTTTTTGGTTGTGCGTCCGTTTTTGAAAAAGGTGGGAGAGGTGTATGCCAATAAGGAGGCGATCAATAAAACGTTTGTGGCATTTATCCTGCTGATTTTGATTATTTCTTCCTGTCTGACAGAGATTATCGGTATTCATGCTTTGTTTGGCGCATTCATGGCAGGAGTGGTGATGCCGTCGAATCTGGGTTTCCGAAAGGTGATGATGGAAAAGGTGGAAGACATTTCTTTGGTTTTTTTCCTGCCGTTATTCTTTGCTTTCACAGGTTTGCGTACGGAGATAGGTCTGATCAATAGTCCGGAGTTGTGGATGGTGTGTTTGCTGCTGGTGACAGTGGCCATAGTCGGTAAGCTCGGTGGCTGTGCCATAGCTGCCCGTTTGGTAGGTGAGTCATGGAAGGATAGTCTGACAGTGGGTACCTTAATGAATACGCGTGGATTGATGGAGCTGGTGGCATTGAATATTGGTTACGAAATGGGAGTTCTTCCCCCGTCTATTTTCGTAATTTTGGTCATTATGGCGCTAGTTACAACCTTTATGACCACTCCGCTGCTACATTTGGTCGAACGTTTCTTTGTACATCGGGAAGAAAAGTTATCTTTGAAGCGCAAACTTATATTTTGCTTTGGTCGTCCGGAGTCCGGGCGCAGTCTGCTTTCCATTTATGATTTGTTATTCGGGAAGCAGTTGAAGAAAGAACATGTGATTGCAGCGCATTATACAGTGGGTACGGATTTGAATCCGTTGGATGCACAGCATTATGAAAGCGAAAGCTTTGCTTTACTTAATCAAAGAGCTGTCGAACTGAATATTCAGGTAGACAATCACTATCGGGTGACGGATAAGCTGGTACAGGAAATGATTCATTTTATTCGCAAAGAGCATCCTGATATGTTGCTTTTAGGAGCCGGTAGCCATTACCGTCCCGAAATGCCGGGAACTCCGGGAGCTATTTTATGGCTGACGCTCTTCCGTGATAAGATTGACGACATAATGGAACAGGTGAAATGTCCTGTTGCCGTATTTGTGAATCGTAGTTATCGGGAAGGAGCACTGGTTAGTTTTGTTCTGGGAGGAATGATTGATGTATTCCTGCTTTCGTATCTGAATATAATGTTGCAAAACGGTCATTCGGTGCGCCTTTTCCTTTTTGAAACGGACGATGAAGAGTTTCATCAGTGCATAGATGACTTGTTGGCTCATTATGCTGATCAGATAGTAGTGGTATGGTTTGCAGGAGTGGAAGAATTAGTAACCAAAGAGAAAGATGGATTGCTGGTAATGAGCCATCTTTCCTATACAAAATTATCCGAGGATGAGCTTGTGATGCGGGAATTGTCATCGTTGCTGGTTATTCGTCGGAATAAGAATAAGGGAGAAAAAAATGAAAGGCTTGAAATTGGATGAGCATACAGGTTTAGTACTTGAAGGAGGCGGAATGCGGGGAGTATTCACTTGTGGGGTACTTGACTATTTAATGGATCATGATATTCGTTTTCCTTATGTGATCGGGGTATCGGCAGGAGCCTGTAACGGCTTGTCGTATGCATCCCGTCAGCGTGGTCGTGCCAAGTTCAGTAATATTGACCTGCTGGAGAAATACAATTATATCGGCCTGAAGCATCTGCTCAGGAAGCGTAACATTCTCGACTTTGATTTACTTTTCAACGAATTTCCCGAACATATTCTTCCTTATGATTATGATACATACTTTGCTTCTCCCGAACGTTTCGTGATGGTAACCACGAATTGTATGACAGGAGAAGCTAACTATTTTGAAGAGAAACGGGATAAAAGCCGTGTGATTGATATTGTCCGGGCGTCCAGTAGCCTGCCTTTTGTTTGTCCTGTCACTTACGTGGATGATGTTCCGATGCTTGATGGAGGAATTGTTGATTCTATTCCCTTGCAGAGAGCTATTGCGGACGGTTACACCCGTAATGTGGTTGTACTTACCCGTAATCGCGGTTACCGGAAAGACACGAAAGATATCCGTATTCCATCCTTTGTCTACCGGAAATATCCGAAGTTGCGCGAGGCATTGAGTCGTCGGTGTGCAGTCTACAATAAACAGCTGGAAATGGTGGAACAGATGGAAGATGAAGGAAAGATCATCGTCATCCGTCCGCAGAAACCGGTAATGGTGGACCGGATTGAACGGGATGTACAGAAACTGACAGAATTTTATGAGGAAGGATACGACTGTGCAAGAAACCTGTTCGAATTTTAAGTAAATAATAAATGACCTGTTTTGTTGATAGTCTGCATGAAGAATGCGGACTATATCTGTGATATTTATATATTTCTGTATAATATTTCTACAAATACTCTTCTTTTTCTTCAATTAATTTTTCTAGGCTTTCTTTGGCTTCATTTACAAGACCACCTATTATAGGTCTTTCTTCTGGACTTAGTCCTCCCATACCTCTTAATACTGCTGTAAGTCCACCTTTTTTCCCTAGGTATTTTACTCTTGCATTCTCTAATGTTTGTAAATCTTCTGCTTTTGCTATTTCTTCAATAGCTGTTTTTTTGATGTTTTCAATTTGTTCTTTCATCTGAATACTCCCTTCTTTTCATTAAAAAAACCACTTCATCCTAACAACACTTATCTAGTGTTCATAGGACGAAATGGATTTCCGTGGTACCACCTA
>ERZ827469.3549-NODE-3549-length-10154-cov-2.600158_pt1 | contig 10154 bp, 9 predicted proteins | sample MGYA00519917_ERZ827469 | MGnify/ENA primary metagenome ERZ827469 (study PRJEB31778, sample SAMEA3449314) | human gut metagenome | biome: human gut; feature: human-associated habitat; material: faeces | place: United Kingdom | collected 2010/2012 ... | reverse complement strand
CCCTGGGCAGGATCCTCCGGGGACGGTCGCCGCCGCAGTCCCGGATCTGCAGCTCTCTCCTGGAAATCTCTGGGCTTACGGCGTAGGTCATGGCCGTCAGGTGGGTGGGATACTCCCACTCCCCCATACGCCGGAAAAGCCTCCGTCTCTCTTCCTGTTCCATATCCTCCGGCGCTTCAAAGGACAGCGTTTCCATATAGTCCTCCCAGGAGACCCGGTGCTTTTCCCAGAAGGAACGCTTCTGATCTCTGGCCCGGTTGATGGCGACCCGCAGAAGCCATGCGCGGAGATGATCCTCGTCGGTAAATTCCTTGTCATAGGAACAGTACCGCAGATATGTATCCTGCACCGCGTCGTCGGCGTCCGCCTGATTCCCTGTGACGCTGAACGCCGCAGAGAAAACACGGTCGCCGTATAAGCGAAAGGCATCCTCAGCTGACAGTTTCATATGTAGCTCCTTGTTCGTTAGAAGTACTTCTTGCCTATAGAACGTATGAGGCACCCAAAAGGTTGCATATCCGGAAAAATAATTTTTGAGTATTGTACCATCCGAAACACTTTCCTTCAAGGGCGATTGCTCCCGCCAATTGGTCAAAATGTTGAAAAAAAGTCCCGGAATTTGTGAAAACCCTCTTGCCAAACAGGAAAAACGGTGATATAATCCTAACGTAAACAGGTAGAAGGTAGGAAAGAGAGGCGCGAGCGCCTCTCTTTCTTGCTGATTAAGGTCGTATCTGAAAGGACGCGAACGCCCTTTCGGAAAGACCTCAGGGAAAGGGTGTATCCATGAAAGTTACCGAACAAGTGGCGGCCTTCGCCGAGCCCATCGTAAAAGAACACGGCTGCGAGCTTTGGGACGTGGAATACGTCCGGGAGGGCAGCGAATATTTCCTGCGGCTGTATATTGACAAGGACGGCGGCGTGGACATCAACGACTGCGAGGCCATCTCCCGCGCCGTTGACCCCATTCTGGACGAAAAGGACCCGATCCCCGGCTCCTACCATTTTGAGGTTTGCTCCGCCGGACTGGAACGGGTGCTGAAGCGCCCTTCTGATTTCCAGAAATATCTGGGCAGCCCCATCACCGTCAAGCTCTACCGCCCCAGAAACGGCATGAAGGAAATTCCCTGCGTCCTGCGCGCTTACGAGGACGGCAGGCTGACCGTGGAGGCGGGGAAGGAAACCGTAACGTTTGAAAAATCCGAGGTCGCGCTGGTGCGGCTTCGTGTGGAATTCTGATAGGAGGACAGAATAAAATGGCAAGAAAGACAGCCAAAAAGCAGGCGGAAGCCCCCAAGGTGGACATCGGCGCGGAGATTTTTGCGTCCCTGCGGGAGCTGGAAAAGCTCAAGGGCATCCCTGTGGACTATATGGTGGAGCGTCTGAAACAGGCGCTGACCAACGCCTACCGCAAAGACCGGGAGGATCGCCGGGACGTCCCGGCGGACAATGTGGTGGTCGATCTGAGCGAGCATGGACTTTCCATGCACATCGTCAAGACCGCCGTGGAGGAGGTGGAGGATACCGCGCTGGAGATCCCCATCGACGCCGCCCGGAACTATAACCCCGACGTTCAGGTGGGCGACCCGGTGAACATCCCCGTGGACATCCAGAAATTCGGCCGCATCGCCGCCCAGACCGCCAAGCAGGTGGTCATTCAGGGCATCCGGGAAGCCGAACGGGGCGTGGCTTACGAAAGCTATTCCAACAAGGCACAGGAGCTGATGACCGGCACCGTGCTGCGCATCGACCCCACCACCGGCGATATGTTCCTGCGCATCGGTCAGGGTAATGATACCTCCGACGCCGTGCTTCAGGCCGGCGAGCAGATCCCCGGCGAAACCCACCACGAGGGCGACATGATCCGGGTGTACGTGCTGGAAGTCCACAAGATGGGCCGCGGCCCGCTGATCCACGTCTCCCGCACCCATCCCAATCTGGTGCGCCGCCTGTTCGAGCTGGAGACCCCGGAGATCGCCGACGGTCAGGTGGAGATCCGCAACATCGCCCGGGAAGCCGGTTCCCGTTCCAAGATGGCAGTTCGCGCCGCCATGGAGGGCATCGACCCCGTGGGCGCCTGCGTCGGCCCCAAGGGCAGCCGTGTTCGCGCTGTCGTGGGCGAGCTCCGCGGCGAGCGCGTCGACGTCATCCTGTGGGATGCCGATCCTGCCGTCTACGTCGCTAACGCCCTGTCGCCCGCTAAGGTCACCCGCGTCCTCATTGACGAGGAGAAGGCCTACGCCGGCGTCATCGTGCCTGACGACCAGCTTTCGCTCGCCATCGGCCGCGAAGGACAGAACGCGAGACTGGCAGCAAGACTTACCGGCTTTAAGATCGACATCAAGAGCGAGACACAGGCCAGAGAGTCCGGCGACTTCATGGATTATGAGAGCGAGTACGAGGACGACGAGTATTACGAGGATGACGAGTACGCAGAGGACGGCGAATATACCGAGGACGGCGAGTATGCAGAGGACGGATATGCCGATGATGCGGATGCCGAGGGAGAATACGCTGAGGAATCCGGACTTGAGGATGAGACAGACACAGAGAATGAAGAAGAGTAGGCAGGGGTTGATCAGAGAATGGCAAACAAAAAGATTCCAATGCGTCAGTGCGTGGGGTGCAGAGAGCTTAAGCCGAAAAAAGATATGATCCGGGTAATCAAGACGGCGGCGGAGGATGAGGCCTCCTCACAGATTGTACTTGATGCCACAGGAAGAAAGAACGGCAGGGGCGCTTATGTGTGTCCGAACAGTGAGTGCCTGCGCGCGGCAATAAAAAACAAGGGTCTGGAACGATCATTAAAAATGCCAATTCCAAAGGAAGTCTATGATACACTGACAAAGGAGATGGAGGAGTTTGAAACCAGATAAGGTGTTGTCGATGCTTGGCATTGCAGCCAAGGCGGGCGGTGTGGCAAGCGGAGAGTTTTCCACAGAAAAAGCAGTGAAGGATGGCAGGGCATGGCTTGTCATTGTCGCGTCGGATGCGTCTGAGAATACACAGAAGCATTTCCGGGATATGACGACTTTTTATGAAGTTCCGATGTATGTGTACGGAGAAAAAGAGACATTGGGACATTTCATTGGAAAGGAATTCCGTGCATCGCTTGCAGTGACAAACGAAGGGCTGGCCCATTCGATCGAAGATAAATTGAAACTGACGTTAACAACTGAATAATGGAGGAAACAGGATATATGGCAAAAATGAGAGTTCATGAACTTGCAAAAGAGTTAGGAATAGAAAACAAACAGATTATTGAATTTTTAAGTACAACGGAGCATGCGGTAAAGTCGCACAGCAGCAGCATTGAGGATGATGTGCAGAAAATGGTGCGCGACAAGTTCCAGAAAAAGGCAGCACCGAAGGCAGAGACTGCGCCGAAGGCAGAGAATGCGCCGAAGAAGAAGGCAGCACCGAAGGCAGAGACTGCGCCGAAGACAGAAGCGGCGTCGAAGGCTGCTGAGGGCACAGATGGCAGACCGGAGCGCCCGAAGAAAAAGTCCAGCATTACCGCAGTATTCAATCCGCAGTACAGCAAGCAGGGAGGCGGACACCGCCCGCAGGGAGACCGTGACCGCCGTCCGATGAACGGAGACCGTCGTCCGATGAATGGAGACCGCCGTCCACAGGGAGGCAGACCGGAGCAGCGTCAGGCAAGACCGGCAAACAGCTTTGATGTCAAGAGAGCATTTGAGCGCGCAATCAACCCGGAGGCTGCAAAGGCAGCCGAGGAGGCAGAGCGTCAGGCAGCGGAGCGCGCAAAGGCGGCCAGAACGGCAGCGCCGGAGAAAAAGCCGCAGGAGACAGCAGCAAAGCAGCCGGAACGCCGTGAAAATGTATACGAGAATGTGTATGAGAACGTATATGCACAGAATCCGCAGGCACGCCCGCAGGGAGACCGTGACCGCCGTCCGATGAACGGGGACCGTCGTCCGCAGGGAGACCGCGACAGAAGACCGGGAGCAAACGGAGACCGCCGTCCGATGAACGGGGATCGTCGCCCGCAGGGAGACCGCGACAGAAGACCGGGACAGAATGGATACGGCAACCGCGGCGGCAATAATGGCGGAGGAAGACCGTACGGCGGAGGAAGACCTGGCGCAAACGGTGGTCAGGGAGACAGAAACGGAGGCCGTGGCGGCAATGGTTACCGCGGTGGCAACCCGTCCGGCAGACTGGATCGTGAGATCGACCGTATGAACAAGGAGACCGCAGCATCCACAGAGGAACTGCGCGGCAAGGAGTCCAGAGAGCGCGAGAAAGACCGCAACAAGAACGACAGACAGAGAAACGATTACGATGTTTTAGGAAGCAGGAAGCAGGAGCGCTTCGTAAATCTGGAGAAGAACGGCGGCAAAAAGAAGCCGAACCAGCAGCCGCAGCCGAAGCAGGAAGAGGATGTGATTAAGACACTCGTTCTGCCGGAGAAGCTGACGATCAAAGAGCTTGCCGATAAGATGAAAGTGCAGCCGTCCGTGATCGTGAAGAAGCTTTTCATGAAAGGCACGATGGTAACGGTGAACCAGGAAGTGGACTATGAGACGGCGGAGGAGATCGCGCTTGAGTTCAACTGCATCTGTGAGCCGGAAGAGAAGATCGATGTGATCGCAGAACTCTTAAAAGAAGAAGACGATCCGGAAGAGACACTTGTGGCACGTCCGCCGGTTGTCTGCGTCATGGGTCATGTCGATCATGGTAAGACATCCCTGCTGGATGCGATCCGCTCCACCCGTGTGACAGACAAAGAGGCAGGCGGTATCACACAGCATATCGGTGCATCTGTTGTTTCGATCAACGGTCAGAACATCACATTCCTGGATACACCGGGACATGAGGCATTCACGGCAATGCGTATGCGTGGAGCAAATTCCACAGATATTGCGATCCTGGTAGTCGCTGCAGATGACGGTGTCATGCCGCAGACGATCGAGGCAATCAACCATGCGAAGGCGGCGGGAGTTGAGATTATCGTTGCCATCAACAAGATTGATAAGCCGAGTGCCAATATCGAGCGCGTGAAGCAGGAGCTGTCCGAGTACGAACTGATTCCGGAAGACTGGGGCGGAAGCACGGTATTTTGTCCGGTATCTGCACATACTAAGGAAGGTATCGAGAACCTTTTGGAGATGATCCTTCTGACCGCAGAGGTACTTGAGTTAAAGGCAAATCCGAAGCGTAATGCGAGAGGCCTTGTCATTGAGGCTCGTCTGGATAAGGGACGCGGTGCAGTTGCCACCGTTCTGGTACAGAAGGGTACCTTAAAGGTTGGTCAGCCGATTGCATGCGGAAGCTGCTACGGCAAAGTGCGTGCAATGATTGACGACCAGGGAAGAAGAGTCAAGGAAGCGGGACCGTCAACACCGGTGGAGATTCTCGGACTTTCATCGGTACCGGAGGCAGGCGAGACATTCGTTGCCATGGATACGGAGAAGGAGGCAAGAGCATTTGCCGAGACCTATATTTCCGAAGGCAAGAACCGTCTGATCGAAGATACCAAGGCGAAGATGTCGCTGGATGATCTGTTCTCGCAGATTCAGTCCGGTAACGTCAAGGAACTGGATATTATTGTTAAGGCAGATGTACAGGGTTCTGTGGAGGCTGTAAAGCAGAGTCTGGAGAAACTGTCCAACGAAGAGGTAGTAGTAAAAGTAATTCACGGCGGTGTCGGTGCCATCAACGAGTCCGATGTCAGCCTTGCATCCGCATCCAATGCGATCATCATCGGATTCAACGTTCGTCCGGACCCGATGGCGAAGACAACAGCGGACAAGGAGAACGTCGATATGCGGCTCTATAAGGTCATCTACAATGCCATCGAGGATGTAGAGGCGGCAATGAAGGGAATGCTCGACCCGATCTTCGAGGAGAAGGTGCTCGGTCATGCGGAGGTGCGTCAGATCTTCAAGGCATCCGGAATCGGAAATATCGCAGGTTCCTATGTGCTTGACGGTGTGTTCCAGAGAGGCTGCAAGGTTCGTATTTCCCGCGCCGGAGAGCAGATCTTCGAGGGCAATCTGGCATCCTTAAAGCGTTTCAAGGACGATGTGAAGGAAGTAAAAGCCGGATACGAGTGCGGTCTTGTCTTTGAAGGCTTTAATGACATTGCAGAGCTTGATATCGTTGAGGCATACACGATGGTGGAGGTACCGCGTTAACAGACGTTTTGCGTGTATGGAAGGAGCTAGAAATTGAGAAAAAACAGTATTAAAAATACCCGGATCAACGGGGAAGTGCTGCGCGAGTTGTCGAATATCATCCGCGGGGAGATCAAGGACCCGCGGATCAACCCGATGATCAGCGTGGTCACCGTGGAGGTTGCACCGGATCTGAAAACGTGCAAGGCTTATATCAGCGTGCTCGGGGATGAGGAATCCCAGAAGGCAACGCTCGCAGGTCTTAGAAGTGCGGAGGGGTACATTCGCAGGCAGCTTGCCCACAGCATCAACCTTAGGAATACGCCGGAGATCACATTTGTGCTGGATCAGTCCATCGAGTACGGTGTGCGCATGTCCAAGATGATTGACGATGTGACAAAGGATATTCCTGATCGGGCGGATGAGGCGGAAGAGGAAACAGAAGAATGACGAATTTTGATGATTTTCTGGCAGAGGTTCATACGGTTGCCATCGGCGGACACATCCGTCCCGATGGTGACTGTGTGGGCTCCTGCCTTGCTACTTATAATTACATTAAAACATGGTATCCCGACATTGATGTGACGGTTTATCTGGAGCCGATTCCCAATATTTTCAAATTTATGGCGCGCTCCAATGAGATCGTCTCCGATTTTTCCGGGGATACGGTATACGATCTGTTTATCGCGCAGGACTGCGGGGATACGGGACGTCTGGGCGGTGCGGCGCATTTCTTTGAGCAGGCGAAGCATACCGTCTGTGTGGATCACCACATCAGCAACCAGAGCTTTGCACAGGACAACTACATTTTCCCGCAGGCAAGTTCCGCGTCGGAGCTTGTCTATGAACTGCTTCCAAAGGAGCGCATCACAAAGGAGATTGCCGAGTGCATTTATACCGGAATGGTGCATGACACCGGCGTCTTCCAGTATTCGTGTACGTCGAGAAAGACGATGGAGATCGCCGGAGCGCTGATGGAGTGCGGGATCAATTATCCGAAGATTGTGGATGATACCTTCTACACAAAGACATACAACCAGAACCGCATTATGGGGCTTGCATTGTTAAAGAGCAGGCTGCACCTGAACGGAAAATGTATTTCCAGCGTGATCACGGAGGAGGAGATGACGCAGTATGACGTGCTGCCAAAGCATCTGGACGGCATTGTGAATCAGCTCCGCGTGACCAAGGATGTGGAAGTGGCAGTCTTTTTGTATGAGACGGGAGACGGCACGTTTAAGGTGAGCACCAGATCCAGGGAAGTGGTGGATGTCTCGAAGGTGGCGGTAAAGTACGGTGGCGGCGGACACATCCGAGCAGCCGGATTTTCCATGACTGGCGATGCAGATGCCATCATCGAACAGATTATTTCGGATCTGGCAGAACAGATAAAGTGAGAAAAAAGCAGTATGATGAATGGAATTATCAATATCTATAAGGAAAAGGGATTTACCTCGTTTGACGTCGTGGCTAAGCTTCGGGGGATCTTAAAGACCAGAAAGATCGGACACACGGGAACGCTGGATCCGGATGCGGAGGGGGTGCTCCCGGTGTGTGTCGGCAAGGCGACGAAGATCTGCGAACTGCTGACGGACAAGACGAAGGAATACGAGGCTGTCATGCTGCTTGGAAGAACGACGGACACGCAGGATGTGACGGGCGAGACCCTGACGCAGCAGGAGGTGCGCTGCAGTGCAAAGGAAGTGGGAAAAGCGGTTCTCTCGTTTGCAGGCGATTATATGCAGGTGCCGCCGATGTATTCTGCCTTAAAGGTTGACGGCAGGAAGCTGTGTGATCTGGCACGGGCCGGCGTGACCGTGGAACGTGCGGCGCGTCCGGTTCATATTTTTTCCATCGAGATCCTTTCGATCGAACTGCCGCGTGTCAGGATGCGTGTCTGCTGTTCCAAGGGAACGTATATCCGCACGCTCTGCCAGGATGTGGGGGAGGTGCTCGGCTGCGGTGCGTGCATGGAATCGCTGCTCCGCACGAGAGCCGGAGAGTTCGCGCTTGCGGACGCCATAAAGCTGTCCGAGGTGGAGGCGTACGTGATTGCACACAGGTCGGATGCGACGGAGACAGAAGAGATGCAGCTTCCGTTCCTTCAGGCGGTGGATACCGTCTTTCTAAAATATGAGAGCGCGACGGTGGACGGACAATTCCGCAAATATTTATATAACGGAAACCGGCTGCGCCCGGAGATGTTTTTGGAGGAACATGAGAGCATGAGAATGGCGCCGGTCCGCGTCTACGACGATGAAGGCGCATTTTTCGGCATTTATGAATATCAGGCGGAAAAGGAAGACTATAAACCATTAAAGGTGTTTAAGTAGATCATGAAATATATCAGGAACACAACGGATTTTTATATAGAAGAGAATACGGTGCTTTCTCTCGGCAAGTTTGACGGGATTCACAGGGGGCATGAGCAGCTGCTGCAGTATTTTGCAAAGAAAAAGGACGAAGGTCTCGCGGGAGCGATTTTTACCTTCGACATTCCACCTCGCAGAAATGTGCAGAATGTGGAGGCGAAGGTGCTGACCACGAATGAGGAAAAAAGGCACATGTTTGAGCGTCTGGGGATTGATTATGTGGTGGAGTGCCCGTTTACGCAGGAGATCATGTGCATGGAGCCGGAGGATTTCATCGCAAAGATTGTGCGGCAGCTTCATGTAAAGTGCATGGTTGTGGGGGAAGACTTTCATTTCGGACATAATCGCAGGGGCGATTACCATATGCTGCGGCAGTATGCCGGAAAATACGGATACGAAGTGATCGTTGTGGAGAAAATAAAAGAAGACAGCCGGGACATCAGCAGCACGTTCGTGAGGGAAGAGATCGCAGCCGGGAATATCGAGAAGGCAAATCATCTTCTGGGATACCGTTACTTTGTGACCAGCAGAGTCCTGCACGGCAACCAGATCGGAAGAACGATCGGGATTCCGACCATCAACCAGCCGCCGCCGAAGGAGAAGCTGCTGCCGCCGAACGGTGTCTACGTGACGGAGGCATACATCGGAGACCGGTGGTACCGCGGCATCAGCAACGTGGGGTGCAAGCCTACGATTGAGGGAGAGTATCCTGTCGGGGTGGAGACACATCTGCTGGATTTCGCGGAAGATGTCTACGATAAGATGGTGACGGTGGAGTTCTTAAGCAGAGTCCGCAGCGAGCGGAAATTTGCATCGATTGAGGCGCTCAAAGAGCAGATGCAGAACGATGTTGCCTATGGCCGTGCCTATTTTGAAAAACACACCTCGTAATAATTATTACATAAATGTTACAAAAATATGTTGACATCGTAAAAAATCGTTGCTATACTGGACGTTAGATTTAAAAATGAGCACAAACTAGAATTGCGCAGAAGACGGCGCAAGAATGGAGAGTCATATGAAAGCACGATTAGCGAGAATCGCAGGTTTGGTCCTGGCGGGAACTCTGGTGGTTTCCACAGCGGCAATAGATCAGAAGTCAAAGAATACAGATGCGGATATCAGTGCAACCGTGGCGTCCGGTGTTACAAGCGCACTGTCCGGAAGCCTCAGTGATGCAACGATGGGCGTGGCAGGTGTTTCCGGAATGGACGTTGCAAGAACGGCACAGGGACAGGAAGCGGTCGAAGAGGGCACCGAATCAGCAGAGGCGGGGGCGGATGTATCGACGGCTTCCACCTCTGCCGGAGTATCCGCAGAGTTTGCGGACGCAGCAGCTGCGGTTTCACAGGCGCAGGACGAACTTACAGAGACAGAGAGCACAGAGGAGCAGACGGAGAGTACAGAGCAGGATGCTGCACAGCAGGCGGCGAGCGCTTACGGATACACGAACCTCGGTGTGGCGAATGTCGAGGGCAATCTCAATGTCCGCGCAGCGGCAGGCACCGATGCGGACGTTGTGGGCAAGATGCCGAACAACGCAGGATGTGAAATCCTCGGTGTGGAAGGCGAATGGACACAGATCAAGTCCGGTTCCGTGGAGGGCTATGTAAAGTCGGAGTATCTTCTGGCCGGAGATGCG
>ERZ827469.3548-NODE-3548-length-10166-cov-3.225002_pt1 | contig 10166 bp, 16 predicted proteins | sample MGYA00519917_ERZ827469 | MGnify/ENA primary metagenome ERZ827469 (study PRJEB31778, sample SAMEA3449314) | human gut metagenome | biome: human gut; feature: human-associated habitat; material: faeces | place: United Kingdom | collected 2010/2012 ... | reverse complement strand
GAATGCTGGCAAAGCCCTCAGGGCTGAGCACCGAATAGACGGCATTTTCCAGCATGAGGATGTGGTTTGCCACACCCAGTGCCAGTGCGCCGCCGGAAGAGCCTTCGCCGGTGACGACAGCGATGACGGGAACCGTCAGACCGCTCATCTCCATCAGGTTTCGGGCAATAGCCTCGCCCTGTCCCCGCTCTTCGGCCTCCTTGCCGGGGTATGCGCCCGGCGTGTCGATGAAGGTGATGATGGGGCGGCCAAACTTTTCGGCCTGCTTCATGAGACGGAGGGCCTTGCGATAGCCCTCCGGTCCCGGCATACCGAAGTTGCAGGCCATGTTCTCTTCCAGCGTGGAACCTTTACGGTGGCCGATGACGGTCACAGGCATCCCGTGGAAGCGGGCGATGCCGCCCAGAATGGCGCTGTCCTCCCGGCACTGACGATCGCCGCACTGCTCAAAGAAATCGGTGAACAGAGCATTGATGGTCTCGTCGATATGGGGGCGCTCCGGGTGGCGTGCCAGAAAGACCCGATCCTCAGCGGTCAGCGGGCCGCAGCAGCGGAGGATCTCATCTTCCTCCACCGCCAGTTCGGCCAGCTCGGAAGCGTGGGCCGTGATAGCGGCCATCTGGCTCTCCTCGTCCTGTGCGCCGCCACGCAGGGCAGCGATCTGGGCGTCCAAAGGAGCAAGCTGCTCCAGAAGTTCTTTTATCATTCTGTTTTCCTCCCGCCTGCGTGGAGCTGCAGCAGCTGGATGAGGGTGGCGCGGAGCTCACTGCGGGGTACGACCTTGTCTACAAAGCCGTGTTCCAGCTGGAACTCGCTGCGCTGGAAGCCCTCGGGCAGGCGCTCGCCGATGGTCTGCTCGATGACGCGGGGGCCTGCAAAACCGATGAGTGCGCCCGGCTCGGCCAGCATGATGTCGCCAAGGCTGGCAAAGCTGGCGGTAACGCCGCCGGTAGTGGGATGGGTCAACACACTGATGTACAGCCCGCCCTTGGCCGAAAAGCGCTCGATGGCGGCGCTGGTCTTGGCCATCTGCATCAGGCTGAAAATGCCCTCCTGCATCCGGGCACCGCCGCTGGCCGAAAAGATGACCAGCGGCAGTTTTTTCGCCGCCGCGTACTCGATGGCGCGGGTGATCTTCTCGCCCACGGCCGTGCTCATGCTGCCCATAAAGAAGCGGCTGTCCAGCACGGCGGCCACCACCGACACGCCGCCGATGCGGCCCACTGCCGCGACAGCAGCCTCGCTGAGGCCCGTCTTCTGGGTCTGGGCGCTGAGCTTTTCGGGATAGCCCGGGAAACCCAGCACGTCCTGCGGGGCCAGCTCTGCGTCCAGCTCCCGGAAACTGCCGCTGTCCAGCACAAGGCTCAGGCGGTAGTACGCACCGATGGGCTGGTGATTGCCGCAGTTGGGGCAGACGAAAAGGCTCTTGGCCCAGATCTGGCGGGTGGCACGGCGGCCGCACTGCTTGCATTCCACAAACTGTGGCTCATGCCACGCCACACCGGTGTCCCGCCGGGCTTTGAGCTGGAAGGCGCGCTCCCGCATCCGGCCCGGGAACAAGTCTCTAATGTCGTTCATCGTTATGCCTCAGCGTGTGCAGTCAGGTAGTTGAAGATGTCGCCGACGGTCTTCATGTTGGCCAGCTCCTCGTCGGGGATGGAGACACCGAAAGCGTCCTCCAGAGCCATGTTCAGCTCCACAGCGTCCAGGCTGTCGGCCTCGAGGTCCTCGGTCAGGCTGGCCTCCATCGTGACCTTCTCTTCCTCGCAGTTCAGGGTGTCAACGACGATCTTCTTCATATCCTCAAAAGTCATGGTGATTTTCTCCTTTTATCTTGTGTATGTGTGTTGTACTATCGTATCTTGTTCGGGCAAATCAGTTCATGTCATTTAGTTAAATGTTTTGAACGATTTGATAAGGCAATTATACTCACAAGGCCACCATTGTCAATAGTTTTATCTAAAAAGTTTTAGTTTTCTTATTTTTTTCACAGGTCGTTGCGCAACCAATACAATATTTTCGTCGTGTATTTCAGGCTTTTTGTAGTTTTTCCCGGCCCCTGTGCTATACTCGGCCCAGAAAATATGTATCTCATCATCTCACTTGCTGCGGCGGGCATCGTGGTGCTGCCCGGCTGATAGATCCATAACAAAAAGAGCAGAGACTTGCGGGTTTTCACCGCAGGCTCTGCTCTTTTGTGTTACACCGTTATCTCGATTTGATTTCCTTCCACCGCAAGGACACAACTTTCATAATAGCCGTCTCCGGTGGTGCGGGGGCCGCTGAGGACTTCGCAGCCGTCGGCCTTGAGACGGGCCGTCAGCGCATCCACCTTCTCCTGACTGCCGACGCTGAACGCGATGTGCGCGTATCCGGTGCGGGCGGCAGGCTTCGGCTCGTCGGACATCCCGGGTTTGTTCATCAGCTCCAGGCGTGCGCCGTCCGCGAAAGTGAGAAAGTAGGAGCGGAAGTCCGTCCTCGGGTTGTGATAGCCCGCATTCGGCACGGCGTCAAAATAGCGCACAAAGAAGTCCTTTGCAGCCTCGAGGTCGTTGACGTACAGGGCGATGTGCTCGATTTTCACAGCGTCTCCTTTCTATGTTTCACCAGATAGTAACCAATGCCGATGGCGTCCGCCAGCGCCATGCCCGCAATGAGGGCGAAGGACTGAAAGACGCTCTGGCGCATTTTATCGTACTCACCACTGCCGTACTGCACCGAGATGGCCACGCCGCTGCCTATGCAGAGGCCCAGCAGGATGCTGCCGGTGATGGGGCCAGATGTCAATGCACGCTGCATGGAGATAGATTTCTCCTTTTCTTACATCTCAACAAAATTTCATACGGTATTCTTTGGGAGTACAGTGTTTTATCTCCCGGAAGATCTTGATAAAGTAGCTGCCATCGGTGAAGCCGCACTCCGCGCCGATTTCGCCGGTCTTGAGCCGAGTAGAGCGGAGCAGCTCAGCGGCCTTTTCCACCCGGTACTGCTTGACGTACTGGATGGGCGTGATGCCCAGCATCTGCCTGAAACTGCGCAGACAGGCGCTCTCGCTGAGGGCCACGCTGCCCGCGATGAGCTGGACTGTCAACTCTTCTGCGTAGTGTTCCTCCACGAAGCGGAGCATCTGCTTCATCCGCTCGGAGGCGATCTGCTCCTGCTGGGAGACTTTCGTCCGCCCGCCCACGCACTGGGTGCTCAGCAGCCGCAGGGCCAGAGAGAGGTAGTAGCGCACCCGGTTCTCGTAGTCGAATGGCTCATCCGACACGGCCTTCCAGCTCTCGTGCAGACAGTCCAGCACCTGTTTCTGCCACGGCACCAACGCATCCAGAAGGAAAAATGGCGGGGCGTCGGGCTGGGTCATGGGGCGGATGAGCTTCTGCCAGAAGATGGTATCCATACCGCCCACAAGGCGCGGATGGAACACGCCCGAGTGGAGCAGGGCTGTGCCTTCCGGTGCCTGCTCCACCGCGTGGAGGACGCCCGAGTTGATGAACACTCCCTGCCCGGTCTGCAAGGTGAGGCGGGTCTTGTTGACGTCCACATGGAGCGGTCCCTTCGTGCAGAGCACATATTCAAATTCTTCGTGCCAGTGCCACGCCACCTAATAGCTGGACAGATCCTCGGCATAGCCGGCGATGGGAAACAGCGCACTGCCGTGCTGCACAAGTTCCCTGCCCTTTTCGCTGGCGACGATGTTGCAGCTGATATTTAGTGCCATATTCGCCAATTCCTTTCCCCAATACATTGAAGATTTTTTATCAAAGCCGATTTTGTTGTACAAAGAATGTGTTTTTGTTCTATCATCTGTGCCGGTTTCGTGGTATTATTTCATCGGAGCTGATAAGCTCAGTATAGCACTGAAACGGGGCAGATACAACCCATAACGAAGCTTTGCTTCCAAGGGCTGCGCGTACTGTTCCACAGCTCTAAGGCCGCGATGCCGCCCGCACCCCGACCCACAAGGCTTTTGCAGAAGTCTTACACACTTTACCGAACACGGAGGTATTTATTATGCTTCGCATTGAATATTTTGATAAAAATCGCTTCATGAAACAGGTCGCCGCAAGCCGCGGCAGCGTCATCCTGCACCTGGACAATGGCTCCACCTGCGACCTCAAGAAGGACAACGAGGCTTCCGCCATCTTCCAGACCATGGACGCCCCCAAAAAGGGCTTCAACATCAGCGTGAGCGACCCCGCTGATGTCACCGGCTTCCTGCGCTATATGCTTGAGGCTGGCCGCGCCTGCTGAAAACGCCATCATCTATTCTTCATTATTCATCATCACAGCAAAACGGGACAGCCCCGCTCTGGCACATCTCAGAGCGGGACTGTCCCGTTTTGTTGCATTTTTATTTTACAGGATGCACCGGCTGATGGCCTGCGCCACAGCCAGCAACTCTTCCTGCCCAATGAAGCCGAACTTCATCTCGTGCTCGTCGGCGTAGCAGACCGTCAGTTCTGAAGTCTGCAATGGGTCGCCGAAGCCTGCCGTCTGGATGCCGAAGTGGACGATCTTCCGGTAGGGCAGGACGAAGATCTCCTGCCGGGTGCCGGTAACGCCCTGCATATCCACAATGAAAATGCGGTGGCTCGTAAAAACGGCCTGATCGCGCACCGTCTTGTATGCGCCCACGATGCTTTCGCCGTCCAGCAAAAGCGCCTGCACATTCTTGCAGATCTCCTTCTCCTTGATGCGGATGAGGTTCTGCATCGGCTTTTCCCGAAATTCCATACCGGAAGTCTCCCTTCTTTTGCCCTATATAATAGGTGTTTCTGGGCCAAGTATAGCATTTCTGCCACAGAGCTTCAAGTCATTCTCGCCTTTTGGGCCGGGTTGTGTTATACTGGCAGATGATTTATCATCTCTCCGTCTCGCATACGCTCGACAACTCCCCTACCGAGGGGAGCCTCTGACGAATCGAAAAAAAAGCTTTACGAAATGCCAAGGCCTCTCCTCGACAGGAGAGGTGGCACACCGAAGGTGTGACGGAGAGGTTGCTCCTTAGAAAAGAGAGGTTCATATATGGAGATCATCGTACATCAGGCCATTCTCCACGTTCTGGATACCACGCTGGATGCCCCCGTGCTCAGCGGCAGCTGCATGGAGATGACCGCCGAAAAGACGGCCTATTTGCAATACCACATCGAAAAGCTGCTTGCCAGCGACGACATCCGCCAGTGCCGCCCCCTGCCGGACTCGGCGTTCCGGTACGAGCTGGAACAGAACAAGGACTTTATCGACCTGTCCTGCCGCATCGCGGGCGTCCTGTTCGACTATATGCACGCTCATACCACCATTCCGGGGGCCGACCTCGCTGTGGTGGACTTCACCCGGGACGGCCAGCCGTGGCTGGGCATCCTCAAGCTCAACTATAAAAACGGCTACACCCACTACACCGAGAGCGTAGACGGTGCGCCGGTCAACTCCATCATCCAGCAGCGGGCCTGCCTGCCCACCCAGAGCGGCAAGGTGGAGGAAGGCGCACTGGTGGACCTGACCGACTACTCCATGAAGCTGCTGGAGAAAAAGTTCGACATCGACGGCCACAAGGAGTTTTATCTTTCCACCGTCGTTTTCCAGTACACCACCGCCGAGCCGGAAAAGAAAAAGCTGCAGGCCATTCAGGACGCCGCCGTCCAGGCCGTGCAGGAGAACTATCAGGATGAGCCCCACGTGGAGGCACAGGTGGCCATGCTCATTGCCAATCAGGCCGCTGACAACGACAACAAGGTGACGGTCGAGCAGGTGCGCCGGCAGCTGGCTGAGGAATACCCGCTGGCGGCTGTCCCCTTCGACGACTATGTGGAGAAAAGCGACGTCCTCGAGCCGGCGCAGGCTCAGCAGCCCGTCACTGTCTCCCCCGCCCGCATCCGCCGAATGGAGAGCCGCAGCATCCACACCGCCAGCGGCATCGAGGTAAAGATCCCTACCGAGATCCTCTCTGAGGATTCTGCGGTGGAATTTCTCCACGCCGAGGACGGCAGTGTTTCGCTGCTCATCAAGAACGTCATCCTGTAAGGAGGGGATTTTATTATGGACCTTGCTGTCATCACCGCCCAGCAGGTGGCGGAACTGTTCATCCTCATAGGGCTGGGGGCTCTTGGTGCCAAGACCGGCCTGCTCCGCCCCGAGGGCAAGCAGACGCTCTCGAACCTGCTGGTCAACCTCGTCGTCCCGGCCATGATCATCAACTCCTACCGCATGGAGTTCAGCGCAGAAATTCTGCACAACCTCATGGCCGCGTTCGCCCTGAGCACCCTGTCCATCCTGCTGGGACTCATCATCACCCTGCTGTTCACGGCCCGCAGCAGGGACAGCCGGACGCCCATCTTCCGGTTCGCCTGTGTTTTCTCCAATGCGGGCTATATGGGCCTGCCCCTCATTTCGGCGCTCTTCGGCTCCGAGGGCCTGCTTTATGCCAGCGCCTTCTTTACCATGTTCAATCTCCTGCTCTGGACGGTGGGCTACAGCATGGTCAGCGGCAGCTCCGACCCCAAAAAGGTCACCCAGAGCCTGCTGCACTGCCCGGCCATCTACGCCATCGTCGTGGGTCTTGCCATCTACCTGCTCCAGATCCCGCTGCCCGACCTCATCGTCCAGCCCATGGAGCTTCTGGGCAACATGAACACTCCCCTCTCCATGCTCATCACCGGTATGCTCATCGCCTCGGGCGACCTGCACCGCACCCTCACCGATCAGCACATCTGGAAGCTCACCGTAGTCCGGATGCTTTTCATTCCAGTGCTGACCATCGCAGCTTTCGCCGCGCTGGGGCTCTTCCGCTACGGCATGGTCACGCAGGTCATCGTGCTGCTGGAATGCTGCCCCGCCGCGTCCATCACCTCGGTGTTCGCCGTCCAGTTCCACCACGATGAGCAGTTTGCCGCCGGCAGCGTCGTGCTGACCACCCTCCTCAGCATCGTGTTTCTGCCGCTGTGTGCGCTCATCATTACGATGTTCTGAGGAGTAAAAACCATGTCCGATATTACCATCCGCAACGCCACATTAGCCGACGCACCCCGCATTCTGGAAATCTACGCCTACTACGTCGAGCACACGGTCATCACTTTTGAGTACGATGTGCCGTCACTTGCCGAGTTCGAGGACCGGATGCGGGCCATCATGCAGAAGTACCCGTATCTCGTCATCGAGCGGGATGGCCGCATCGAGGGCTACGCCTATGCCCACGCTTTTGTGGGACGTGCCGCCTACGACTGGGCCGCAGAGCTGACCATCTACCTCGACCACGACGCCAGGCGCGGCGGTATGGGCCGCGTCCTCTATGAGGCGCTGGCCGACCGGCTCAAGGCCATGGGTGTCCTCAACCTCTACGCCTGCATCGGCTACCCGCAGGTGGAGGACGAATACCTGACCCGGAACAGCGCCCGGTTCCACGAGCATCTGGGCTTTGCACTGGTCGGTACCTTCCACAACTGCGGGTACAAGTTCGGCCGCTGGTACGACATGATCTGGATGGAAAAGATCATCGGAGAGCACCGCCCCGACCAGCCGCCCGTGCAGCCCTACATTTACTAAGCCCCACACACAAACAGCCCCGGACTTTTCAACAAGTCCGGGGCTGTTTGTTTAGAATGAAGGAGAAAATCCGGGAATGTCAGATGGTTTTACACCGCCGGGCCGCCGCGCTCGGCGTCCAGTGCCGCGCGGAACTTCTGGTTGGAGACTGCGTTCTGCCCAAAGCCGATGAGTGCCCGCAGCAGGCCGATGATCCAGAAGCCCTTTGCTTCCATCACGATGCCGTCCACCGTCTCCTGCCCGACCATGCCGCCGGTCATCTGGGCCAGCGCATGATGGGCGTCCCGGTCGAACCGCTTCGGTGCGGCCTTGACTGCCGCATCGGTGGTGAACACCAGCTCCAGCAGCTCGTCCACCCGGGCATCCACCGCGGATTCCGGCAGACGGCCCTCCTCCACGGCCTGCATCAGCCGCTTGGCCGAGCCAAAGCCGGGGCAGGGCATTTCCAGCGTGGAGCCTTCGCGCACACCCTCCACATGGTCGTTGGAGCCGCCCCAGTCGGTGACCACGGCCCCGTCATAGCCCCACTCGCCGTGCAGGATATCCTGCAGCAGGTGATGGTTCTCGTTGGCGTAGCAACACCCCGGCACAGCGGGCGGAACTGGACTGGCTGCTATACAATACGCCCTTGGAATATGCACAGCTTGTGCTGGGTGGAGAGATGGAGCACTATCGTTCCCTCGGCTGCGACCACGGCAGGCTAGAAGATCAAATTAAAAACAGCTGGATGCTTCATCTGAACGATGATACACCCAGTTGTTTCTTTTATTGGCACAGCCTCTCTAACAACGCCGTGCAACCTGCCAGTACATCCCGCCATGTGTCCTCGAAATTTCCAGTAAACCATGGGTCGGCCACATCGTGCGGCGTACTGGTATACGACATCAGGAGGGAGACCTTGTGCAACGGGTCGTTCCCTACAAAACGAGCCATATCCCGCAGGTTGCTTCGGTCCATTGCAACCAGATAATCATAGGTATCATAATCCTGCCGTGTCATCTGACGCGCCGTTTTGCCTACACAGGAAATGGCATGGTCTGCCAATTTTTGCCGAGCGGGTGGATAGACCGGGTTGCCCACTTCTTCCGCACTGGTCGCAGCGGAGGCGATTTCGAATTTTTCTGCAATACCGGCTTTTTCCACAAGGTCTTTCATAACAAATTCCGCCATGGGACTACGGCAGATATTCCCCAGACAGATGAACAAGATTCGGGTCATTTTCTCTCAGCTCCTTTGGGCAACAGTATACCATTGTCGGGACAGTATTGGAATGGACTTTTCCCTGCTCTGCCAGAACGTAAAGCATACCCTCCACCAACTGTGCAAAGACATCCGTCCAGCCCGCAGAATGCCAGCTTCTTTCGGAGATTGGAAACGGTATTGCCAACCACTTTTAAGGTATCGGCGCAATCCTTTCCCCATACAGCATCAAAAAGCTCTTTTTTAGAGAGCGTCGTTCCTTCGCAGACTGCCAGCACCCACAACAGGTCGGATTCAAGACGTGTCAACGAAACATTTCTGCCGTTGGCTGAAATTTCATGTCGGGTGTTGTCAATCACCAATCCCGGCAGTTCCAGTTTTTTCTTTGCGCAGAATGTGATCTGCTCCGCATCAATCTGCGCCTGTTGCAAAAGGCTCAGAATCGTTTGCTCCAGTACCTGGTCCGGGGTGTTCGCTCGTATCACAATCATGGAAGGCTCCTGTGTCACCGTTACTCTGCATCCATTTCGCGGATCAGATTGACCATTTCGATGGCGCTGACCGCGCAGTCATAGCCCTTGTTTCCGGCTTTCGTACCTGCCCGCTCGATTGCCTGCTCGATATTTTCAGTCGTCAGAACGCCAAATAAAACAGGAATACCACTTTCCAGCGAAACTGCTGCGATGCCTTTTGAGACTTCGTTGCAGACGTAGTCGTAATGGCTGGTAGAGCCGCGAATCACTGCGCCAAGGCAAATCACAGCATCGTACTTTCCGCTTTTTGCCATTTTGGAAGCAACCAGCGGAATTTCAAACGCTCCCGGCACCCATGCGACATGAACATCGTCCTCGCTCACATCGTGCCGGAGGAGTGCATCCATTGCCCCGCCAAGGAGCCTTGAGGTGATGAACTCGTTGAATCGTGCAGCAACGATACCGACCCGGATGTTTTGTGCAATCAGTTTTCCTTCAAATGATTTCATTGTAAAATCCCTCTTTTCCTTAATAACTCAGGATATGTCCCATTCTTGCCTGCTTGGTTTTCAGATAGAACAGGTCGTGCGCGGTCGCAGTCATCTGAATTGGGACACGTTCTGTAATCTCCAGACCGAACTCGGAAAGTTGGTATACCTTATCCGGATTATTGGTCAACAGGCGCAAACTATGTGCTCCCAGCTCCCGCAAAATCTGTGCTCCCATATAATACTCCCGTTCATCCCCATGGAAACCAAGGGCGAGGTTGGCTTCCAGGGTATCCATGCCCTGTTCCTGCAACTCGTAGGCACGCAGCTTATTTATGAGACCGATACCGCGCCCTTCCTGCCGCATATAGAGCAGGATGCCACGCCCTCCTTTTCAATTTGCGTCATCGCCGCAGCCAACTGCTGTCCGCAATCGCAGCGCAGCGAACCGAACGTATCACCC
>ERZ827469.3545-NODE-3545-length-10171-cov-3.196520_pt1 | contig 10171 bp, 6 predicted proteins | sample MGYA00519917_ERZ827469 | MGnify/ENA primary metagenome ERZ827469 (study PRJEB31778, sample SAMEA3449314) | human gut metagenome | biome: human gut; feature: human-associated habitat; material: faeces | place: United Kingdom | collected 2010/2012 ... | reverse complement strand
CCTGGCAGCGCGCCTCCGCTCTGATGGAGGCCGGCGTCGATGTGCTCGTCGTCGACACCGCCAACGGCGAGGCCCGTCTGGCGCTCGACATGATCAGCCGCATCAAGCGCGACCCCGCCTTCCGCGGCGTGCAGGTCATCGGCGGCAACATCGCCACCCGTTCCGGCGCCCAGGCCATGATCGACGCGGGCGTCGACGCCGTCAAGATCGGTGTCGGCCCCGGCTCCATCTGCACCACCCGCGTGGTCGCCGGTGTCGGCGTCCCGCAGCTCACCGCCGTCTATGACGCCGCCCAGGCATGCAAGGCCGCCGGCGTGCCGTGCATCGCCGACGGTGGCATCCACTACTCCGGAGACATCGCCAAGGCGCTCGTCGCCGGTGCCAACACCGTCATGCTCGGCGGCACGCTGGCCGGCTGCGAGGAGGCTCCGGGCGAGAAGGTCCTGCTGCACGGCAAGCAGTACAAGCTGTACCGCGGCATGGGCTCGCTGGGTGCCATGGCCCCGCGCGGCAAGAAGTCCTACTCCAAGGACCGTTACTTCCAGGCCGACGTCACCTCCAACGACAAGGTCGTTCCGGAAGGCGTCGAGGGCGAGGTGCCGTACCGCGGACCGCTGAACGCCGTGCTGTACCAGCTGATCGGCGGCCTGCACCAGTCCATGTTCTATGTGGGCGCGCACAACATCGCCGAGCTGCAGGAGAAGGGCCGCTTCATTCGCATGACCGACGCCGGCCTGCGCGAGTCGCATCCGCACGACATCGTGATGACCACCGAAGCGCCGAACTACACCGGCTTCCACAACTGATAGGCCGATGCCGATCGGTTCATAGGATTCGGCTCATATGAATATGATGGCGGGCTCCCCTCACGATTTGCGAGGGGAGCCCGCCATCTTGCATATAGGCCCGGCCGCGTCGAATCGGCTCCGCCGCCCGCGTCGTGGCGGGCGCGGGCAGGCCTACCGCAGCCGCATCCAGACGGACGTATCCTGCGGCAGCCGGCCGTCATCGGTGAGCGGCGCGGACGAGAGCAGCACCTCGCCGTCGGGCAGCGAAACCGGGGTGGCGCCGAAATTCGTCAGATTCGCCCAACCGTTGGCACGACGGTAGGCGATCACGCCACCGGGCTGGCCGTCGGCGCCGTCGCGCATGCCGCTCGGACGGTTCTCGGGAAGCAACGTGCAACTGGTGTCCGGAGTCTGCATCTCGTGACGCAGCCGCAGCACGCGACGATAGAAGTTCAGCATGGAGCCGTCGTCGGCGTCCTGGATGTCCATGGCGAAATCCTTGAACCACGCGGGCTGCGGGAGGTGTGGTTCGGCGTCACTGACAGCAGGGGAGAACCCGAACGAGCCGGCTTGGACGTGCCTCTTGTCGGACGTGTACGTCTCGGGCACGTCGGACGCGACCCAGGGCAGCGGCACGCGGCAGCCGTCACGGCCCTTGGTGGACTGCGCCCGCGAGGTGCGCAGGCCGGAGGGATCCTCGATGCGGTCCCATGGAATATCCGCCACCTCGAACAGGCCCAGCTCCTCGCCCTGATACACGTAGGCCGAGCCGGGCAGCGCCATTTCGAGCATCAGTGCGGCGCGTGCCCGCAATGCGCCGGCCCGGCGATCCTCGATATAGGTGGTGCCGTCACGCAGCAGCCAGTCGTTGGCGATCTGATGGTATTCGCCGGTCGGCACTTGCGGCAGCGCGTAACGCGTGGCGTGGCGCGGTACATCATGGTTGCTCATCACCCAGGTGGACGTCGAACCCGACCTCTCGGCGCACGCCAGCCCCTCGTCGATGGCTTTGCTCATCGCGTCGAAGGTCCAATCCGCCTTGGCGAACTCGAAGTTGAACACCTGCCCCAGTTCATCCGGTGACGCGTACAGGTACTGGCGTTCCGGCCGGACCCATGCCTCGGCGACCGCGAAGCGCGGGGGATCGTAGCGGTTGAACACCTCGCGGCGCCACTCACGGTAGATGTCGTGCACCTCGTCGCGGTCGAGCACTGGGTGGGATCCGTCCGCGGGCATGTCGTTCGTGCTCATCACCACGTAGTCGTCGAGGTCGTCGCGGTCGAGGTCCTTGGCGAGCCCGTGTGCCACATCGATGCGGAACCCGTCCACGCCGTGCTCCGCGAGCCAGAAGCGCATGGCGTCGATCTGCCCCTGCCACACGGCGCGGTTGGCGTAGTTGAGCTTGGCAGTGTCGGACCAGTCCCACGGTACGGCCGGCTGCCCCGAAGCGTCGCGCTCGTACCACGAAGCGTGCTCCTCGGCGATCCACCGCGCGTCGCGCGCCGTGTGGTTGGCCACCCAGTCGAGCAGGACCTTCATGCCGAGGCGGTGGGCCTCGGTGACGAAGGCGTCGAAATCGGCCATCGTGCCCAGTTCGGGATTCACGGCGCAGTAGTCGCGGATCGAATAGTAGGAGCCGAGCGAGCCTTTGCGCTCGGCCTCGCCGATCGGATAGACCGGCATGAGCCACACGGCGTCGACGCCGAGGTCTTTGAGGAAAGGCAGTTTTGCGGCTGCGGCGCGCAGCGTGCCTTCGGGCGTGAGCTGGCGCACGTTCATTTCATACAGGACGGCCTGATAGCTCCATTCGGGATGAAGGCCGGTCGATTCACAATTCATAATTCACAATTCAATCATTAATCGGGCCGACGAGGCGGCGGACCCCGCGGATTTCGATCTCGATCGGCTCGCCCTCGCAGGCGACCTCAACCGCCTCGCGCGTAACGCTCACGGCCAGCACCCGGTCCCGGAAATTGACTTTGAACGAGAGGGACTCCCACGCGGCGGGCAGCTGCGGGTCGAACGACAGCACGCCGTCGCGGACGCGCATGCCCCCGAAACCCTCGACCACCGAGAGCCACGAACCCGCCATCGAAGTGACGTGGCAGCCCTCGCGGACCTCGCGGTTGTAGTCGTCGAGGTCCAGGCGCGCCGTGCGCAGGTAGAGTTCGTAGGCCTTGTCCAGATCGCCGATGCGCGCGGCGAGGATGGCGTGGACGCAGGGCGAAAGCGACGATTCGTGGACCGTGCGCGCCTCGTAGAAGCGGAAATTGCGGCGGACGGTGTCGAGGTCGAAATCGTCCCCGAAGAAATAAAGCCCCTGCAGCACATCGGCCTGCTTGATCAGGCACGAGCGCAGGATGCGGTCCCACGACCATCGCTGGTTGATGGGCCGCTCCGCAGGGTCGAGGTCGCCGGCAAGGATCTGCTCCTTGTCCAGATAGCCGTCCTGCTGGAGGAAGATGCCCAGTTCGCGGTCCTCGCCGAAGTACATGCCGTCGGCGATTTCGAGCCACCGCTTCGTCTCAACCGCCTCGTCGAAACGGCGCTTCGCGCAGATGCGTGCGTAGTCCGCAGGGCGGTTTTCACGCACCCAACGGGCCGCCTCGGCGGCGTAACGCATCGACCAGCAGGCGATGTAGGAGGTATACCAGTTGTTGTCGACGTTGTTCTCGTACTCGTTGGGACCCGTGACGCCCAGCATGACGTACTTCCGACGGGCCGCGGACCACGTGATGCGCTGCGCCCAGAAGCGCGCCACGGACAACAGCACCTCCAGTCCGCAGTCGGCAAGATACGCCGTGTCGCCGGTATAGCGGATGTAATTGAAAATCGCATAGGCGACGGCGCCGTTGCGGTGGATCTCCTCGAAGGTGATTTCCCACTCGTTGTGGCACTCCTCACCGTTGACGGTGACCATCGGGTAGAGCGCCGCACCGTCGCGGAAACCCAGTTTCGCGGCGTTTTCAATGGCTTTGTCGAGCTGGTTGTAGCGGTAGACCAGCAGTTCGCGGGCCACGGCCTGCCCGGCGGTGGCCAGGTAGAACGGCAGGCAGTAGGCCTCGGTGTCCCAGTAGGTCACGCCGCCGTATTTCTCGCCCGTGAAGCCCTTGGGACCGATATTGAGGCGGGTGTCGACGCCCGTGTAGGTTTGCAGGAGCATGAAGATGCAGAAGCGGATGCCCTGCTGGGCCGCGGGATCGCCCCCGACGACGACGTCGCAGCCGTGCCAGCGGGCGGCCCAGGCGGCCGTCTGTTCTTCGAGCAGGGCTTCGAAGCCCGCCTCCCGACCCGAAGCCGCGACGGCGCGCGCAGCGGCGGTAAGGTCCGCCGGGGCGTGGTTGAGCGACGAGCAGATGCCCGCATATTTATATAAAGTGGCGGCGCAGCCCTTTTCCCGGCTGACCGCAGCGGTGGCCCGGACCTTTTCGGGACGGGTTTCGCAATGCCACTCGGCGCCGTCCAGTTCGACGGCCTGCGCCCAGGCCGCCTCGAACCCGCTCTTTTTGGTACGGCTCTGTGTGGCGTCGGCCCCGGTCGAGACCTCCTCCCAGAACTTTTCGTCGTAGTTGGCGTCGGCATTGCGCACGTCGGCGTCGATATGGGGCGAAAAGGTGATCCGGGCCGCCCGGTTGAGCGGCGTGACGGCGTATTTCACGACGCCCAGTTCGCGGCGCGCCAGCGAGAGGAAACGCACCGCCTCGACGGCCACCTCGACGCCGTTTTTCAGCACGACCCGCATGCGGCGCGTCAGCACCGAACGGCGCATGTCCGTCTCGCGGTAAAAGCTCTTCACCTCCGCGACAGTCGCCAGGTCGAGCGGCTCGCCGTCGACCGCGACGTCGACCCCGATCCAGAACGCGGCGTTCGGGACCTTGGCGAAATACTCCGGGTAGCCGTTCTTCCACCATCCCACGCGGGTCTTGTCGGGATAGTAGATCCCGCCGATGTAGTTGCCCGGAAGCGAAGGGCCGGAATAGCGCTCCTCGAAATTGGCCCGGCCGCCCATCACGCCGTTGCCCAGCGCGAAGAGCGATTCGGAAGCGAGCGCCCGCGAAGGATCGAAGCGATCCTCGACGAGGCGCCAGGGGTCGGTTTTTATGTAGTCGTTCATAATTTACACATTGTTCTTTATCGCTTGTTTCACCGTATCTGGCCGCAACCCTCGGCGGCGCCGCGCCGGGTCTGCAATCGGCCCCGCCCTGAACCCCTCCCCCGAGAGCGGCCTGCCGCACGGGCCGGAAAGTCAGCCCCGGTCGATCTTCATTGCCAATTTTTCAAACGTGAATCCCTCGAAGGTTTCCAGCCGCATCGTGGCGGCCGAAAGCGACGCACCGCCCCCGACGCCCACCGAACGCATGCCCGCACGCGAAGCGGCCTCGATGCCCGCGGCGGCATCCTCGAAGACCACGCACACGGACGGCGCGGCCCCCACGGCGGCAGCCCCCTTCAGGAAGACCTCGGGATCGGGTTTGGCCCGAGCGACCTCGTTGCCGTCGACCACGGCGTCGAACAGCGGCCGGAGGCCGCACCGGTCGAGGATCGTCCCCGCGTTCTTCGACGCCGAGCCGAGCACCGCCCGCACGCCGCGGCTGCGCACGTCGTGCAAAAACGCCGCCACACCCGGAAGCACCTCGGCGGAAGTCATTTGCGAAACGAAGCGCAGGTAACGCGCATTCTTTTCGGCGGCGAGGCGCTCCTTTTCAGCGGCGGAAAAGCGATCCTCAAGCCCCCCGGCACGCAGGACGATCTCCAGCGACGCCATGCGGCTCACCCCCTTGGTGGCTTCGCCCGCTTCAGGGGTGAACACGAAGCCCAGTTCACGCGCAAGCGCGGCCCACGCCAGATAGTGGCAGCGGGCCGTATCGACGATAACTCCGTCCAAATCGAATATGCAGCAGTCTATCATTTTTTGATTTTCGGATACCAAAGATACGATTTTTTTCGAAAAAAATGCGTATCCGGCAACGTATTACCTACATACTTGTAAAATATCACCTTCGGAAAGGGACTGTTTTTCAGAATTAATTTATATCTTTGCGCACGTATTAAATCAACGCCTTACTAAAACATGAAGCAACTCTGCCTTCTCATCGGGACAGCGGTCCTCGGCATTCTGCTCGTTTCGTGCTCCGCACAGAAACGCGTCTGGTATTTGCAGGACGCCCAGCCCTTCACGCCCGAACAAATCGCCGAAAACGGACAGATCCGCATCAAGCCGCTCGACCGGCTGACGATCGTCGTCAACAGCAAGGACCCCGAACTGGCAGTGCCGTTCAACTCGGCAACCTCCTACAACTCGCTCACGGGAGCCAACGTCTCCAGCGCAGCAAGCTCGCAGGCGCTCCAGATGCGCACCGTCGACGAGGAAGGGATGCTCGACATGCCCGTGATCGGCAAGATCGAATGCAAGGGCAAGACCCGCAGCGAACTGGCCCAGGCCATCGCCGAAAAAATCATCGAGGGCGGATACATCAACGACCCCACGGTCAACGTGCAGTTCGCCGACATGAAGATTTCGGTGATCGGCGAGGTGGCCCGTCCCGGATTCTACGACATCACGCGCGACAAGGTCTCGATATTCGACGCGCTGGCGATGGCCGGCGACATGACCGTGTACGGCGTGCGCTCGGAAGTGGCCGTGACGCGCGAAACGGACGGCGTGCGCACGATCGAATACCTCGACCTCACGTCGACCGACATCTTCAACTCCCCGGTTTTCTACCTCCAGCAGAACGACGTGGTATACGTGAAACCCAATAAGTACAAGGCGCAGGCGGGCGAAATCAGCCAGAACCGCAGCTTTTACCTCTCGCTGGTGGGAACCGCGATTTCGGTGGCGACGCTCATCGTAACCCTCACCAAATAGCAAGTATCCATGACAGAACAGCATATCAATTCCCAAACGCAGGCCAACAACGAAGAACTCACAGGGACCATCACGCTGCACGACATCATCCGCATGGTGATCGCAAACTGGTACTGGTTCGTGCTTTCGGCCGTATTCTGCCTCTGCGCGGCCTACTACTACCTGGCCAGCACCCCGAAGATTTACAGCCGCACGGCGACCATCATGGTCAAGGACAGCCGCAAGGGCGGCGACGTCGACCTGACGGCGTTCAGCGACCTGGCGGGATTCCAGAACCGCCGCAACGTCGACAACGAGGTTTTCATCCTCCAGTCGCGGCGCCTGATGACCAACGTGGTCAAGCAGCTCAACCTGACGGTCAACTACTCGGTGAGCGAACGGCTCCGCCGGCGCGACCTCTACGGCCAGGCCCCGATCGACGTGAAATTCATCAACGACAACGACAACCAGTCGCTCGCCATGGAGATCACGCCGCTCAACGACGACAAAATCCGGCTGAGCGGGTTCGAAGACCAGTTCGTCACCAAGCACGAGAGCCGCAGCGTCATCACGGCGGCTTACGGAGACACGATCCCGACCCCCGTGGGGCAGGTCGTGGTGCAGAAGTCGCTCTACATGGCCCCCGACTACATCGGGGTACCGATCCGCGTGAGCAAAAGTTCGCTGGGAGGGACCACCAACGCCTACCGCGCCGCCGTGAAAAGCGACGTGGCCAACAAGCAGGCCTCGGTGGTGACCATTTCGATGAACAACACCGTGCCCCGGCGCGCCGAGGACGTGATCAACACGCTGATCGAAGCCTACAACGAAGACGCCATCGAGGACAAGCGCCGCGTGTCGGTCGCCACGGGCAAGTTCATCAAGGCCCGTCTGGACGTTATCGGACGCGAGCTGGGCGACGTGGACCGCAACATCGAGGACATCAAGAAGGATAACCGGATGGTGGACATCACCTCGGAGGCCGCGCGCAGCGTGTCGGAAAGTTCGCGCTACAAGACGGAAGGTCTTTCGCTCGAAAACCAGATCAACGTGGCGGAGTACATCCGCACCTACCTGAACGACCCGAAAAACGTCGGGGAGCTGATTCCGGCGATGGCGGCCGCGGGAACCAACACAGCCATCGCCAAGCAGATCGAAGACTACAACTCGGCGATCCTGCGCCGCGAGAAACTGCTGGAGAACAGTTCGGACCGCAGCCCCGTCATCCAGGACCTGGACAACCTGCTGGCCGCCGTGCGGCGTTCGATCATCTCGTCGCTCGACTCCAATATCTCGACGCTCGAAATCCAGCGCGACGCCATGCGCAAGGAGGAGACGCAGGCCAACCTCCGCATCTCGACCATGCCTTCGCAGGAGAAGGTCATCCTGGGCATCACGCGTCAGCAGAAAATCAAGGAAGAACTGTTCCTCTACCTGCTGAACAAGCAGGAGGAGAACCAGCTCAACTACGCCGTGGCCGAGAGCAATTCGCGATCGATCGACTACGCCTACGGCAGCAACGCTCCCGTATCGCCCCGACCGATGATGATTCTGGGCATCGCCCTGATCGTGGGTCTGGCCATTCCCTTCGGCCTGCTCTACCTGATCGGCATGCTCGACACGACCATCCGCGGACGCAAGGACATCGAGGACAACATCAACGCCCCGTTCCTGGGCGACATCCCCTACTACGAGGGTGACGGCAAGACCGGAATCGTGGTGCGCGAAACGGGCCGCGACGCCCTGTCGGAGGCATTCCGCATCCTGCGCTCGAACATGTCCTTCATGGGCGTATCGGCCGGAACCGACGTGCGCACCATCCTCTTCACCTCGTCGGACCCCCACGCGGGCAAGACCTTCGTGGCGACGAACCTGGCGATGACGCTCGCCATGGCCGGGAAGCGGATCGTACTGATCGACCTCGACCTGCGCCGCCACGCGCTCTCCACGACGCTGGGCCGCAGCAACAGCAAGAAAGGCATCACGAGCTACCTGGCCGGGACGATCACCGACATCGGCGAACTGATCACGCCGATGGAGATACACAAAAACCTCGACGTGATCTGCGCCGGCATCCAGCCGCCCAACCCCACGGAGATGCTGCTTTCGGATCGCCTGGACAAGCTGGTCGCCGAGCTGCGGGAGAGCTACGACTATGTATTCATCGACAGCACCCCGGCCATGTCGGTAGCCGACGCGGTCATCACCGACCGGCTGGCAGACCTCTGTATCTATATCGTACGCGAAGGCGTGCTCGACCGCCGGCAGCTGCCCGACATCGAACGGCTTTACCGCGAGAAGAAATTCCGCAACATGTGCGTCGTACTCAACGGCACGCGCACCCGCCGCCACGGATACGGTTACGGATATGGCTACGGATATGGCTACGGGTACGGATACGGGTATGGATACGACGATTACAAGGAGACCAGCTACCGCAAGCGCCTGAAAATCTTCTTCAGCAAAATCGGACGTAAAATAAGGAACAAGAAATAAATGGCTATACGCAATGCATTGATCGCCGTCGATTTCGACGGGACGGTCGTGACACACGCATATCCCGAAATAGGCGACGACGCCGGGGCCGTACCCGTACTGAAGGAACTTACGGACAACGGCTGCCGCCTGATTCTCTTCACGATGCGCCACGGCAAGCTGCTCGACGACGCGATCCGGTGGTTCCGCGAGCGGGGAATCCCGCTCTACGCCGTGAACGAGAACCCTTCGCAGCAGCGCTGGACATCCTCGCCGAAAGTCCATGCCGACCTCTACATCGACGACAGCAGCCTCGGCTGCCCGATCCGGTTCGTGGACGGCGTGAAACGTCCCGTAGCGGACTGGACGCGCATCCGGGAGCAGTTGGTGAAGGAAGGTTTTCTGGACTGAGCCGCCGCGCCGCCGGTTGTGTGACGAAGGGGGGGGGGCAAAGGGCTGACGAAGGGCTGACAGAGGAGCGCGTCAAGGCGAAGAGCTGGATAAATCCGGGAACCGCAGGAGCAAGTAAGGCAGAAAACCGCAGAGGCGGAAAGATGAAAACCGGAGAAGCGGACAACACCGGGAACCGGAGGAGCAGGTAGGCTGAAAACCGCAGAGACTGACAAGATGAAAACCGGAGAAGCAGCCAACACCGGAAACCGGAGGAGCAGGTAAGGTTGGAAACCGGAGAAACAAGCAAGGCCGGAAACCGGAGATGCAGCCAACGCCGGGAGCCGGAAACGCGGATAAGACAGAAACCTGAAAAACGGATGCGGCCGGGGGCCGGCCAGACCGAAGGCAAATCAGGCTTTCCGAAGCCGGCGCGGCAAACGACACTCCACAAACAATAAGCAAAAAGACGGATGAAACAATAAGCAAAAGGGCGGATGAAAATATCCGCCCTTTTGCATATGCGATGCCGCAGCCGGCAATTATGCCCAGAGGTTGCGGGGATATTTGCCCTCGGCGATCATCTTCTCGATCGAGGCCATCAGCGCGGGTTTGTCCTCCTTGTAGGTGACGCCGTGCCACTGGGTCGCCGAACGGAGCACGCGCAGGG